>ERZ746981.47-NODE-47-length-120039-cov-37.816609_pt1 | contig 120039 bp, 104 predicted proteins | sample MGYA00374948_ERZ746981 | MGnify/ENA primary metagenome ERZ746981 (study PRJEB28757, sample SAMN06711160) | food metagenome | host: microorganism | place: China:Harbin | collected 2017-01-30 | study: EMG produced TPA metagenomics assembly of the Analysis of... | reverse complement strand
TTCCAAAAAGCTTCAGAAGACGCCGCCTTTTTCGATCAAAAGGCGGCACCCAAAAACTTTTCTTTTTTATCAATGATGTGTTTTCAGACACTCTCTAAAATATATCAGAACATACGGGGATAATGCCTGCGGCATCCCGCCATACCCCGGCCGCACATGTCCCCCGGTATTACCGATGACGGGGGACGCAACGCGCCAGCAGGTTTTCAGGGCACTGTGTTCCAAAAGCAACACCGGCCATGTCGCCACGATCCCATCCCCCGCATCAACGGACGGGGGCACGGCATGAAATTCGCATTTTCTGCGTGAAAACAATGTGATGTTACAAATCATGGCACGATCGCCCCCTGTCCGGGGCAATCGTGCGCATGGTTTCACATCCCGTGCCGGATTGCGTCCCATGCCGTCATGCGATGCGCCATGCATAATATTTCCAGACATAATCAAATCCGGCCATAATAAATAATCGCGCACTCCGTAACGAAGCATGTACCTGACCTGCATGATTACGCGGCATGAACCCAGGGGCCCGTGGAATATACAGGCCAGAAATATCATCAGGTTCCTTTATCTTCATACATGAAAAGCACGCAGATACATCAAATACATCGTGTCATATTACTGTAACACTCCCGTCACCAAACTATAACAAGACAGTGTGGAACCCAAAACCTAGGTTCGCGCCAGTAAACACCCAACCGGAATAACTGGGGCCTCGGGCTTGAGGGATCGCGCTGTATGAAAAAGACCAAACTCCTTTTGCTGACAACATGCATGAGCACCCTGCTGTTGCACAATGCCAACGCGGCCAGCACAGCCCGCAAGACGGCCCCGGCAAAGCAGCCCCCCGCACACGCCAAGACCACGACCGCAGCCGCAGCCAGAACAAATGTCGATTCCGTGCGTGCCACACAGGCGGAATCGATCATTGTCCTTGGCGCGGGCGCAGCGCGTGAGACGCAGACGCTGTCACATACCGCCATCCAGGAAACCGCACCGGGGACCAGCCCGCTCAAGGCCCTGTCGAAACTGCCTGGTGTCATGTTCACCTCGTCCGATCCCCTGGGATCGTATGAATGGTCGCAGCAGATCATCATCCGTGGCTTTGACCAGAGCCGCCTTGGTTTCACCATGGATGGCATCCCGCTGGGCAACCTTGCCTATGGTAACGACAACGGGCTGTCGATCGGGCGCGCGCTCCAGACCGAAAATAACGGTGCCGCCACCCTGGCGCAGGGTGCGGGCGCGGTGGGCGTCGCGGCATCGAACGACCTTGGCGGCGCGCTGGAGTTCACCTCCATCGACCCGACCAAGAAATTCGGCGTCGATGTCGCGGGCACGGTCGGGTCCTATGGCACATGGCGCACGTTCGCGCGCGTCAATACCGGCACGATGAAGGGCGGCGGCCGACTTTATGTATCCTATGACTATCAGGACGCGAACAAGTGGAAGGGCGATGGCATCCAGCAGCAGCAGCAGGCCAACGCCAAATACATCCAGCCATTGGGCAAGCACGTCAAGCTGACGCTGTTCGGGGATTACAGCCAGCGCGCCGAAAACGATTATCAGGACCTCTCGCAGCAGATGATCGCGACCAAGGGGTACAATGTCGATAATATCACCGGCAACTATCCCCTTGCCCAGCAGATCGGCCGCGCGTACCAGAACGGGACGGCCATGCCCGCCGGGATCGCGAACCAGGACCAGTCCTATTACAACTCCGCCGGCCTGCGTCAGGACATCCTTGGCTATGGCAAGATTGACTTCAACATCACCGACCGGCTGAAGGGGTTTGTCACCGTCTACGGTCATACCAATACCGGCGAAGGCGTGTGGGTCACGCCTTATAACCCGACGCCGGCATCCCTTGGTGGCGGGGCGCTGTCCACGCGCACCACGGAATATGACATCCACCGCGAAGGCGTATTGTCCAGCCTGTCGTATAATATCGGCCATCACACGATCGAAGGCGGGTTCTGGTTCGAAAACAACAATTTCGAACAGGCGCGGCGTTTCTATCCCCTCAGTGCAACAAAATATACCGGCAGTTCCGTCCACTGGTTCGGCGGCAATTCCTTTGAAACGCAGTGGCAGGGCAATTACAATACCAAAACCTACCAGTTCCATATCCAGGACACGTGGCAGATCACGCCAAAGCTGAAACTGAATTATGGTTTCAAGTCGCTGGTGGTGGACAATATCGCGCAGGCGCTGCCGGGCAATTACATGGGCACGGCCACGGCCAACCCGTATGCATCGGGTTCGATCACCTCGGCCAACGGTTTCTTGCCACAGATCGGCGCGAACTACCGCTTCAACCGCAATCACGAAGTCTTTGCCGATTTCTCGCGCAATATGGCGGCGTTCGACAATTCCTCCACCGGTGCGACCAGCCCGTTTGCAACGACGGTCGCCGGGTATGAGGCGATCAAGAACAAGATCCACCCCGAGATGTCCTATAGTGAGGAAATCGGCTACCGCTTCCATAACAAGCGGATACAGGCGTCCATCACCGGATATTATGTGGAATTCGAGGACCGCCTTCTGTCGATTACGCAGGGCGTCGGCATTCAGGGCAACCCGGCAGTGCTGAGCAATGTGGGCGGCGTCACGGCACGCGGCATCGACACGGCGTTCAACTACCGCTTTGCCGATAACTGGTCGCTGTATGCATCATATTCGTATAACGACTCTGTCTATGACAACAACCTGACCGAATCTGGCGTAACGTACAACACCAAGGGCAAGAGCGTGGTCGCAATGCCGCGCAACCTTGCCAACGTGCAGGTCAGTTATGATGACGGCACGATCTGGGGTAATTTCCAGATGCAGTACCAGGGCCGCCGGAGCTATACCTATACCAATGACCAGTGGGTGAAGCCCAACGACATATTCAACCTCAACCTTGGCTATCGCTTCCACAGCCGCAACTGGGTGCTGCGTGGCGTCGATGCGCAGATCAACGTAACCAACCTGTTTGACAAGCGTTATGTCGCGACAGTCGGCAGTAACGGGTTCGAGGTTTCCGACCCCAAGGGCACATTCCAGACATTGCAGGCTGGCGCACCGCGCATGGTCTTCTTTACCCTGCGCAAGCATTTCTGAGGGCGTGCTGACGCTGCCTGAAACAGGCCGTTGATAAATCATAAAAAAGATTCCTGGCGTTGCCTTTCGATTGAAAAAGGCGACGTCTTTCGAAGATTTCTGAAAAAATCTTCACCAAAAACTTTTATGATTTCACGGCCTTATCGGGCTGACCCTTTCAAACAGCCTCTGGAGGTTTCTGGCGGCGGGTTTCCCCGGAATCTTCATCAGGGCACCGCTTTTTTAAAAAGGCGGTGCCCGAAATCTTTCATTATTTTCCCACGATGTTATTTGAAAATCCCCCCCACGACGGATGAGCAGACCAATGTCACATACCACCGGCCGCCGCGCATTCCTGAAATTCAGTGCGGCGGTGGCCGCGGGAACGGCATTGCCCGACAACCTGCGCCGCGCGATGGCCATCGCCCCCAACCGGGTGACGGGCACAATCCACGACGTGGAACATGTGGTGATCCTTATGCAGGAAAACCGCTCTTTCGATCATTATTTCGGCTGCCTGCAGGGCGTGCGCGGATATGGCGACCCACGCGCCGAACGACTTCCCGATGGCAACAGCGTCTTTTCCCAACCGGATGGAAAAGGCGGCCGCGTCATGCCGTTCATGCTGGATACGGCCCATACGTCATCGGCCTGCATCGCCAGCCTTGACCATAATTGGAAGGGCACGCAGACGGCATGGAACGACTGGGACACATGGGTGCCGCACAAGACACCCATGACCATGGGCCATTTCACCCGCGCGCAGATCCCGTACTATTACGCGCTGGCCGATGCCTTTACGATCTGCGACGCCTATCACGCCTCCATCTTCGGGCCGACCAACCCCAACCGGCTGTTCCTGTTTTCCGGCACAAGCGGCCTTGCCGCCGGGAATACGGGCAAACAGGTCATCGACAACTGCGATGACGGCAACTGGTCTGCCGACATGGCGCATGACCACCCGGATTTCGAACCGTTCCGCTGGTCTACCTATCCCGAAAAGCTACAGGCGGCCGGGGTGTCATGGCGTGTTTACCAGGAATATGACAATTTCGGCGACAATCCGCTGGCCTCCTTTGCACAGTTTCGCAACCTTGATACGAAATCATGGGCCTATCGCCGCGCGCGCATGGTCGTGCGGGGGTCGAATGCCGCCAACATGCATCAATCCGAAGGGCGCTACCTGATCCGTGCGTTCGAACATGACGTGGCGCACGGCACCTTGCCGCAGGTATCGTGGATCGTGCCGCCCGCCGCGTTGTCGGAACATCCCAATGCACCACCGGGATATGGCGAACACCTGATATCACAGTTGATGGACGTATTCGTACGTCATCCCGATGTCTGGGCCAAAACGGTTTTCATCCTCAATTACGATGAAAATGACGGTTTTTTTGACCATATGCCCCCGCCAGTCCCCGCCCTTGATCCGGCACAGGGCGCAAGCAGCGTAACAGTGGACGGTGAATCCTATCACGGCGTTCCCGTCGGGCTTGGCCCACGCGTACCCACGATCGTGGTGTCGCCCTGGACCAAGGGGGGATGGGTCAATTCGCAGGTGTTCGACCATACCTCCGTCCTGCGCTTTCTGGAGGCCCGCTTTGGCGTGGAGGCCCCCTATATCACCCCATGGCGGCGCGTGGTCTGCGGGGACATGACCTCCATCTTCGACTTTGCACAGACAGACCGCCGGTGGCAGGCGGACCTGCCGCGCACCGATACATACCTGGCCCAGACACGCCAGTCCTGCACGCTGCCGCTGCCGACACTCCCGACGCAGCAGGCCCTGCCACAACAGGAATCCGGGCAACGTCGCGCACGTGCCCTGCCTTACGCCCTGCATGCCGACCTTCTGCCCACGGGGGTCCTGCGCCTGGCGAATACGGGCACGCAGGGGGCGGTCCTGCGCATCCGCAACGCGGGGGTAACACGGCATTACACGCTTGATGCGGGCCATGACATGGATGTGCGGGTGGGTACGCCCCATGTCCCCGGCATGACGGTGGACATAACGGTACATGGGCCCAACGGGTTCTTCCGCCGCTTTGCCGGCAAGGCACCGCCGGGGGTGGCGCTGCGATATGATCCGGTGCATGACGCGGTGGTGCTGTCGCTGCACAATCCCGGCCATACACCACAAAAGATACAGGTGGATGACGCCTATGCCCGCACCACGCAAAAGGTCGTCATACCACCCGGCGGGAACAGCGAAACCACATGGCCCGTCACCGCGTCGGACTGCTGGTATGACCTGACCCTGCATATCCCCCATCATGGCCATGACACCATCATATTGGCGGGACACATGGAAAATGGCAGACCCAGCCGGACCGATCCACATATGGGGCAGCAACAGGCATGACAGTCCTTACCCGGCGCAGAGCGCTTGCATCCGGCCTTGCGGCCTGCATGGCCCCGGCCGTGCCTTCCTACACCCGGGCCGCGACGCCGGTGCTGGCCCCCCTGAAATGGGCGCCGCGCACCCGCCAGGTGATCGAAAACCTGATCGCAACCCATGGCACCACCAGCCCGGACGCACGCAATAACCCGGCGCGACGTCCCTATGCCGTGTTCGACTGGGACAATACCTGCATCGCAGGCGATTGCGAAGAAACGCTGCTGCATTATACCGCCAGCCGTTTCCTGTTCGCCATGCCCCCACATGTCTTTGCCCAGGCGACGGCACTTGATGTGCCCGCACGTATTTTCGATGGGGAATTCCGCACCGTGGACGGGCGCCGCGTGCGCTTTACCGACCTGCATGCGGATCTGTGCGCGGACCATGCCACGCTGGCGGCGCGACAGGGCACACCGGCGGCGGATGATCCGGTACTGCTCAGCCTGCGTTCGAAGCTGGTCTTTGCCTATGACGCCATCAACGCGACATGTGATGGCGACGTCGCCTGCCGATGGATCATCCGGCTGCTGGCAGGATATGACGCATCGGGGCTGGCGGCACTGGCGCGGGCATCGAACGCATGGCACCTTGGCCAGGGGATCGGGCGGGAAACCTGGACCACGCCCGCAATCCGCCCGGGACGCGCAGGCATCGTCGCACGCCCCATCCAGACGGGCCTGCGCCTGACGCCTGAAATTGCCGAGTTGCAGGCAGCATTGCGGGGCGCGGGGATCGAGGTTTATGTCTGTTCCGCCTCTCTGGAAGAAGTGGTGGCGGTATTTGCGACCGATCCGGATTATGGCTATGGCCTGCCACGCGCCAATATCCTTGGCGTTCGCATGCAGTGGCCCGGCGGCCGCCTTGGCCTGCATGGGGCCGCGCACTGGCCCGTGACCTATCGCACGGGAAAGGTCCGCGCCATCCGCGAAGCACTGGTCCGCCGGCATGGGCAAGGTCCGCTGCTGGTCTGTGGCGACAGCAGCGGCGACGCGGCCATGCTGAGCACATTTGCCGATACAGAACTGGGCCTGATCGTCAACAGGCTCCTGCCCGGTCCGATCGGCACCCTGTCCGCACAGGCCATCGCACAGATGTCCCTGCCCAACCCGCGCTTTGTCCTGCAGGGTCGTGACGACAATACCGGCGAGTGGCGCCCATCAGAACAGAGCATTCCAATGGGTCACACCCTGCCGCAGCTTTCAGGCCCCGTACCGGCCTGAACAAAAGGTCCCTGCCCGTTCCTGCAAAAATAATGAAAGTTTTGAGGTGTCGCCATTTTCAAAATGGCGACACCCCATCAAAAAAAAACAGGAACATTTCTGTAATTTCCATGATTTTTTAAAAAAATCAGTCTCAACAATATCCTGAAATTATAAAAGTTTTTGGTGAAGCTTTTTCCAAAAAGCTTCAGAAGACGCTATCCTTTTGAAAAAAGGAAATACCCAAAGACTTTTTTTCGGGATTATTTGAAAACAAACCGTCGATAAACAATAGGAAATATTTTTGGTGCTGCCATTTAATCGAAAAAAGGCGATGTCTTTCGAAGCTTTTTGAAAAAAGCTTCACCAAAAACTTTTATGATTTCATGATTTTATCGGACTTACCTTTTCCAAACTTTACTCCCAAAACTTTATGACCAGCACGAAATCCTTGTCCGGCACACTGTTGATACAGGCGGCGTGCCCGGACCGCTTCTGACACAATAACCCCGCCAGAGTTCTGGCGGGGTCATGTTACCAAAGAACCGCGACAGGCCGATGGATCAGAATGCCGCCTGAATACGTCCGGCCACCGAGTTACCGGTACGGCCCATCAGGTCATACAACTGGCTGTTGCGGGTCACGATGAAGTGGTTGAAATCCAGCATGAAACGGAAATGACGGTTGGGATACCAGTTCACGCCCGCCGACCAGACCGTCTGCTGCCCGCCCCGCACGCTGCCGATACCGCCAAGGTTGCTGTTCAGGTCCGCCACACTGTAACGCGCGGACAGTTCCAGCGCACCCCAGTCGCCCGTAGCGGGGTTGAAGGGGTGTTCCACACCAGGGGCGGAGAATGCACCTTCCTTGATGTTATACGACCGTCCCTTGCCAAACAGGGTATAGTTCGCCGTGCCGTAATACCCTTCGAAATTGGCGGCAGGCATGTTGCCCGTGGCCTCGGTTCCCTTGCGCTGCACGCCGATATGGTAATATTCGCCCTTCAGCGTCAGGCGCTTCCAGCGGAAGCCGAGTTCGGGACCAGCAGACCAGACGGTGCCCGCATTCCCGACCGTGGCGGACAGCAGCTTTGTCGTCGTCAGGTTGACTTCAGGTGCCTCGCTGGGGGAATAGACGCGGCCATTGGCGGTTTCATTCACCTTGAACGCGCTGAGGGCCGACAGGCCGACATGCAGGTCAACATCGCGCGAGACATAGGGACGGCCCGCAACACGGAACGTCGCACCCGTCTGGCTGTCGCTGACGACGGCGGACGAACGGTTGCCATAGCTCTGGCCCGTCACGTAACCCGCAATCCACCAGCGTTTGGCATAATGCAGGGCACCAAGGCTGAAGCGCGCATCGCCCGCGGCGATGTTACGCACGATATCGGTGATGGCGGGACGTTCCATCATTTCGAATTCGTTGGAGCTTTCGGAATCTTCCTCGGTCACGCGCGGCTGAAAGTAACCGGCAGTCAGCACCGTATGGTGGATACCTGCATAATTCAGGTTCGCTTCATACAGCGTCACCGCGCCATCCGCGCTGCCTGCGCCGAAATCAGGCGTGATATTCGCAATCCAGTTCTTGTAACGGAAGGAGATGGGGATACGCAGGCGACGCGCATTTTCCGTCATGCCGGGAAACAGGCCCTTCGTTTCCCCCGCACGCGGGGACATGCCCATGAACCCGCCAAGGTCTTCATGGAACGCAAGGCCGATCTGAAGGGCATAGGCGCCATCCTCGGACGAGATGGTGGGACGACCGCCGGGGAAGCCGATCATCATGCCACCAAAATGAACGGCCTCTTCCTTTTCCGTCGCGGCACGGAACGATTTCCACGACGAATCAATCCCACGGTCGGACGGCGGCGTACCCACGTCGGATGAACGCAGCATGCCGCTGACCGACCCATTTATCCCCGGCCCCGTATCCCCACCAATCGCGATATCATTCGCCATGGCCGGGGACATCGGTGCGCCGACCGGACGGGCCATCGCATGACGGACCGGCTGCTGGCCTGCGGTGGTGCGTCCTTCCGCACGGACAAGACGCTGACGCAGGGCGCTGATCTGCCCCGACATCTCACGCCGCATTTCCTGCATTTCCCGCTGGAGTTGCTGGATCTGGGCATCCTGCGCGGACGTTGCACATGCCTTATGAACCGGCATGGTGCCCCACAAGGCAGAAGAAGCCAGAAAGAACGAAGCAGCAGACCGGCGAATCATCTTGTTCATTTCGTAAATAAAAGATGATCGTGATGTAATCTGTTCGCGCTTTATTGTGTGTTATGTTTCCAAGACAGTTTCATGAAGGTTTTATGACAGCCGCGCATGCGCAAAAACCTGCCCCTTTCGAGGCAGGTCCACAACGCGGTCGCGGATTTATAACTGCTGAAAGGCTGTTATTACTGCGCGCTGTCCCACTTTTGCAGGATATCGGCCTTCACACTCGCGGGCACCGGCACGTAATCCAGACGGTTGGCGGCCTTGTCGCCGCTTTGCAGGGCATGGCCAAAGAACTTGCGCACTGCCGCACCGTGTTCCGCCTTGGACACCGGCACGTAAACCATCACATAGGTCGGCGACACGATGGGCCATGCGCCCGCACCATCGGTGTCGATCAGGTCCACCGCGAAGTGCGATGCCCCCTTCCAGTCGGCGGCTTCGGCCGCACGGCTGAAACTATCGAGGCCGGCGGCAACGAACGCACCGCTATGGTTCTTCAGCTTGACCGTCGCCATGTGGGTATTGGCGGCGAAGGCATATTCCACGTAACCGATCGCACCTTCGGTATTGCGCACGGACGCCGCCACACCGTCATTGCCACGCGCGCCGATCCCGCCGGGCCATGAAATGGACGCTCCGGCGCCCTGCGCGCCCTTCCATTCCGGTGAAACGCGGGACAGGTAGGACGTAAACACGGCGGTCGTGCCCGACCCATCCGCACGATGCACGGTGGCGATGGCGGTATCCGGCAGCTTTACACCGGGGTTCAGGGCCACGATCTTCGGATCGTTCCACTGCGTGATATCACCACGGTAAATGGCGGCAAGCGTCGGGCCATCAAGCTGCAGCGAACCTGCCGGCACACCAGGCACGTTGACGACCGGCACGATGCCGCCCATCACGGTCGGGAATTGGAACAGGTGCGCGGCATCAAGCTTCTGCGGGTCCATCGGCACGTCGGATGCGCCAAAATCAACAGTCTTGGCCAGGATCTGGTTCTGGCCCGCGCTGGAACCGACCGTCTGGTAATTCAGGCTGACACCGATCGAATTGCGGCTGTCCGCGCCCCACGCGCCATAAATGGGCGCGGCGAAGCTGGACCCCGCCCCCGTGATGTCGGCGGCATGCGCCATGACAGGAGCCGCGGTCGCCGCAAGGGTAAGCGCCAGAAATCGGACAGGAAAGTACATAATACTTGTGTTCCCCAATACAACAACCAGATACCAGGTGAATATCCAGCGAACGCGGGCAAATATAACGACGAATTCAGGGGGTAGGATTATATATCCGTGACAGTTTTGTGACAGAAATATGAACCCCCATCCGCGCATGCGGGCGGCCGGAACGCACCGCATCCTGAATGCAGGCATTCCCCGAGGCCAGAAGGCAGGGGCAAAAAGGGGGCAAAAAAGATCCCGCCCATCCCGGCAATGTTGACGCAGAATCCTGCCAGAAACCTTTTCGTGGTTCCCGCCCACCATACAACATGACTGCCACAGCCTGCTGAACGATGCTTTCACTGAAATGATAAAGGTCTTTGACGAGGCTTTGATTTCTGAAAAAACAGCAATACCGGAAAACTTTTGTCATTCCTTAGCAGCTGTCTGAACAGTTTGCACCAACACCCACTGGAATAATAAGAGATTGTTTGAAAATAAGGAAAGTTTTTGGGTGCTGCCTTTTGATCGAAAAAGGCAGCGTCTTCTGAAGCTTTTTAGAAAAAGCTTCACCAAAAACCTTTATAATTTTAGGGTGTTATCGATCCTGACTTTTCAAACACATAATATTTCAAAAATGAAATTCCACATTTTTTTCTCAATGGGCTGCTTTCAGACAGTCTCTTCGAGACTGTCTGAAAAGATCATGAGATAATAAAAGTTTTTGGTGAAGCTTTTTTCAAAAAGCTTCAAAAGACGTCGCCTTTTTCAATCGAAAGGCAACACCAAAAATCTTTTCTTATTGTTTATCAACCACTTGTTTTCAAACAGCCCCTTACAGATCCTGATCCGCGATCCCCCCACGCGGCCGCAGGACCGGCAGGATACGTCCCGTCGCGGCATAAAAAACGCGTTCAGAGATATTGGTGGCGTGGTCGCCAATACGTTCAAGGTTTTTGGCAATGAACAGCAGATGCGTACAGGGCCCGATATTGCGCGGGTCCTCCATCATATATGTCACCAGTTCGCGGAACATGGAGACATAGAGTTCGTCCACCGCCATATCCGACTGCCAGACCTCCCGCGCCAGGTCAGAGTCACGCCGGTCCATCGCATCAATGGTGCGACGCAGGTTTTCCTGCACCAGACGCCCCATGCTGCGCAAACCGGTGACTGACACGGGATAGGACAGCAGTTCCCCACGCAGCGCACGGCGCGCGATCGACGCCGCACAGTCGCCGATACGTTCAAGATCACCCGAGATCTTGAGCGCGGAAACCACTTCGCGCAGGTCGCCCGCCATCGGCGCACGCAGCGCCAGCAGACGGATCACCAGTGCCTCGGTCTGGCGTTCAAGGTCATCGACCTTGGGGTCAAGTTCGGGGGCCTCCATGGCTGCTTCTTCGTCATGATCCACAACGGCGGCGATCGCCTGTGATGTCTGACGTTCAACAAGGCCACCCATCTGGCTGATGAGGGAGCGCAGGTGTTCGAGTTCCTGCTCGTAGCTATGAACCGTATGCGCTGATTCGTTCGGCATGCTCGATATTTCCTGTATCAGCCAAAGCGGCCCGTGATGTAATCCTGTGTCTGCTTCTTGTGGGGTGCGGTGAACATCTGGTCGGCGGTATCGACCTCCACCAGTTCCCCCATATAGAAAAATGCAACCCGGTCCGCGCAACGCGCCGCCTGCTGCAGGTTGTGCGTCACGATGGCGATGGAGAAATCACGCTTGAGTTCATCAAGCAGTTCCTCAATCCGTGCAGTGGAAATCGGGTCAAGCGCACTGGTCGGTTCATCCAGCAGGATGACTTCGGGGCGGGTGGCGATGGTGCGCGCGATGCACAGGCGCTGCTGCTGCCCACCTGACAGGGCGGCCGCGGATGCCCCCAGACGGTCGCGCACCTCCGGCCACAGCGCCACGCGCTTGAGCACATCTTCCACGCGCTGGTCCATGTCAGAACGTGACAGCCGTTCATGCAGGCGCACGCCAAAGGCAATGTTGTCATATATGGACATCGGAAACGGTGTTGGTTTTTGGAACACCATGCCAATGCGCGAACGCAGGACATTCACATCCATGCCCGGCGCGATGATGTTGCGACCATCGAACATCACCTCCCCCGTCGCGCGCTGCCCCGGGTAAAGGTCATACATCCGGTTGAGGATACGCAGCAGGGTCGATTTTCCGCATCCCGACGGACCGATCATGCCAGTCACCTGGCGTTCGGGGAAATCAAGCGAAATCCCCTTGAGCGCATGATTGGTCCCATACCAGAAATCAAGGTTGCGTATGGACAGCGCGGGCGGCGCGACATCCGTGACCCCACGGGCCACATCATCCATGACAATCGTATTCATTATTTTACGGATCCATTACGCAAGAGCCACCAGCGGGCAAGGATGCTGGTCGCAAGGACAGCGGCGGTAATCAGCAGGGCGCCAGTCCACGCCATCTGTACCCAGTCATCATAGGCCGATCCCGCATACTGATAGATCGTGACGGGAAGGCTGGCCATCGGGGCATTCAGGCTGGTGGACCAGTTGAGGTTCCCAAGCGACGTGAACAGCAACGGCGCGGTTTCACCCGAAATACGCGCCAGCGCCAGCAGCACGCCGGTCATGATGCCACCACGCGCGGCACGCAGGCAAACGCTGAGGATCACGCGCCATGATGGCGCACCCAGCGCATAGGCCGCCTCACGCATGGCGCGCGGGACAAGGCGCAACATGTCCTCGGTCGTGCGCACCACGACGGGAATGAACAGGATCGTCAGGGCGAACATACCCGCCCATCCCGAAAAATGCCCCGCCGGTTCGACAAAGATCAGATAGACGAACAGGCCGACAAGGATGGAGGGCACCGAAAGCATCATGTCCGAGACAAACCGCACAAGCGAGACGATACGCCCATCGCACGAAAACTCTGACAGATACACGCCCGCCATCATGCCAAGCGGCGTGCCGATCAGGGCGGCAAGGCCCGTCTGTTCCAGGCTGCCGACGATGGCGTTGGCCAGGCCGCCACCCGTTCCGGGGGCCGCCGTGCTGTGGGTAAAGGTCGGCAGCGACAGCCCCGCCCCGCCGCGCACGATCAGCGTCCAGAGGATGGAAAACAGCAGATATACGACCACGACGGTCGCAACGATGCACGCAACGCCCACGGCGCGGTCCGTGATGCGGCGGCGGATGGCCTGCGCCCCGCCACGCTGCCACCCGCCGGTGGCGGGGGCGACAGGGGGGCTGGCCGGTGTCATGGCCTGTGTGCTGGTCGGGTTCTGGGCCGACATGGCGTCACCCTTTCCTTATTCCGCAGCGCCGCGACGCAGGAAAATGCGCGAGCAGGCCAGCGTAATGAACGAAATGATCATCAGGATCGCGCCAAGCGCCAGCAGCGCCGACAGTTTCAGGCTGCCGGCCGGGCTTTCGGGAAATTCCAGCGCGATCAGCGATGCGATCGTATTGCCGGGCGCAAACAGCGACCATCCCATATGGTTGGCATTGCCGATAACGAAGGTCACGGCCATCGTCTCCCCCAGCGCACGGCCGGTACCCAGCATGATCCCGCCCATCACCGCCTGACGTGACCATGGCACGACGACCTTGCGCATCACTTCCCACCGGGTGGCGCCAAGGCCAAAGGCACTTTCCTTCAGCACGGCGGGGATGGAGGTGAAGACATCACTCATCACCGAACAGATGAACGGCGTGACCATCAGCGCCAGCACGACCCCACCCGTCAGCAGCCCGGTGCCATAGGGCGCGCCACTGAACAGCAGCCCGACCCCCGGCACATGACCCAGCATATGCTTGGTCGCGGGTGCTTGGTCGCGGGTTCGACATGATGGGCCATGAACGGCACGACAATGAAAAAGCCCCACATGCCAAAGATGATCGACGGCACGGCAGCCAGAAGCTGCACGGCGGTTTCAATCACGCGCGCCAGTGCGGGCGGCGCCATTTCCACCAGCCAGAAGGCCACCCCGAACGCGAATGGCACAGCAAAGACAAGGGCCACGAGCGTAGTCACCAGGGTGCCGAAGATGGACGTCGCCGCCCCGAAATGCTGCGTTACCGGATCCCATGCGGTGCTGGTGAAAAACTGCGGGCCGAAATTGGCCAGCGCGCGCCAGCCACCGGCGACAAGGACAATGATGATCCCGGCCATGACCAGAAGTATGAGCCAGCCCGCCATGCGCGCGACCAGCCCGAACACAATGTCACCACGCCGATCCGACACTGCCGTATCCTTGGTGGTTTCATCCGAAATTGTGGTAGGAGCCATGTATTGCGCCATGTCTTTTCCTGATATGCGTAACGCATCTTCAGGGTTAGACAATGACAACGTGCAGGATCAATAATAATCCTTCAACACATATGTTAAGTTTTTATGACAGCCCACCTGCCTCTACTGTCATGCAAAGTTCATTTATTTCGTCTTGCCCGTAACCCGTTCCATCCGGCATAGCGGGCGCGAATGCACGATATGTGCACATAAAGACAAAGACAGCAGGCAGGACATGTTTGAATCCAGCATCGTTGAAATCAACGGGATCACCTTGGGCGTCGTCTTGCGCGACCACCGTGACGGGCCGTGCAGTTTCCGCGCCCTGCATGAACGCACCATCCAGATGAACGGCCGCAGCTATGCCACGATGGAGGATGCGCGCGCCCATGCCCGCAGCCTGATGCGCATGGGAAATGCCTGCCGCCCGATGCCCGAAGCCGCCTGTGGCCTGCATGCCTGAACATCAGGGGTGGAATTCCTGAAAATTCCCGACACACCGCCGTTTGCAGACAGGCGGCGTGCCGGGGGGCTTTTTATTTTCATGATGTCACCTTGCCCACGGGTGTAAGCAGCATACGCACCAGATACAGGCACGACAGCACGACCTGACGCTGCTGCATGGCCTGTGGCGTTGCGGGAACCTGTTGTGCGACCCGCCCCTCGATCATCCGCAAGGTGCCATGCTCGCCCGCCCGCCCCTGATGCCAACGCCGCATGAACAGCGCCAGCGCCTGCCGCGTGGCGGGGGGCAGGTCATTGCGGCGTGCGACATCACGCAATGCAATCACACTCAAGCCCAGCGTCATCGCCCGTAACTGCGCCCGCATGTACTCTTCGACCATGTCCGGTGGCACGGTGGCGGAATTGCGCAATATCCGCACAAGGCTGCCCGCGCAGGCCGCCAGCCATTGATGTGCGGAGGCATGTTCCCGCCCCGCGCCCAGCCCCCGCAGGCGACGTGCGGTCCATGCCGCCGTACGGCGCATGTGGGAATCGATACGGAACGGCACGACGATGCGATAGGTCAGGATCGCGAACAGGATGCTGCACAAAAACGCCAGCGTCCCGTTCAGGAACGCCGCCTCGTCAATGCGTCCCTGGTTCATTGGGCCAACCAGCACCGGCAGGAACATGTTGAATGAAAATGCATATCCCGCCGTCGCTGCATTACGCGCGGCAAGGCCACCGATGGTCATGGGCACCAGCAATGCCAGCACCAGCATTTCCGGTGCGGTCATTGCGGGAATGACCCAGAACGCCAGCACCGTGCCCACACCCGCGCAGTACAGTCCCCCCTTGAAAAACGGCGTGCCCGCGATGACCGGATTTTCACGTGTCGCCAGCAGGCCATACACCAGCGCGAGGAAGGAAATGAACGCCGCCCCCTGCCGCCATGCCGTGACCTCCCACACCAGCCATGCGCCAAGGATGGCGCAGGACGCACGCACGCCATTTTCCAGCGCCTCCACCGCATGGCGACGGGAAACGACGCGAAAGCGGAAACGGTCATGGCGCACGGGATGGTCACTGGCATGGATTTCGGACAGGACATGCCCCACCTGCGCCAGGAGTTCCATGAACAGGGCGGCCATGGCCGGATGCGCCGCCGTCGCCTGCCGGTCACGCCAGATGGCCTGCAGGCGCGCAACCCCCGCCCGCGTCCCCCCACCAGCACGCAGCACCGCGCACAGTTCGCGCCTATATTCCCACGCGTCATGGCCCGCATCCGGCGCATGTATCCCCCCCGCCAGCAACAGCGACACCCCGCGCGCCCGCGCCAGCAGGCCCAGCATCGCCGCAAGGGCCGCACGCGCATGGTCCCCGGTCCGGCTGCCGGGTTCGAGTTCAAGCTCGCTGAACTCCACCTGACTGTTGAAGGCCACCAGTTCCCCCAACGTCGCCCCCATCGCGGTGGACGGGACCTCCCCCTCCAGCAGGTCCGCCACCGTGCGCGTCGTATTGCCGAACGCCACCATCAGGCGCGTATGCAATGCCTGGCGCGCATGGGGGGCGACAGAGGGCATGAACACGATCGCCAGCGTCGCCTCGCACACCACGCCCAACACGATATAGCTGGTGCGCGCCACGCTGATATCGAACACATGGTCGGGTTCCAGGATCGCGCCGGTTGCGATGATGGCCGATGTGAAACCCGTCAGCACCAGCCCATAGGCCCGGTAATTGTCCAGCAGCGTCGCCCCCGCGCAACACAGGCCGATCCATGCCGCCAGCGCACAGAAAAACAGGCCCGGCGCCTGTGGAAATGCCGCAATCAGCGCCATGGCGGCGACAGAGCCCACCAACGTCCCCCCCACACGCCACCGCGCCTTCGCCAGGCTTTCCCCGCGTGAGGACTGCGCCACCACCCACACCGTCAGCGGTGCCCATTGCGGGCTATCGAGTTCCATCCACATCGCGATCAGCAGCGACAGGATCGCGGCGAACGCCGTACGCAGGGCAAAGGCGAAATCCGCCAGCGAAGGGGCATACAGCCACGACAGCCTGCGCACAAAAGGCGGCAGGAGGGCGGAAAACGTGTCGGGATCGTGGGGGCGCGCGGTCATGGCGTGGGCACCATGCAAATCCGCCCCCGCATGGGTCCAATCGTTTGTCGTGATGATATGATAAGGAGGGATTATGAAAGCCGGATTCGCCGCACCTTGCGAAACCTTGGTGGCAAAGACCTGACCACGGCCCTTCAGAAAGCTACCTGAAAAAACAGCATCAGTATCATGCCGGAATTAGAGGCTGTTTGAACAGTCAGTCTCAATAACATACTTAAATTATAAATGTTCTTTAGTGACGCATTCCGTGAAAATCTTCAGAAGACACCACCTTTTTCGATCAAAAGGCGGCACCTAAAAACTTTTCTTTTTTATCAATGATTTTTTCAAACACTCTCTTCTGGAAGTTTCCGGCAAAGATTTTCAAGGCAGCTTTGGGGAAGGCAGCCTCCAGAAATCCCATAATTCCCGTGGGCTTCTTTCCAAACAGTCTTTAGATGGCACCATGACGGGCGGCATCACCCTGATGGGGCCGGAAACCTTTCTGCCTCATTCTTTCTGACGACAAAAGACCCTTTCCCTTACACACAAAACACATCATCGGTCCGCAAGCGCATACATACCTCCCAAACACGCGCCAGGACGGCGGACGGGTTGGGCTGGCGCAGGCGCACGATCGCCACCTCCGGCGCGACACAGGGCACGATGGGACAGGTGCGCAGGCCCGCACCGCCCACGACCTCCGGCAGGGCCGCAACCGGCAGGATGCTGCACAGGCGACCCGCGCGCAGTTCGGAATGCAGCAGGCTGATGGAATCCGTCTCCAGCATGATGGTCGGGGTGACACCGGCCTCACGAAAGCCGGCATCAATGATCTGGCGGCTGCGCAGGTTGCGTGTAAACAGGCACAGCGGAATGGACGCGACCTCCGCCCAATCACATTCGGACCGGTCAGGCACGGGGGCCGACAGCGCACCCGCCAGCACATACTGTTCCGCATAAAGTGGCCGCACATCGAACGCGCCCCCCAGCGGGACCTGATCGAGATAGGTTACACCCAACTGCACCTCATGTTCGCGCAACATACGCGCGATTTCGCCTGCCGCGGCGGAGCGGACTTCCTGATGCAGGCTGGGGATGGCGGTGCGGAAGCTTTCCAGCAGCAACGGAATGGTCAGCAGCGCAGGCGGCATCACCGCAACCGACAGCGACCCGCCCGATACGTCCTGTGCGAACGCGGCCTCCTGCTTTAACCCGTCAAGCGCCGCAAGCGTCTGCTTGGCCCATGCCAGCACCCGCCGCCCCTCCTCCGTCAGGCCAAGGAAGCGGCGGTTGCGATGGATGACGCACACACCCAGTTCGTTTTCAAGCTGCCTGATCCCTGCCGACAATGCGGGCTGCGATACACCGCAATGTTCCGCCGCACGGGAAAAGTGGCGGAAACGATCAAGGGCGATCAGGTAGGTCAACTGGCGCAGGAACACGGCATATCCGTCAGGTCAGGGGCAATGCCCCCGTTTTATAGAAGGTGCCTGTTTGAGGACAGCCAAGAGAAGTTCCAGATGCCGCCCTTCCCCTTAAGAAGCTGTTTGAAAAGTCAGACAAGATAACATCCTGAAATCATAAAGGTTTTTGGTGAAGCTTTTTCTAAAAAGCTTCAGAAGACGCCGCCTTTTTCGATCAAAAGGCGGCACCCAAAAACTTTTCTTTTTTATCAGTGCGTTATTTCCAAACAATCCCTAATGCATTGATAATAAATTGGAAATTTCAGATGTTCCTTTGAAAGATCGTTGCCGAAAAAGAGCCTACCCTACATACCGCGCAAGGAACGGCGCCGTGGCACTGCCGGTGGCCTGCGCCACTGCCTGCGGTGTGCCGGCCGCGACGATCGTGCCGCCTTCTTCGCCCGCACCGGGCCCCATGTCGATCACCCAGTCCCCGCCCGCGACCATGCGCATGTCATGTTCGGCCACGATCACGGTATTCCCCTGATCCACCAGTTCATGCAGGTGTGCCGACAGGCGATCCACGTCGGAAGGATGCAGCCCGGTCGTCGGTTCATCCAGCACATACAGCGTATGCCCACGCCGCTGTTTCTGAAGTTCGGTCGCAAGCTTGATGCGCTGCGCCTCGCCCCCCGACAGTTCGGTCGCGGGCTGCCCCAGCCGCAGGTGCCCAAGGCCGCTGCGTTGCAGGATCGACAGACACGTCGCGGCGTTGGGCACATCCGACAGGAACGCCAGCGCCTGATCCACATTCATCGCCAGCACATCGGCGATGGAACGGTCGCGATATGTCACCTCCAGCACCTCCGGCCGGTAACGCGCGCCATGACATGTCGGGCACGGGGCATAGACACTGGGCAGGAACAGCAGTTCGACCATCACCGAGCCAGCCCCCTGGCAGTGCGGGCACCGTCCCTTGGCCAGGTTGAAGGAAAACCACCCCGCATCATACCTGCGCACGCGGGCAAGGTCGGTACGGGCATACAGCCTGCGCACAATGTCGAACAGGCCGGTATAGGTCGCAAGGTTTGAACGCGGGGTGCGACCGATGGGCTTCTGGTCAATCACCACAAGGCGCCCGATTCCCTCCAGCCCGGAGGCGATGCGCCCCTCGGGATGGCGGATTTCCGGGGTCGGGGCCTGCGTGTCCCCGTCGTCGTCGTCCGCCACCGGCAGGGCCTGCCCCAGTGCGCGCGCGACGATGCCCGTCAGCGCATGACTGACCAGCGAGGATTTCCCCGACCCCGAAATCCCGGTCACGGATGTAAACGCCCCCAATGGAAAGGCGGCCTCCAGCCCGTCAAGATTGTTCCAGTGAATATCCGCAAGCCTCAGCCAGCCCTGCGGCGTGCGCGGCGTATGGGTTACGGCCTGCGACGTGGCGAACAGGTACTCGCGCGTGCGTGACGCCGCGACATCGCGCAACCCCTCCGGCGGGCCGCAATACAGGATTTCGCCCCCACGCTCCCCCGCCTCCGGCCCGACATCGACAATCCATGCGGCATGACGGATGACATCAAGGTTGTGTTCGACCAGAAACAGCGAATTGCCCGCCGCACACAGCCGCCCCAACGCACCCAGCAACGCCTGCGTATCGGCCGGATGCAAACCCGATGATGGTTCGTCAAGCACATAGACCACGCCAAACAGGCTGGAATGGATCTGCGTTCCCAGACGCAGGCGTTGGTACTCACCGGGCGAGAGCGTCTGCACCCCGCGTTCCATCTGCAGGTATCCAAGCCCGAGCTGCATCAGCACGTCGATGCGCGCGACCATGTCGGCGGCAATCCGGCGCGCCGCGATCGCGATGGCATCGTCACCCGTACCCGCGGCCATATCGGCCACGTCTGCAAGCACGCCACGGATACGCCCAAGTGGCAGCGCCCCCATCGCCGCGATGTTCATCCCCGCGAACGTCACACGCAGCGCATCGGGGTTCAGCCTCTGCCCATGACAGAGCGGACAGTCGGTGGAGATCATGAACGACGCCGCACGCGCGCGCATGTTCGCACTTTGCGAATTGGCGAAGGTCTGTGTGACGTATCGGCGCGCACCGGTGAACGTTCCCTGATACGCGGGTTCAACCCCACGGGCGATCGCGGCCTGCACCTGCGCATGCGTCAGGCCCGGATAGACCGGGACAGTGGGCGTTTCATCGGTAAACAGAATCCAGTCACGCGTCTTGCGCGGCAGGTCGCGCCAGGGGCAATCCACATCAATGCCCATGGTAATCAGGATATCGCGCAGGTTCTGCCCCTGCCATGCGGTGGGCCACGCGGCGACGGCGCGATCGCGGATCGACAGGCCGTCATCGGGGACCAACGTGGCCTGCGTCACATCATGGACACGGCCCAGCCCGTGACAGCGCGGGCACGCCCCCATGGGCGTGTTGGGGGAAAATGATTCCGCCTCCAGCCGTGCCAGACCGGGAGGATAGGTGCCCGCGCGCGAATAGAGCATGCGCAGCAGGTTCGACAGCGTGGTGATGCTGCCGACCGATGACCGGCCCGAACTGCCGCCGCGCTGCTGCTGCAACGCGATGGCCGGGGGCAGGCCATCGACAATGTCCACATCAGGCACCGGCATCTGCTGAAACAGACGCCGTGCATAAGGAGAGACGGATTCAAGGTACCTGCGCTGTGCCTCTGCATATAAGGTACCAAACGCCAGAGAGGACTTGCCCGACCCAGACACCCCGGTGAACACCACCATGGTATCGCGCGGCACATCAATCTCCACATCACGCAGGTTATGTTCGCGCGCACCGCGCACACGCACGAAATTCCGCCGGTCCGGTGATATGGGGGGAATGGATGGCGGCATGATGCGAACTCCGGCATAAGGTCACGCCATGATCCCACCGCGCGCGCGCACGTTCAACCCCGCCACCTGCATAGGCATAATTGAGTACATGGGCATGGTACCGGCACGGACAGTACGGCCCGTCACATGTCCCGGCATAGCGGGGTATTATCCATCTTTGGCATTTATCCTGCCGGGGTGAACGGGCGCGTCGTTACAACATAAACGGCGAAAACCTCAATAATGCCCACAATAATCGTCATTTCACGGGCATGGTGTTGCATGCGCGCACTGTCATGAAACCTTCACATGAAATAACGCAAAGGTGCCGATAGATCATCTCCTGCCTTTTCACTCAGGAGAATCCCAGGTGCCACCCAAGTTGATCCGCAGTGGTCGTATTGCCCTTGGCCTGTTCTGCTCTGCCATTGCGCTGTCCGTTGCCCATGCCCAGACAGTACAGACCCCCACGGCAGAGAAGAAGTCCACCCGCACCCCCCACAAGACCAACGCAACATCAAAAAAGGAAAAAGGCGAGTTCTCCACATCGAATGTGGAACAGATCATGGCGACGTCCCGACGCACCCGTTCGGAACAGAGCGTCAACCACACCCAGTTGCAGCGCATCCTGCCCGGTATCAACCCGGTCAAGGCGCTTGAGATTCTTCCTGGTGTTGTCTTTGAAAATGCGGACCCATGGGGCAACAACGAACAGAATTCGTCGTTGTACATCCACGGCTTCAACCAGAACCAGCTTGGCTTTACCCTTGATGGTGTCCCGTTGGGCGATCAGTCCTATGGCAACTATAACGGCCTGTCACCACAGCGCGCGGCGTTGAGCGAAAACATCGCTTCCGCCTCGGTCGCGACGGGCGCGGGTGCGCTGGGCACTGCATCGACATCCAACCTTGGCGGTTCGCTGCAATTCACGACGCAGGACCCGATGCACAAAGCAGGCGGGCAGATTTCGCAGACATTCGGCAGTTGGTCGACATTCCGTACCTTTGCACGTGTTGACACCGGCGATTTCGGCAATGGCAACTCGGCCTATTTCTCGTGGGCGCGGCAGGATGCACGGGCATGGGATTTCGCGGGACACCAGGGCGGCAACCAGGTGAACGCCAAGTTCGTCCATCAGGGGTCCAAGGACAAGGTCACGGCCTTCTTCGACTGGTCAGACAAGACCGAACCCAACGAAGACGGCATCGTCGAACCCGCTGGCGGCAGCATGTATGTGCGCCCGTTCCTGTATCCGAACCTGAAGGAGGCGGTGAACTATTATAACGGTTCCGCCGCCTACAAGGCCGCGGGCAACAATTATCGCAATTACTATTCCGATGCACAGCGCGAGGATTTCCTGGCGTATGTGAAATGGACACATGATTTCACGTCCAACCTGCATTGGGACAACCAGATCTATTACCATCACGACATGGGCGAAGGCGTCGTCGCAGGCCCGATCAGCGCCGCAGGCCTGCCGACCCTGTTCAGCGCCTATTTCCCCAACGATTCCTCCTCCCAGCTTTCGGGCGTGTTCGGCGGTTCGGGCATGGCGACGCGCACGACGGAATACTGGGACAACCGGGGCGGCATCATGTCCACCCTGCATTACAAGGTCGGCCACCACAATATTGAACTGGGCGGCTGGTACGAACGCAACGACAATACGCAGGCCCGGCGCTGGTACGCATTCAATATCGACAATCCCACCAGCCCGTATGACCGGCAGCAGAACCCGCTGATCCATCAATATACCAACCTGTTCTATACCAACACCATCACGACCCACCTGCAGGATAGCTGGCAGATCACCAAGAATTTCATGCTCAGCGCCGGGTTCAAGTCGGAACTGGTCTATACCGATGGCACCCTGCCGGTCGCGGCCCTGCCGGGATCGCTGTCGCCTTCGACCGCGCGCACCATCCCCGGTGGCAACATCAATACGGTCAAGCCCTTCCTGCCCGCATTCGGTGCGTTGTGGAACATCACGCCGCATGAACAGTGGTTTGCAAACATCCAGGAGAACATGCGTTCTTTCCAGGATACCGGTTATGGAAATGCCAGCCCGTGGGGCATGACCAGCCAGGCCGCGTTCGAGGATTTCAAGAAGCACGGCAAGGTCGAAACCGCATGGACATATGAAACCGGCCTGCGCACCAACCGCCATGTCCACCTTGGTCCACTGACGAACATCAGCGGACAGCTTGAATATTACCACGTGCATTATTCAAACCGCCTGCTGTCGGTCGCGTCTTCGCCTTATAATAGCAACGTGTCCTACATCATCGGCAGTGCAAGCATCCTGACCAATGTGGGATCGGTCACTACCGACGGCATGGATTTTTCCATGACGGCACAGTTCGGGCCGCATTTCTCCTTCTATAATGCGCTTTCGTATAACAAGTCGGTCTATAACGACAATTACGTGACCGGGACGACAGTTGTGCCGACGGCGGGCAAGAATGTCGCGGGCATCCCGAACTGGACCGAAAAATTCGTGGCCTCCACCAACTGGGGCGATTTCTATGGGCAGTTCGTCGGCGACGTGATCGGGCGGCGGTACACCACCTTCACCAATGACCTGTCGGCCAAGGCCTATGCCCTGTTCAGCATCAATGCCGGATACACCATCCGCAACATCCCGCATGTGCAGGGCCTGAAGATCCAGGGCAACATCACCAACCTGACGGGTACACGTGGGTGGTCCACCCTGAACACCAATAATGCAAGTGGCCAGTACACAGCCTTCCCGATTGCACCGCGCATGTTCTTCCTGACGGTCGGGGCAAGTTTCTGATCGGCAGGACGGGATTTCAGAAAGTTTTCGGGGGCCGCATCGCATGACAGGATGTATCCCCTTCGACTGTCTGAATTTAAAAAGTCCCTGGTGAATGTTTTAAAAACCACAAACAAACGTCATATTTTTTCAAAAATGTGACAATCAGGGACTTTCACTGTTTCCAGCCAGACCTTTTCAAAAAACGCCTGTCCCGATAACACGGGGCAGGCGTTTTCCTTGACGGGCCATCGCGTTTTAGAGATTGTTTGAAAACAAATTATTGATGAAAAACGAGAAAAGTTTTTTGGGTGTCAACTTTTTCAAAAAATCTGGGTTTTCCGAAGCTTTTTGAAAAAAGATTCACCAAAAACTTTTATGATTTCATGATCTTGTCGGACTTACCTTTTCAAACAGTCTCCCGGCGCTGCGGAACCTGGGCCGCGGTATGGCAATCCTGCGCCAACGGGTCATGGGCCAACGGATCATGAGCCAGACTCTGCCCTTGAAGGCCCCCCCACTCACACCGCAAATATCATGGGGCGTCTTTGCCGTCGCCACACCATATTCGATATCGGATCGCCCTCACTCTACCAAGATAGAATGAGCCAAGCGCACTGACACATTGGCCCTTCGGCCAGATATGCAGCCTGATCGGTGTGTCATCTTCCAGCTCTACTGGCGGCGATCAACCTCCAGCATAGGTTGCTGTCGCACCGGTCTGCACTGGTGGAAACTCTGGAAACGAAAGGCGGGCGGATATAACCGCGCGCCGTGACTGGCCCCGATTATGGCCGCCCCTGTCCGTGGGATGTTTCCGGGTCGTCTCCTGACGGCGCATGGCATTTCCTCAACGCTGACCTGTCGCTTCGACCGTGCGAGATGCCACGCGCCTTTTCATACCCTTCATGCACGCTAACACCGCACATGCCTGCCCCTTCCTGCACCGGGGCGGCATAGGTTCACCATCAGCACCGCAAGACCACAGAATGCCACCCCCTATCCCCCCGGTAAGGCTGGCTGGGATGGGTGATAGAACAGCAGCGGCGTAGCTTGGCAATGATGGCGGGACCATAATCCTGTGCCGCAAAAATGCTGAAACGCGGACGGTACTTATGGCGTGGGGCCTGCCATCACAGCATGTGGTCACGGGGAATATTCAATAAGATGTATAATTTTCACATCTTTTATAATGCTGGAAAAAGATGTTCATGTTGCATACCTATCGACCCATGCGCCTGACCCTGCATACTGATTATGCCCTCAGAACATTGATTTATCTGGGAATCCATACGGACCGCCTGACCTCCATCCACGAGATCGCGCAGGCCTATGGCATTTCGGAAAATCATCTGATCAAGATCATTCACCGTCTTGGCCGTGGTGGCTTTGTGGAGACCCTGCGTGGTCGCAGGGGGGGATTGCGCCTTGGTCGCCCCGCGCATAATATCCTGATCGGTGATGTCGTACGTTATACCGAGGAGGACCTCGGCCTTGTAAGCTGCATGCAGGCCCCTGCCGAAGGAGTGCGGCCCTGCCTTCTGGTGGGGGGATGTTCCCTGCGCGGCATCCTGAACGAGGCGCTGGGGTCATTCATGAGTGTACTCGACAGCTATACACTGGAACAGGCCATCACGGCGCATGAACGCCGCCTGCTCGACGCGCCGCCGCCGACTACGCCCTGACGCCCTGACGCCCTGACGCCCTGACGCCCTGACGGGCCTTCGCACATCCTCACGCCACATACCATCACCATACCATCACCACGGTGCGGTGACATGTCCATATCCCCCTTGCCACATCATGCCACTGGCACATCATACCCCTGCCACACATAAACCGCGTGACAGGGACACCGTGATGGTGGGGAACCGGGAGGGGTGTCAGCCCCCGGCGTTCTTCTTGCGCCGCCCGCGCGGTGCCGCGGTTTGCGGTTCCTCTGGCATGGGCGCCGCACCGGCATGGGCGGAAGCGGGAACCGTGCGCCCCAGTCCGCTTTGCTGCGCCAGGGCGGAACGTTTCGCCGCGTAATTGGGCGCGGTCATCGGATAATGCGACGGCAGGCCCCATTTTTCACGATACTGCTCCGGCGTCATGCCATAGGCCCGGTCAAGATGCCGCTTGAGCATCTTGAGCTTCTTCCCGTCTTCAAGGCAGATGATATAATCGGGAAAGACGGATTTCTTGATTGGCACGGCGGGTTGCAACGGTTCCGCCTTTTCCTGCCCTTCGCCGCCTGTGGCGCCGAGTGCGGCGAAAACGTTGCGGATCAGGTCCGGCACACGTTCGGGCGGCAGGCTGTTATTGATCATGTAAGCTGACACGATATCCGTTGTCAGGGACATGAGTTCAGGGGTCTGGATGTGTTTTTTATCCAATTTCTCACCATTCATGCAGAAAATATCAGAATAATATCACCGTTTGCATTGATAATAATCCCATGCGGCGCACTACGCAATTGTTGTCTTCCGGCGCTGTTGGTTCCTGTATATATGCATCACCTGAATTATTTATAGATCATCAGGATAATTTATACATGATTGCATCGACACGATCATGATTTCATCCATACGGCACCATACCGTGTCTCATGGCCGAATATTTTATGTATTTATCGCAATGGGTACCTGAAAAGTTCCCCCATTTATTGCCTGTCATCATCAGGTTTTGCCAGCATATCTGAACATGTGCGGTTTTTTCTTCGCACCGGCCTGTCCAGAAATTCTTCTGCCCTGTCACCATGCACCGCCGCCCCTGCATCGCCCGTCCGTCGGCAATATCATGAAATCATAAAATTTCTGGTAAATACTCGTCTGAAAAATCATTACAAAGACCATGAATTCCTGAAAAAATGACCTTTCGTGCCATTCATTACTTCTGTCGGGGCTATTTCTGGATACCCCTCCCCTGACATGACGGCGGCGTTGCACCGTGGCGGACGGTCATGCACCCTATTGCGCGCATGGCTGCCGACGTGACAGATGGCGCCGTATCCATGGGCAGGCCATGGACACCGTTCCGTCCACACTGCGCGCCCGGCCATGGGATGGGACATGTTATGGATCGTAAAACCCTGATGGAAAACCGATACCGGATTCCCTCACTTGCGGCGCTCAATGCGTTCGTGGCGTTCGCCCGCACCGGGGCCATCCGCCGGGCGGCGGCAGAACTGCGGATCGACCATGCCGCCGTCAGCCGGCACCTGCGCGATCTTGAACACGCACTTGGCGTGCCGTTGCGCACCGGCCAGGGCGGCCTGACCCCACAGGCCGAAATCTATTGCGCGCGGATCATCCCCCTGCTGGAGGGACTGGCCCACGCCACGGCGGACATGCGCCAGGATATTGCGCATCTGACTGTCACCTGTTCGCATGGCTTTGCCTATCACTGGCTACTGCCGCGCCTGTCGGCCTTTCGCCGCGACCATCCATGCATCGACCTGTTACTGCGTCCCGTCGATGCCGATACCGGATTTGATCCCCGCCATGGCACTGGCGCCCCGCATGCCGACATCCGGTACATGACCGATGAACCGCAAGGCCAAGGGCCGCAAGGGCCGGAATACAGGGGGGCGGAACGCAACATGCGCTGCATGGAAATCACCCGCCCGGCGGTCTTTCCCGTGGCAAGCCCGCGCTGCCTTGCGCGCCTGTCCCACCCGCCCCGCACGGCGGCGGATCTGCTGGACGCCCCCCTGCTGCTGGAGGATGACGAGACGGAGTGGAAATTATGGTTCGCGGCCCAATCGGTGCAGATCGGCACGGTGCCCGCGGCGGGACGGCTGTGGCAGGCGCATCTTGCTCTGGCGGCCGCACGGGCGGGGGAGGGCATCGCGCTGGGCAATCCTTACCTGTTGGCGGAGGACCTGCGGGCGGGACTGTTATGCCCCGTCACTACGACGGCAACACCCCTGCGCCGGGTCGCGCTGGGGTCATATGTGCTGCGTGCGCCGGCACATGTGTGGGAAGGCACGGCCCTGCGCCTGCTGCGCACGTGGCTGTCCGCTCAGGTGGCGATCTATGAAGGGGAGTTGCAGGAGAGGGCACATCCCGGCCCCGAAACCTGACGGGTGTTAAAAAACAACCTGCTCACAGGAACAAAAGACACCTTCCGGGAAGGTCTGTTTCCAACAGGGGTCGCCTTTATCGCGCCCTCTGGCATGGCGCGTCATGCAGGGGGGATTGCCCCATTGCGCCGGTCGCGCGCGCCTTCCTCCGCCGGGGGCAGCCACAGCGTGCATGATGTGCCCTCCCCCTCCCGGCTTTCGATCTGCAGGCGGCCACCGTGGCGGTCCACGATATGCTTGACGATCGCAAGGCCCAGCCCCGTGCCCTGCTGCACCTGTCCCGGCACGCGATAAAACTGCTCTGTCACCCGGGGCAGGTAACGCGCGGGAATGCCGGGGCCGTTGTCACGCACGCACACGACCACGCCCCCACCGCACGGCCACGGCGCGTGCGGGCCGCCATCCCGCCCGGTCGCGTTCGCCACGGTGACATCCACCCGCGCCCTGCGTCCCGCGACACCGGGGGCATAGCGGATGGCGTTCCCCACCAGGTTCAGCATGACCTGCACGATCTGGTCCCCATCGGCCATGACCGGCATGATGTCGGGCGCCACATCCAGCGCACAGGTAATGTCCGCGCCCTCCAGCAGGGGGCGGGCCTCGTCCATGGCGCGGGCGACGACGGGGGCGACATCGATGCGCGTGCGCGGGCGCTGATGTTCGACCATCTGCACCCGCGACAGGTACGACAGCCGGTCCAGCAGGCGCAGCATGCGTTCGGCCTGCCCCGCCATGATGCCAAGGAAGCGCGCCCGCGCAGGCGCATCATTGGCGGCAGGGCCACGCAGGGTTTCAATGAAGCCCGACAGCGCGGCCAGCGGCGTACGCAGTTCATGGCTGGCATGGGCGACGAAATCGCCGCGCATACGGTCCAGCGCATCCTGTCCCGTCCGATCCTCCAGCAGGGCAACGACAACCCCGCGCCCCCCCGGTGCCGAAGGCGCGATCCGCCGCAGCAGCACGCGCACGACCCGGCGCACCGGCACATCAAGCGTGACGGTCGTTTCCGCCGTGGTCGAAAGCTGTTCCAGCACCTGTTGCGTCGCGGGATGGCGCACGATCGCGCCCAGCGTATCGCCAAACATGTCACGTGCGGAGGTGGAGGCATGGGCCAGATCGCCACGCGGGCCAAAGACGATGCACGCGCCGGGCAGCAGGTCAAGCATATGCGGCAGCGTCGCCAGCGGATCGACCTGCGACGCCGCCGCCGCACGGTCCATAAGGGTGGAGGACGCCGGCACCACCGCATCCGCATTCCTGCCGTGCGCCGTGCTGGCGCGTGATACGCCGTCCCCATGGCGATACCACCGCATGCCCCGCGCCACCATGGCGCGCGTCAGGGCATACCCCCCGCCGCCCAGCGCGATCCCCGCCAGCAGGTCATGCATGGGCGCGCACCCTGCGGGGCGGGGCCGCCATCAGGGCGTCACGTCACCGGACATGTCGTCAAGGGCATAACCGCTGGCCCGGACCGTGCGGATCAGGTCCGGCAAATCCCCTTCGTTCAGGATACGGCGCAGGCGGCGGATATGGACATCGACCGTGCGCGATTCCACATGCACCCCACGTTCCCAGACCGAACGCAGCAGGTCTTCGCGCGAGAAGACGCGGTTGGGGTTGCGCATGAAGAATTCCAGCAAACGATATTCCGTCGGGCCGGGGGCTAGCACACGCCCCGCACGCGTTACGCGGTGGCTGACGGGATCAAGCACGACATCCACAAAACGCAGCACCGCCGTCGCATCGGCCTGTGCCTGGACACCGCCGGCCCCGGCATTCAGCACGCTGCGCCGCAAAAGCGCACGCACGCGGGCGTTGAGCGCCTCCATCCCGCAGGGTTTCGTCAGGTAATCATCCGCGCCGGTGTCCAGCGCATGCACGCTGTCGCTTTCGGCGGTGCGCGCCGTCAGCATCAGCACGGGCATGTCACACATGGCCCCGCCACGCGCGCGCAGCCTGCGGCACAGATCCACACCCGACAGGCCCGGCAGCATCCAGTCCAGCACAAGCAGGTCGGGCTGCCACGATCCCACCTGTTCCAGCGCATCCAGCCCGTCGGCCACGGCGCGGACTTCGTATCCCGCCGCCTCCAGATTATAGGTGACAAGGACGGACAGCGCCTCGTCATCCTCCGCCACGAGGATTTTCGCACGGGGGTCCGTGCCGGGGTCGGTGGCCGGGGTGGAAGTCGACAGCGACGTCACTGCGCGTCATCCCCCGACACAAGGTCGGCAATCGCGGCGGGACCTGAAAAACCGCCACGCGGGCGCACGACCGGCAGGATATCGCCCGTCACGGTATAATACACGCGCTCGGCAATATTGGTGGCGTGGTCGCCGATGCGTTCAAGGTTCTTGGCGATGAACAGCAGATGCGTGCAGGGCCCGATATTGCGCGGGTCCTCCATCATATATGTCACCAGTTCGCGGAACATCGCGGTATAGAGTTCATCGACAGCCGTATCGGACTGCCACACCTCATACGCCTTTTCGGGGTCGCGCTGCGTCATGGCGTCGATCGCGCGGCGCAGGTTGTCCTGCACCAGCCGTCCCATGCCGCGCAGCCCGCTGAGGGAGACGCGCGTGCCCAGCAGTTCGGTGCGCAGCGAACGCCGCGCGACCGACGCCGCGCAGTCGCCGATACGTTCCATGTCCCCCGTGATCTTGAGCGCGGAGACCACCTCGCGCAGGTCGCCCGCCACGGGGGAGCGCAGGGCAAGGATGCGGATGACCATTGCCTCTACATCGCGTTCAAGGACATCGACCTGCGGGTCGAGTTCCGGGGCGGCGGCGGCGGCATTTTCGTCATGGTCCACCACGGCGGCGACCGCCTGCGATGTCTGGCGTTCCACCAGTCCGCCCATACGAACCATCATGGCCCGCAGCCGTTCAAGTTCCTGTTCGAAACTGCTGACGATATGTGTGGATTCCTGTCCCATCAGCCCCTGTCCCATTTCCGCGTCCGCCATGCGCCCGATCGGTACTGCGCATATTTCACCATGATTTCAGGGCTTACGGACCTGATCGAAGGTATATTATATCGCCTGCGCATTTCTTCCAAGGTGGAAAGCCGGGGACGGCGCTATTGTCATATTTCTGAAACATCAACATTTTCAAACGTTTTTTGCCAAGGAAACCGCCCTCCATGATCCCCCGCGCCCTTTCCCCGCGCCGCCCGGCGGGCACCTGCGCCATGCCACGCCATGTGCTGGCCGCCGTGATGGTCGTGATGGGGGGGACGAACGGCACCACATGGGCGGCCACCCTCACCCCCGTCCCGTCCCCTCCCGGCGGGCCGTCACCTGCCCATGCGGCAGGGCCGCGCACACGCCATCTGGCCGCCTCCACCACGCCCGCAACCACAGATGTGCGTACATCCGCGACCACGCCCGCACTCACGCACGAACACATTTCCGTAACCCAGGCACACCCCCACGGCCACCAGCCCGGCGGCGGCCTGCTGCGGGAGGAAAAGGCCCCGAAATCCGTCAGCACCATCGGCACGGATTTCATGGACAAGCAGGCCCCTTCGGCCACGGCGTTCGACATGGTCGCGATGTTGCCCGGGGCCAATGTCGCGACATCCGACCCGCTTGGCTTCTCGCCACAAACGAACATCAACGTGCGCGGCATGGGCGGGGATTCGATCGGCTACCTGCTCGAAGGGATGCCGCTGAACGACATTGCCTATTATAACGGCTATCCGGGACAGTTCGCGGATACGGAGAATTACCAGACCGTCTCCCTTGCCCAGGGGGCGGCGGATCTTGATGCCCCTGTGCTCAACGCGGCGGGCGGACTGATGGAAATGACGTTCCGCGACCCGGCCGAACATGCGGGCGGATATGCCGACGTGTCATATGGGTCATACAACACCAACCGCGAATTCATGCGGCTGGAGACGGGAACCCTTGGCCATACCGGCATCCGGGGCTTTGTCTCCTACTCCCACGGCTATACCGACAACTGGCGCGGGGCGGGGCATGACGAACGCCAGCATATAGATTTCAAGTTCCTGCGCGACTGGGGCAATGACAACCGCGTCTCCCTCATCGGGACATGGAACACGATGGTCGCCAGCTACTATCCGCTGGTGGACAAGGCGGACTGGAAACAGTCGGGGCCATTTGGGGCGGCGAACAACCTTGCGCGCACCTATGACCCCAATGACGCGGCGGGCGGGGCGGATTACGCGCCGCTGTACCGGCAGCCCGAACGCATCTTTTATGTCGCCGCCCCTTCGCACTTCAACCTGACGCACGGGCTGCGGCTGAAGATGACGCCCTATGCGCAATGGAGTTATGGCAACGACCCGTCGGGCACGACGCTGGCGGATGCCGGGATGTACGCCGAAGGGCAGGCAACACCACGCGGCGTTCCCGGCGTGGATGATCTGGTGCGCGCGAACTGGACGCAGAACAGCTATCGCGCCGGGGTCAACGCCACCCTGGACTGGCACATCGCCAACCATGACCTGGTACTGGGCGCATGGTACGATTATTCCGACGACAATGAAAAACAGCCCTTCACCGCCGTCAGTGCGAATGGCACCGCCGCCGATATCTGGGTGGACCGTATCAGCCGCACCATCCTTACACCCGACGGGCGGCAGCTACAGGCGGGTGGTTTCCATTCCATCGCGCAGACCAACGCCCTGTATGCGGGGGACCGGATGACGTTCCTGCACAGGCGCCTGCACCTTGAGGTCGGGTTCAAGGACGTGATGCTCGACCGGCATGGCAGCACGACCGACGCCGCGTGGAACCAGACCAACGTGAGCAGCAACACATCCATCCCCCTGCCGCGCATGGCCATCAGTTACCAGATCACGCCACGCCATCAGGTGTTCTTCAACACCACGACCAGTTTCCGCACCCCCGATGAATCCGCGCTGTTCACCACCTACAGCCCGATGACCGGCGCACTCGACCCCAGCAGGGTAAAGAACCAGTATTCCGTGTCGGAGGAGCTGGGCTACCGCTATTCCGGGACGTGGCTGATGGGGGGGGTCACGCTGTTCAACTATGACTTCACCAACCGCGAGATCCAGACCACCATTGACGTGAACAACGCGACCGTGGCCTCCACCCTCAATGGCGGGGGACAGACGACGCGCGGCGTGGATGTGGAGGTCGGGACCCATCCGTGGCACCACTGGAGCCCTTATCTGTCGGGGGAATATCTGCACGCCACCATCGACAATGACATTTCCGCCAATGGCGACCTGCTGCCTACACGCGGCCTTACGGCGGTTAACAGCCCCACACTTCAGGCGTCTGCGGGCCTCAGCTATGATGACGGGCATTTCTTTGGCATGGCGAGCGTCAAATATGTCGGCCACCAGTATGCGACCTTCATGAATGACGAACGCCTGTCGGACCATACCACCGGCAACCTTGCATTCGGATACCGCATGGACAGCCATTATTTCCTGTCACGTCCCGAATTTCGCATGAACTTCATCAACATCACCAACCAGCATTACCTGTCCGGTGTCGCCGCCCCCACCTTCAACGCCCACGACACCACGGGCGTGCATGGCACCACCATCGCGGGGCAGGCGCCGACCTATTACGTGGGCGGCGGGCTTGCGGTCCTGTTTACGGCCTCGACCGGATTCTGAACGCATCTTGGGAACGGACGGCGTGATGGAAGAACAGGAGAGCTCCTGAAAACAAACCGTTGATAAACAATAGAAAAAGATTTTTGGCGTCGCCTTTCGATCGCAACAAGGCGATGTCTTCCGAAGCTTTTTGGAAAAAGCTTCACCAAAAACTTTTGTGATTTCACGATCTTGTCGGACTTACCTTTTCAAACAGTCTCTTGGCAGGCTGTCGGGTTGGGAGCCAGAATGGACATTATTTATAAATTATGAGAATATATTTCTGTTTTTGTGTTGTAAATTCTATTATTTTTGTAATTTTAGGAATATTTCTGCGTAAAAAATCCCAATCCGGCAGCCTGCCAAGAAAATGGACAATACCAGACATTAGTATATTTTTTGAAATTCGATGTCTCGCAACAATATTTAGAAAAATATTTACTAAAAATTTTATCATTCCCGCAGATTACGGCTTTAAATTTTAAAAACGTCCTTTCAGGATTTTCCCGAAAAACCCTGCAAATATTGCATTTTCGAACGAGGTCGGCGACAGCCAGAGACTTCTATTCTTTTCTCAACAGCCTTCCGGCATCCGTTGCCGGACGCGGGCACAACAGCAGCACGCCCACCCCGGCCGCCACGAAGGCACAGGCCGGGATTGCCAGGAACCCGATCCCGATCCCTGCACGCGCCCCCGCCGCCTGTGCATGATCGCCCGCCACCAGCCCATATCCTGCCAGCAGCCACGCCAGCATGCTGCCCCCACCATCAAAAGCCAGTTTCGACGCCGTGGAGTTGAGCGCCCATGCCAGCCCCGCCGTACGCACGCCGCTGGTGCGGGCGCCCTGCTCCACATATTCCGCCAGCAGTGCGAAGCAGGCCGGATTGCACAGGCCAAGGCACAGGCCAAACAGGCACATCGCCACCACCGTTACCGGCCATGATGGCGGGCACATCCATGCCAGCGCCAGCCACGTCCCGCACAGGCACGTCCCCACCCCCATCAGGCGCCGGTTGCCGCACCGCCGGGCAAGGGCCGCGCCACATACGCTGCCGCACAGGCCCAGCACATTCATCGCGCCCAGTATCCAGCCCGCGTCATGGTCACTGCCGCCAAGCACGAAGCGCACGTAATAAACCAGCGCACCAAACATGAAGGTCGATCCCAGCATGACGAGGATCATCGCCCCCGTCAGGCGCAACCACCCGCCATTGCGCAAAAGCGCACGCGCCAACACGCGCACGGGCTGCCGGTCGCGGTGCGCGCGGGCGCGTTCGTGGCACAGCGTGGCCACAAGCCCCAGCAGGGCGGCGACCACCACCGCAACCATGACCATGAACAGCATGAAACCATGCCGCCGGTCGCCATGGCCCAGCCAGTCCACGGCAGGCAGTGTCAGCACCGCAATCAGCAGCGTACCGCACCCTGCCCCCACCATGCGCGCGCTGGCAAGGCGCAGGCGGATGGCGGGATCATCCGAAATCAGGCTGGTCAGCGCGCCATAGGCTGTGTTGGACACGCTATAGGTCACGCACAGGCCCATATAGGTGAGACAGGCCCAGACATAACGTGCAATCCCCCCCGGGCCGCCAAACGGCACAAAGGTCAGCACGATCATGGCGGCAAACGGCAAAAGCCCGATACGCAACAGCGGCAGCGCCTGACGTCCCGCCGGGCGCCGGTCGATCACCACCCCCACCACCGGGTCGGCCACGATGCTGATGGCGCGCGCGCACAGCAGGATCACCGCCACACAGGCCGGTGGGAACAGGCAGATGTCGGTATAGAAATATTCCAGGTAGCTGAGCATCAGCCCCCAGATGATGTTGAACGCCAGGTCCCCCGCGCCGAACGCCAGCAGTTCACGTCGGCCAAACGCGGGCGTTCGCGCCGCATCCGCCATGGCAGGGGAAAGGGGAAGGAGCTGCACCACACCGTCTCTGCTTCAGCAAGGTATCAGCATGGCATGCTTCCCCCCACCCGTCGATCCTCCTTACCCGCGTGTGCCGAAACACTGCGCATCGGTGGGAAAGCGGCGGTTACGCACGTCATCGGCATAACGGCTGGCGGCGTCCTCGATCACGGACCCCACCTCGGCATAGCGCCGGACGAAGCGGGGGGTGAAATCCCCGAACGCCCCGACCAGATCATCCACCACCAGCACCTGTCCGTCGCAGGCCACCGAGGCCCCGATGCCGATGGTCGGCACCGAAAGTTCACGCGTAATGGCGCGCGCCACGGGTTCGACCGTGCCCTCGATCACAATGGCGAACGCCCCGGCTGCGGCAATGGCGTGGGCATCTGCCGTGACCTTCGCCGCCTGAAGCGCATCACGCCCCTGCGTACGGAAACCGCCCGTGGCGTTGACCGCCTGCGGCATCAGCCCGATATGCCCGCATACCGGCACACCGCGCTGTGTCAGGAAACGCACCGTGTCCGCCATTTCCGCACCCCCTTCAAGCTTCACCGCACCGCAGCCCGTCTCTGCCATGATGCGTGCGGCATTGCGGAATGCCTGCGCGGGGGATTCCTGGTACGATCCGAACGGCATGTCCACCACCACCAGCGCACGCTGCGACCCGCGCATGACCGCGGCGCCATGGGCGATCATCATGTCCATCGTAACGCCAACCGTACTCGGCAGGCCATAGACCACCATGCCCAGGGAATCCCCCACCAGCATGACATCCACATGCGCATCAAGCCGCTGCGCCATGGATGCGGTATAGGCCGTCAGCCATACGCCCGGCACCTCGCCCTTGGTCACGTCACGGATGGTACGGCGACGTGTCTGTGTGGTGGTACTCAATCAAGCCTCCTGCCAAAGGGGCGCAAGGAAACCCGGCAGGGCCCGCGCCACTGCACCCGGATATCGCAGCACGAACGTCCTTGTAAACATACGCGAAAACATACGGGCGATGGCAGGGGGCGGGGGCAGGAGGCGGGAGCGGTCGCGCGGGGACAAGCGCCAAGGCTTTCGAATCCCCATGCGAATCCCCATGGCACGTTCCCGTCCCCCATGACGGGATGGCGTCATCGACATCCCCGATGCAGATATGTCCGAGATACCCTGAACAAAGCGGCCCGGCCCCCAGCAGCCCCCTTCCCCCAAGGCCCTTTCGCGGTTTTGTCCCTGCCCGACCTCCATGCACAGGGCCACAGCACAACAGGGCCACGGCCATGACCACGGCGGGGAAACGCATGACCGCCCCCTGACGCACCTGCCTTTTGCCGGACATGGCCTCTGCGCCTTGCCGGTGCGCGGAGGGTGAAATATGTGATAACCGGACATGCGATCCGCGCCAGTCGGCAGTCCGGGCTTTTGGTCGGAACTATGATCAGGGCAAGCGCCCGGAACAGCCGCGCCGCATATCCGGTGCAGGCAGGTCCATGCCCCGCACACCCGCCGCGTGCGGGAAATGACCCGGACACACAACGCCATCGCACAGGGCGCAGAAGGCAGGACGCAGGACGCAGGACGCAGGACGCAGGACGCAACGGTGCCTTCACCTGTCATTTCATGAAAGGACACGACATTGGGACTGGGACGCACCGACATCTGGCGCACAGGGATCATCCATGCCCCCATGACGCAGGTACTGCGCGATGGCGTGGGCGCGCATCCGGTTACATGGATCAACAATCCTGGCCCGTTCCGCTTTATCGCCGACCCGTTTGGCATCTGGCAGGGCGACCGCCTGTATGTCTTTGCAGAAGCATATGATTACCGCGTGAAGGTCGGGCGCATCGACGTGTTCGTGTTCAACCGCGCGCTGACGCTGCTGGAACATTGCCCGGTTCTGGTCGAACCCTGGCACCTGTCCTATCCCGTGATCGTGCCCGACGTGGATGGCACAATTTACATGATGCCCGAATCCGGCCGTTCGGGACGACAGAACCTGTACCGCGCCACCGATTTTCCCTATCGCTGGGAACGGGTGGAGATGTTCGAATTCCCCGGTGCCGCCGTCGATGCCTCCCCCATTTTCCATGACGGACGGTGGTGGATATTCCACGCCCCATGGGGCAATTCCCCCATCGACCGTATCAGTGAACTGCACGTTGCATGGGCCGAACGCCTGATGGGGCCATGGCATCCGCATCCGGGCAATCCCGTGCGCCGCGACATCCGCAGCACCCGCCCCGGCGGCACCCCCATCATGACGGATAACGGGCTGGTACTGCCAACGCAGGAATGCGCCGCCACCTATGGCGGGGCGATCACGCCACTGCATATCACCACCCTGACACCCCAGCGATTCGAGGCCAGGGCCGCGCCGTCCCTGCACGCGCCCGCGGCCTTCGCCCCGTTTACTGACGGGTTGCATACGCTGTCGGCCGCAGGGGATGTGACGCTGTTTGACGCCAAACATACCGATCCCTCCATCGTGCGACGCGCGCTGGTTGATCTTGACCGCCTGCTGCTACGTCGCAGATAATGACCCTGCATTCATTAATACATTGATATGTAATAATAAAGACGTTGCCTTTTCCCCGGACAGGGCAACATCTTGTTGCAAGCATATGGGACAACGCCGCCCCCAGAACATTTATAATTTCAGCATGTTACTGACACTGTCTTTTACCGGCTTTTACCAGCGCCGTTTTTGTTTAAAGACCGTTTGAAAACAACCCATTGTCCAGAAAATGAAAACATTTTCAGGCGTGACCTGGGTCTTTGTGCAAATACCATGTCTTTCAAAGCTTCGTGGAAAATATCTCCCAAAAAAACTTCATTATTCCATAGGGTTACTGGAATGTATTCTTTATGTAGCCCTTAAACCGCCCCCATGATGCAACAGTTGCCCATACCCGAAGTAGAAATGTCAGGGAGCGGATATTTTTTCCCAATACCGCGACCATGACAGTGGTATAGCCATTCCCGGACAGAAAAAGTCAGTGCCTCCTGACCTGATATATTATATCCAATTCATTGGAAATATACCCATCCCGGTCACGCCATGTTTCGCACGGGACACGTCACATTACACAGACATCATGAAAGATCGTGCTGTCTGCATCGACATCTGGCAGGCATGCCCTGACCAACCGCCATTCCCGTGTCAGGTAGAAAGTGCGACCTGTCCTATTTTTAACTTGATGTTAAGAACTGTTATCAATAAATATAGGCAGGCATCCTCCGCAACGGGGTTCCCCCCGTCCGGTTGCTGGCCGCGACGCCATCCGTCGCGCACCTATGTCCCCGGCATCCATACGTCAGGCCATGCCTGCACGCGGGATGCCGCATCAACCGCACACCATACCCACACCATCGCGGGCCATGGCTTCATACCAACCATGCGCCCCGCCAACTCGGCTACTGACCCTCCCTGCCCGCCGGACCAGACCCCATGGGCCAAGAAGGATCTTATGATGCGCGAAACCCACTGCACCCGGGCCGCCTGGCACCTGACCCATTCACGTCCGGAAATGCTGGTTGACTATTTCAACCCATGGACGCCGATGTCACGGCAGGTCAGCATGCTGACACACCGTTTCAGCGTGGTTGCCGCCCTGTGTGAACAGGTTGGCGCGGATGACGAACTGGTGGTGTTGCGCAATGCACTGGCCTTTCACCTACTGCGTGCGGCAACCTGGTGGCGCATCGACTTTGCCGCGCCACGCGTCGCAGGCATGCCCACCACGCGTTTCATGGCCCATATCCACGCCCATATCGACCGCGTGGCCGAAGATGAAAGCCTGTTTGACGTCCTGACATGGCAACATCACATGCGCCGTGGCGATATGTCGCATGTCATGGTGCTGGGCACCGACCCGCTGTGCCGGGGGGGGACGTCCATCCTGTACGGACTTGACGGGCAAAGGCGCTTTCGCTTTGCCCTGCGCGAGGATGGCGCAGGCAGGGGCGTGGCATGGGATGCGACGGCGCACGGGGATTTCGTATCCACCTGCCTGGACGCACGCGCGCGCCACAGCATGGTCGAAACCCGTAACGAGGCATTGGGCGAATGGGAAGACGCACGCATCGAACATGCACGCGCGGCGAAATACCACATGCTGCATTTCCGGCAGGATACCTCACGCCCGGTCATCGACCGCTATATCGAGGTTCTGGGCGAAATGACGCGCTGCCGTTCGCGCTTTGGCCGGTTTGAATTTGGCAACATCCTGAACCACATTGCCTTCCTGCTGGTGCGCGCGGCGCATGAACGGCAGGTGTCCGTCGCCAGTGTCCTGCGTGAAGGCACGGCGCAACCGATCAACCTGCGCGTGGCCAACAGCATCAAGAAACGCGCCCGCGCCTATGTCGCACACGGGGTGGACCCGTTATTGCAGGATGGACTTGATACGATGCTTGACAGTGTGGTTTCGGGATATTCACTGTCCGGACAGGTACAGGAATCCGAATAAAGGCGCGGGGTATCGCCCCTTTTCAAAAGGACGATACCCCGCGAAACCTTCTGGAAAAAAGACCCTGCCGCAACCGCCCATAACGGGCGGCCCCGGCGGGGCCGTCATCTGCATTATCAGGGCGTCTGGATTATCAGGGCGTCTGGCGCGGGGCGCTGGCGCCGGGTGCCTGCGTCACGGTGGCGGACGGGGCGATGACGCGGTTCATCACCTCGAACGACACGGCGTCGGTCACGGTGACGTCAACGGTATCCCCCACCTTCAGGGTATTCAGGAAACCCTGCATCGCCTTTTCCCCGATCACTTCCGTGCGGGTGATCTCGTCAGCGTCCTCAAACGTGATCTGGTGCCTGGCGGGATCCACCGCCAGCACATGCACCCGTTCGCGGCGGTTCGACACCAGCATGCCATGCGGGTGCAACCCGGCATATCCCTTGGCCGAGGTAATGGTCGATTCCGGCGGCTGCGTACCGGGCGGGACGATGGACGCGGCGATCGTCTTGAAGAAACGGATGTTGATCTTGTCACCTGCCTGCAGGCGCGGGACATTGCGGGCCTCGGGCGGGACGCGCACGGTCACGAGATCACCTGTGTGGTCACGCAACAGCACTGTTCCCGTCTCGTGATCCACGCTTTCCACCGTTGCGGAGGACACCTGATTCCCCACGATAACCGACGTGTCGGCCTGTGCGGGATGCGGGGCGGCGACCGTCGCCATCACGCCAAGCGACAGCGCCGCAAGGCCGGGAACAAAAGCGGACGACATATAGCGCGCGACCGCCGGGATCTTGATTTTCATATGGCTCTTTTCCGTCCAGAATCCAGGTTCTTGTAAATGCCTGCCTTCCCCACCATAGAGGCGGGCCAAGGTCTTGATCCAATACCGTATCGTACCGACATAAGGGTTAAGACGCTGTTTGAAAAGTCTGCCTGAAAAACATCACGCATTCACAACCAGGGCTTTTTGCGGCGCTTTTTTCAGGAAGCCCCGCAAAAAACGTCGCATTTTTTGGGGAAAGATGACGTCTGGGGAATTTTTTCTTTTTCTGTCAACAGGTTGTTTCAAAACAGCCCCCGGAACACATCATCCAGGACAAACCCCATGACGGGTGGGGTGCTTCCTCCTTACTGGCGTGCAAACGTCAGGCATGGCGCCCGGTTCAGTGCGCATCCCGCAAGGCAGCCCCGAGGCGGACGCGGGGGGTGCCTTTTCGCACGACATTTTTTACCATGACCCGTATATTCCACCCAACAGCAGGAGATCCGACCCGATGCCGCTTGCCAAAAGCAGACGCCCGGCCCATCGCCGCGTACCCACCGCGCGCCCGTCGCGGGTAAAGGGGGACATGCGCCGTCTGCTGGACATGCTGTGTGCGTTGCATGGGTCGATCCACCGTGGCGCGCGCGATGCGGGGTCGCTGGTGCGGTGCGCGGTACAGGCGCAACCCGACCTTGGCCTGCCGGACAAGGCCCTGCCCGCCATGATCCGCCGCGACGGCGACGCCCCCCCCACCGCGACCGAATGGAAACGTCTGGGCCATGCCCTGGAAGAGGCACGCGACGCGCAGGCGGGGCATGGCGGCTACCTTGATGCATGGCTGTCGGAACTGCGTCGCGCGACGGGTCTGGACGATGCGGCGACCGATATCCTTGGCCTTGCGATGTGCTATCGCCTCAATGGCCATTTCGAGCAGTTGTGGGACGACCTGTGTGAAAACCGCTCCCGCGGGCCATTCCTGTGCGAGGACATCTCGCTGCTGCACATGCTGCTCAACCGTGCGGAAATGGAAATCGCCGCCGCCCTCGCCCCAGAGGGACAGTTACGCATGAGCGGGCTTATGAGCGTGGACGAGGATGGCGACATCACGCTGCTGCCGCGCCTGATGGCGTTGATGAACCGGCGCGCGCGCGTGGTGGGCGACATCCGTTCCCTCCTGCTGGGACAGCCACGCGGGGCCACCCTGCCGTGGGAGGCGTTCGCCCATCTTGGCGAACAGGGCGAAATCGCAGCCAAGGTGCTGGCTGCCGCCGTGCGCGACCATGCGCCGGGCATCAACATCTTGCTGTATGGCCCCCCCGGCACGGGCAAGACCGAATTCGCGGCAACCCTTGCGGCACAGATCGGTGCGACACTGTATCCGGTGGGCGAGGCCGACAGCAGCGGCGACGAACCCTCCCGCCATGAACGGCTGGCGGACCTGCGGTGCAGCACGCGCCTGTTACGCAACACATCCTCCGTCCTGCTGTTTGACGAGGCGGAAGACCTGTTCACCACCGGCCTGTTCGAGGCCCCGCAATCCTACAGCCGCGTGTTCTTTCACCGGTTGCTGGAACAGGGGGGAACGCCGGTGATCTGGACGGCCAACGATCTGGAAATGCTTGGCCCCGCCATCGCGCGGCGCATGTCGCTGTGTATCGAAATGCGCCAGCCCGGCGTCGCGGTGCGTGCGCGCCTGTGGCAGGACATGGCGCAGGAGGAACAGGTGCCCCTGACGCCCGATACCGCCGCCCTTCTGGCGCGCGCCATTCCCGCCCCGCCTGCGATCCTGCGCAATGCGCTGCGTTCGACCCGTCTGGCGGGTGGGGATTCCACCATGGTCTGCACCATCGCCACCGGCATCACGCAGGCCGCGTCGGCAGGGCGGGTGGTGATGCCGCCGCCGGGCGGGGATGCGCCGTATGACGCCTCTTTGGTCAATGCCGACAGTGACCTTGCGGGGCTGGCGGCGCGCCTGTCGCGGCCGGGCGCACCGCGCGCGGTGTCACTGCTGCTGTCGGGGCCACCGGGAACGGGCAAAAGCGCGTATGCCCGCTACCTTGCGGATATGATGGAGCTTCCGGTCCTGCAAAAACGCGCCTCCGACCTGCTGGACAAATATGTGGGACAAAGCGAACAGAAGATCGCCGCCGCCTTTGCCGAAGCACGCGACACCGGCTCCTTCCTGATTTTCGACGAGGTGGACAGCCTGCTTGGCGATCGCCGCGCGGCCGAACGTAATTGGGAGGTCAGTCAGGTGAACGAAATGCTGACATGGATGGAAAGCCACCCGCTGCCGTTCGTATGCACCACCAACCTTGCCGCCCGCCTTGACCCGGCCAGCATGCGCCGCTTCCTGTTGCGCGCACGTTTCGACTATCTCACGCCACAACAGGCACGCCATGCGTTTGAACGGTTCTTTGACCTGCCCGCGCCCGAGGGGCTGAACCGGCTGCGCACGCTCACCCCCTCGGACTTTGCCCTGGTGGTGCGCAGGCAGGCCCTGCTGGACGTGCCTGCGACGCCGCAGGCGATGCTTGACCTGCTGGTGGCGGAAACCGGGGGGCGCGAAGGCAGCCAGACCATCGGGTTTTCGATGTAGGAACGCAGGGGTTGGGGCAGGTGCAGGCGCTGCGGCCCCCGCACCCCACGATCAGGAAGGGTGCGGGACAAAAAATCCCGGCATCACCGCAAGAGGCTGTTTGAAAAATCAGGCCCAATACCATCCTGAAATTATAAAGGTTTTTTGGTGAAGCTTTTTCCAAAAAGCTTCGAAAGACGCCGCCTTTTTGAAAAAAGGCGGCACCCAAAAACTTTTCTGATTTTTTATCAATGATTTGTTTTCAAGCAATCTCTAAAAGTTTTAGGGAAGGTTTTTAAAGATATTTTGTAAGGCATTGCCTTTTTTAAAAAGACCCCACTTTAAAAAGACCAAGCCGCTTAACTTCTGTGCGTCCTTACTGAAAGCGTCCTTACCGGGGACAGCCTTACTGGGGGGAATGGGCTGCGGCGTCGTCTTCCTGCGCGCATTCACCGGGATCGGGCGGCGGCAGGTGGGCGGGGGGATGATCGCGCAGGGCCTCGATTTCCGTACGGGCGGCGTCAAGACCCTGCGCAAAGTCCGCCTCCTGCCGCATGGCGGTATACAGCACGGCCCCATTCATCCATCCCGCCGTGACATCACTGTGCCAGTGGACGCCACAGATCACACGGCTTTCACCATAGATACGCGCCCGGCGCATGATCTGGGCCGTACGCGTGGGCAGCAGGTCCGACAGTACGGCCCCCGTCATCCATCCCAGCGTGGCATAGTCGGAAGGATAGGACGGCGTATGCGCCACCTCCCCCCGTTCGGCCACGCACAGGGGCAATTCCATGGCGGAATAGGGACGCGGGCGGTTCCATTGCGCCTTTTCCAACGCAAGCACGGGTTCAACCCGTGCCTCCATCCGTGTCAGCAACGCTTCCAGCCGTGGCAGATGGGCAGGTGACAGCGTAAAACCCGCCGCACAGGAAAAAGCGGACAGCATATGTCCCACCCCATGCCGGGCATCACGCTGCGCCAGTTTCCACCGCCCGCTGCCTTCCTGCACACGTGTATCGGCAAAGATGCTGGCATCGGCGGCGCTGCCTGCGGTTTCGGCGGCTGGAGGCGGGGGCAGGAACACCCGCCCATCCGGCAAGGGCGGGCCGGACAACGATGGGCCGGACGGTGCGGGATGTGCGGGGGACGGTGACATCGCCAGCCCCATGCCCACCACCAGCACAGATGCCCCCACCACGGCACGCGCACCGGAATGTCCGGGCCACCAGCCTTTCGATCCCCTATGGTACCGTTCCCGGTGTTGCAGCCCTTTGCGTCGCGCCCCCCTGCGCCGCGACAAAAATCCCCTGTCCATGCTTTTGCATCATTCCTTCAGAAACGCCGAACGGGCTTTATTGCATATTCCCAATCAGAGACTGCCTGAAAAACAGCCCCCGTAACCTACCGGAATCATAAAAGTTTTTGATGCAGATTTTTTCAGGGAGCGTTGCAAGGACGAGGCATGATCTGGGCAAAAGCAATTCCCCGACAACTTTTATCATTCTTTAGAGACTGTTTGAAAAGTCAGGATCGATAACACACTGAAATTATAAAGGTTTTTGGTGAAGCTTTTTCTAAAAAGCTTCAGAAGACGCCGCCTTTCTGAAAAAAGGTGGCACCCAGAAAATTTTCCTGTTTTTTATCAATGACTTGTTTTCAAACACTCTCTTATAAACGGGTTGCTTTATAAATAATCTTGGCAATCTGCACCGGCTGAAATTCCTTGTCGGCATCCGCCCTGCCGGATACGCCATGGGGCGCGCATATGAAACACACATGGGGCCATGTCATCCCGACCGGTTCAAAGGGCGGAGTTTGTATGGCATGATGGCAACAACATCTGCCAATGGATACGACATGAACCGCAAACCATCGTTGCTGCCGGGGAATATCAGCCCCCTTCGTATCGCACTGTGCGTCGGTGGCGCGATCCTGGTGGTGGTACAGTTCGTACGCTCCGCCCATATGGACCCGCTGGTCGCGATGCCGGGCGACGTGATGTTCCACATCGTCATGATGGCGCTGGGCGCAATCCTGTTCGTGCTGGGCATGTGGGGGCCGTCGATGTGATCCGCATCGACATGGCATGCCCTGACACATATCACCGGCACGTCATGGACAGGTTCCGGCAGACGCTTTTGCCCGCGCCCCTCCCCAAGACGCCGCCTTTTTAAGAGACTGTTTGAAAACAACTCATTGATAAAAAACAGGAAAAATTTTGGGGTGCCGCCTTTTTTCAAAAAGGCGGCGTCTTTCGAAGCTTTTTGGAAAAAGCTTCACCAAAAAACCTTTATCATTTCAGTATGTTATCGCACCTGACTTTTCAAACAGTCTCTAACAAGGCGGCACCCAGGGATTTTGGCCTTTTGTAATCCTGCTGTTCTGTCGCAATTTCTGGGGCCACGATTCCTGGGGCACCCTTGCTTCCAAGGCAGGCGTCAGCGCCGTTCGGAATCCGCCCCGCTGCCCCCATCGGTAATACCGGCGCGTGAGGGGGCATCGGAACCGGGCCGCACCTCGCGCGTGGTACGTGCAACCGCGGCGTCATCGCCAAACCCACGGCCGGAGATGCGCCGGCGGGGGGCGGGATTTTCCATCAGCACGTTTTCCAGCGCCTCCGGGTCGGTGCGCTCGGCCTCGTCAAACAATGCATCGGCGCGGGCCTGATCGCCTGCCTGCTCGGCACGGACCCCTGCTTCCGCCAGACGACGGGCGGTTGCGTGCTTGCCCCCGTCCGGATCGTCGGCACGGGCGTTGTCATCAATGGAACCTGGCATTGCGGCCTCCTTACTTACGGGTCCAAAGGCCCCGCGACGGCCATGGCGGCAGGCACCATGCCCATCACGTCGGCCCCATGCCACAAACCACCGTCAGGCGACATGGTTCAATGACGTGGGTCATGCCCGCACACAACGCGCCTATGCGCTGATGGTATCAAACAGCGGGACACCACATGCCTGTGACATGGTGCGGCAGTACTGCGCCACCTCCGCCGGCCATGACAGGCCCGCAACGATGGTCAGGCTGCGTAACAGGGCGAACAGGTGAATATCGTCGCTGGACAGTTCCCCATTGACCGCATGCGGCGCACGCACCAGCGGGACAAGCGCACGCAGGCGCGCATCAACCTGCGCGATCATCCCCGCACTGTCATCAAGCAGCGCGCCAAACGGGCCGACCATCTTTTCCTTGCCACGGATGAAATAGGCACGCGCGGCGGTGGTTGCGAATTCCTCCAGCGGGGCGGCAGCGTCACGCGGCAGGATCAGGCGAAAGGCGATGGCGTTCGTGGCCTGTATCCATTCCCCCACCTGCGGGTTGATCGCCCCCGTCAGGACACGCGCGCCGCCCATGGCATCGACATGATCGACGATGTCCATGCTTTCGCCCATATACTGGCCGTCCTGCTCCAGAATGGGCACCATCTTGGCCCCGATCATGCGCGTGGGCGTTGCCACGTCATCATTCAACAGTGTCACGACATCCACCGGGATGTCCTTCAGCCCGAAGATCATCCGCGCCTTCACGCAGAAAGGACAGTGATCATAGCTATAGAGTCGCATCCTTATCCTTCATGTCCTGTTTGTTGGTCCTGACCTTATATCGCGAAACCTGCCCTGACCGGCGGACTGTTTGCAAGGAACGCCAATTGCGAACGTCATGTGAAAGGCGGTCTGTAAATGATGCCCACGGCAACGGGCTGCCACCATGGACGTTGCTGGCGGGGTTTTTGCAACCTCGCCCCAAAGGCTGCGCATATTCACAACAGCCGGACTGAACACGGCGGCTTTATTATTCCCCGCAGGATCATTATTTCCCGCAGGATCACGATGTGTTTTCGCACATGCTTTGTGGGCGATGGCGGCATGCGGGGGGACGCATGCCAGAGGACGCATATCGGAGGATGCATGCCGGGAAACGATGCCGCGCCGCGCGCGCCCTGCGGGATATGCACCGCACCGCCCCTGTCCGCGCGGCCATCCCCCATGGCCGCATGGCGCGATAAGGGGGACGGGCAGGCTTTCCCGCACAAACCCCGTGCCTTGACCGGGAGGTGGCCGGGGGTGTAATGTGAAAACGTTATAATATAACAATAACGCGGCCCCATCCCACCGCGCGGAATGACAAGACCATGACCTCAGCCCACGGGGCACCGCCCCCTTCCCCCACCGCACCCACGCTACAGACCTGGATGGCCCGGTCATGGGCGTGGCGGCTGGCCTGGATGGGGGTGCCCATCGGATTGCTGTGGGTGGCCATTGCATGGGCGGCGCGCCTGCCATGACCCGGACCGAGGCACAGGCGACGATGGGCGGGATCACACTGCATGACATTGCCGCGGGTTATGAGCGTGTACCGGTATGGCAACATGTCACCGGCACCTTCGCCCCCGGCAGCCTGACGGCCATCGCCGGAGCCAATGGCGCGGGCAAGTCCACATTGGTACGCGCGATGCTTGGTGAAATACCGTTACGCGCGGGGCGTATTGATTACGGTGGGCAACAGCCACGCGACTTTGGCTATCTGCCACAGGCCCGTGACATCGACCGGGGGTTCCCGTTATGCGTGGCGGACCTTGTGCTGTCGGGCGCGTGGCGCACGACCGGCGCGTTCGGCGCGGTCAATGCCCGGCAACGCGAACGCGCGGAACAATGCCTGCGCCATGTCCGCCTGTCGGGGATGGAGGAACGCGGCATCGGCGACCTGTCGGCGGGACAGTTCCAGCGTCTTTTGTTCGCGCGGCTGCTGATGCAGGATGCGCGGGTCATCATACTGGACGAACCTTTCACCGCGCTGGATGCGCCCACGACACGCGACCTGCTGCATCTTGTCGATCACTGGCGTGACGAAGGTCGGACCGTGATCGCGGTTCTGCATGACCTGCGCCAGATCACACGGCATTTCCCCAATGTCGTCCTGCTGGCGCAGGGTGCGGCGCATTGGGGGGCGACCGATGCGGTGCTGACGCCTGCGCTGCTTGAACGCGCCTATGGCGGCACAGCGATGTTCGCCTGCCCCATGGGGGACACCCCACCGGTTGAGACGCAGCAGGAGACGGGCATATGGGCATGAGCCTGCATGACCTGTTCATCACCCCATTCGCGGATTTCGGGTTCATGCGGCGTGCCCTTGTCGCGTCACTGGCGCTTGGGCTGGGCGCGGGGCCGGTGGGCGTGCTGTTGCAGTTGCGGCGGATGAGTCTGGTTGGCGATGCGATGAGCCACGCGATCCTGCCCGGTGCGGCCATCGGCTTTCTGCTGGCGGGGGGGATGTCCATGACGGCGATGGGGCTGGGCGGGATTGTCGCGGGGCTGGGGGTGGCGCTGCTCTCCGGCCTTGTCAGCCGCCTGACGCGCCTGTCCGAAGATGCAAGCTTCGCCAGCTTCTATCTGACCTCCCTTGCGCTGGGGGTGCTGATCGTGTCCGCACATGGATCGAACATCGACCTTCTGCATGTGCTGTTCGGCACCATCCTTGCCATCGACACCCCGACATTGTGCCTTATGGGGGGGGTGACGACGGTGACACTGTGCATCCTGTCGGTGGTATGGCGGCCGCTGGTGATGGAATGTGTCGATCCGGGGTTCATGCGCCTGGTGGGGGGGCGCGGCGGGGCATGCCATATGCTGTTCCTGTTCCTCGTGGTGCTCAATCTGGTTTCCGGGTTCGAGGCGCTGGGCACGCTGATGGCGGTGGGGATGATGATGCTGCCCGCTGCCAGCGCACGCCTGTGGACACGCAGGCTGTGGGTCATGATGACACTGGCCGCCGCCATTGCCGCGCTGTCGGGGCTGGGGGGTCTGCTGCTGTCGTTCCACTGCCGCATGGCGTCGGGGCCGACCATCATCCTGACATGCAGCCTGTTTTACATCTTTTCGCTGGTGCTGGCCCCGATGGGGCTGGCGCGGCGCCTGTTTGCCCCGCGCATGAAACGCGCATGACAAAGGCTTCCTGACATGAAAATCCGTCTTCTGCCCGTTGGTTTCCTGCCTGTTGCCTGCGCCCTGCTGATGACGGGCCTTGTACAGGGGCACGCCGCGACGGCCCGCACGGTCCATGCCGTCGCCAGCTTCACGGTGCTGGCCGATGTGGTGCGCCAGGTGGGGGGCACGCATGTCGCCGTCACCTCCCTCGTGCCCCCCGATGGGGACCCGCATGAATTCGAACCCTCCCCCGCCGATGCAGGAAAGCTCCAGCAGGCGGACGTGATCTTCCTCAGTGGCGAAGGGCTGGAGACATGGTTCGTCCGCCTGTCGCGCGCGGCGGGATATCATGGCACGCCTGTTATCGTGTCCAACGGTGTCCCCCTGCATGAAATGGTGGAGGACGGGCACGATGTGACCGACCCGCATGTGTGGAACAGCGTGCCAAACGTGGAAATCTGGACACGCAACATCCGTGATGCCCTGATCCGTGTTGATCCGCAGGACGCAGAGGCCTTTCGCGCGAATGCCGATGCCTATCTTGTACGGCTGCATGACCTTGACCATTACATCCGCGACCGGATCGCCACCGTCCCTGCCGACCGTCGCCGGGTGCTGACCGGACATGACGCCTTTGGCTATTTCGGGCGTGAATATGGCGTGACCCTGATGGCGCCACAGGGCCTGTCAACGGAAACCGAGGCCTCAGCCGCCGATGTGGCCGCCCTGATCCGGCAGATCCGCACCCTGGGCGTCAGTACATATTTCATGGAAAACGCCGCCGACCCCCGCCTGGTGCAGCAGGTCGCCACCGCCACAGGCGCACGGCCGGGCGGCACACTGTATGTGGAGGCCCTGTCCCCCCCCGGGGGGCCTGCGGCGGACTACATCTCCATGATCCATCACGATGTGGACCTGATGGTCCAGGCCATGCAGGCGGCACACTGACCTGACGCGCCCGCCCTTCGCAGGGAAAGGAAGGGAAGGACAGGACGGCATCGCCGCCTCATCCCATGATGGAGGCGGCCTTGCGGCGGATATGGGCGCACAGTTCGCGGCGTTGCGGGATGTCGAGGTCCGTCACCCTTGGGCCATCGGCATCCGCGGGGTGCAGGACGCCTGCCGTGCCATAGGCATATTCCATGTCGCCCCGATGGTCGTCGGACACCGCATGCGTGCGGGCGATCAGATGGTCAAGCAGCGGCGTCGTATCACCGTGCGGCAACAGGCCATTGCCGATGCAGAAATTGAGATATCCCGCCAGACGCGCACCCGGCGCGCCCTCCACCACGCCATGCGCCGCAGATGCGCCAGGCTGGGAAACAGACTGGGAAACAGGCTGGAGGACAGACGCGGATGCGGCATTGTCGCGATCACGCGCAAGGGCGGGTCCGGTTGCAAGGGCAAACGTCACGACCATGGGCAATGTCAGCCCGGACGGCAGGGAACGCATCACTTTTCATCCTTCTTGCGGGACGTAAAGAGGGTTTTATGATCGCGGGGCCAGCACGACAAAGCCCGTCGGCTGCATCGCCCCGGATGCAGCCCCTAAGCATTTATGCAGGCGGGAGTTGCACGCGGACCACGCCAAAAGCGCGGGAGCAAAACATCCCTGCAACAGGCACCCGCCCTTCCGGGTCGGCACCCCACGCGCGTCCCGGGGGGATACCGCCCACAGGTATATGCCCACGGGGATAAGCCCACGAGGATAAACTCACGGGGACGCCCCAAGGATATGCATGCCGGTATAGCCCGGGGTTCAAGCGCTGGAGCAGATCCTGTTTGAATGCGTGCATTCAAACAGGTGAAGATGCTCGTAAAAACAATAAACTGGCGCATCTTCACCGAGCCGGTTTTCGGTGGAAATGCTCTAGTGATGAAGAAACCCCATCCCGGTCTGCATGGCCGTATGCAACACATCCGACCAGACGCCACCGCCCCGGCCACCGTGATCTCCGCCAGAAGGGCCACCGGGCGGCCCGCTGCCTTCCGACCCATCGGTCATCGGCAGTCCGTCATCATCAAGGGGCGGCCGATGTTCGGCACAACCAGCAAAAATAAGAAGGCATCCCGTTACCAGCGCAAACCGGGACAAAACAAGCCGGGACAAAAAACGTGGCATCTAATCTTTGCCACCAATACGGATTTTTTCCACGTCCACGTCATCATATGTCCTTGCGGACGAGACCTCCGGGCTTTTTGCGCCATGATGCCGATTGGGCGGGGAGCCACAGCGGACGGGCGATGTCTCCATGTCCGGCGGCGGTCTTCCTTGATTGCCAAAGCCACCATCAGGCGGCCCGCCATCGCCCATACCACCCCCCGTCATCATGTCAGCCATTCCCCCACCGGGAGCAGAACTCCCCCCGAACGCACCGCCGCCGAACCCCTCCGTCACAGCGCCATGCACCCCCGTTTCCATGTGCGGGCGCGTTGCGGATAGAGGCCCCCTGCGACAGGCGGCATCAGTGCCCTGACACGCCCCGAGCGCGAATGGAAGCAACAGGCATGCAGTAACGACACGTGGGCGAAGACAGGACATGAGGATTCGGCTTTTCTTTCTGGACTCCTGAATGTTACCGCCCATGCCGGGTCTATATTCGTTACGAATATTTACTTAATGCTTCCAAATGTATGGGGCATGTTCATCGTCATGGCACAGAGGCCGCTATCCTTGCCCTGAAACCGGAAGGTCATGCCCGTTCATTGAAATGGCCGTTTTCAGGAGAAAGCATGCACCCAGAACGCTTTGACAAAGCAGTTGCCGAACATTTGGCGTCTTGACTGGGGGCCGGAGCATTGAAAAATCGGTAAGAAGAGGCGGAAAGCAGCCGAACTTACTGATATTATTATTTTTCTGATATGGCGGACTCGAAATCCGCCTAACCCACGTCCCAGAGTGTTTCAGGACGTACCAAAAACATAAGGTTTTCTAAGGTTTTGCTGGCGTGAGTGTCCCAGAGCGTCCCAGAGTGACCCACGCAATCCCCGATTCTAAGAGGGGTAATAAGAGGGGTAAACTGGATTGAGCAGACTCGGACCCAATCAACTGACGGCCCTGCAGGTGTCACGTCACAGGGCTGGCAGCATATGCGACGGTGGCGGGCTGTGGCTGGTGGCGTCTGGTGGATCGCGCTTGTGGGAGATGCGCTATACGTCGCCCGCCACCGGCAAGCGCAGGCAGATGGGCCTTGGCAGCTATCCCGGCCTTTCGTTGGCCGGTGCGCGTGACAGGGCTGTGGACCTCCGCCGCATGATTAAGGAGGGCACTGACCCCTTGGTGGAGCGGGCAAAGGAAAAAGCCGCCCGGAAGATGGAACAGGGGGGCACCTTTGCGGAGGTGGCGCAGGCATACATTACCGAACAGGCCCCGGCGTGGAAGGACCACAAGGCCGCTGCCACATGGAGTGGATCGCTTGCCAATCATGTTTTTCCTGTCTTTGGGGGTAAGCCAGTCAAGGACGTGGATACCGATGATGTGCTGTCCGCCCTCCGTCCGATATGGACAGACAGGACAGAGACAGCCGGACGGCTCAGGGGGCGCGTGGAGCGTATCCTTGATTATGCCCGTGTGCGTGGCTTGCGAGAGGGAGAGAACCCGGCCCGATGGAAAGGGCACCTGTCCGCATTGCTTCCGGCTCCCTCCAAGGTGGCGAAGGTCCAGCATCACAAGGCTATCCCGTGGAAGGACATTGCATCGGTCATGGCGGCCCTGAGCATGTCTGACGGACTAGCGGCCAAGGCTGTCCGCTTTGCCTGCCTGACAGCGGCGCGATCTGGTGAAGTCCGGTCCTGCCTGTGGCCTGAAATTGATATGACCACCCGTGTGTGGACGATACCAGCGGAGAGAATGAAGGCAGGGCGGCTGCACCGTGTTCCTCTGTCCATGCCCGCCACGGATATTCTCGATAGCCTGCGTCAGCCAACAAATGGGATCGGCTTTGCCTTTCCCGGCTACAGGCCATCACGCCCCTTGACTGACGTGGCGCTGTCCAAGGCTTTGCATCTGGCGGCGGGCACGAAGGATGCAACCGTGCATGGTCTGCGATCCACGTTCCGGGACTGGGCAGCGGAAGCGACAGACTACCCGAATGAGGTTGTGGAGATGGCCCTTGCACACGCGGTCGGAAACAAGGTGGAGGCGGCTTACCGGCGGGGCGACCTGTTTGAGAAGCGCCGCGCCCTGATGGATGAATGGGCTGCCTATTGCTGCGGGTCACACCGGAACCGCCCATGACGCAACAGGTCACACCCTCGATTTCCATTCGGGGTCTGTATTTTCGGGTGTGACCGGTGTGACCGGTGTGACCAAGCAAAAGAATGGCGGAATACGGTCATTTTTCAGGGATGGATTTGGTCACACCTGCCTGTAATGGGTGTGTGACCGGTGTGACCGGACAGCAGGAAAGCCATATCCTGTCCGGTGTCCGTCCAGCATCTATTGGGTGTCTTTCATGTGCCTGTTCAGTCTGAAAACAGGCCAAGCGGAATCCGTTCCCCACGCCAAAATATGACTGTCACATCCCAGGTCATAATAAAAATACCCATCATGTTGGGTTTGTGGTAGCATGCGCCATGCCAACAGTTCACCGAGTGGGCCGCTTCCGGTTCATGATCTATGCGAATGACCATGACCCGGCCCATGTCCATGTGTTCTGTGATGGCCGTGAGATCATCATCAACCTTGGGGAAGCCAAGGTAACGATCCGGGAGATTGCCCCGGGCGTGAAGCGGGCAGACGTGCGCGAGGCGTTCAGGATCGCGGTGGAACAACGTGAAGCCCTATTGGCCGCATGGAGGACGATTGATGCACAACGATCATGACATCGAGAAGCAGATGGATGCCGCTTATGAACGTGGGCGCATCCGGCGCGAGACGGTGCCCCAGGCGATTGCCGCCGGTTACGATGCCACGACAGGCCGCGTAACCGTTGAGCTGTCTAACGGCACCCGCTTTGAATTCCCTGCCTCACAGGCTCAGGGCCTTGAGAGAGCAACACCAGAGCAGCTGGCCCAGGTAGAAATCATGGGTGGCTATGGACTGCATTGGGAAGCACTGGATGCTGACCTGCTGGTGCCGGAACTGATGGCAGGCCTGTTTGGTTCCCGCGCCTACATGGCGGCAAAGGCAGGGCGACAGGCATCACCAGCCAAGGCAGCGGCTGCACGCCGGAATGGCGCCAAGGGTGGCCGACCAAGGAAGGTGGCGTAATCTGCGCCCCCCTGTTTTGCGGGTGACCCCGAAAACCGCGCCACACCCCGTTAACACGTCCCGTCGATGTGTTATCAAAACCCAACGCCTTTAACATGTCCCCCGGCGGCGTGTTCAACTTGTACACCCTCCGCCCATCCTGTAATGTTCAATTTGAACAGGGCGAGGGCAGGCAATGGCGCAATCCAGTATCAACCTTGAGCGTCTGGCGAAGGTCTGGGCATTGGCGGAGGGCGGGAAAGAAGGCGAGGCAGATGCCGCCCGGAACCGTGCAGCCGCAATGATCGAACCGTATGGCTATGTGCTGGATGACATTCCGGGCCTGCTGGCGGATGGCGGGTTCGGTGACGGCGCTCCCCAGCCGGGACCGGGTGGTTTGCGGTTCTATGACATGGGCAACCCGGCCCATATGCGGGCCTACCAGCGGGAATGTGATGCCAAGCGGCGGCGCTGGATGCGCGACAATGCAGACCGCATTGCGGAGGTGATCGCCCGCTATGGGTCAGAGGAAGCCGTGTTCGCATCCACGCCGGAAGAAAAGGCCATGGATGCGGCTATCGAGCCATTCCGCGAAACCCACCCCGATAATCAGGCGGATACGTTTGACGGTTCGCATTTCAGCCCCTCCGAACGGATGGTTGAGGCAATGGGCCGCGTGATCCCGTGGCCCGACACCATCCCGGCGGCTCTGGCTGAATATGAGGCGTGGGACAGGCTACGTGATGACCGCAACGTGGCGGACGGGAACAACCAATATGATTACCTGAGCAACGGTGCTGACAAACGGCGGTGGCACCTGTGCGACATGGTGGAGAAGCTCATCCCGGCCCGTGACCTGTCCGACGTGATTGTGCGCCTGCGCTTCCAGTTGGACGGACAGGGGAGCCGCGATAGCCCCCAGGCCGTTCTTGATGACCTTGAGCGGCTACAGGCGGCGGCCTTTGGAGCATCGGAAACACGGGAGTCTCCCGGTTTATCACCCGCTGCCGATATGCCCGGTAATGAGGGCGATAAGGTGGGAAATCCCCATGTTTGTGCCGGTCCAAATCTGGACGCACCCCCTCCGTCCAGATTGAATACGGCAGGACAGCGACGGGCGGAGGTGAAGCGGATACTTGCCACCCAGGAGGGCAGAAGCATGTCCTTACGTGAGATTGCCGCCCGTGCGGGTGTTTCCCCTTCGACCGTGCTGAACATTAGGCGGCGTATGGCAGCATGACGGAGGTATGTTCAGATTGAACAGGGGTAGGGACCGCTTACTGTGCGGACCCTTTGGTTTATCTCTGCGGCCTAAACCGTACGCGAGTTACACAGGTGTGGCCGTTACAAATGGGACAGATCCTACGCGCGATGCGCGCGAGGCGACTGACGACGAATTTCGTCGGCACAAACCGCACAAATCGCACAGGTCCAACGCGCGATGCACGCGCGCGAGACACGGATGACACACACCCTACGCGCAATGCGCACGAGGGGCGGCACGACACAATGTACACAGGGTTTACGCGCATTGCGCGCGTGAGCTACCCGACACCTAATCCGACAAAAGAGACATACCCAACGCGCGATGTGCGCGTGGGAGTGGCTGGATGGTCGGAGGGTTTCCGCGCAATACGCGCGCGAGGCTACCCCATCTACTTAGGGGGTGCAGCGTCCTTGTGGCCCAATAGCCGGTCCACGGCCTGCTGATCCTTCTGGATCATCGCCAGCAAGGTACGGGCTGCTGGATCAGGCTTCCGGCGTCCCTGCTCCCAGTCGGCCATGGCAGAAGCGGTAAAGCCATACCGCCTGGCAAATGCAGCCTGTGACATTGGGCAGTACCGGTTTTGTGGGTTCCGTGCCCCTTGCCTGATGCTGAACACGTCCACCACCTCTGGCGGCGTCCATTCGGATATAGGTTTGGTGCCTATCATGCCGCATCATATTGCAGGTTCATCTACCCCGGCAATGCCGGGATTAGTGGCACAGTACGCGCGCGCACGCGAGGAGATGCTTAATTTTTGGCTTTATTCCGCCATTTTCCTGCAAGAGGCTTATTGAGAAATGTTGAGATTGAAGCGGCCATTTCGGGGCGGCGCATGTTAGCAAATGTTAGCATTGGTCGCTGATATCTGACACACGTACAACAGGTTTACGCGCGTGTATGGAAGGTGCGCTCCTGTTGGTATTGAGGCGCTGGAATCCGTCACTCGGGAAATACCCCGACTGGGGGCATTCGGCGGCGGCAATGATACACATGAGACAGGTCCACGCGCGCGCAATAGCGCAGCAGGACCATGACCCGCTGACCAACTTCGCTACGAGATACGCGTGTGCATGCGCGAGAGAATGCAGCAGGCAGCGTTTGATTTTTTTTTCAAACGGAAATCAAAACGGCTCGCCCTCAACCTGTTCCAATGCATCCTGAACAAGACGGTTGAGGCTCACGCCACGGGCGGCCGCGATTTCAGCCGCACGGGCATGCACATCTGGCGACAGGCGGACCTGAAACTTGCCGGAGTAGCGTTTCGTGGGGTCGATCCCCTTTTCCTCGCACATCTCCAGAAACACGCGGAGGGAGGTCTCGCCTTCCTTCCGCAGTCCTTCCACGCTGTCGGCATAGAAGTCCGCCCCGCCATTCAGGCCAAGGAACTCGCCCCGGAACATGCCGATTTCCGGGTCAAACTGGATGACGGCCCGGTGGCCGCCAATCTCCATCATGTTGTTCATGGCGTAACTCCGTTCTGCTCCAGCCATTTCCGCACCGATGCCACCGCGCCCTTGTCCGTGTCCGGCTTGGGGTGGGGCCGATGAAAGACCCTGATTTCACCGAACAGGACCACGCCAATGCGCGATCCTTCCCGTTCCGACACCTCAGCACCTAGCGATACGAACAGGGCCTCAATGTCGCTCCACGGCACATTGCCGGAGACGGGGCGCTTGAAGATCAGTTCGAGGGTGCGGCGATGCTTGGCTTTCATCAACAGATGATACCATAATATGGTATCGCCTCCAACAGAAAACCATTGAGTGCGGAGCGCGAGTAAGCCCGGTGCCTACGTAGGCACACACATCTTGCCGATCCATTTTCTGTCTTGTTCGGCCTCAAATGGCCCGACTTGGCCCGAAGGAAAGAAACAGCCTGTCCGGGCCGTTTAGGGCCATCTCGGGCCGAGTTGGAACAAATCAGGGAAGGCAAGATGTGTTGCCCCGGACGGGGCACTGGCCTGACTTGCATTGCATGCTCGACGTTGAAGCGGGTGATCTGCTGGTGTGCCGCAATGCTCCAAGACCCCTGGAAGGGAGTGGTGCCGACACAGATGCCCGCCACAGCCTGTCAGGAACGCGCTCAGGCGTATGTAACGGAATATTCGTCTCTGTGGCCGCATTGAGCGTTTGAGGCTTTCTGCGTGCCTCTGTGGGCGGCAGAGGAAACCGCTGATCCTGTGAGGTGGCCGAGATGGCTCTGGCGCATGCTATCGGGCACAAAGTGGAGGCGGCTTATCGGCGGGGAGACCTATTCGATAAACGGGGTGGGTTAATGGGCATCTGGGCGGAAGCCTCGTGCGCGCCTGTACTGTACCAAAAAATCACCAAAAAATCAGGGTATTCCCCGGTCACTGACAAATTCCCCCTGACGTTACCAAATCAACCATTTCGCTTGCTCCATTCAATATTTTCTTTGTTGCTACCCCGCATGCGGAGTTTGGATTTTCCACATATGCGTCCGAAGCATTACTTGCATCTGCATAATTCATTCCTGCATCTACAAGTTTTTGTTCAACATTCGATCTTATAATTTCTTTCGCGTTTTCTGGCGTATTATCGAGTTCTATCTCATAAGATATAGTTGTCCCTTCCATTTTCTTTACTAAATGGCAATTCAATAAATGAATGGCATCAGCCGGGAAAATACCTCCCCCATGCTGTGAATAGGATTGCGGTTTCCCGTCATCTGAAATCTTATAAAGAGCAATATATTCCTCAATCGATCCTTTTTTCGTTTCATATTGCCCTGCCCCATCCCCTTTCAGGTCTTTGGTGATAACAGCCTTACAATTTGGATCAGCCCAAGCATGGAATGAGATCGTCGATGCAGCCAGTAAAAAAGCAAATTTAACTATTTTCATAGTCATTTCCGTTAACTAACGAAACCATTTCGCGATTAAGCGACGAACAGATTAAAAAATGTCAAAACTTACCTATATATGACATCAAATAATACGTTGGCACCTCTGTTTCTTCGTTTTTTATATTAATTCGTGTTGGATTTATTTTTTTAATATTTACCATGTATTTAGTGCCCAACTTTGATTTGTCCACGTTTTTATAAACTGCGATTGGAACATTTGTTTCGTCAAATATAAGAAATGTATTTCCACTTATTTCTTTATATTTCCACGACGAGGGGAAGGCCAATCCTCCAATGCACTGACCTTCTTTGGAGTGCGGACTCCTAAAATCCTCATCAAGGATAATGTTGCAGGACTTAACGGTAGCTTCTTGAGCATAAGACGAAAGCGGTGCCGCAGCCATTCCCACCAAGAGGAACGCTTCAATCAGTTTCATTTTCATCCCCATCAATCTCGTCAAGGCCTTTCTGGATTAACCGGCGTATAGCCTCAGCGCGGGTGATGTTAAATTTCTCAGCCCACGCATCTATTTTAGCAGCCTCTTCGTCGCTTACGCGGGCAGCGATATGGGATCTAATGCCTGTTGCTGGGCGTCCTCTCTTTTTTTGGTTACCAAATATTGACTTTGCCATATTTGTTGGTTACCAAAAAAACAGGCCGGAAGGAAGCGGCAACTTCCAACCGGCCCTAACCACAACCGAACCGGAGTTTCGGCAATGGCTAATCGTGCCTATAGCACGCCCAAACACACATGGGCATGCTCTCGGCTGGGTACAAGCGTACTCGGCTCCCTTTTCCCCAAAGCAGGAAAAACCCTCTTACTCACATCCGAGCATCTGGTAGCCGGACTGATTTTCCCTGCGCTGCTCCTGATCGCCCTGGCAGGCTTCGCCCAGCCGGAGGTTCTGCGCCACGATGGCGCGAAACCCCACCCCACAGTGATTGTGCTGGCGGAGGTGCCCCGATGAGCGAGACACCGAGAGAGCGCGTGCATGCCATCGTATGCGATTTGGGGTCTTTGGCTGAAATCTTGGATGCCCTGATCTCCGCCTCAGAACCTGTCCCCGTGCAGTGGATGCATGGATGGGTAAAACGCCTCCATACCGAACTGGATGTGGCATGGCTGGGTATCCCCGATGAACGTCGGGAGAGAGCCAAATGAGCAGATCCTTTGACAACGGCGAACTGATCGTAACCACGCACAATAACTGCGACGACCTGGACAGGCTCGTGCAGGCGCTTCGACTGATGGGCAGCCAGATGATGGACGCAGCCGACATCCCTGCACCTGAACCCACCAAAGAGGACGTTGGAGGGTGGGCAGATGGGCCGTATTGGGCCGCTCACACCTTGGAAAAAATTATCGCCAATCTGCGGAGGGCCGCAAAATGAGCAGTATCCCAAGTTTCCCAGCGATAGGGGAATATGCCCTCAACTGGCAGCAGAATACAGCCCAGCACTTGCGGAATACCCTTCACACGCTCGCGCATGACATGGACATGACCGATGAGGTCACCATGGAAATCAAGAGCCAGTGGATGGGCGTGGTGTTTTGGTTGGCCGACTTCACTGCAAAAATGGAGGCCACCGCACAGGAGGACGCCGAAGCTGTGAAGGCTGGAGGGTATGCAAAATGAAACGCATCCTGATCCACGCAGCCCTGTGGTTTCTCATCCCGCTCTCGGCATGGACGATCCGGGCTGGCAACGCGCTGGGTATCCTGACAATGCGCCTGTGGACGGAGGTAAAGCCATGACGCCGGATGAAGCATACGCCACCCTGTTCGGGGTGCCGGACCCGATCCAGCGCGGGAAGCAATGGGCCGATGCTGTGTGGGGCGTGGACGGTCTGCCCTTACAGGAGGCACAAAGGCTGATACAGGCGGAGGTCGAGGGCATGCGGCACAGGCTGAAAGATGCCCCATGCGCCAGATTCGAGCATGAGGGCATCCCCTTAGTGGATCGGCATGTGGACTACTTCACCGTCGCGGTCAAAGCGCGTCTGTATGACCTTTACATGGCCCACCAGCACTACAGGGGGCACGCATGAGCCGCCCGGCACGCACCTGGTCCGCCCGTGACCTCCGCCGGATTGAACACCTCCGCAAGGAGGGCCTGTCATGGCGCGAGGTAGGTGAAGCGATGGGCAGCAGTTCCGCGTCCTGCCACCGGGCATGGCGCGCGCATACAGCGCCGCCCAGTCTGGCAACGCCCGACCGGCTGGCGGCCATACAGGCTGCGACCACGGAAATCAGCGTCATGGCTGGGATACTGGCCCGCATGGCGGAGGGGGATAAACAGACCGGCACGGAACTGGCATGGCTGGCCGATGGGATCGGTCGATATGCACACGCCATTGAGGACTGCATTTCATGAGAAACGATGTAGGGCTTAACCGTGGGGTTAACCCTCCGTGCTGTTTGCCAGGCAGGAAATTGGCACTTGTGAACAAAAGCCGGATTCCCCAAGAGGTTTGTCCTCATTTCGTTCTGATGGATGCAAAGGCAGTTTCCTATGCGGTCAACTATATGCCCATAAGAGGCCCATAGAAGCCCGTGCAGGTGGATCAAATATCTTTTTGTCTACCTATAGCCGTACATTTCTAAAGCCGTTCTGTACGGCATAGAAAGGCCCTGCGGCATTAGGTATTGGAACGGACATGTTTTGGGGTGTATAGAGAATCAGTGGCGCGTGACTCGCTTCTTCGGGAGCGTGTCGCCAAAAGAAAAGCCGCCCGGTGTTGGCGCACCGAAAGCGGCTTCTCATTGGTAGTGTCATTGCTATCAGGACGGCGGAAAACCGCCAGTCCGTCTAGGAGACTACAGGTTCCTCGTGGAAAGGGTTCCTTTCAATTTCCTAGACGGATTCTGGCATTCAAAACAAGACTTGACTTATGCTTCTCTGCGGATTCTAGCGTTTTATCCACATGCATAAAGTAGTGCCGACGCCTTGATAGCACCCTGAAACCCTTGGTTTGCGGTGCTTTATGACCGAAGAAAACGACGACCTGATCCCTTTTGCCGATGCGATTGCGGAACTGAACAGCCAGCGTGCGACTCGGGGCGCTGGCGATAGCTTCCATGCGATGACGACGGCTTACTCCTACGCGGCAAGCGGGATGATCCCCACAATCAAGCGGGGCCGCTTCCGCTTCGTGCGCCGGTCTGATCTGCCCGCCATTGCCGCCCGTCTGCCTGTTGGCCGCACTGGCTGCGCGACCTCCCACGCTATGGCTTGAGGGGGTGCGCGTGACTGCTGGCGGCAATGAGAAGGCACCTCCGCATTACGTATCGGTGGTTGAGTGGGTGGCGCGGACGGGCATGTCCCGCACGGAAACATATCGCAAGCTGAATGACGGCAAGCTGATCGCAAAGAAGCTGGGACGCCGGACGGTGATTGATTTCCGGGCGGGACTGGCATGGCTTGCGTCCCTTCCCAGCGCAACATTCATCCCAAAAAGCAACGGCCCCCGTCATTAACTGAGGGAGCCGCGCTGGTGATGTATGCTGTCCTGAGGTCACAATCACCATACATTACCGGGGCTGGGTTTCCCAAGTAAAATGACAGGTGGCACCTTAATAAGGTGGCAAGCCTGACATGGCAGAAACACATGCACACCCGGAATCCGTACGTACGAATCCGGGGGGTAAACTAGACTTCCAGGCAGTCAACAGCGCAGCTCTTGGCGTGCTGACGGCCCTCCTCCTGCGCTGGCTGCCAGACGGTAAGCGTGAGGGGCACGAATGGGTGTCGCGGAACCCGCTCCGGGGTGATCGTAACCCCGGTTCGTTCAAAGTGAACATGAACACGGGCCGATGGTCTGATTTCGCTACGGGCGACCGGGGCGGTGATCCCGTATCCCTTGCGGCCTATCTGTTTGGGCTGTCCCAGCTTGAGGCGGCACGGCAGTTATCCCTTATGCTTGGCGTGGGGGTGCAGCCATGACCGGCATTACCTCCGAAGCCAGCGCCCTTCCCGCAATGGCGTGCCTGTCTGGTGCGGCTCCGCTTGCGCCCCTGACAGATGAGGAAAAGGCGAAAGCCCAGACCATCGGCGGCCCGTCTGGCGAACAGTGGGAGCCGATCATCCCGGCCCCCTGTGAACCTGAATTGCCGCGTGGTGCATCGTTCCTATGGGTTTACCGGGATGCGGAGGGCCGCCCCCTCTGTGCCCGGTTCCGCAAGGAACGCGAGGACGGCGGCAAGGATATTCTGCCCCTGTCTTATGGCCGCCGTGTGTGGACGGACAGTAAGGGTAACCGCCGTGACGGCACCGGCTGGCACTGGAAGCAGGGACGCAAGCCGTTGCCGCTTTACGGACTGGATCGTTTGGCGGCCTTCCCTGACGTGCCCGTGCTGCTGGTGGAAGGCGAAAAGACGGCGGACGCGGCAGCCCGTCTGTTCCCTGATTATGTGGTCATGACCTCCCAGGGTGGCAGCAAGGCGGCAGCCAATAATGACTGGTCGCCTCTGGCGGGACGTAGCGTGACCATCTGGCCGGATAATGACGACGCTGGCAGCGGGTATGCCGATGCGGTCATTGCCGCCCTTGAGGATGCCGGGGCTGCGGTGGTGCGCACGGTGGGTGTGCCCGACAACCTGCCTCCCGGCTGGGATTTGGCCGATGACGTGCCGGATGACCTGACAGGCGGAGGGGAAACGTCCGATGTGGATTTCCTGCGCCCTTATCTGGATCAGGCCACGCCAGCCGTCGCAAACGTCAAGATGCCGTACGGTTACAGCATGGAGCGCGGTGGCCTGTATTTCACCCATGAACAGGAAGGCGACCTGCCTCCGAAGAAGGTAAAGGTCTGCATCCCCTTCAACGTGATTGCCGAGACGCGCGACGTGGACAACATGGGGTGGGGTGTCCTGATTAGCTGGCTGGACCCGGACGGAAAGCCTCACCAGTGGGCATTGCCAAAGCGTATGGTGCATGGGGACGGCAAGGACATTGCCAGTGAGCTTGAGGACGCGGGTTTCGGTTGCACCGTTTCTGGCGTACGCCTGCTTCGCCAGTTCTTTGCCTCCGTCCATACTGTGCGCCGCCTGCGCTGTGTCGATAAGTCGGGATGGTATCATGACAATGGCAACGCCACCTTTGTCCTGCCCAATGGGGTGACGGTTGGCGCAGGGCGGCGTGATGTGGTGTTCCAGACGACCCGCATGGCACGGGGCGCGGAATACGGCACAGGCGGGACGCTGGTGGACTGGCAGCGCGATATTGCCGCGTATGCAGTAGGGAACAGCCGCTTTGCCTTTTCCCTGTCTGTTGCCTTTTGCGGCCCGCTGCTGGACCTGATGGGCGAACAGTCCGGTGGGTTTCACATCGTGGGCAAGAGCCAGTCCGGCAAGTCCACGTCCCTGTTCGCGGCGGGTTCGGTATGGGGCAAGGGCGACCGTGACGGACAGGTGCGGTCATGGCGCGGCACGTCCAACGGGACGGAGGGTATCGCGTCCGAGACCTCCGACACCCTGCTTGTCCTTGATGAGATGGGGCAGGCTAACAGCCGCGAAGTCGGTGAAATCACCTATATGCTGGCGAACAACAGCGGCAAGCAGCGTGCCGGGCGCAATGGCGAAGCCCGTGCCCGCAAGAGCTGGCGCGTGCTGTTCCTGTCCACCGGCGAAATCACGCTGGCAACCAAGATGGGGGAGGCCGGACAGCGCCCGATGGCAGGGCAGGAGGTCCGGCTTGTGAACGTGCAGGCCGATGCCGGGGCTGGGATGGGCCTGTTTGAAAACCTGCATGACATGGCCTCACCGGGCGACCTTGCCGATCATATCCGCCGTGCGGCCCGGACAAGCTACGGCACCGCAAGCCGTGCCTGGTTGCAGGCTCTTGTGATGGATCGCAATGAGGATGAGGCTGCCCTTGAGGGGCTGCCCTCCGCTGAGAACAGCGCAGATAACAGCGCGGGGCATCTGTTGAGAACAACGGGCCTGAACAGGACGCGCATTCACAGCGGAGGTGGGCATCATGGTTAGTGTCGCCCTTGCCGGACTGATGGAGTGGGCAAAGTCGGATTGCGCCCCAGCGATCCCGGCCCCCTCCGCCCTGCTGGCGCAACTGGATGATCTTGGGTGTCGTGTCGTGCTGGTGGATGGGCAACCGGCCATAAGGGGCAATACCGCCGCCATCACCCCGGACCTTATCAGGATGATGAAGCACAGCCGGGACGCCATCATCCAGATGCTGCAAGCAGCAGAACCATCCCCAGCGCAGGCCCCGGCGCATGAAGATCGTTCGGGCATCCGGCTCGACCCAAAGACCGGCAAGCTGCACCTGTTCGGCGCGCCAGACCCGCAATGGCTCAAAGAGCAGGGGTGGACATGGGATCAGAACCGCCACCGTTTCATGGCTCCCTATCCACACGACCGGGACGACGCCACGCCTGAGCACATGATCGGAGGCGGCCCGCGCCTGCCTGATGACTACCCGCAAATCACCTATGCCCCAGACAGCAATGAGGACGCCTGACATGATCAATCCCAAATATGCCACTGCCCGCGCTGTGCCGACCGTGATGGCTGATCCCACAACACTGGACCCGAAGGCCGTGCGGTGTTTGTGGACGCGGCCTGTCCCGGCAGGGATGGGGGATGCAACCTATCTGCCATCTGTGGTGTTCGTGGACGGCACGGAATGCCCGCTTGCCTGTGCGATGGACGGGCTGGCGGCTCGCCAGTTCTGCCAGAAGATTGCCGCTGTCCATGACTGGCCCGTGAAGGATGGCCGCGCACTGGATGAAAGCCGGGAAGTCGCACAGGCCCGCATCATGGCGTCACTGGATGATAACGACCGCAAGACCGTTGATGGCGTGGGCATGGTAAACATGCCTGGCACAGGCAGGATCGCGGCCATGTTCGCGCATGATGCCGGACTGCCCTACGGATTCGCTATGGAGGCCGTAACGCGACGGCTTACGGCGCTGTTTCGCCAGATGGTCATACCAGGGCAGGACACGGACGAGCACAGGCAGGCGGCAATGGATGCAGCCACAGACAAGATGGCTGAACTCTACCGGGGCGAGAAGCCGCAACCGGGCCTGTCTGAACTGGGTACGCACGGCGCTGGCGTGGTGATTGCCGATTACTGCCATGACCGGAACCGGACAGACGATGACTACCAGCGTGCCCTGACAGCAACCCTTGAGGCATTGGGCGATTTGTGGACGGAGCGCGGCATCGGGGAAGTGGAGCGGGACCGTCTGACCGATGAAGTGATGGATACCAGCCTGCGCCGCTGGTTTGCCCTCACAGGAAGGGTCGTGGCGGGGTGATGGCAGGCGGGCGGAGGTCAGCATGGCTCGCAAAGGAATATGGATCAGACAGGCAAGGGGCTTCCAGAAATGGAGGCCCTTTTTTTATGTGTATGGGTAACACCCTCACACCTACATCCTCGTTTTATAGGTCAACCTTTTTCATTACGATACCAAAATAATCATACACCCCACCCTGCCTGCTAAAGCCGTCCAAGCGACAGTTTTAAGAGGGGCATTAAGGGGGGTAAGCCAAACGGAAGCAGCCGAAAAATGGCTGTATTCTGCGATTTTCTGGAAATGAATGGCGGACTCGAAAGGATTCGAACCTTCGACCTTCGCCTTCGGAGGGCGACGCTCTATCCAGCTGAGCTACGAGTCCACTGCCGCTTTCCATACCCTGTCATGACGGCGAACGCCAGCCCTGAAATCATGCAATTTCATTTCCGCACCAGCCCGTCCATCCGTGCGGGCAGGAAGAAGGGAACCTGCGCATCGCCTGCGCGCGCATCATTCCAGGTGCTGGCGGCGATATCTCCGCCCGATGGCAGGAAATCATCTGGCCGCCCGATCCAGGAAATGATGTCACGCGTAACCTTATCCCCTTCGCGCCCGCGCAACAGCAGGTGATACCCCGCCGGGATGAAATCGCGCCGCGCATCGGGGGGCAGATGCGCCCATGCCCGATTCATCGCAGATGCGGGCACAAGCTGGTCCCGCCCGCCATAAATCGCAAGCACCGGCCCCTGCATATGCCCCACATCCTGCGCCGCGCGATGCATCAGCAAAGCCAGCCCAGCCAGGGCCGTCGTGCGCGTGGTACGCAACGTCAGCGGATCGTAATACAGCCGCGCCAGCGCCAGCATGTCATCCGACGCCGTGACATGTACCGGCAGTTCGCGCCCCGTCAGCCGCCATCGCGGCGCAAGCATGGCCATCGCCCCCAATGTCGCGTCCGTCCCCACACCAAGGTCCCACACCGCCGGGGCCAGCAGGATATAACCCGCGACATCCGACGCCTGTCCTGACATCCGTGTGTGCGCCGCCTCCCGCGCCGACATGCACACGGCCACCGCGCCCCCCATGCTTTCACCCGCCACATACAGGGGGATGTCGGGATTTTCATGGTGGATGGCCGCGGCCTCCGCCGATGCGGCGGCGACCATCGCATCCGTCCCCGCCCATCCGCCCCGATCCGGCATCGCACCGAATCCCGGCTGGTCCGGGGCATAGACCGTGATGCCATGCGCCGCCAGAACCGGGCCGGGACGTTCCCATGCATCGCGGCTGTCGTTGAACCCATGCAGCGCAAGGATCACCGCGCGCGGCATCCCATGCGCGCGCCAGACACGCAGGGGCACACGCCCCGTGCCGGGCACGTCCATCACCCTGTCTGGCGGCACGACACGGCCCAGCGCCGCATGCCGTGGCGGCGGAACCGGCGTGGGGGCATCATGCATCACACATCCCGCCAACAGGAAAAGGAACGCCGGATAAAGCAGGCGTGACAGGCGAAGGTTTGAAAGCACGGCAATCCTGCGTATCATCGTCACCGACGCCACGGGTCCACCGGGGCATCGCACTCCATGCCGGACAACAAGCCCGAGGTTCACCGAAATGCAAGCCCTGACCAAAAACCCGACGCCACGCCCCGTACTTGGCCTGATCGAAACCATCGTGGTCGATTCGCGCGTCCTGTCATGCGACGGCGGCCTTGGCGCGCTGGGCCACCCGCGCGTTTTCCTGCGCATCGCGGACCACCAGACCTTCTGCCCCTACTGCTCACGCCTGTTCGTGCTCAACCCCGAGGCAACGCCCGGCGACGCGCACTGAAAACCCCAGATCCCGATGCACACTGACGCGCAGGTCCGCCTGATCCTTGTGGATGGTTCCGGTTTCATTTTCCGTGCCTTCCACGCCTTGCCCCCCATGACCAGCCCGGACGGAACGCCCGTCAATGCGGTATTCGGGTTCACCAACATGCTCGCCCGGCTGCTGCGCGAACATGCGGGAACACATCTGGCGGTTATCTTCGACGCAGGACGCCACACGTTCCGCAACGACCTGTATGACCAGTACAAGGCCCATCGCCCCGAACCGCCCGAAGACCTGCGCCCGCAATTCGCGCTGGTGCGTGATGCGACGGCGGCCTTCAGCGTCCCCGCGATCGAGGAGGCAGGCTGGGAAGCCGATGACCTGATCGCGGCCTATGCGCGCAAGGCGACGGATGTGGGGGGCACCTGCACCATCATCTCCTCTGACAAGGACCTGATGCAGCTTGTGCGTCCGGGCGTGTCGATGATGGACCCGATCAAGCAGAAACCCATTGGCGAGGCCGAGGTGATGGCCAAGTTCGGCGTCGCCCCGGCACAGGTCATCGACGTGCAGGCCCTGATTGGCGACCCGGTGGACAACGTGCCCGGCGTGCCGGGAATCGGGCCGAAGACGGCGGCCGCGCTGATGGAGGAATATGGCTCGCTCGACGCCATCCTTGCGGGTGCCGCGCGGATGAAGCCGTCAAAACGGCGTGACAACCTGATCGCGCACGCGGACATGGCGCGCCTGTCACGCCAGCTTGTCACCCTGCGCGAGGACGCGCCCTGCCCCGTGTCGCTCGCCTCCCTCGCCTGCTGCGACGTGGACGAGGCGCGACTCGGCCCCTGGCTGGAGGCGATGGGCTTTCGCTCCCTTCTGCAGCGCATCGGCCTGAAATCCATGGGGGCGGAGCGGCGCGGAACCCCGTTCATTCCCCCCGCCCCCCCGCCGCTTGCGGATGATGCCGCCCACACCGCAGGCACCGTGCCCGATGCGCCGTACGGGACGTATGACACCATCACCGACGCCGACACGCTGCGCGCATGGGTGGCACAGGCGCGGGACGCGGGCGTGTGTGCGGTGGATACGGAAACCGATGGGCTCGACCCGCTGCGCGCGGGACTGGTGGGGATTTCGCTGGCGACCGGGCCGGGCCGCGCGTGCTACATCCCGCTGGCGCATGAAGGCGACCTGATGGACAGCGCCTCTGTAACGCAGATGGATGTCGCCATCGCGCTGGAATGCCTGTCGGACCTGCTGGTGGACCCGTCGGTGCTCAAGGTCTTCCAGAACGCCAAGTTCGACCTTGAGGTACTGGTGCGCGCGGGCGCGCCACAGCCCACGCCCATCGACGATACGATGCTGATTTCCTATGCGCAGTTCGCGGGCAAGCATACGCAGGGCATGGACGAACTGTCGCGGGTGTATCTGGGCCATACGCCCATCCCCTATGACGAGGTGACGGGCACCGGGCGCAACCGCATTCCCTTCGCCCGGGTGGACATCGCGCGCGCCACCACCTACGCCGCCGAGGATGCGGACGTGACGCTGCGCCTGTGGCATGTGCTGCGCCCGCTGCTGCGCCCCAACCAGGCGCTTGCGCTGTATGAGGAGCTGGAACGCCCACTGGTTGCGATCCTGGCGGACATGGAACGCATGGGCATCGCGGTCGATGCGCACGACCTGCGGGCCATGTCGGTCGAATTCGCAGGGCGCATGGCCATGATCGAGGCACGTATCCATACCCTTGCGGGGCGGGAGTTCAATGTCGGCTCCCCCAAGCAACTGGGCGAGATCCTGTTCGACGAAATGGGCCTGACCGGGGGCAAGCGCATGAAGTCCGGCGCATGGGGGACGGATTCGTCCGTGTTGCAGGACCTTGCGGACAAGGGGCATGACCTTCCGGCCGAGGTGCTGGCATGGCGGCAGCTCGCCAAGCTCAAAAGCACCTATGCCGATGCGCTGGTCAACCAGGTCGATCCCGCGACGGGGCGGGTCCACACCTCATTCCAGATGGCGGTGACGACCACGGGGCGGCTGTCGTCGAACGATCCCAACCTGCAGAACATCCCCGTGCGCACAGAAGAGGGCGGGCGCATCCGCCGCGCCTTCATCGCGCCTGCGGGACAGGTCCTGCTGTCGGCGGATTATTCACAGATCGAACTGCGGCTGCTGGCGCATGTGGCGGACATTCCCGCGCTGAAGGAAGCCTTTGCGCTGGGGCAGGATATCCATGCCCGCACCGCGTCCGAAGTGTTCGGCATCCCGATCGAGGGGATGGACCCGCTGACGCGCCGTCGCGCCAAGGCGATCAATTTCGGCATCATATACGGCATCAGCGCCTTTGGCCTCAGCCGGCAGCTTGGCATCGCACCGGGGGAGGCAAAAGGATATATCGACGCATATTTCGCGCGCTATCCCGGCATCCGCGATTATATGGAGCGCACGCGTGAAGAGGCCCGCGCCAACGGATATGTCGTCACCCCCTTCGGGCGGCGCTGCTGGGTGCCGGAAATCAACGGGCGCAACGCCGCACGCCGCAATTACGCCGAACGCCAGGCCATCAACGCCCCGCTCCAGGGGGGGGCGGCGGACATCATAAAACGCGCGATGGTGCAGATTCCTCACGCAATGCGTGATGCGGGGCTTGACGGACGCATGCTGCTTCAGGTCCATGACGAACTTCTGTTCGAGGTGCGGCACGAAGAGGCGGACCGTCTCGCCGCCCTTGTAAAGCAGGTCATGGAATCCGCAGCGACCCTTTCCGTGCCGCTGGTGGTGGAAACCGGGACCGGAACGAATTGGGCGGACGCACACTGATGCTGAGTAAACGCGACAGGTTTATCCTTATCGTCACGCTGGTGATCGTGGTGGTTTCAACACTGGCGGGGTATGTGGGCTACCGCATCTTTGACCGGATGCCCCCGCCGCTGACGACCTATGGCAATGAGGTGGGCGGTTCCTTCCGCCTGATTAACGGGGCCGACGGGTCGGTGCTCGACAGTGATTTTCGCGGGCGGTGGATGCTGGTCTATTTCGGCTCCACCCACTGTCCCGATACGGTCTGCGGCGCGACGATGGCGTCCATGGCCAAGGCGATGGACATCCTTGGCCCGGCAAAGGCGCACCATGTCGCGCCGATCTTCATTTCGCTTGACCCGATGCGCGACACATCGGACGTGCTGCGCACCTATACGCTGCGTTTTGGCCCGCGCCTGTTCAGCATGACAGGATCGCCCAAGATGATCGAGGCCGTGGCCCGTGAATATCATGCCCCCTATGTCCGGCAGCCGCTGGAAGGTGGGGATTACATGATGGAACCGGCATCACAGATCGTCATCATGTCCCCGACCGAGCGGTATTCCGGCACGATCCCCACAACCGCCACGGGGCAGGAAATCGCCGACCGGATCGAGCAGTTGATGGCAAACGGTAAATGAAGCTGCCCGGATCGTGCCTGGCGCTGGCCATCGCGGGCATGGCCTGCCTGCACGGCGCGGGGACGGCACATGCGGCGGACCACCGGGGCGGGACGCTGCGGCTGACGGCGCGTGCCTCTGCCGGGACGCTGGACCCGCAGATCGACTATGCCTCCATGTATATGCAGCTTTTCAATGTCGTCTATGACGGGCTGCTGAACTTTCGCAAGGCACAGGGACCGGCGGGAAGCGAACTGGTTCCCGACCTTGCCGAATCCCTGCCCGATACGCCCGATGGGGGGCGGACCTGGATCTTTACCCTGCGTCGGGGCATCCATTTTTCCGATGGGCGCGAGGTCGGGCTTGATGACGTGGTGGCGTCGCTGCGGCGGATCTTCATCGTCGGCAGCCCGACCGCGGGTTCGTTTTATGGTGGTATCCTGGGCGCGGATGACTGTATGCGCGATGTTGCGCGCTGCACCCTGGCCGATGGGGTGCAGACCGACCCCGCGACACGGCGCATCACCATCCGCCTGAAGGAACCGGATGCGGAATTCCCGCAAAAGATCGCCTTTCCCCACGCCTCCATCCTGCCTGCGGACACGCCGTTGCATGATGTGGGCAATACCCCCATCCCCGGCACGGGGCCGTATCATATCGTCGCCTATGACCCGCAGCAGCATATGCGGCTGGAACGCAATCCCTATTTCCATTCATGGAACGACGCGGCACAGCCCGATGGGTATGTTGACGCCATTTCCTATGATTTCGGCCTGTCGGATGAAGATGCGGTCACGGCGGTGGAAAATGGCCAGTACGACTGGGCCTTTGGCAACAAGCCGCTGGACCGCCTGGGTGAACTTGGCGCGCGTTACACAGCACAGGTGCATGTACATCCGTTATTCGGACTGTATTTCATGCCCCTGAATGTCAACCTGCCGCCATTCAACAACATCAAGGCCCGCCAGGCGGTCAATTACGCGCTGGACCGCCGCGCCATGACGATCCTGGCCGGTGGCGGCGCGCTGGGTGCGCCATTATGCACCATGGTGCCGCCCGGGTTGCTGCCCAATGACGGGCAATGCGCCTATACCCGCGATGCCTCCCCCGACCATCCCGCGCCCGCATGGCGTGGGGCCGACCTTGAACGCGCCCGACAACTGGTACGTGAAAGCGGCACGGCAGGGCAGGATGTCACGCTGGTGGTCGCGGCCAATGCGGTGGATATGAGCATGGGAACCTATGTGCGCGGGATGTTGCAGGCCATCGGCTACAACGCGCATGTACGCAGCGTGTCACAGACCATCCATTCGGGGTACATCGAAAACACCGACAACCATGTGCAGATCAGCCTGCGTGAATGGTACGCGGATTATCCCTCGCCCTCCAACTTCCTCGATACCCTGTTCGGGTGCGAGAATTTTCATCCCCATTCCGACAGTTCGATCAACATCCCCGGCTTTTGCAATACACAGGTGCAACAGGTGATGGATCGTGCCCGCGCAACCGTGGACCCACAGGCCGCGCAGGCATTGTGGATACAGGCCAATGACCTGATCACCCGCCAATCCCCAGGTGTGCCGGTCATCCATATGAATTATGTGGACCTGGTGTCCAAACGGCTTGGGAATTATTTCTATACCACACTGTACCACATGATTTTTTCACAGGTATGGGTGCAGTAAAGGCGCAGGCAGGGGGACACAGGTTTTCCCACATACTGCGTGGAAATTCCCCATTGATAATAAGAGAGTGTTTGAAAACAACCCATTTATAAAAAACAGGAAAAGTTTCTGGGTGCTGCTTTTTTCAAAAAGGCGGCGTCTTTCGAAGCTTTTTAGAAAAAGCTTCACCAAAAACCTTTATAATTTCAGGATGTTATCAAGACTCACTTTTCAAACAGTCTCTAAGGCACATATCGGTTTTCAGATGTTGCTTTCTCAAAAAAACATCACAAAAAACTTTTATGGGATCATGGCTTTTCAAAAACGTTTTGAAAACATCCACCTGACAGGAAATGGAAAAAACCTTCAGGCACCATCCCATGTTAGAAAAATACCCTGCCTCGCAAAGATTTCTGAAAATCTTTGTCAAAATATTTTATTTTTCAGTAGGGCGTTGATACAGGTTTTTAAAAGTCGCCTTTAAAAAACCTGCCCCCCCCGAAAGACTTTATCCCTTACGCAACACGGGCGCATCCAGAAGGATACGCCCGCCAGACAGGACGATCAGAGCAGAGATTTCGCCCGTGCCTCGACCTTTGCGCAGGCCGCACGACGGATATCGGTCGATGCATCTTCGAGCGAAATCGGCGCCTTGCCACCAACCTTCAGCAGCCCGGTGGACCCATCGGCATAAGACATGTTGCCCTTGCTGTTGGACGGGACATCATTGGTCTTCTTGTTCAGGGCCGCAAGCACGGGCCATGCCTCGGACGCGGTCAGGTAGTTGGACTGAATGCAGTAGTTGAGAATACCGCCAAGATCGGCCGGCTTGGCCGAAGACACGGCCGACATCACCGTCTTTTCCGACAGCGATCCCATCTTGATCTGTTCAACCTGATTGGCAACGCCAGCACCCGTCGGCGGGGATGTTTCCGCATGCGCCAGCACGGGCGCGGCGGCAAGCAGGGTTGCAACGGCACCGACGGACAGGACGCGACCGAGACACGAGATCATTTTGTTCACCTTTATTCAATTATTGCGCGACCAGACGCAACGGCATGCGTGGCTGGCGTGTGTCAGTAGATGTCATGTTACCATGGGATGCCCGCCCCGGTCCCCTGCACCGCATATGCCAGACATTCGTCTTTTGGATATATGGCAGCAATGCCGTGGATGCAGGTCATGATCCGACACAGCATGAATGCGCAAAGTCATTCCCGTATCAAGGTTTTTTCAGACCATGACATGACAGGCAGTCAAAAAATATTTCGGATCAGGTATAATCTGACGTTGTCGGGCTCAAGATTATGTGACCCAATATTGCGGATACCGCGCCTCAGGCGCGGGGGGTACCCGCCTGCATCGCGTCGGCTTCACGCGCGCGTATCCATTTTTCCAGTTCGTCTGCGGGCAACGGACGCGCGAACAGGTACCCCTGCATCACGTCGCATTTCAGATCCTCCAGCAACTGACGCTGCTGCACGGTTTCCACACCTTCGGTCACAACGGTCATGCCAAGGCGGTTGCCAATGCCGATGACGGCGGTGGTCACGGCCTGCGCATTGGTGTCATGTTCGAAATCATTGATGAAACTGCGGTCGATCTTGATTTCCGTCAGCGGCAGGCGCGTCAGGCGCGACAGCGAGGAATAGCCCGTGCCAAAATCGTCCATCGACAGGCCCACCCCGATATTGCGGATGGCCTGCAACACGTCATGCGTGGCCTTGCCACTTTCCATCATGACATTTTCCGTGATTTCCACCGTCAGGCGGTCCGGCGTCAGGTCATAGGTGCGCAACAGGCCAGTGATATATTCCGGCACGCTGTGATCGCCGAAATGCGCGGCCGACAGGTTGACCGCAACGGTGGGCACATGGATGCCATCGCGGTCCCACTGTCCCATCTGGCGGCAGGCTTCCTGCAGGGACCACCGGCCGATGGCCGCGATCTGTCCCGTTTCCTCCGCCACCGCGATGAAGCGCGAGGGGAAGATGTTGCCAAGATGCGGGTGATGCCACCGCGCCAGCGCCTCCACACCGTACAGCGTGCCCGTCATCGTGTCGATCTGGGGTTGGTAATGCAGGTGCAGCAGTCCCTTGGACACACTTTCATGCAGCGCACTGCCCAGCAGCAGGCGATCCTGCGCCAGGCGGTTCTTGCTTGAATCCGCGAATTTATAGGTACCGCGCCCTTCGTTCTTGGCCTGTTGAAGCGCGACATCGGCATGGCCAAGCAGGGATTCGCCATCAGGCCCGTCATCGGGAAAACACGCGATCCCGATGGAAACCGACAGGGTGATGGCGCTGTCATTGATTTCGATGGGTTCGGCAATGGTGCGGATGATGCGCGTCGCCTGTTCCATCGCCACAGCGCGGGGGCAATGGGGCACCACGACGATGAATTCGTCACCACTGCTACGGCTGATGATGAACCGCCCGGCCGACAGCTTTTGCAGGCGCTTTGCCACCTCACGCAGGAAGTTGTCGGCATGGACATGGCCAAGTGCGTTGTTGATGTCGCGGAAACTGTCGATATTAAGGACCATGACCGTGAACACGGCATCCTGCCGATCCGACGTCATCGTCTCAATATAACGGTTAAGCGACGAACGGTTCAGCAGCCCCGTCAGCGTGTCGCGTTCCGACAACTGGGCGATCCGCTGCCGCGCGGCATCGCGACCAAGCGCCAGGGTGCAGAACGGGGTTGCAGCCTGCATCACCGCCTGCGCCCATTCCTTCATCGCGGGATCACGCAGATAGATCGCAAGCACCCCCGCCGGCGTGCCATCATGGGTGGTGACGGGGGCCGCCACGCACATGACGAACCCGAACGCGCGCGCCAACACCGCATGGCGCGTCCACGCCACATCCAGCGCGGCATCAGGATTTTCCCGCAGGGCCGCGATCTCCGCCGCGTCGGGCACGCATGTCGCAAGTGCATTGCGCATCCGGCGTGGCAGGGTGGTCGTGGCGGTCACATCCATCCGCCCGTCGCGCCCACCGGGATGCAACAGCACCACGCAGCAATCGGAAATCGTGTTTTCGATCCGGTGGCACAGGAATTGCCCGCTCTGGTCCAGTGGCAGCTTTTCGGTCGTCAGGCTGCGCAGCAGGTCATTGCGAAGCTGAAGGATGCTTTCGGCAAGGCGTTCTTGCGTCACATCGGTCATGATACCCATGTAAAAGACGCCCGGCACGCCCGGACGCACCACCTGTGACAATGACAGCCGCCCACGCCGTGCTTCCCCACTGGCGGTCACGAATTCCACATCGCGGGTGGTGCCGACATTATGGTGGCTCCCGTCCTCGCGATGGCGGGCGATGAAGCTGTCATGGTCCGCGCGATAGGCCACCGGCACGAGGCAACGGACATTGCTGCCCATCACCTCCTCGCGCGAAAGACCCCACAGTCTCTGTGCGGCATCATTGTAGAAAACGATATCGTTACGGTCGTTTATCAGTACCACCGCCTCGGGGACATGCTGAAGCGCGAGGTCGGAAAACTGCAGGTCCGGAGAATGCGTATAGGTTGTCATATCGTCGTTTTTCTTCTGCCATCCGCTGCCGGCGCGGGGATGTCCGGGCCAGAAACGGCCATGACCTCCCCGCTTTGCGACATTACCGGCACTTGGGGCCAGCGATACGTGCATGTGCGCCGCACAGGGTCATTCAACCGGTTCTCCCTAACCGTTTATCCCCTTGGCGGGGTTCATACAAGAATGCAACACCACCCCCATGCCGCGTGCGTGACGGAGATTGAGTCCCGCCCCGCTTCGTGACACACACGAAGGCAGGGGCGGCATTCACGCCTGCTCCCGTCGCGCGGACCCTGAATGATGCAGCATTTACGCCTCGTGCTCAAAGATGTCTGGTACCTGACACGTCCCTATTTCATGTCGGAGGAACGCGGCCGTGCATGGGCGCTGCTGATTGGCGTACTGGCGCTGACATTCTCCCTGGTGGGAATCGACCTGGTACAGTCGTTCGCGCGCAACGTCTATTACACCGCGTTGCAACAGCGCGACGTCAAGACCTTCCTGCGTGGCCTGTTCTGGTATGTGCGCGGCGAAAGCGGCAACATCATTCCCGGCTTTTTCCCCATCGCCACGCCCGCGCTGGTGATCGGGGTCTACCTGCCCTATCTGCAACAGATGCTGCAACTGCGCTGGCGGCGGTGGCTGACGCGGCGGATGACGGCGCAATGGCTGGAAAACCAGACCTATTACCGCATCGCCCTTGTCACATCCGGGCTGGAGGCAGGGGCCGACAACCCGGATCAGCGCATACAGGAGGATATCAACAGCTTCGTCACCGATACCCTGACGCAGTTCGTCAACCTCGTGACCAATATCGTCACGCTGTTCAGCTATGCCGGGCTGCTGTGGGCGCTGTCGGGGCCGCTGGTGGTGCTGGGGATCACGATCCCGGGCTATTTCTTCTGGGCGGCGCTGCTGTATTCGATCTTCGCCACATGGATCACGCATCTGGTGGGGCACCGGCTGGCGGGGTTGCAGTTCTTTCAGCAACGCGCGGAAGCCGACCTGCGGTACGGGCTGGTGCATGTACGCGACAATGCCGAAGGGATCGCCCTGTATGGTGGCGAAACAGAGGAGAAGGCTGGGCTGGAGCATGCATTTTCCTCCGTCTATGACAACTTCCTCGCCATCATGCGGCGCACGCGGGGGCTGGGGCTTCTGACGACGGGGCTGGAGGTGGTATCAGGCAATTTCGCGCTGCTTGTCGGCTCTATCCGCTATTTCGCCAACAAGATGACGTTCGGCACGCTGATGCAGATGGTCATGGCGTTTTCACGCGTGCAGGGGGCGATGGGGTGGTTCTCCACCTCCTATGCCTCGCTTGCCACATGGCATGCGGAGGTCGCGCGACTTGCCACGTTCCAGCGCGTCATGGATCGCGCACATGCGATGGAGGGGGAATGCCGCATCACCCCTGTCGCCGCCGGGGCGGACATGGTGGTGCGTGACCTGACGGTCCTGCGCCCTGATGGCACGACCATGCTGGACCATGTGTCGATGACATTGCGCCACGGGGCGATGACGGTCATTTCCGCACCATCGGGCACGGGCAAATCGACCCTGTTCCGGGTTCTGGCGGGGATCTGGCCCTTTGCCCGGGGTGAAATCGAACGTCCCGACACCGCGATGATGTTCGTGCCGCAACGGCCCTACCTGCCGGTGGGCAGCCTGCGCCGGGCCGTGTGCTACCCCATGGCCGACACGCAGGTGGCCGATACAGCCGTGCGCGCAGCACTTGCGGCGGTGGGGCTGGCGCAGCTTGAGGCGCTGCTGGATGAGGAAGCCCCCTGGGCGCAGACGCTTTCCCCCGGGGAGCAGCAACGCCTGGCGTTTGCACGGATTCTGGTGGCGCGTCCGGCGTGGGTCTTCCTCGACGAATCGACCTCCAGCCTCGATACAGTGGCGGAGGGCATGCTCTATGCGGTGCTGCGCCGGGAATGCCCCGATATCACCCTCGTTTCCATCACCCATCGCGCCACCTTGCTGGAGGCGCATGACACCTGCATCACCCTCCACCGCGCGGGGGAGGCCGCCTAGGCGCGATATCAGGGGATGTGGAAAAACAAGGGGAAATAACCTGGCTGGGGCCATGAAAGATTATTTGAAAACACATCATTGATAAAAAATCATAAAAGTTTTTGGGTGCCGCCCTTTTTCCAAAAAGGCGGCGTCTTCTGAAGCTTTTTAGAAAAAGCTTCACCAAAAACTTTTATGATTTCAGGATGTTATTGATCCTGATCTTTCAAACAGGCGGCAAGGGCTTCACCAGCGCCTTTTATGGTCGCGATGGGTTATAAGGGTGGCTTGCGCAAAACACCACGAAAACCACCCCCGAAATTTTTCGTCATTTCCCCAATGCAATATGGGGGGAAAGTGTACTTTTGGGTACATCAATCCCCCTATTGCGCGGCAGTATCCGGTACGCACGTATCACACATGGCCGCCGGCCTGCGTCCGGTGCGCAACAGGTCATCCGCGCTGACCAGTACGATGCCCCCCATGATCATGACCGCACCGCAGATGAAGGCGATATCCAGATGTTCCCCCAGCACCGTCATGCCGAACACCGTCCCGAACACGGGCGCCAGAAAGGAAATCACCCCAAGGCGTGACGCAAGATACACCCGCAACAGCGAAAACCATGCAAGGTAGCTAGCGAAAGACACGATCACACTTTGGTACAGCAGCCCCGCCGTCAGCACCGGCGTCCACGTGACCCGTACTTCCCCCAATGCCACCGCCGCCCCACAGGCCAGCACGAACCCACCCACAAGCTGATAGAGCAACGTGACCGAGGCCGGGGCACGCGACAGGGCGGAAACCCGCACGACCGTCGTGGTCGCGCCACTTGCCGCGCCCGCCGCAATGCCCAGAAGATCGCCCAGCCATGTCATGCTTCCCGCCGGGGCCGCCCCCCGGCCCGCGAATGTCGCAACCACCCCGGCAAAGGCCAGTCCGATGCCACACCATTGCAACGGGGCAAGGCGTTCCTCCGGCAGGCTGACCCCCAGGCCGAACGCCGCAAAGATGGGCGCGGTATAAAGGAAAATCGCGATGTGCGAGGCCGTGGTAAAACGCAGCCCCTCCCCCACCAGCACGAATTCCGCCCCGAACAGCACCCCCGCCAGGATGCCGCCGCGCAATGTCCAGCCCGCCAGGGCGCGATGCTCACGCCGGTACAGCACCACCAGCGCGACAAGCGCTGCGGCCACACCCGAACGCACCCCCACCTGCAATAATGGCGCCATGGAGGACGCCGCCAGTTTTATAATGACCTGCTGCGTGCCCCAGATCGCGCACATCACGACCATGCAGGCCGTGGCCCGCGCGTCAACGGGTCTGCGTTCGTTGCCCATGACCTGCCCTGTGTTTCATGTGTCCAAAGAAATAACTTGAGCATGATGGGAAGTGTGCTCTTTTTTAAGGGTATATGTGCAATTTTCGCTCATGAAACCAAAGGAAAGAGCAATGTCCGCTCACAAGCTGGACCAGCATGACCTGGCCATCGTGCGCCTGTTGCAAGAAGACGCGGGCCAGCCACAGCGCGAAATCGCGCGGCGGGTCAACCTGTCGGCCCCTGCCGTGCAGCGCCGCATCGCCCGCATGCAAAAAGAGGGCGTCATCCGCCGGACCGTCGCCATCGTGGATCAGGCCGCCGTGGGCTTTCCCATCACCGTGCTGGTGGATGTCACGCTGACGGACGACCGCTCGGCCACGGTATCGGCCATAAAGGCGTTCTTTCGCGACGCGCCCGAAGTACAGCAATGTTACTGCGTCACCGGGACGGCGGGGTTCATCCTGATCCTGCTTGTCCCGTCGATGGAGGATTATGAACAGCGTACTGCCCGGCTGCTGGCGGATAATGAACTGGTGCGGTCCTATCGCACCGTCGTTGTGCTGGACCGCGTCAAGACCGGCACCGGCGTACCGCTATAGCCCAGGCTGTCACGCAGGTTTTGCATGGGACACCGGCAGGGAGGCTGACTGGCACGTCGTCATAAGCCATGACACACTCTGTCACGTTCGTGCCACGGTGAAACCTTTCCATGACCCAGACCGCCCCCATCACCCCCGCAACCGCCATCCGCCATCCCCACGTGCTGGAGGACAAGGGACACGACACCATCGTGCGCGTGGGACAGGCGGACCGCATCTGGTCCGACTTCTATCACCATGCGCTGACGGCACGGTGGAGCCATTTCCTCTATCTCTCCATCACATTCTATGTCGCGATCAACGTGGTCTTTGCACTGGCGTACATGGTCGTGGGATCACAGGTTTCGGGCGCACGGCAGGGGGATTTCCTCGATTACTTCTTTTTCAGCGTCCAGACCCTGTCCACCGTGGGATATGGGGTCATGGCCCCGGTGGGGCGCATGGCGAACCTGCTTGCGACGACAGAGGTACTGGGCGGCATGATGATCAACGCCGTGGCGACGGGCCTTGTCTTTGCCCGGTTTTCACGACCACGCGCGCGCATCATGTTCAGCAAGCGCGCCGTCATCTTAAAGGACAACGCCGTCCCCCGCCTGGACGTGCGTGTCGCCAACTGCCGCCGCAGCCCGATCCTGAGCGCGGATATCGAATTTTCGCTTGCGCGCCTGATTGCGCAACCCGACGGCCATGTGACGCGGGAATTCGACTCCCTTCCCCTGCGGCAATCACATATTCCGGTCCTGCGCTTTGCGTGCCTGCCGGTTCATGTCATCGACGAAAGCAGCCCCCTGCACGGTGTCACGCTGGAGATGCTCAAGGCGGAGGAGGCGGAAATCATCGTCACCATCACCGGTACGGACGAAGCCTCCGGGCAATCGGTATTCGCCCGCACGGCGTACGGGTTTGACCGGATGCTGTATGACCACCATTTCGTGGACATCATCAATACCAATCCCGATGGCAGCATCACCGTCGATTATACCCGCTTCGACGAACTGGAAAAATGCTCCCGCCCCTGATTCCCACCGCCCCCTGACCATCCCGCCTGAAGGCCATAGTCACAGGCGGGAAATCTCATGATGGATCTTCTTTCCAACAGGTTGTTTCAGGCGTCCTCGTGCGGTGCATCCGACAGGCCCTTCCACGCGGCAAGCGCACGGGCGCGACCGCCCTGCAGGTCAACGATGGGGGACGGGTACGCCACACGCGCCCGGATCGCGGGGTCGCATGTCCATGGGGCATGCACGCATGATGTCGGCACACCCGCCAGTTCGGGCACCCAACGCCGCACATATGTCCCGTCCGGGTCGAACCTGCGCGCCTGCAATACCGGGTTGAACACACGGAAATAAGGGGCGGCATCCACACCGCACCCCGCCACCCATTGCCAGTTAATGACATTACTTGCGATATCGGCATCCACCAGCGTGTCGCGAAACCATGCCTCCCCCATGCGCCAGTCGCACAGCAGGTGCTTCGTCAGGAAGGACGCGACAATCATCCGCACCCGGTTATGCATCCACCCGGTACGCCATAACTGCCGCATGCCCGCATCCACGATGGGATAACCCGTGCGCCCCTGCTGCCACGCGCACAGGTCACGGGCATCATTGCGCCATGGCATCGCATCGAATTCCGTACGGAAATTGCACGATACCAGTTCAGGCTGCGCATAGAGGAGGGATACCGCGAAGTCGCGCCATCCCAGTTCCGACAGAAACTTCTCCAGGTCCTGTTCCCCCATTCCCCCGGCTGCACCGCCACGCACGGCGGCGACGGCCGCGTGCCATGCCTGCCGGGGGGAGATGTGGCCAAACCGCAGGTCCGGCGACAGTCGCGACGTTGCAGGCAGGTCGGGCCGGTCGCGCGCGTCGGCATATCCGCCAAGCCCGCCATCGACAAAGTGGTGCAGCCGGTCGCGTGCCTGTGCCTCGCCCGGTTGCCAGGCCTCACGCAGTCCCCCGGCCCAGTCGGGCGAGACCGGCACGAGGCGCAGCGCATCAATCCCCACACAACACCCCTCCCATGCGCCGGGGGACACCGCAGCATGGACATGCCCCGGCGCAGGCAGCGGCGGCAGCGGTTCACCCGACGCACGCGCGGCACGCCACCATGCGGTAAAGACGCGAAACGCATCGCCCGCGCGGGTGCGCACGGTCCATGGTTCATACAACACGCCTGCGGCAAAGCTGTGTGCGATGACGCCCGCATGCTTCAACGTCGCCTTGATGGCGGTATCGGTTTCACGGCCTAGGGGATCATACCGGCGGTTCCACACGACCTCTGCCGCGCCTGCCTGCGCCACCATGCGCGGCACCAGCGCAAGCGCATCGCCACACGCAACATGCAGTACCGCCCCCATTCGCGCCAGATCCGCATGCAGTGCCCGCAACCCGCCATCAAGCCACCATTGCGCGGCCGCCCCCAACGCATGTTCGCGCGCATGTTGCGGATCATGCACAAAAAGACACAGCACCGGCCGCCCCGATGCCACGGCATGCGACAGTGCCGGATTGTCCGACAACCGCAGGTCATTACGGAACCAGACAATGACCGGCGCATCGGCCGGCATGTCGGCAGAGGGCGCATCATCGACAGAAGGCATGGCGGTGGCGACAGGGCGGCGGGGTGTGGAGGAGGGGGACATGTCCGTTCCGGCAATGATGGCAGGGCCTGCCGGTGTGCTATACCCTTGCGAACCGTGGCAAGTGAAACCTGCCCCCTTCATCTGGATGACCGGCACACCCCCATGTTCTTCATCTTCAAAACCGCCCTGTCCGGGCTGATTATCGCGCTGGTCTCTACCATCGCGCGCCGCTATCCCGCGCTGGGTGCGCTGGTTGCGTCCCTGCCGCTGATTTCAGTGTTCGGGATGCTGTGGCTGTGGGCGGAAACGAAAGACCCGGCACGCATGGAAACCCATGTGGAGGCAACATTCTGGTATGTCATTCCGTCGCTGCCGATGTTCCTGCTGATCCCCTGCCTGATGCGCCATGGGGTCGGTTTTTATGTCGCACTTCTGGCGGGATGCGTGCTGACGGCCGCACTCTACCTCTGCGTGACATGGTGTGCCGCACGCATGGGCGTGAATCTGTAAGAGAGTGTTTGAAAACAGGTCCTTGATAAAAAAGAAAAGTTTTCGGGTGCCGCCTTATTTTCAGAAAGGCGGCGTCTTCTGAAGCTTTTTGGAAAAAGCTTCACCAAAAAACCTTTATAATTTCAGTGTGTTATCTAGCCTGACTTTTTAAACAGTCTCTAGGCATGAGGCATGGATCACCATATGGGCGGGAATTGTAAAAGGTCGGGGACATTCCCGAACAGTCGCCACCCATTCCCCTTCGGACGGGGCCTTCACATCCGGCGGCCATGACAGGACCGGCATGACCGCCACCCCACATGCCGTGGCTGTAATACCGGGGCACCATCGCCGCGCGGAGGAAGGTGGGATGCAACCTTCGCCCTTGCGCGGCGTGGTCATTGACGCAACCGTATGCGCCATACGACAGACCGACGCATCAGGGAGACGCGCATGACCACCACCGACACCACCGCCCCACGGGCCGTCATCGTAACGGGCGGCAGCCGTGGCATCGGCCATGCGATCTGCCGCCTGCTGGCGCGCCATGGCTATCCCGTGGCGATCAATTACAGCCACACCGCCGCCCCGGCGGAGGAACTGGCGGCAGACATCCGCGCGGAGGGTGGCCATGCGGTGGCGATCGCCGCGAATGTGGCCGACCCGGCGCAGATCACCACCCTGTTCGATCAGGCCACACGCGCACTCGGCCCGCTGGGCGGACTGGTGAACAATGCGGGCGTTACGGGAACAAAGGTCCGCGTGGATGAACAGACGGCCCAAACGCTGGATGCGCTGTTCGATATCAACGTGCGTGGCAGCATGCTGGCGGCGGGTGAGGCGGTGCGCCGCATGTCCACCCGTCATGGCGGACAGGGGGGCAGCATCGTCAATCTGTCCTCCGTCGCGGCGCGCCTGGGTGGGTTGCCGGGACTGGTGCCCTATGCCGCGACCAAGGCCGCGATCGAAACCTTCACACGCGGGCTGGCGAACGAGGTCGCGCGTGAGGGCGTGCGCGTCAACGCCGTCGCGCCTGGCCTGACGGCCACCGACATGGTTCCCCCGGAAACCGAGGCCCTGGTGGACAGGGTCGTGCCAATGGGCCGCACCGGCCATCCCGACGAAATCGCACAGGCGGTCCTGTTCCTGCTGTCCCCGGCCTCTTCCTATATGACCGGCAGCATCATGACAGTTTCCGGCGGTCGCTGAAGGCAGTACCGCCCATTACCCATATCCACACCCATATCCACAAAGGAAACCGCACCGCATGTATATCGCCATGAACCGATTCCGCATTCCCCCCGAAAACGAGGACGCCTTTCGCGATCGCTGGCTGGGGCGTGAGGTCCACCTTCATACCGTGCCCGGCTTCATCAGCTTTCAATTGCTGGCCGGTCCACGCAGCGACGAATGCATCCTGTATGCTTCGCACACCGTATGGCAATCGCATGCCGCGTTCGAGAACTGGACCCGGTCAGAGGAATTCCGCGCCGCCCATGCCAGCGCAGGTACGAAAAAGCCGCTGATGATCGGCCCGCCCGTCTTCGAAGGGTTCGAGGTGGTGCAGAACATCATCGCCCGCATGCCCGATACCGAGGGCTGACCCATCCCGGGCATGCCCCCTCCCGCGTCACGTTTGCGCGTGGAACGGGGGGTGTCACATTCCCATGCCGACACGCATCCTTTATGGTTTCGCCCTGTCGCGGGACCATAGGTTCCGCCCCCACGGACATACAGGTGCCCCCATGCCGCCAGCCCGCCTTTCCCGCCGTGGCCTTATCCTTGGGGGTGCCATGGGGATGGCGGGGGCCGCCATGGCACGGGTTCGCATGGCGGCGGCCGACGCGCCCACATCCCTGCTGGCACACCCGCCAAGCGTGGTGACGGACCCGCCGCGGCAATGGGGGCCACAGGCCCCGCCCCCCTACCTGCCGGACCCGGACATCATTGCCATCGACCCGTCATTTTCCAACCTTGCCTATGGCAACGCCAACATCCGTCTGGCATGGCGGGGCGGTGACTGGCTGGAGGGACCGGCATGGAGTACGCAGGGGCGCTTCTTACTGCTTAGCGATACGATCCGCGCGCAACAGTACCGTTACCTGTGGGAAACGGGAACGGTTTCGGTCTTTCGTGATCAGTCCTATAACAGCAATGGCAACACATTCGATGCCGAAGGACGCCTGATCAGTTGCGAACATGGCATGCGCCGTGTCGTGCGCTGGGAACATGATGGATCATGCCGTGTGCTGGCAGACCGTTATCAGGGGGCACCGCTTAATTCCCCCAACGACGTGGTGGTTCACCCCGATGGTGGCATCTGGTTTACCGATCCCGGATATGGCGACACCATCGTGGAGGGACACCCCGACGCACCGGGCGGCAGGGCCAACCGCATGGGCCGCGAACTCTGGACCAAGGACGGGGAGATCGTAGCCCGGTTCGCGGGACATGCCCGGCAGGACGACCATGTCTTTCGCATCGACCCACGCACCGGCGACGTGCGCGCCGTCCTGACGCAACAGCAGCTTGCCAGTCCGAACGGACTGTGCTTTTCCCCCGACGGCACGATCCTCTATGTGATCTCCAGCGGTGCGGGGCCGGGACAGAATGGCCCCGGCGGGGACCAGCGCATCCATGCCTATGACCTGATGGACGGGACGGCACGTAACGGCCGGGTATTCGCGGACATGATGCTTGACGGGCACCAGTTGGGACCGGATGGCATGCGCGCGGATATCTTTGGCAATTTATGGTGCGGTGCAGGCGGGCCACTCGGCCTGTGCGGGGTTGTGGTCTATAACCCCGCCGGGCACATGATCGGCCGGTTGCGGCTGCCGCGTGGGGTGTCGAACCTGACCTTTGGCGGGCCAAAGCGCGACACCCTGTTCATGTGCGCCGCCGATGCACTGTTCACACTGGTGGTCAATACGCAGGGCGCGGGCCTGTCCTGACCTCCTGATCCATCTGTTTCCAAAAGGCTGCGCTTTTTGACGCGGGGACACGGCAAAGCCCCTGGCATGCCGCACACCCAACGCAAAAACGCCCAGATGCCGCACGGACCCGCCAAGGATCACGCCCCCTGCCTCCTGATACATTTAGAGACTATTTGAAATCGTCAGGCTCGATAACACCCTGAAATTATAAAGGTTTTTGGTGAAGCTTTTTCCAAAAAGCTTCAGAAGACGCCGCCTTTTTCGATCAAAAGGCAGCACCCAAAAACTTTTCCTGTTTTTTATCAATGACCTGTTTTCAAACACCCTCTTATCAAAGTCACGGTTCCCAAAGGATACGCCCTTTGGGGGGCTACAGCCTTTGGCCTTCTTCGCTTATGCCCCGCCAACCCCATGCCCAACCATCGCCATCGGGTTGACCAGGCGATCGAACGTCGCCCCATCCACCAATCCCGACGCCAGCGCCGCCTCACGCAGGGTGATGTCCTGTTCCATCGCCCGGTGCGCAATGGCCGAGGCATTGTCATAGCCGATTTCAGGACTCAGCGCCGTCACCAGCATGACCGATCCTTCGACATACTGCCGGATGCGCTTGAGGTTCAGGCGCGTCCCCTCCACCGAGAACACGCGGAAATTGTGGCACCCATCGGCAAGGATGCGGATCGCATGGATGACATTCGCGACGATCACCGGCCGCATCACATTCAGATCCAGTTGCCCCTGGCTTCCGGCAAAGGCAACGGTGGCGTCATTGCCCATGACCTGCGTACAGATCATCACCATGGCCTCGCACTGGGTTGGGTTGACCTTGCCGGGCATGATGGACGAACCCGGTTCGTTTTCCGGCAGGTGCAGTTCGCCCAGACCACAGCGCGGGCCGGAACCAAGCCAGCGCATGTCATTGGCGATCTTCATCAGCGACACGGCCACCCCACGCAGCGCGGCAGAAACACGCACCATGGCGTCCAGCCCGCCAAGGGCTGCGAACTTGTTGGGGGCGGTGACGAACTCCCGTCCCGTCAGGGCCGCGATCCGCTGTGCGATGGCATGGCTGAATCCCGCCGGTGCGTTCAGGCCGGTGCCAACCGCAGTCCCGCCAGCCGCAAGCTGCAGCACGCCGCCACGCGCGGCCTTCACCGCATCAAGCGCGTCCTCCAACTGGCACGCCCAGCCGGACCATTCCTGCCCCACCGTCAACGGCACCGCATCCTGCAGGTGCGTGCGCCCGATCTTGACCACGTCATGCCATTCCTCGGCCTTGGCGCGCAGGGCAAGGATCAGTTCCTCCACACGCGGCATCAGGCGGTCATCGATTTCAAGCAAGGTGGCGACATGCATGGCGGTGGGAAAGGAATCGTTGCTCGACTGCCCCATATTCACGTCATCATTGGGATGGACCGGGGATTTGGACCCCAGAACACCCCCCAGAAGCTGGATCGCACGATTGGCGATCACCTCGTTAACGTTCATGTTGGTCTGCGTGCCGGACCCGGTCTGCCATACGAACAGGGGAAATTCGGCATCCAGCGCGCCCCCCGCAACCTCGTCCGCGGCACGGCAGATGGCGTCAGCCTTCCATTGTACAAGGCGACCATCAGCGGCGTTGACCTGGGCGGCCGCCTTCTTGACGATGCCATAGGCGTGGCACACCTCGATCGGCATGTGATCGCGGCCGATGGAAAAATGCACAAGGCTGCGCTGTGTCTGGGCGCCCCAGTAATGGTCGGCGGGGACATCGATATCGCCCATCGAATCACGTTCGCGGCGCAGGCCGGTGGCCGTGATGCCAATGGGGCAGTCGGTCAGTTTCGGCGGCTGGGTCATGGATGGCGTTCCTTCCTGTGGTTTTCAGGAAATATGGGAACACCTGACGCCCAATACGCCCCCACGCACCATCACAAGCAGGTGCGCGGGGAAAAGATACAGCGGATCAGAAATCCGCCTCCAGCGTGAAGTGATAGGCACGCGGCATGCCGGCATAGGCCGCACTGGTGCCTGCGGCCGTGACCGACGTGCCTTCGGCCGTGCCGTTATAGACCGAGGACCAGTAACGTTCGTTTGCAACATTGGTTACACCAAAACGCGCCATCCACGGATGCCTGCCGGCGCGGAACGGATATCGCACCCCCATGTCCAGCGTGACATAGGACCCGGCAAAGGTGGAGTTATAGACATCCGCCGCACGGCGGCCCGTGTAATGGACATTGGCATTGACCGCCAGCCCGTTAAGGGCAAAGCCCTGCGCAAAGGGTACGCGATAATCCAGCAGCACGTTGGCCTGCAACGGGGCGACGCCCACCGCCTGTTTGTTGGAGGTCGCGGCCGTGCCGGTATTGAGCACCTGCGCATCGATCCATGTCATGCCGCCGATCACCGACAGGCGGGGCGTGATATGTCCCATGGCCTGGAATTCAACGCCATAGTTACGCTGCGTGCCGTAATTGCCATAAATATCGGTCTTGGGGTCGATGAAGGAATAGCTGCGGGTCGCACGGAAACCTGCAATATTGAACTGCATGTTGCGATACATGTATTTATAGCCGACCTCGAACTCTTCGCTGCGGACGGGGGCGGTATATTCGTTATTGTTCAGCGCGCCCGCCGAAACCGATGAACCCGCCTGCAACGAACGGCCATAGGTGAAATAGGCCGTCTGGTTGTCGGTCGGCTTGTACACCAGGCTGGCCGTCGGGCTGAACGCCGCATCCACGTCGGGCATATGCTTTGTCGCGCCCTTGGACAGATGCGTGGTCGTGACGGAATAACCTTCGATCTCCGAAATGGTCGGTTTCCCCGCCACCGTCCCGGTCGATTCCGCGTCAAGCCAGCTCCACGCCAGCGTACCGCTTGCGGACCAGTGCCGGTTGAAATGCAGCGTATCGCCCAAGATCATCGACTGGTAACGCACATATTGCGATTCATATTTGCCATGGTAATAGGGCTGCGGCACATCCTTGCCCACCGGGTTATAGAGCGAGGCGGACTTGATGTCCGTATAGCTCTGCCCACTCAGCGGGTTATAGCCACCTTCCATATAACCATTGGTGCCGATCACCAGATCATGCGTGATGAAACCGGTATGCACACGCCCGTTGATATAGGCCATGTTACTGCCGACCTTGAAATCATTGACCGTGGTGGCCGCGGACATCGTCTGTTTGTAATCACCCCTGTTGTTAATCAGGGTATCTGCCGCTTCGAATACCTGACGGCCGGAATCCTGATACAGGCCACCGATGACAAAGCTCCAGTTATCATTGATCCGGTGCTTTACCTTTGCCAGGAAGACGTTGTTTTCGGAATTGAAACCCGCATTGTCCTGCCCCATATGCGGCTTGCCCAGGTCGGGGGCCGTCGGCAGGTGATATCCGGCCAGGTTGATGCCCGCGGGCATGCCACGTTCATCGAACGTGTAATGGCTGGCGTCGAGTTCAATGACAGTGTCACGATCGACATGGATATCGAAATCCGCACTGACCATGTTACGGCGCACCCAACTGTCCTGCACATAGGACGTACCGTCACCATGCAGCAGGTTGATGCGATAACCCAGCCAGCCATGTTTGCCCACGCGCCCTGATGAATCGACATTTTCCATCAGCGTGCCAATGGAATCCACCCCCACCGCCAGACGGTTGATCCGTTCGTCCGTCGGGCGTTTCAGGCCATATTCGAACGTCCCGGCCGGGTTCTGCGGCCCATACAGCGCACCCGCAAGGCCATTGAGAACCTGCACGTTATCGAACTGTTCGGCAGCATACGGGGTGACGGTAAAGGCGTTCAGGCCATCAATGCGGCTGTTGGAAATGACGTCCGCCTCGAACCCGCGCGATTGCGGGCGGCTGGTGCCCGGATCGCCGCGTGTTTCCAACTGGACCGACGGCATATACTGCATCAGGTCGTTGACGTTGCGCGCCTGCTGGTTGACGATCACGTCATGCGGGACAGTCATGATCGACATCGGCGTATCAAGCGTACGCCGCGTGCCCAGGGGGCCGAGGTTCGCCATCTTCTTGTTATAATCAGCGGCGGCGCCGGATGCCATGCGCCGGTGCCCGATCACGGTCATGTCCTCTGCATTGGTGGAGGCGACGGCATTGCGCGTGGCACTGTCACCGGCAGGCAGTGCCGGCGTGGCCTGCGACGTCATTGCCGGCGTCGCGGTGCGCTGCGGGGCCGGGAGGACACGCGTCGGGGCCGGTCCCTTTGACAGGGGCTGCGCGACGGGGGCGGCGATGGCGGGCCGGGCCAGAGGCGCCAGACCCAGTGACGTCAGGCCGAACCCCGCCGAAACAACATAAACCACCGTCCCTTTGACCGCGCGCATTCGGCTACCTTTTGAAAGAATTATGATTGAAAGATATCCCGGCGTATATAATCGCGGTCACGATATGTCTATATTCGTTCGTATATGTACGACATTTTTTTGTGAAGCATTCTGGTGTCCGCCCTCTGGCATGAAAATAAATTCCATAGCCACACCAAACGTTTCTTCCTATTGTTCGGCATTACATCCAACAGGCGGCGCAAGCGCCCACTGTTGCAGTAAAGACACATGATATTCTGGATTTTATATCATCCAGCACTTCTGCAAAATCCGGGGCAGGGCCGGTTCGCGTAATATCAGGGGCATCTTTGCACAGCCCACCATGCCCCATGACCAAACATAACATGGTCCCGTGATGTCCCCATCAGTGCATGACGGTGGCGAACAGTCTTCATTACTTTGCGAATGCAAACCATTTTCATGTCATACACCTGTCGCACTATTCCGTATGGGCATGATACAGGGGACAGAGACGGCCAATGCAACCCGGCCACCGGTATGCCATGGACGATGGTCCAGAACTGCATTTAATAAGTGCAGGATTGGTCATCCACTGAAATTATGATATTTTATAGAATAATTTTAGGGAAAATACTTATAATTAATGGTAAATTTTAATATTTTACTCTTAATTACGCAATACACTATCTCTCAAAGCTTTTTGAAAAAAGCTTTACCAAAAACTTTTATTATTTCAGTGCAGCACTGGTGTACATTTTCAAACGGTTCCGATGGTTATGCGGGAGGTGTTTTTTACAACAGTCTGCCGGCCTTATTGCACCGACAGGGCATAAACATTGGTGAAATCAAGGTCGCGGGCGACATAAATCCCCACCGCATTGCCCTGCGGCACACGCAGCGTGGGCGGCACGTTCGCGGTCTGGGCCAGGATGACCTTCTCCACCTCGTCAGAAACGGTGGGGGTGGTGGAACTGGTGGAAATGCTGGTCGTACCGGGTTTGGAGGCAAGGTTGGTAATGGCCTGCACCATCAACTGCCCCACATCGGTGATGACCGATACCATGATCGCATCGCCAAAACGCGCCCAGAAATGCCTGTTGACCTTGCCCGTCACACCACTGCTGCCCAACGGGGTGGTGCCGGGGCTGGCCAGGTCGATGCTGACGCCGTCGGGATTACGCAGGCGCAGCCAGTTGATGAAGATCCGGCTCTGTCCATATTGCAGCGCCGAGGCGACCTCCCCCTGCACCATCGCCCCCTTGTCCACCAGACGCACTTTGCCATTCACGGAATATACGTCGTGGCTGACACGGCATGTCACCAGTCCGGGCAGGGTGGTGTCGATTTCAGCAAGGGTCCCGCATGGGATCAGTGTCCCCTTGCTGATCGTCAGGTTCTGGTCGCGCATCATGGTGGCCATGGCGACAGGCGTGACCTCCGGCTGAAGGCGCGAGGTCAGAAGGTTCTTGTCCGCTGCGGCGGGGGTGGCGGCAGCGGGTGTGGTGGGCGTGGCGCTTGTGGTCGTGCCAGTGCCAGTGCCCGGCGCCGATGGCTGTTGCGCGAAATCATGGCCCAGACGCCGCTTCATCGCCGCATCCACCACCGGGTCCGCCGACAGTGCCGGGTCAGGGGTGGCCGGGGATGCGGGCGGGGTCGCCACCGCGCACGATGTCTGTCCCTGCGCATCAATGACAAAGGTGCTGCCGGGACATTTCAGGGTGATCCGCCCGCCATCATCCGCGCCGCGCGCGCACCCTGCCCCCATGACACCACCCGCCATCATGCCCGCCACCAGGACACTCAGCACAGCGACATGATGGCGCGCCGCGGGGCCGGTCATTGCGCCACGCTCCGCGCCACCCGGCGCACGCCCGGTGCAATGGTCGCGCCTGACCCGCCGATGACCGACGGGTTATAGCCGTCATTGACGATCCCCACCACAAGGGAGCCATATCGCACCCGCCATTGGCGCGCCGTCATCTGTGCGGCGAGGATATTGTGATTTTCACCCAGCACGACCGCATTGACCACGGATTCCTGCCCGCTTTCATTCATGACGAACAACGTCGGCAACACCCCGTTTTCGGCAAAGCGGAAATAGGTGAAACGATAATCGTCCCAGACATTGAGCGGGGCAATCACCTGATCCGCTGCGGTGGTGGAGCGACGGTATGACAGGTTGCGCGTGGTGGCGGCATACGGGTTCGACAGGGCGTCACGCACGCGGCTGTCCTGCGCCGCCCCGGCCTGCCTGCGCGCCGTATCGTCGGGATAGGTATAGGTCAGTTCCACCGTGGCCTGCCCCAGTGCCCATGGCGTCGGCGCGAAGGCGACATGCACCTTGCCATCCGCGCCCTTTTGCTGCGTTCCACCCACATAACGCAGCAAGATGTGATAGACGCGCCGGTCGGTCACGATGGTCAGGTTGGTGTCGCTTTCCTGCGCCTTGGGCCGGATGAAGTAATGATTGTCCTTATAGGCGAAGGCCCAGCCCCCTTCCTCGCCAAAGGCATGGGTCACGTAATGCTCCCCGGGGGAGACGGTGATATGCGTCGCGATCCCGGCGACACCGTCAATCTCCACCGTATCGAGGGGATTATAGACAGCGGACTTGATACGATAATCGTAAGGGGAGGACGTCTTGCGTTCCGTCGCGCGGGCATCGCCCCCCCACAACGCGACCAACACCATCCCCCCCGCCACGCACTGCCGTGGACGCACGGACGCCCGCGCCAGCATGCTCCCCCTCACTATTGCGTTCCGGTGGTGGTGGACAGGGTTGCGCCATGCCCCATCAGTTCAGGCGGCAGGGTCTGGTTGACCGCGACAAGGTGTTTCATGTTCGGCTCCGGCGGGACATGCATGGAGGCGCACCCGCACAGGACAGCCGCCGCCCCCCACAGGCAGGGCATCGCGCCCATCCATGACCGGTACCAACCCCGTGTTGCGCGCCTCATTCAGGCGATGGTCCCGCATATCCTGTCATGCCGGTTCCCATCCCCCACTTGCATCTTGACACCCAGATCATGACAAAAGGATAAACGGAGCTTTCCGCCTTTTGCAAGCGCCCGGGAGGGACCGCGTGCCTTATTCCACCCGGCCTGCCATCGCCATCATGCTTGTCCTCGGCGCTGCGGCGGTTGTCGCGTCGTGGGGCGATGGACGGGCGGCGGCGGCGGACATACGCACCCTTGCGGCACGATGCGCGCCTCTGGTCTCCCCCCTTACGATGGAGGCACTGGCCCGTGCGGAATCGCGGCTGGACCCATGGGCGATCCACGTCAATGGCGGCTATGCCCTGCCCCGACCACCCGCGACCCTGGCAGAGGCACAGGCCACGGCAGCGTGGCTGTCACAGCATGGATACAGTTTCGACATCGGCCTGATGCAGGTCAATTCCGCCAATTTCGCCCGGCTGGGCACCTCCGCGAATGACCTGCTTGACCCTTGCACCAGCCTTGCGGCCGGGGCGATGGTCCTGCGCGAATGTTATGGGCGGGCCGTGGCACGCTTCGGCCCGGGGCAGGAGGGACTGCATCATGCGCTAAGCTGCTATAACACGGGGTCGATGACACAGGGGATGGACAATGGCTATGTCGCGCGCCTTGTAAACCCGGTCGCGGCAGGACAGGCGCCACAGGTCCTGCGGGTTCCCGCGCTGGAACACCCCGCCGCGCCATCACCTGACCGGAGGGGAAAAGACGCCTCCCCCCCCGATAGGCCAGCAGATACGCCCAGCGACATGCACGCCCCCGCGAACGGCACGCCCGACGCATTCGACCATGCACCGGGCGATGTCTTCTCCCCACCGGAACCGGCCCCCCCCCCTGAACCGGCACCACCCCATGGGCAATCACACGCGCAATCGCCTGTGTCGTCGCCCACCGCGGCACAAGGGGGATAGACCTGCATTCACACGGGGGCTCCCATTCTGAAAAATGTCACGGAACCCTGAGGGAATACAGTAGTGTTACAACACCGCATCCATTGGATGCCCCCTAATGCTGGTTCCATGACCAAAGCTGACTGAGGAAACACAGATGTCCGACCTGATTGTCATTGGTTTCGACGCGATCGACGAAGCCACCGCCGCCCTGACGGAATGCAAGGCGCTGGAAAAGGAATACCTGCTTGATCTGGAGGATGCGGTCGTCGTCGTGCGTGACGCGGCGGGCAAGATCCACCTGCAGCAGAGCGTGAACCTCGAAAAGGTCGGGGCCTCCTATGGCCTGTTCTCTGGCGGGTTCTGGGGCGCGCTGGTGGGGCTGCTGTTCCTCAACCCGCTGGCCGGGTTTGTCGCGGGCAGCGTCGTGGGCGCGGGTGCAGGTGCCCTGGCCGGGTCGATGACCGATTACGGCATTGATGACAAATTCATCAAGTCGCTGGGCGCCACCATTCCCGCCAATACGTCGGCCCTGTTCGTGCTGGTGCGCAAGTCACAGCCCGATAAGGTTCTGGCCGACCTGAGCCAGTTCAAGGGCCATGCCCGCGTGCTGCAAACGTCCCTGTCCCCGGCTGATGAAAACAAGCTGCGCGCTGCCCTGGGCGATGTCGCGGCAAAGGCCACCACGGCGGCCTGAGGAAAGCGGCCGGGCGACAGGGAAGGAAAGGGACATCCCCGGGGGCCGCGTCTCCTGACACGGCCGCCCGGACCTGCCCCCTGAGGGCCTTGCCGCCGGGTTAGAGACTGTTTGAAAAGTCAGGCCTGATAACATACTGAAATCATAAAAGTTTTTGGTGAAGCTTTTTCCAAAAAGCTTCAGAAGACACCGCCTTTTTCGATCGAAAGGCGGCACCCAAAAACTTTTCTTGTTTTCTATCAATGCGTTGTTTTCAAACACTCTCGTAAAGATCCTGATTAAACACAGCCAGGTTCCTGACGGGCGCAGCTTCCCCCAAAGCCCTTGCCAGGGCGTTGCCGTCTTGTTGGCGGCATAGACCGGGCAGGCTGTTGCGACAGCCGTCTGGCATCCCCCCTCACCATGGCGTGATGCGCACATCCGGTACGGAATGATAGGATGATTTCATATCCCCTCCCGTCATTGTCCGAGGAAACCGCATGCGCCCGTTCCGTCCCCGCACCACCGGCCATCGCGGCGTCCTGCCGCCCCTGCTGCTTGGCCTTGCGCTCTGTCTTGGCGCGGGCGTCACGCAGGGCGGGGCCGCCACCCCGACACGCACCGAATCCCCCGCACTGAAGGTCGCCTATACATCCCAACGGGTCATGAACGCGGTGGCCGTATCCGATGACGGGCGAGTATTTGTCTCCTTCCCTTACTGGGGCGGGGGCGATACGCCCGGGCCGACGGTGGCCGAACTTTCCCCCGACGGCACGGCCCACCCCTATCCCGATGCGAAATGGAACGACTGGGCCACGTCGCATGACAATGACCATGCGTTCGTGCGCGTCAATGCGATCCGCTTTGGTCCCGACGGGAAATTATGGGTCGTGGATTCAGGGGAGGCCAATGTCGGCGGCGCCCCCAATCCCCCCACCGGGGCAAAGGCCAAGCTGGTGGTGATCGACATCACCACCGGGCAGGTCGTCCGCACCATCAGCCTTGCCGCCGCCAGTACGCCCCATACCTATATCGACGACCTGCGCTTCCACGGTACGACCCTGTTCCTGACGGATGCGGGCGATCCGGGGCTTGTGGTGGTGGACATGAAGACCGGGCGACAACGGCGGGTGCTGGAACATGCACGTTCCACCACCGACGAACGCCCGATGTATGCCGAAGGACAGCTTCTGATCAGCAACGGCAGGCCCGCGCGCGTCCATGCGGACCAGCTTGAGGTCTCCCCCGATGGGACCAGGCTTTATTTCCAGCCGAGTTCAGGCCCGATGTGGGTCGTCCCCACCGCCGCGCTGGAAGATGCACATCTGTCGCCCGCCGCGCTGGAAAAGCAGGTACGCCTGTTCCATAACACCCCCACCACCGGGGGGACAGCCATTGACGGGGATGGCAACCTGTATGTTTCGGACACCAACCTGTTGCGGGTCCTGCGCATCACGCCCACGGGGCAGGTTTCGACGCTGGTGGCGGACAGGCGGCTGGTCTGGGCTGATGCCATGTGGATCGCCCATGACGGCGCGTTGTGGATTCCTGCCGTGCAACTGAACCGGACGGCCACGTTCGAACGCGATGGCCGGTCGCATCTGGAACTGCCTGTCACGATCTATCGCATGGATCTGCACCTCCGTCCCGTGCGATAGGGCCGGCCGGGATATCACCACCCCATAAACGCGTCCGGGCGTCACCCACGGGTCAGGAATACGGTGCTTTACCCCGGCACCAGAACGGAAACGCCATGCAGGCCAGGGACAAAACCGGCGCCCGTGGCCTCCCCCCCGGACAGGGTGGCAAGATCCGACAGGGAATAATCGTTCAGCGCATCGACGAAGGCCGCATGCGCCATATCGAACATCGGCGCAAACGCGCCCTCTTTCGGGGTCATGGGGCGCGCGGCCTCGATACTGCGGATGACGTCCCCGATACGGACACGCGCGGGGTCCTTACGCAGGCGCAGGAAACCTTCGCCTGTGGTGGCATGTTCAATCAGGCCACAATGGTGCAGGTCCTGCAGGACGCCTGCGACCTCACGCGCGGACAGGCCGCACCTGCCCGATATCTCCTGAACACATGCAGGCATGCCGGATTGCGTCATGCAGATCAGGAATTTCACTGCATGGTCTGTGTGTAAGGAAAGCTGCATCTAATTTTGCATCTCGCACGCAATGACTGAGCCTGCGACGCCATGTCGCAAGGGCACTATTTATATAAAATCCGCCAACAGACAACACATTAGACCAGTCTCTTATAACCGCGCCGATCCATCCGCGTCCCTGCCGCCAGATCCACAGAACAGGACTTTACCGCCATAACCCGGCAGGATTCGGGCAGGGACACACACATCCTCATGCCCATCCGTCCGGCTTCGCGCATTTTGTAATATCCACGTGACGGACGCTGCATGACGGACGCTGCGGGGTGGCCCTATCGACCGGGATGCACCGCTTTCTTTCGCATGCGCCACGATCCCTGCGCGGATGTCCCCCGGCCATGCCACCGTGCGGGAACGCGGCGATCCGTATCACGCCCGTACGTGGCGACGGGCCTTGGTAAAACGCGCCACGCAGTGATATGACCGCAGCACGGATATCGCCAGATCCAGACGAAAAAGGACCATCCCTCCCCATCCCCTGCCGCCGCGACGGCGGGGCGGGCGCTGGCATGGCCCGCCCCATCATGACGGAAAACGGACTTTTCATGAACGCGCCCCCTCCCTGCCTGAGCATCGAGCCCATCACCGCACCGCTGAAGGGGCGCGTGGTCCTGCCGGGGTCGAAATCCGTGACCAATCGCGTCCTGCTGCTGGCGGGACTGGCGCGCGGCACGTCGCAATTGACCGGTGCCCTGAAAAGCGACGACACCCTGTACATGGCGCAGGCCCTGCAACAGATGGGCATCAGCGTGGAACAACCCGACGCAACCAGCTTTGTCGTGCGTTCAGACGGAACGCTGCACGCGCCACAGGCCCCGCTGTTCCTGGGCAATGCGGGCACGGCGGTACGCTTCCTTACGGCGGCAAGCGCGCTGGTGCGCGGTACGGTGGTCGTGGGGGGCGACGCCAACATGGCGCGCCGCCCCATCGCCCCGCTGGTGACTGCGCTGCGTGCGCTGGGCATTGACGCCAGCGCGCCAAGCGGTTGCCCCCCCGTCACCATCCACGGCACCGGCCTGCTGTCGGGGGGGGAAGTGGAAATCGACGCCAGCCTGTCGAGCCAGTATGTCTCCGCCCTGCTGATGATGGCGGCATGCAGCCGCACCCCCGTGCGCATCAGCCTGTCCGGACCGCATATCGGGGCACATGGCTATATCGGGCTGACCATCGCGGCGATGCGCGCCTTTGGCGCCAGCGTCACATCCGGCGACGACGCGTCATGGACGGTCGCACCGGGCGGATATACCGCAACCGATTTGCGCATCGAACCCGATGCCTCCGCCGCAACCTACCTGTGGGCGGCGCAGGCCCTGTCGGGGGGGGAAATCGACATCGGTTTCCCCATTGGCGATTTCACACAGCCCGATGCCGCCGCGTGGCACGTGATCCAATCCTTTCCTCACATGCCCGCCGTAATCGACGGATCGCAGATGCAAGATGCGATCCCCACCCTTGCGATCATGGCCATGTTCAATGAAACGCCGGTGCGCTTTGTCGGGATCGAGAACCTGCGCGTCAAGGAATGCGACCGCACGCATGCGCTCGCCACCCAGATGCAGCGCATCAATCCCGCCTATGCGCGTGAGGAAGGCGACGACCTTCTGGTCTTTCCGCATCCCGACCCCGCCAACACCGCAAAGGACGTGCGGATCGAAACATATGACGATCATCGCATTGCCATGTCCTTCGCCCTGGCGGCACTGAAAATCCCGGGGCTTTCGATCCTCAATCCCGGCTGCGTGGGCAAGACGTTCCCCGCTTACTGGGATACGCTAAGGGCACTTGGGGTAAGCATCAGCCCCGGCTGATGACAAGACAGGGGTTTGTCCCGATGTAACCTGCGGTGGGGGCGGATGCCGAACTTTCAGGGGCCTTGCCCCCGATCCCCCACCAAAGGGCGACGCCCTTTGGGAACCATTACTTTTCCTGTTTGATGATCGCTTCGGCTGCGGCGACGGCGGTATGCAGTTGCATATGGATATTGGAAAGGCCCACCACCGGGGTTATCCGGTGGCGATCCATATCGGCCCGCAGATAGGGACTGACCCTGCCAAAGATCACGCTTACACCACGCGTGCGCAGGGCAGTGAACAGATCACGCAGGTCACTGGCAGCGGAAAAGTCGATATCCGTAATGGCGCTGGCATCCACCACCAGACATGACAGCGGCACCGGCGTCCCCTCCACCATCATCCGCACATCCCCGACAAATCGCGCGGAATTGGCATAAAACAGGTCCGCACAGAACCGATAGACCACCAGCCCCGGCGATGTCCGCACCCCGGCGGCAACAGCGCGCGGTTCCAAAAGACCCGAATGCGGATCATGGCACAGGATCATGGTGTGGGGTTCATAACTGTGACGCACATGGCGAAACAGTGACAGCGCAATGGCAAGGAAGATCCCCTGTTCCACCCCGATCCCGACCACCGCCGCCGCCGTCATCAGCGCAAGCCCACATTCGCCCGGACTTTCACGCCGGATGGCACGGATGGCGCGCAGGTCAATCATCCCCACCGCTACCGTAAAGACGATGGAACCCAGCACGCAACGCGGCAGGTACCGCAGCGGCCCCGTCAGGAACACCAGCACCACCGCCGTCACGGCGGCGAATGTCAGTTGCGCAAGCTGTGTACGTGCCCCCGCGCGCGCGGCCATCGCGGTCTGGGTCGGGCTGCCATTGACGGTGAATGTACCACTTAGCCCCGCCACGGCATTGGCCGCACACAGGCCAAGGATATCCGCGTTATCGTCAACCGGATCGTGAAAACGCATGGCAAAAGCACGCGATGTCGCCGCACTTTGCGCAATGATGACAAACACGCATGATGTGGCGACAGGCAACAGCGCCAGCATGTCGTTCCATGACACATCGGGCAGGCGCAAACGTGGCAGGCCACGTTCGATCGGACCAAGCGTCTCTATCCCATGATGCGACAGGTCGAACATCATGCTGGCGATGATCGACCCCACCACCGTCACAAGCGCCAGCGGCGCACGCGGCGCCAGCCTGTCGCCCGCCATGATAAGCCCCACGACACAGCCCGATAACGCCATCGTCGGCAGACTGGCCCGGGGCACATGCATCAATGTCTGGAATATTTGCAAAAGCGGATTATGCGCGGTGGTTACAATGCCCAGCATGTCGCGCGTCATCGCAAGTGCAACCTGGATCCCCACCCCGGCCATAAATCCCACCAGCACGGTGCGTGACAGGAAATCAGCCAGGAAGCCAAGGCGGAACAGACGCGCAACCAGCAAGAATCCCGCGCTGAGCAACGCGACCATGCTGACAAGCGCCATGTAATGCGGGCTGCCCGGTGGGGCCATGCGGCCCAGCGCACTGGAGAAGATGGCAGCGGTGGCGGAATCTGCGGCGACCACCAGATGTCGTGACGAACCAAAACACGCAAACGCCACCAGCGGCAGCAACACCGTATACAGCCCTGTCACCGCCGGCATGGCGGCAATACGGGTATAGCCAAGGACCTGCGGGATGTTCATCGACGCAAGCGATATTCCCGCGATAACGTCACGCAGGCGCGCATGCCATCCCGGTCGGGGGGACGTCCCCCCCAAGGGGCCTGTTTTTACATCCATGATACCACCATCGCCCGCAATCCAGCCGCCCGCATCCCAACGTCGTCCCACACCACAATGTCGTGGCAGGAATCCCCGATCATATCGTAAAATGCACGGGATACGCCACCAGCGCCGACGGCGCGGCCATCGTGTGGCAACATCCCGACAGGCCGGGCATATCCATCATGAATGGACATACCTCACATATTTCTTAAAAGGAGATCAGGCATTCATTTTTGAAAGAACGTGATGCCCGCAAAAGAACTCACCCCAGATCCTGAAAATATCGTTTTTGGGAGATGCTTTCGCCAGAAATATTGAAAAAACGTCTCGTTTTCAGAAAACGACCCTGTTAGAGATTGTTTCAAATCAAGTTTTGATAAAAAGTACGAAAATTTTGGTGCCGACGTTTTTCATAAATTCGGTGTCTTCTGAAGTTTTTCAGAAAAATAATCACCAAAAACCTTTATAATTCCAAGATGTTATTGATCCTGTCTTTTTAAACATCATCTCAGGGGTCGTTTGAAAATAAACCTTTGATAAACAATGGAAAAATATTTTTTGTTACCTTTCAATCGAAAAGGCGACGGCTTTCGAAGCTTTTTGAAAAAATCTTCACCAAAAACTTTTATTATTTCATGATTTTATCAGATTTATTCTTTCAAACATCCTCATTAGCAATGCTCGATCCCGGACGTCCCTGATTTACGTTGATACGCCACATGACATGACGATATGGCGGCATAAAACATTTCTTAAATATACAACAAATATTCCTATCGACATATTTTTGACCTGCTCCCACCAATTATTGCCGAAATTTCGTTCAGGCATGACATCAGAAACCCAGAACATATGCGCACGACAAGGATCGGCTTCGCCCCGCACCAATAACGAGTTCAATATTCACCAAGGATATGGAACCTGTATCCGATAAATTTAATAAATACATATTATTATAAATATTTTTCGAAAAAAGAATTTTATATCAATCTTTAAAAATAAACCTCGCCCCATCCCCATGATGGAACGATGCCTGACAAAGGCAGGGCGCAAACATATACGATAGGACCGGAAATCACACGCACATCCCAAAGATACCATGTCGGACCGATGCACAGGCAGACAAAGAAGACGTGACATATTGAAACGAAGTGATAAATACCCTCTGAATAAAGTTATTTCAGGGACAAAAATTCAGAATGCTTAAAAATACTTCACTGCTGCTCGCATGCATGGCGGCTGTTTTTTCTCTTCAGGGATGTGAAAGCTTCAAGGTGAAATTCAACCCGCAAGATGCGGCATGGACGAACAAAACCGGTGACACGACACTGGTCCTGCATGGTTACATGCTGGATACGCACCATAAGGAAATAAGCTGCGATGCATTGGCCAGAAATGCAGTCCTGGCACCAGATACACCATATTATCGCGAATGGATCAGGGTCATTGATTCCCCCTGGCGGTTTAAGTCCAGCGTTGACAAACACTCACAGGAATTCGGCAGGATAGCACCTTATCAGCAAGGATGTGTGTTCACCTTTCCCGACCTGCCTGCGGGTAAATGGCTTATTTTCATGGCCATGCAGCATCATATCGCGTCCTCACCATTGTTCATCAACAATCATTATGCCGGAAGCACAAATATTTCCGATATATACAGCACGTGGGCTGCAATTGAGCTTAAACCAGAAGATGGCATTATCAAGAAAAACGTCGTCCTGAACAAAAACCCGAAGATAAAGGACGTGCCACAGAGTACGGGCCTGAACATGCCGGAATCACACCTAACGGACTGGACGGCAGAGGAACAATCGTCGCTGCATTTTTCAATTATCCCAAGCATTCATGCAAAGGATTACAAGAAAAAATAACGCCCCCTGCACAGGGCCTGCCGTGCCATCATATCGTGGGAGGGAAAATCCCTGCCCCACGACATCCGCCCCATGCCACCTGCCGCGTGCCACCCGTCGCGTGCCCACCCATCGCGGCCCCTCGGCTGTTTTCACGCTTTCGTGCAATCACGTTACGGGGTCGCGCACACTTCCACCCCACGATATGCTGTCACCAGGTATTCATCCCCCCATCAGGCACAAAGGGCATTTCATGTTTTCATGCACCGGATACGCCGCCACAGCCGCCGACGCGCGCCTTGGCCCCATCACGCTGGACCGCCGCGATCCCGGCCCCGATGATGTACAGATCGACATCCTGTATTGCGGTGTCTGTCATTCCGACCTGCACCAGGCACGTGACGAATGGCACAACACCATCTTTCCCTGCGTCCCCGGACACGAAATCGTGGGGCGCGTGGCACGGGTGGGGGCATCGGTCACACGCTTTCACACCGGTGACCTCGTGGGGGTGGGCTGCATGGTCGATTCCTGCCGTGACTGCAAAAGCTGTCGTGACGGGTTCGAACAATATTGCGAACAGGGCTTTGTCCCCACATATAATGGCGAAGACCGGCAGGGACGCGGCATCACCTTTGGCGGGTATTCACGCGCCATTGTGGTGGATCAGGCCTTCGTCCTGAAAGTCCCTGAAAAACTTGATCCCGCGGCCGTCGCCCCCCTGCTGTGCGCGGGGATCACGACCTATTCCCCGCTGCGCCACTGGAAGGTGGGGCCGGGACAGCGGGTTGGCATCGTCGGGTTGGGCGGACTGGGTCATATGGGGGTGAAATTCGCCCGTGCCTTTGGCGCGGAAGTGGTCCTGTTCACCACTTCCGCCGACAAGGTTGCCGATGGCCTGCGCCTTGGCGCGCATGAAGTCGTGCTGTCAAAGGACCCCGACGCCATGGCCCGCGAACATGGGCGGTTTGATTTCATCCTTGATGCCGTCGCCGCCAATCATGACATCAATGCCTATCTTGAACTGCTCAGGCGTGACGGCACGCTGGTGCAGGTTGGCGCACCGGAAACGCCGTTACCGGTTTCAGTGTTCAGCCTGCTGATGAAGCGGCGCAGTTTCAGTGGGTCGCTGATTGGTGGCATTCCCGAAACGCAGGAAATGCTGGATTTCTGTGGTGAACACAACATCACCGCCGAAATTGAGATGATCCGCATGGACCAGATCGAGGACGCCTATACCCGTATGTTACGTTCCGACGTGAAATACCGTTTTGTCATTGATATGGCCAGCATGCCGGCAACCGCCTGATCCCTGATGCAATATCGGGGGCATCAGAATGGTGCCCCCACCATGGCCCGATAAAAAACCTCCCCGACCGAACCTTTGGCCGCCCCATATGTTGGATAGGGGCACGCAAGTTCCGCAACGGGCGTCATGCGGTTGCCATAACCGCGTCGATGTCGCGCAGATGGATGCTCGCTCCCCTTTATCAAGGGAGGCACACCATGGCTTACAAAACGATAAACCCCTATATCAACGAACTGGTCGCAACTTTTGCCGCCCTGCGCACCGACGAGCTTGAACATGCTGTCACGCACGCACAGGTCACCTATACCCCATGGGCACGCACCGATTTCGCCGAACGAGGCAACATCTTTCAACATGCAGCGCAACAGTTGCGCGCACAGGCCGACCATTCCGCCGGATTGAAATTTTTATTCATAACCCATTGAATAATAAAAGTCCTTGGCAGGTATTTTTCAAAAACTTTTATTGTTCAGTGGATCAATGCCCATCCCTTTCCAGACAACCTGTTACCGTCGTCAAGTGATATGAAATCATAGAAGGTGTAATGGTGACATTTGTGAAAAATTAAACACTCATTGAACTTCATTATATTTTATTAATATTCTCCGGGAATTACGCCTATATTTTGATGTCATCAAAAATATAATATATTTTCCCAAAAAGCCTATTTGAAATCGTCAGGCGCAATAACATCCTGAAATTATAAAGGTTTTTGGTAAAGATTTTTCCAAAAAGCTTCAGAAGACGCCGCCTTTTTGAAAAAAGGCGGCACCCAGAAACTTTTCTTATTTTTTTCAAACACTCTCTTATATGATGGACCCACGCCCCACGGATTGTTCCCTTGCCCTGTGCATGGACAATGCCCAATATGGTCGTTCCCCCTTTCGGGGCCTCCCACCGGGAAAGAGGCATACATGGCACGCTGGTCCTATCCCCATCCCCGCCCCAGCGAAATCACGCCACACGCGGCATGGATGAACCGCCGTCATTTCATGGCTGCTGCCTCCCTGGCCGCCGTTGCCGCGCCGTTCAGCCATACAGGCCCCGCCATGGCGGCGGCCCTGCGGACACAGCCCGGCCCGTTTCAGGCCACCGACAGGCCAACGTCGCTGGAAGACATCACGCATTACAATAATTTCTATGAATTCGGGATGGGAAAGGCCGATCCTTCCGCTTATGGTGCCGGCTTCCAGCCACACCCATGGACCCTGTCGGTCGAAGGACTGGTGGCTCATCCCCGCATATGGGACATCGACCAGTTAATGGCCACGATGACGCTGGAAGAGCGGTTATACCGCATGCGCTGCGTGGAGGCATGGTCCATGGTCATCCCATGGGACGGCTTTGCGCTGGCGACGTTGCTCAAACAGGCAGAACCATTGGGCAGCGCCCGCTATGTCGCGTTTGAGTCCGTCGTCCGCCCCCAACAGATGCCCGGACAGCGCGCCGTCCTTGATACCCTGCCATGGCCGTATGTGGAGGGATTGCGGCTGGATGAGGCGATGCATCCCCTCACCTTCCTTGCGGTGGGGCTGTATGGGCAGACATTGCCCAACCAGAACGGCGCGCCGGTGCGATTGGTGGTGCCCTGGAAATACGGGTTCAAGGGGATCAAGTCGATCACGCGCATCCGGCTGGTGGAACAGATGCCCCCCACGACATGGAACCGCATGGACCCCACGGAATACGGGTTCTTTGCCAACGTCAATCCCGACGTTGACCACCCCAGATGGAGCCAGGCGACAGAACGCGTCATCGGCGCCAGTGGCTTTTTTGGGGGCGGCCGGAAAAAAACATTGATGTTCAACGGATATGGCGAACAGGTCGCCGGATTGTATGGACAGATGAACCTGCGGGCACAGTTCTGACATGCCCTATATCAGCGGCCCGCCACGCCATCGGACCGTCATGCCATGGCGGTTTGAAACATGGGTTATCACGCTGCTTGGCCTGATGCCGGCGGCCCTGTATTTCTGGTACGGCGCGCATGACCAGTTGGGGGCGGACCCGGTCAACGTCTTTGAACGCTGGCTGGGGCTGTGGGCCGTACGTTTCCTGCTGGTGACACTGTGCATCACCCCCCTGCGCGAGGTCAGCGGATACAGCCTGCTGCGCTATCGCCGGACGTTCGGGCTGCTGGTTTTCTGGTATGCGTGCATGCATGTGGCGGTCTATGTCGCACTGGACCAGCAATTCGACATGGCCGTGCTGTGGCGCGACATCACGCACCGTCCCTTCCTGATGATCGGGGCAGGCGCGTTCACATTGCTGGTGCCGCTGGCGCTGACATCAAATACATGGTCAATACGCACATTGGGCCGCCGGTGGCGGGGGCTGCATCGCCTGACCTATGGCGTGGCGATCCTTGCCGCTGTGCATTTCCTGATGGCGTTCAAGACCTATACCCCCACCAGTGTCGGTTATGCCGCCGCACTGGGTCTACTGGTGCTGTGGCGCGGCAGGCAGGTTACACGCATGCGCACGGCATCCGACCGGGGCGATATGACACAACCATAGAAATGTTTTCCCCATATTCATTTTTACGAATACGATGAATGTTCAGGATTCCTGAAATATCTTCCTCTATGAAATTTCCATAAATTTTCAAATATCCTATGTTTTATTTGTTTTTTACCCAAACCCCACAATAAAACGGGACCCGTTGCGGGTCCCGTCTTTTCAGGTGGCGTTCATGTCTTGTCGTGGCTGTGCAGACCGCCCTTCCTGCCGGCGTCGGCCGCACGCTGCGGGTCATTGGCAAAGTTGCCCGAACTCTGCTGTCCACCCTTATGGCCGGCCTCTGCCGCGCGTCTGGGGGCGCTGGCAAGATGTCCCGGACTGTGCCGCCCTCCTTTATGACCGGCCCCCGATGCCTGTTTGGGATCATTGGCGAAATTGCCGCGCATGTCTGGCGTACCACCCCCGCCGTGACGGTCCGCCGGGGCCATGGTGTACATGCCGATATTGGGGCTGTGATATGTGTGATGGGTCATGGTCATCTCCTCCTGAGAGTATAGCGACACACGGGAATCCCTGTTTCCCCCATTGCGTGCGCAAACCCGCATTGGGAATGCAATCCCCCAAGGACCGTTGTGGACGACTCAACGATGTTCCATGATAGCGGTTCCTGGGTTCAAAAAATAATCATATAATAAAAATTATCATTATAAGTTCAAAAAATAAATAAATTCCGTATGAATTACAGTGAATATTTTCAATAAAATCCATATTAATATAAATATTTCTATCATTATGTTCGACGCAGTATCAGAAATATTTTGACATGGGAAACATCCCGCAACACCGTGAAAGCTTTTTTGAAAAACCCTTTGTAATATAGTAAAATATCTGAATAATTTTTCCTGAGAGATTGCTTGAAAACAGGCCCTTGATAAACAATAGAAAAAGATTTTTGGCGTTGCCTTTCGATCGAAAAAGGCGACGTCTTTCGAAGATTTTTGAAAAAATCTTCACCAAAAACTTTTATTATTTCACGATCTTATCAGATTTACTTTTTTCAAACAGTCTCTAAACAACCTTCCGAAGACATCGCAGAAAAGTTTTTCATTATTACGTTTCAACAGGCTGCCCGCACATTCCCTCTTTTCAAGGATTGGCGCGCCGCTGCGACGCAAAACCTTGGTGCGACCTGCGGCACTTTACTTTCGATTCCGAAACATTGTGCCTGCATCAGCAATCATTCATAAAATCTTCATGCCACCCGACTGCACGAAACCGCCATCATGGGTGGGCGGGACGCCATGGTATGTGTATAGACGGCGCATGCAGCACGTAACCCCGACCACCCGCCCCACTTCATTCCCGCTTTCACGGCAGGAAGCCTCATTGATCGGTGTCACCGTGATCTGGGGCACGACGTTCCTGATCGTGCATCTGGCGATGCGGTCGTGCGGCCCGCTGTTCTTTGTCGCACTCCGCTTCCTTGCCGCCGGGGGGGCAAGCCTGCTGGTTTTCCATAAATGCATGCGTGCCCTCACCATGCGTGAACTGGGCGCGGGGATTGCAATCGGCATCAGCATCTTCCTGGGTTACAGCCTGCAGACCTATGGCCTGCAAAGCATCACCAGCAGCCAGTCCGCATTCATCACCGCAATGTACGTGCCCATGGTGCCGGTGCTGCAATGGGTCGTGTTGCATCGCATGCCGCATCTGATGAACTGGGTCGGCATTGCCCTTGCCTTTGGCGGGCTTCTCCTGCTGGCGGGACCGGATGCCGGTGGCGGGGCCTTCAGCCGGGGCGAGGCGGCAACCCTGCTGGGAACCGTGGCAATCGCAAGCGAGATCATCCTTATCAGCCGGTTTGCAGCCCAGGTGGACAGCAGGCGTGTCACGGTGGTGCAGCTTCTGGTGGCGGGGATACTGGCCTTTGCCACAATGCCCCTGGGGGGTGAGGCAATCCCCGGCTTTTCATGGGTCTGGCTGGTCTGTAGCGGGGGACTGGGTATTGCCAGCGCCCTGATCCAGTTGACGATGAACTGGGCACAGAAGGCCATTTCACCCACACGCGCCACCGTCATCTATGCGGGGGAGCCTGTCTGGGCCGGTATCATTGGGCGTATCGCGGGTGAACGCCTGCCCCCTCTTGCCCTGCTGGGCGCATTGTTCATCATCGCCGGGGTGATCGTGGGCGAACTGCGGCCACGTGGCAGCAAGGCAGTAAACGACGGATAGGCATCCCTGGGATAAAGAACGGCGAAGAGATCCGGGAAAAGCATCCGCGGACATATCTTTCGGCACCATTGGGGAAATGTTGCCATGAACCTTCCATTGATAACCTTCAGTGGCGTTCGTAGGCCGCTTATTCCCCGATATCGGCCAGCATGACATACGCCGCCGTGCTGGCAGTAAGCTTGATCCCCGTGCAGGCCCTGACCGCCGCCGCATCCCCCGCATCAAGTGCGCGCCCATCGACCGCCACCGCCCCCGACACCACCAGAAGATACAGCGCCCGCCCCGGCACGGTCGCATAAACCGCGCTGTCACCCGCACGCACTGTGGCATCCAGCAGCCGCGCACTTGCCCGGATGGTCAACGGGGCGCCATCGGTAATATCGGATTCCGCCTCCGGGTCATCTTCGGGAAAGCCGGAGGCGAGGATACGAAAACCACCATCTTCGCGCATGGGGCAGGCGGTGCGCACGTCCACAACCGGGCTGCCACCTTCATCATCAGGCAGGAACCAGAACTGGATGAACCCGCCACCGCCCGCACCCGCCCGCCATGCAGGGCCATTGACCCCGTCACCGGCGCCAAGTGCCTGCACGCTGCCCGGTGGCAGGGTGGAGGATACGAAACCGGGGCCGGAAAAATACAGCTCCTGCGCACCTGTCCATGTCAGGATCTCGGTATTTTCCTCTGCCCCCAGCGCAAAGGTCGCGCCCGGCGCCATGGTTGCGACATTAACCACGCGCAACCGCCCCCAATGCACCCGCCCCGCATCCCCGCAGGTACGAAAGGCAAAGTGACAGCGTAATGTCACCCCGGCATCATGCAGGCATCCGGCCATCCCGGCCTTGCGCACCTCGATCATCATCATTTCCCCGTGCTGGTGGCCTGTGTCGCATGGCCGTGCCTGGCTGGTGGCAAGGGAAAGGCCGTCTCCCACCCGCCACCCAGCGCACGGTAAAGTCGTGCAACCGATGTGGAAACACGCGTCGTCGCCTGCACCAGTTCGCTTTGCGTCGCCAGCAGGGCATTTTGCATCGTCAGCACATTCAGGAAGTCCGACGCCCCCTGCACATACTGCGCCTGCGCCGTATCGACCGCGATCTGGTTTTCCGCCACGGCCTCGGCCAACCGGTCACGCTGGCCCTGGGCTGCGGAAAAATCGGCCATCGCATCGTCAACTTCCTGCCATGCCTTCAGGATGGTCCGCTGCAACATGATGGCCGCTTCCTTCTGCTGCGCCCTGCGCAGGCGCAACTGCCCCGTCAGGCGGCCGCCCTCGAAAATAGGGAAGGTCGCGGTCGGGCCAAAACCATATTGCCGCGACGCCCACGACCCCAGCCCACTGAATTGCAACGCCTGTACATCAAGGCTGCCTGACAGGGTGACACGGGGGAAAAAATCCGCCACGGCCACGCCGATATTGGCGGTGGCGGCATGCAGCCGTTCTTCGGCCATGCGGATGTCCGGCCTGCGATCGACCAGTTCCGAAGGCAGGCCCACCGGCACCGAATCAGGCACCGGCGGAATGGCGGCCGGCGCGCCCAACAGTGCCGTCAGTGCGCCCGGTTCGCGCGCGACAAGGAAACTGAGCGCATTCAGCAGATGGATTTCCTGGCTTTTCAACACCGGCAGGTGTGATTCGAACGTGTGAAGCTGTCCCGTGGAATCGGCCACATCCAGCCGCGTCGCCGCACCCTGGGCATAACGCTGCGTCGTCAGGTCCACACTATGTTTCGCGATGTCGATATTATGTTCGACAATCGCGATCCGCGCCTGCACCCCGCGCAATTCGATATAATCCTGCGCCGTTTCCGCCATCAGCGACACCAGCACATCGCGGCGCATATCCTCGGTCGCATGCATGGCGGCGGTCGCGGCCTCCACCTGTCGGCGGACATGGCCCCAGAAATCCACTTCCCACGATGCATTCATGCCATATTGCGGCAGGTTGAACGACGGATTGCCCACACGGCCGGGCAAGGCGGTGGGGCCAAACCCCTGCGTCCCACTGGCAATGGTGCCCGCGCCCTGCTGTTCCATCACACCCAGCAGGCCAAGCACGCCATTCGTGCTGGCACGTTCGCGGGCATAGGATGCGTTGGCCTGCGCATGGGGGAACTGTGCCGCGCTGGCGATCCTGCGTTCGGCCATGCTCTGCGCAAAGCGGTAGGCGGCGGCACGCAGGTCAAGATTGGCCCGCACGACCTCCGCCTCCAGCGCATTCAGGGTGGGATCATGAAAGATCGACCACCACCGCGCATCCATGCCGGTCTCGGCCACCGCGCTTTGCGCGGGGGGCATGCTCTGGTGCCAGTCGTGGGGGGCGATGTTGCGTGGCTTGTGATAATCCGGCCCCACCGCGCATCCCGCAAGCGCCAGCAGCGCAATGCCACCCGACAGGCGCGCACGCACCCTACAAAGACGGGTCATGAGATTCACTGCCATATGTACCGCTCGTCATGCGCATGTATCCCATCGGGGGCGGAGGCGGTGTTGATCCGTGCTTCCACCGACATGCCGACACGGACCATCGCCGCAAGTGGCTGCCCGGGATCAAAGACCAGCTTGACCGGGATACGTTGTACCACCTTGGTAAAATTGCCGGTGGCGTTATCGGGCTGGATCGGGGCGAAGGCGACGCCCGTGGCGGGGGCAAGACTGTCGACATGCGCGTGGAGCGGGCGTCCGGGGAAGGTATCGACCCAGATGGTCGCCGCCTGTCCGGTACGCACATGCGTCAACTGTGTTTCCTGGAAATTGGCCAGAACATAGGCCGCCTGCGTCGGCACCACCGCCAGCAGCCCCGTGCCCGGATGGACATAGGCCCCCACACGCACGCCACGTTCGCCCACCACCCCCTCCACCGGGGCAGGAATGGTGCAGTACGACAGGTTCAGCGTGGCCTGATGCAGCGCCCCATTCGCCCGCAGCAGATTACCCTGCGCGCGCTGCACCTGCGCCTGCAGGACGGACACCTGCCCCACCGCTGCGTCCACCGCCGCCTGATCGCGCGCCACGGTGGCCTCTGCCTCGCTCTGTCGCGCGTCGGACGACTGGCGCTGTTCCACCGTGCCCGCACCGCCCACCGACAGGTTGCGGTACCGCGCCGCGTTCTGGCGCGCGAATACCAACGCCGCCTGGTCGGCCATGACCGCCGCCCGCGCACCCGCGATGACCGCCTGCTGCCGGCCAAGTTCGGCGTCCAGGTTCGCGACCTCTCCCTGTGCCGCCGCGACATTGCCGCGTGCGACCTCCAGCGCCGCGCGGTAATCGTCATCCTCGATATGGGCCAGCTCCTCGCCAGGGCGGACATGTTCGTTATCCTGCGCCACCACGCGGTCGATACGGCCTGCAACCTTGGGCGCTACGGTCGTGAAATCGGCGGTGACATAGGCATCGTTGGTATATTCATCCACACCGTTGCCATTGACGAGGCGCGTGCCGACATATGCCCCACACGCCAGCACAATGGCCGTCGCACCGGAAATGAGAAGGGGTTTCGTATAGATCATGGCCTGTTCCTGTCATGCCTATCCGGCATGTTGCGATGGAGATGGGGCACGGGGGGGATAGACACGGCGCGGCAGGAGCAGGTTCATCACCGCATAGCCAAGGCACGCCCAGACCAGCAGGAAATAGATATCCACCAACGCCAGCACGAGCGCCTGTTCATGGACATAGGTATGGAACACCTGCAATATGTTGGCCGCCACATGCCCGCCATCTGGCGACGTGGCCGAAAGCTGCCCCGCAATCGGGTCGCCCTGCCCCGACAGGGCAGTCGCATGGGCGCCATGATGGTCAAGCAGCATGGTGGAGTGGTACTGTTCACGCCGCCGCGACAAGGCGGAAAACAGGGCGAAGGCCACCGCGTTCGCCAGCCCCTTGAGCAGGTTGACCATGCCGGAGATGAACGGCCCGTCCGCAGGCCCCAGCGCCATTGTCGAAAGCATCAGCGTGGGAATGACGGTCATCGGCTGTCCAAAGACCTGAAGGATCTGGATGGGATAGAAATTGTCACGCACCCAGTCCACCGTCAGCCACGTGCCCAGCCAGCTTGCCAGCGCAAGGCACAGCATCCCCCCCGAAAGGATATAGCGGCAGTCCACCTTGCGACTGTTGCAGATCGCGGCAATCAGCGGCAGCATCAGCAGTTGCGGCAGGGCAACCACCAGTGAAATCGGCGCAGCCTGCACCGGACGGTAGCCACGCACCGCCTCCAGATACGTGACCGGCACATCCGTCATCAACGCACAGATCGCAAGGATACCGATCAGCGACAGAAGGGATGCCTGGATATTGCGGCTCTGCCAGTACTGGATCTTGAAATAGGGGCTGGGGTGAAAGGCCTCGTTCACCACGAAGACGACAAAGGCCGCCCCACCCCAGAAAGCAAGGTCCGTAATCACGGGGGAGCGGAACCAGTCCAGCCGGTCCCCCTGGTACAGCACGGTCACAAGCGCGCAGATCGCGGGCAACCCCATCAGCAGGCCGAGCCAGTTGAATTTCTCAAACCGTTCAAGGTGCATGGGATCGCGCGGCAGGCCATAGGCCATCATCACGATCGCCACCGCCGCCATGGGCACGATTTCCCAGTACAGCCACCGCCAACCCATATCCTCGAACCAGAATGCCTCTAGCGGGACACCAAGGTTGGGGCCGAAGGTGGCGCTCATGGCATATCCGGCGATACCAAAGACCCGGATCTGTGGCGGCAGATATTTCAACATGACCGTCATCAGCACCGGCGGCAGGCATCCCCCCGCCAGCCCCTGTGCCGCGCGCAGGATGCACAACGACGTCACATCGGGCATGAACGGTGCGGGAATGGACAGCAGCGCCATCGTCGCGGTCATGAATATGGAAAAGCGATAGATGGAAAACGACATGTAAAACCAGGGCGTAAACGCCATGGCCGCAATATTGAACGCCTCGTAGATGGAGATCACCCACGTGCCTTCATCGTGGCCGATATGCATCGCACCACGGATGTCCGACAGCCCGATTTCGGTTACATGTTCATTAAAACCCGCGACATGCACCGCAAGCAGCATGCCAAGACAGCCCACAACCGTACGCATGCCAAACGGCGGGATATAGGACGGCAGGGGTGGGGCGGCATGCACGACAGGCGTGCCATTGCCCGGCACGGTATCCCCCGATGCGGTATCCCCCGGCATGACAGGTGCGCCAGGCAGGGACACGGCGGGCATGGGCAGCACGGACATCGGCCCATGGCCCGCGCCCTTGGGAAATTGTCCGGCTGGTCCTGCGGATAATTCTTCGGGCGATCCCGTGACGGTGGTGGATGGCATGAAGACCTCGCATTGATCGCGGGGTCAATCTATGGGCGGGACTTGGATAAATAAATTGCAATTGCCTCACTCGTTGAGTGCGTCTGGTGCATCTGACACGGGGTGTCCATTTTTCATTTTCAGGCATAATTCGCGCACCGTGCGCCGCAACCACCGATGCAGCGCATCCTTGTCATTGCGCGGATGCCACGCCTGCAACCCCGTCAGCGGCGGCGTATGGAACGGCAGTTCGAATGCCCGCAGGCCGATTTCACGGTGGGGCAGGGTCTCGATCACGATATCAGGCATCAGCATGATCAGGTCATAACCACGCAATGTCTCAATCATCGTGAAAAATGTTGGTACAATCAGCACAATCCGACGCGTAAGCCCACGCGCCGCCAGCATCTCGTCGATTGCGCCGCTATAGCGTTCCTGACGCGAAATGCTGATCTGGTCGAACTGCACAAAGCGTTCAAGCGTCACGGGCTGTTGGAAAATCGGATGGGCCTTGCGCGCGAAACCACGAAAACCGGTTGTAAACAGGCTTTGTGTACGGATTTCCGGCTTGAATGGCAGGGGCGCGCCGATAAACAGGTCGGCATGGCGTTCACGCAGGCTGAGGCTGACATCATCATGGCGGTCATGGGAAATGAAACGCAAGGTGACGCCGGGACACTCATTACGTAATCGTTCCAGAAGGGCTGCCCCCAGCGCACCAAGAAACAGATCATCGGCCTGTATGGTAAAAACCGGGCTGATGCGCGACAGGTCCAGATGCGCGTCATTGCGAAACAGGCCGGTCGCCTGCGCCACGACGGCATGCACCTGCTGTTGCAGTTCCAGCGCGCGTGGCGTGGGTGTCATGCGACGCCCGGCCTGCACGAAAATCGGGTCGTCAAACGCCACGCGAATGCGTGACAGGGTGCGGCTCATGGCTGGGGGGCTGAGGTTCATGCGCCGCGCGGCAGCGGCGACGCTGCCTTCCTCAAGCAGCACATCCAGCGCCACAAGCAGGTTCAGGTCACGATGGTGCATGCAATCCCTTCCGCAAAACCGCGGGCCACCCCATCATGGCGGGCGCGACAGCCCGGCGCGCGACGGCCCCTACATCACCGCACGATGCCGCCGCGCGTTAAGCAGGGTCAAGACCAGCACCACCAGCGCCCCCCCACCCACCGTGAACATCAGCGCAGGCGCAAGCCCCGTGCCAAGGAAAGAGGCGATGCCCGTCTGCAACAGCGCATTGCTTGCCGCGATCAGGTTTCCGCATTGATAGGCAAGGCCGGGAAACGTCGCACGCACCGATGGCGGGGACAGTTCGCTGAGGTAGGCGGGCACAACGCCCCACGCGCCCTGGATGCAGAACTGTATGCATACCGCCCCCACCGTCAGCCATGCCACCGATTGCGGCAGCGTCCACAGCGCCAGCAGTGGCAACGTCAGCGCAGCAGCCAGCGCGATGCTGTACTGTCGCCCGATACGTTGCGACAGAATGCCAAAGAACATCCCACCCGCGATGGCGGCAATATTGTACAGCACAACAATCAGCGTAATGGAGGGGTGGGGCAATCCGCGTTCCAGCCCGAGGAAGATTTTGGGATACAGATCCTGTGAACCATGGCTCATGAAATTGAAGGCCGCCATCAGCGTCACGGCAAACACGCACAGCGCGAAATGACCCCGGATGACAGGCCACAGGCCCTCAGCCTGCGTCGCATCCGCATGGCCCGCGCGCTGCCGTGCCAGCCATTGCGGGCTTTCGGGCACACGCGCCCAGATATACAGCGCGGAAAACAATGCCCCACCGCCCAGCACGAACAGCCCCCGCCACCCCATGACCGGCAGCAAAAGAAACGCAAGCGAGGCCAGCAGATAGCCCGCCGGATAGCCCGCCTGCAGGATGCCCGACGCCATGCCCCGCCATGAGGCCGGGACGCTTTCCATAATCAGAGAAGTACCAACCCCCCATTCCCCACCCAGGGCAATCCCGAAAAGTGCACGCAGGCACAGAAACGTCGCAAGCGTCGGGGCAAAGGCCGACATGACCTCGATCAGGGAATAGACCATGATTGTGGTGATCATCACGGGCTTGCGCCCGTACCGATCCGCCGCGCGCCCGCATATGAACGCCCCGATGGGCCGGGTCAGCAGTGTCAGCGTCGGGGCAAGCAGCACACTTTCGAGCGAAACATGAAAGCTGCGTGCAACATCATCAAGTGTGAAAAGGACAATGAAGAAATCACACGCATCAAGCATCCATGCCAAAAACGAGGCAGCCACCACATGACGGGCCGTGGCGATTCCCCCATCACCCAAGCCCCCCGTGATGGCCGGGTCATCCATATTATTTTTTGTATCCATACCCTGTACCATCACCTTGTACCATCCATATTTCCTGACCGGGACTGTGCCATGCCCTGAGGGGGGCAACCATGCGTCGGGGTCTTCACGAAGGGGCGACCGCCTGAACGATTGCGTGACCGGCAAACGATACAGTCACGGGATGGAAACCGGCAATTCCACAATAGATATTTTTTCGAAAAAACTTTTTATATTAAAGATTTTTTGAAAATTTTCCTAAAACTTCCTTCATGGCCGTAAAGCTGTCACCCAAAAGGTCAGGTCCAGTCATTTTCTGAAAATAAATATTTCCTGTAAATATTTTTCCCAAAAACTTTCGAAAAATACTGAATATTTTCCATGTTTTTTGTCGATTTATTATCGCAGGCAGCCTGCTAAAGGTTGGCAATGACCTTCAGCCCAACCAGCATGGCGTTGGGAATGACCGAGGTTTCGCCAGGACGCATCATATATTCAAACTCCGGCGTCACCACCAGACCGGGCGTGACGGGAATGCCGTAATATGCCTCCAACACAGCGGAATGGGTCTGCGGTCCATTGACATATGCCCCCATCGGCAGGCCCGCTGCCTGACGCAGGCTCTGGCCATAGGTCAGGCGTGAACTCATCTGGTAATAGGAATACATTACGCCAAAACGGTCATAGGGCCTGTGCGGGATCAGCCCCAGCAGGGAAGCGCCAAAATAGAACTCGTCCGAAAAGGTCGAAATACTTGGTGTATTATGAATATATCCCGCCAACAGATAGCCACCAGCCATCTGATGCTCGCCATGCTTGCGATACACCATCTGGTCCGCCTCGATATAGAATGTATCGCGCGGCTTTTCCTTATGCGCGTGAATATACGCCCGATAGGCCGCCGGAATCGCGCCGATCAGGTCGGGATAGGGTGACGTATCATGACCAAAGCCGAATTTGTAATGGCCCGGCAGATTGCGTGCGCCGAAAAATGGCTCCCATGTCAGCTCAACCGGTGTCTGGACCCCGGTGGTGGTTTCACTCCCCCAGGCCCAGCCGGTATTGTCCTGCACCTTTGGCCCGATCTTGTAGATCCCGGTCCGTAATGTCAGATCGCGCGTCGGGCGAAACCGCACGGTCCCGCCCCATGATGTCTTGGGATAGACACTCCACCCCGGTGGTTCACGGATGGCCATCGGCGCGGAACACTGCATCATGAAGGTACACAACAATACTGATGTGCCATAGGTATGGGTCAGCGCGATGCGACCGACATTGATGTTGATGCGGTGATGCAGGAAGGATTTTTCGACATACAGGTCCGCCAGACGCGCCGCCGCCGGACCATGGATGCTCCAGACCTCGGTCAGCAGGACATTGCGTTCACCGACATGGTCCCACCCCACCTGCCGCCCCTCGCGGTTCATGACGATGCCGTGCAGGAACCAGCCATCAAGCCCGATCAGCCTGCCAAGGTCGAACAACATGCTGACACGCAGGTCATGCACGTAATCAATCCCTTTGGACAGGCCACCGCCCACATTGGCCATGCTCTCGCCCTTGTAGGTCAGTTCGAACGTAAATCCGCGATTGCTCAACCATTCCCGCCATGGCCTGATCTGGGGCACGAGGTTCCCAAAGGACTGTTCCGCAACAAAATACCCCGCACTAAGGTCGCTTTTGCGCAGGGCGTCGTCATTATGGCTCAATAATGCCGAAATACTTTCGGTATTGAACAACGCATCCAGCCGTTCTTCCGCGATGGGCCGCTTGACCTTCCTGGGCGGTGCCGCGGGTGCGGATATATTTGGTATCGTGGGCTGTGTCACGATGGCTGAAGGTGTGACGCGGCGCACGGGTTCCGCCCCATGACCCGCAACGGTCCAGCCATGACAGGCCAGACCCCACGCCACGAGCCAAAAGGGGAATAGCCGCCCGCCGATCCCACGAAAATAAACACGCAACATAGGCATGGTAATATCGCACGCAATACAGGGAGTCCCGTCCATCGCCATGAACGGGCATTACCCCTGACAGGTCAGGGAAACCGGCCATGCGGACCGACAGGACGGGCCGCCTGACATATGCCGCATCCTTTCCCAACAGGAATGGATTCGACTTAAAATTATGATGTAAATTTCATTTTTTACGTTTTCTTTTTATTATTATTTTTGATGGCCCACCGTATGAAATATGGGCGCCCTTTTCAACTCCCTAAATTTCACAACACTGTATGCGTGGGCAACCGCAGGTAACGCCTGCGGAGATGCGCCAAAAGCCCGCAGGGGCACAGCCCATGCCAGATGAGGGGGACCCTGCCCCCCTACATCCATACCCGTGGGTCGATGGTCCCCTTTGCACCGCATCGTCATTACCGCGGCATACACGTGTAAGACCCACAGACCCCGACATCTGAACCTGACAAGCAGGACAGCAGAGGGGTTACGCGTCCCACCACATCGATGAGGCGTCAGGATGCGGGTTTGATATATTGTCCACGTTTTTTGTTTCAGGAAACTATGGAAGAGCTTGCCGGCTTGTAAAAAACAATACCAGAAATTTTTGTCTCTTTTTCAACGAAGTGGTATTCATCAAATAGGGCTGCTCAGGACAAGATACAGCAGCCCATCCATGATAGTGATGGTTTTTTCCAACCAAGCCATTATCCCTGGTCAAGTCATAACATTAAAAATCAACATTCATATTCAGGAAATAACTGCGCCCAGTCCACACGATCTGCGGGATTTTTTCAGAATTCTTCCCACGGGTCGCATAATAGCTTACATCGCCAAGAAGATTCTGCGCCGAAAAGCCCATGGAAATACGCTTGGTCAGCTTGTAGTTAATCGAATAATCCAGGCGTTGAATTGGCTGATCCCACCAGGATATATTGAACGTTTTTCCGTTCGAATTACTGTATGTGTAATAGGTTTCTAGAAACGCGCCAGAACGACGGAACGAAAGATTGGTATTCAGCCTGCCTGACTGATACCCCAACGAAAGGTTATACATCCAGTTTGGTGCATACTGGATTGGTGTTCCATCGGGGATACCTGCGGTTTTCAGGTTCGCATGAGAACGCTGAAGAGTGACATTCCCTGATATAAAAAGATGTTTCCAGAATCCCGGCAAAAACGACATATTTTTGATGCCGGACATTTCCAGGCCATATACAAACGCCGATCCACCATTTCTGGGCGTTTCAAGTATCTCCTGAGGGGATACATTGGTCGTGGCGGTTGAACTTAGATAATGCGTGCCATCAGTTCTGGTGGAATTCCCTGCATCAAACAGATAGTTCGACAGAAGCTTGTAAAAACCTCCCATGGCAAAGCTTGACCCGTCGCGGCTCATCCACTGCCCGGACAGATCAAAGTTCCTTGACAAAACTGGTTTCAGGTTGGGGTTTCCTTCCTGAATCGTATACACGCCGTTGCCATCATATGTTGATGTCCTGCTGCCCCCCAACAGAAACGTATTGGGCATGACATATGACGTATCAAACGATGCACGATAAACCGAAAAAGGTGTCGGTCGATAGGCGATGAACAGGCTGGGTAAAAATTCATTATAGCTTGTTCTGTTCTTCGCAAAATGCCCTCCGGATATATTACCGGAATCATCATATGACGCATCCCAGAATTTATTCCGGATATCGGCATGTTCATACCTAAGAGCCTGAATCAGAAAGCGGTTTGATTGATTTTTCGCAGAACTCTGCGGATATGGGCAATCATCAACCACGCG
>ERZ746981.46-NODE-46-length-120166-cov-962.934882_pt1 | contig 120166 bp, 109 predicted proteins | sample MGYA00374948_ERZ746981 | MGnify/ENA primary metagenome ERZ746981 (study PRJEB28757, sample SAMN06711160) | food metagenome | host: microorganism | place: China:Harbin | collected 2017-01-30 | study: EMG produced TPA metagenomics assembly of the Analysis of... | reverse complement strand
GACCACGATCACGACAGTGCCAGCTCCCTAGGAAGTGCTTATCGGCCCAGGGGTTGAATCATGCCTGACGCACCCGGCAGCTCCGCCCTTCCTGTTTACTCTTCTTCCAGTGCGTCCGCAATGCTTTCCGCACGTTCGACCAGATGGGCCAGCTGCTCGCGGCGGCGTTCATTCTCGATTCGCGCCTGACGCCCCTCCGCCAGCTGGTGGGCGGTATCGGACGACATCTTCTCCGCCGTCAGGTCGTATATCTCATCAGCCATGAGCAGGGCCGCAAGGGCCAGCAGGCGCCCCTCCCCGCTATGGCCGCCCAGCGCGCGGATGCGGTCGATCCGGCGCTCGACTTCCTGCGCCATGGCCTGCAGATGCTTTTCCTGCCCCTCCTTGCAGCCCACGGCATAGGAAAAGCCGTTTATGCGTACGGTAACCTGGCTCATCGCCTATTCCTTCCGGCCTTCGGGGCTGTCTTCGCCCAGTACGTCCCGCACGCGGGCGATCAGCACATCGATATTGGCCGCCAGGGCCTGCAGGTCCGCCTCCGGCATGGGCGGCCGCGCAAGGGCCGCCTGTTCCCCGCGGCGGTCAAGGACGAAGGCAATGCGGTTGAGGGCAAGTTCAAGACGGTCTGCCGGGTCCTGCCCGGAGGCCGGGGGCGTGTAATCCGCTTCCTGTTCCGGTGGCATGATAATGTCAGACACGTTCATCCTTTCCCTCATTCCTCCCCTTGCACTGATCGCGCGGTGCGGTTTCAACGTCAAGCATGATCGACAAACATGACCATTCTGTGCCCGCAGCCCCCCCTGTAACCGTGACCTGCCGGGCCGATGTGGCGCTGGTCATGACGGTGGCCCTGTCGTTACGCGCGGAATGCACGCTGGTTTCCCCCGCTGGCGCCGGATGCTTCATGGGCGTGGGGTGGTGGCAGGCCATCGTGGCGGACTGCACGCTGCCAGCCCTGCTGGACTGCGGGCAGGCGGCGGGGTTCGCGGCCGTGGCGCTGCAGGCCGGGCTGGATGGCGTGATCGTGCAGGCCCCGCCCGCGCAGCAGCGCGCCCTGCTCTCGCTTGCCCGGGTTACGGGCGGGTGCGTACTGGCCGTGCGCCCCGTGGCACTGGACCTGCCCGCCCATGATGCGGGCAGCGCGCTGGCGCAGTACCTGCGCGCGCACCGGCCGTAATGGGCCGCACTACCATGCGGGGGCTGTTCGGCATCCCCGCCGTGGCATAGGATTGGCGTGACATGAACGATTGCCAGCTCTACCTCATCACCCCCGAATCGCTTGATCCCGCAGCCTTCGCCCCCCGGCTTGCCGAAGCGCTGGACGCAGGCCCGGTCGCGGCCGTGCAACTGCGCCTGAAAAACGTGCCGGATGATGCGATCCGCCATGCGGTGGACGTGCTCCAGCCCATTGCGCATGCGCGCAATGTGGCCTTCATCCTCAATGACCGTCCCGACCTTGCGGTCGCCTGCGGGTGCGATGGCGCGCATGTGGGCATGGACGATGGGGACGTGGCCACCGCGCGGCGCATCCTGGGGGCCGACCTGCAACTGGGCGTATCATGCTACGACAGCCGTGACATGGCGCTGCGCGCGGGTGAGGCCGGGGCGGATTACGTGGCGTTTGGCGCGTTCTTCCCCTCCCCCTCGAAGGAAACGGAAGTCCGTGCCGATCCGGCCCTGCTTACATGGTGGAGCAGCATGATCGAACTGCCCGTTGTGGCCATTGGCGGCATCACGCCCGACAATTGCGGCACGCTGGTACGGGCGGGGGCGGATTTCCTGTCGGTCATCAGCGCGGTCTGGTCCCACCCCGACGGGCCGGGTGCGGGCGTGCGGGCCATGAATACAGCCATCGCCGCGGCGGAAGACGCCTGAAACGTGTTTGGAAACAGGTAACCGGTAAAAAACAGGAAAAGTTTTCAGGCACCCCCCTCTCCCAAAAAAACGGGGTTTTGCAAAGCTTTTTGAAAAAAGCTTCACCAAAAACTTTTCCCGTTCTTATCCCTCTCCCAACCACTGCACATCGGCAATACGGCTTGTGCCCGCCGCCAGCATCACCAGCCGGTCAAACCCCAGCGCGATACCGGCACACGGCGGCAGGCGGTCCAGTGCCGCGAGAAAGGCTTCATCCATAGGCCAGTCCAGCCCCGACTCGTCAGGATAGAGCACGCGACGCCGCGCCCGGTCGGCCATGAAGCGCGCGCGCTGCTCGGCGCTGTCGGTCAGTTCCTCGAACGCATTGGCCAGTTCGATCCCCCCCGCATACAGTTCGAAACGCAGCGCCACGCGCGGGTCGGCCGGATCGCTACGGGCCAGGGCGGCCTGGCTTGCCGGCCAGTGGGTCAGGAAAGTGGGGCGTGTGCGGCCAATATGGGGTTCCACACGCGCCATCATCAGGCGGAAGAACAGGTCCTCCCACGTCTCGCCAGGGCGCAGGGCGCAGCCTGCGTCACGCGCCAGGGCCGGGCCGTCGCCCTCGGTCGCCAGAATGTCCACGCCCGCATGGCGGTGGAAGGCATCGGCCACACGCAGCCGTTCGAACGGGGCCGCAATTCCGATTGTATCATTCCCCACCCTGACCACCGGCGGCAGCACGGCACGCAGCAGGGCTTCGGTTTCATCCATCAGGCCAGCCAGCGTTGCACCGGGACGGTACCATTCCAGCATGGTGAATTCATGCGCATGCAGCCGACCGCCTTCCGCATTCCGCCAGACCCGTGCAAGCTGGTACACGGGCAGGCCGGTCGCCGCCACGATGCGCTTCATGGCGAATTCCGGACTGGTGTGCAGCCACAACTTCTGGCGGGTGCCATCCGCGCCCGCCCGCTCGGTGGCAAAGACCTTCAGGTGAACTTCCTCGCCCGGAGTCGGCACGGCACAGGGGGTTTCCACCTCCACATACCCGCGCGCGTCAAAAAATGCCCGTATGCCGCGCAGCACAAGGTTGCGCCGCAGCAGGAAGGGCAGGCGGTCCGCGATGCGGGCCGGATCGGAATGGCTGGGAATGGAATCGACCATGGGACAGGATCTCCGGTTGCGGCAAACTGGCCCGCGCAGTACAGCCCCGGCATGACATCCGCGGTCAATCCCCCTCCCCCCCGGCCGGCCACGGCATCCCGCACGCTGCGCAGCGTGACCGACCTGCTGGCGGCGGGGCTGGTCACACCCGCCCAGGTACCGGCGCTGGAGGACGTGGCCCGACATTACGCCACCGCCATTCCCCCCGCCTTTGCCGACCTGATCGAAACACCCGATGACCCGATCGGGCGTCAGGTCATCCCAGATGGCGCCGAAATCCATACCGATACGACGGAAGACCCGGACCCGATCGGGGATGACGCGCTCTCCCCTGTGCCGGGCATCGTCCACCGCTATGCCGACCGTGCGCTGCTCAAGCCGCTGCTGGTCTGCCCGCTGTACTGCCGCTTCTGTTTCCGCCGCGAACATGTCGGCCCCGGTGGCAGCGTGCTGGATGACGCGGCACTGGAACATGCGCTGGACTGGCTGCGCACGCATACCGGTATCCATGAAGTCGTGATGACCGGTGGCGACCCGCTCATGCTCTCGGCACGCCGCATGCGCGCGATCATGCAGGCGCTGGAAGGGATGGACCACATCCATACCATCCGCATCCATTCCCGCGTGCCGGTGGCCGACCCGGGGCGGCTGGATGACGAGATGGCCGATGCGCTGGAGACCACGCGCTCGATGTGGCTGGTGGTCCATGTCAACCATGCCCGCGAACTGACACCGCAGGCCCGCGCCGCCATCCGCCGCGTGCAGGCACGCGCCATTCCCGTGCTGGGCCAGTCCGTGCTGCTGCGCGGGGTGAATGATACGCCCCAGGCGCTGGAAGCCCTGCTGCGCGCGCAGGTGGCCGCCCGCATCCGCCCCTATTACCTGCACCAGCTTGACCCCGCGCCCGGCACCGCGCGCTTCCATGTCCCCATACGCGAGGGGCAGCGCCTGCTGGCCAGCCTGCGCGGGCGGGTGACGGGCATTGCCTGGCCGACCTATGTGCTGGATATTCCCGGTGGCCATGGCAAGGTGCCGATCGCGCCCGGCTACCTGCATGAAGGCCCGGACGGCACCCTGCATGCAACCGCACCCGATGGCACAATCCACCGCCTTGCGCGCGAACGGGGCTGAAAAGAACCGCGCCAAACCTTGCCCTTCCGCGCGCGGGGCGTTAGAAGCCGAACCGCCATACTTCCCACAACCATACAGGGACCACCATGAAGCAGCAGGCAAACCTGATCCGCGCCGGGCAGGTTATTGAGCACGACGGCCGTCGCTGGACGGTCCTGAAACAGCAGATCATCACCCCCGGCAAGGGCGGCGCGTTCATCCAGGTGGAGATGCGCGACCTCAAGACCGGCAACAAGACCAACGAGCGCTGGCGCACCGCCGACACCGTTGAACGCCTGATGACCGAGGAGAAGGAATACACCTACTCCTACATGGATGGCGACAACATCGTGCTGATGGACCCCGAGACGTTCGAGCAGCTGCTGCTGCCCCTGGACCTGCTGGGTGATCAGGCCCCCTTCCTGCAGGACAACATGACGCTGGTCCTGAACCTGGTGGAAGGCGACCCGGTTGGCGTCGTGCTGCCCGCGCAGGTGACACTGGAAGTGGTCGAGGCCGATCCCGTGGTCAAGGGCCAGACGGCAAGCTCCTCCTACAAGCCCGCGCGCCTGTCCAATGGTGTGAAGACCATGGTGCCCCCCTTCATCGAAGCGGGTGAGCACATCGTGGTCCGCACCGAGGACAGCAGCTACGTCGAGCGCGCCAAGTCCTGACCCTTCCCCGGCCCGTGCCGGGGTGTCCCCACCCCGCGCGGGCCGGTTCACCAGCCCCCAGCCCCCCAATTCCACCGCACGAACCAGACAGGACCGATCACCGTGGCAATGCGACTCTCTCCCCATATGACGGTGATGCAGAACGCTGCCCAGAAGGCCGCACGCCGTCTTCTGCGTGACTTCAACGAAGTCGAGCAGCTTCAGGTCAGCATCAAGGGCCCGGGCGATTTCGTGTCGCAGGCCGACCTGCGGGCCGAAACCACCATCCGCGAGGAACTGGCGCGCGCGCGCCCCGGCTATGCCTTCCTGATGGAGGAAAGCGGGGCCTCGGGGCATGAGGGATGGACATGGCGCTGGGTGGTCGACCCGCTGGACGGCACAAGCAACTTCCTGCACGGCATTCCGCACTGGGCCATTTCCATCGGCCTGCAGCGCCGCCTGCCCGATGGCACGATCGAGATCGTGGCAGGGCTGGTGTACAACCCCGCCGCCAACGAGATGTTCTGGGCGGAAAAGGGTGTCGGCAGCTTCCTCAACGACCGCAGGCTGCGCGTCTCGGGCCGCCGGTCGATGAACGAGGCGCTGTTCGCCACCGGCATCCCCTTTGCCAGGGTATCGGCGCGCAACCGCCTGTCATTTGCCCGCACGCTGGGCGCGCTCATGCCGCAGGTGGCGGGTATCCGCCGATTCGGTGCTGCCGCCCTCGACCTGGCCTGGGTTGCCGCCGGTCGGTACGATGGCTACTGGGAACTGGGTATCAGGCCGTGGGACTGCGCGGCGGGAATCCTGCTGGTACGTGAGGCCGGCGGCTACGCCACCGACCCCGAGGGCGTGGATCTCAACGATCTGGGGGCCTCGATAGACGCGGTTGCCGGCAATACCCACCTGCATGGCCCGCTGCGTGAACTGGTTGCCAGCAGCATTGGCTGAAGCCTGATGGGGCGGCCGGCCCGTTTGCCGATTGCGCCGCCCCCCATCGCCCGGTAGCCTGCCGGTCACGATGCAGCACATGATTCCTTTTCCCATCCGCCGGCCTGCCATCCGCCCCATCCTGCGCGGGCTTGCCCTGCCGGGCCTGATTGCCTGTGCCCTTGCCGGCACCGGGACGGATGCCCGTGCCCAGGTCACGACCAGCCAGAGCGCGCTGGACGCCCTTGGCGCGCCACCGAAGCATCCGGCCATGCTGCCCAGCGGCGCAAGCCTCTCCGCCTCGCAGGGTGATACGGACGCCACCGGCCCGCGCACCGACATCCCGGGCAGCCACGCGCCGGCCACCGCCATCGCTTCCCCCGCGGCGCTTGCCGCCCTCCCCCCCGTGGCTGCCCAGCCACCCGCCAATCCGGTGCTGCGCCCGCCCGAACTGCATGTGCCCGAACACCCCTTCCCCCCCCCGCCCGAAGTCAGGGCCGACCCGCAGGCCCGTGGCCGGGCGGAAAGGCTGACCGGGGGGACACGGCTGCACTTCACCACCCAGTCCGCCGACATGAATCCGCGCATGATCGCCGCCCTGCAGACATTTGCCACCGTCATGCAGAAGCTGCCCGACCAGCATGTGAGCATCGTCGCCTATGGCGAAGGGCGGCCCGATGATCCCTCCACCCCGCGCCGCGTGGCGCTGTCACGCGGGCTTGCGGTGCGTTCGGTGCTGATCCATGCCGGACTGGCCTCCACGCGCATCTATGTCCGCGCGGTGGGGCTGCCGGGGGAAAATGCGCAGGGCGCGGGCGCGGATTGTGTTGACGTCACCCGTTCCGGTGTGGTGGCCTCAACGTCTTCCACTCCACCCCCGCGTTAAGGACATCCCTGCGTGACACGACCGACGACCTACCTTGTACGCGTCCTGCTTTTCCTTCTGGCCGTCGGGGCTGTCACAGCCCTGCTTTCCACAACCCTGTATCAGGCTTTCTGCAACAACCCGTACCTGGACGGGCTGATCGTGGGCATCCTGCTGCTGGGCATCGTGTGGAACATCACCATGATCCTGCGCCTGATCCCCGAGGTACGCTGGGTCAACATCCTGCGCCACCCGCGTGAGGGGCTGACAACCCCCCCGCCGCCGCGCCTGCTGGCCCCCATGGCGTCGATGCTGGCCACCCATGACAAGGGCCGCAGGCTGACCCTGTCCGCCCCGGTGATGCAGTCGCTGCTCGACAGCCTGTCCGCCCGGCTGGACGAGGGGCGCGAGCTTTCGCGCTACCTGACCGGGCTGCTCATCTTCCTGGGCCTGCTGGGCACGTTCTATGGCCTGCTGCTGACCGTGGGGTCCATTGCCGATGTGATCGGCAACATGACCGTGGGCAGCGGGGACATGAATGTCATGTTCGACCAGCTCAAATCCGGGCTGGCCGGACCATTGCATGGCATGGGCACGGCGTTCTCCGGCTCCATGTTCGGGCTGGCGGGGGCACTGGTGCTGGGTTTCCTTGACCTGACGGCGGGGCAGGCACAGACGCGCTTCTTCAATGAACTGGAGGAATGGCTGGCCACCATCACCCGCCTTTCCGCGGGCGGGCTGCAGGTGGGCGGCAATGACGCCACGGTTCCGGCCTATGTGCAGGCGCTGCTGGAGCACACCGCCGAGAACATGGAAAAGCTGCAGGCCCTGCTGGCCCGCAGCGAGGAAACCCGCGCACAGGAACAGCGCCTGCTGACCGCGCTGAACGACCGCCTGGCCGCCCTTGCCGATAACCGGGGGGAGGAACACCTGCAGGGCATCGAATCGCTGCTGGCGCGGCTGGTACAGGAATCGGCGGCCGGGCGCGAGCAGATGGCAACCGACATCCGCAATGACCTGCGCCTGCTCGCGCGCACCATTGCCGCAAGCGCCCCCGGAACGAACCATTCCGCTTCCTGACCGCAAGACAAGGCAAGGTTCCCCCCATGGCGCGCCGTTCCCGTCGTTCTATCCGTTCCGAACTGAATGCATGGCCGGGCTATGTTGATGCGCTGTCAACGCTGCTCATGGTCATCATATTCGTCCTGCTTGTCTTCGTGCTGGGGCAGGCTTTCCTGTCGGTCGCGCTGAACAAGCGCCAGCAGGCGCTCAACCAGCTGGAGCACGAGGTGGCCCGGCTGGGGCAGATGCTCTCGCTGGAACACAGCCACACCACCGCCCTGCAGAACGAGGTGGCCAGCCTGCACAAGGCCCATGACGCGGATGTGGCCACCGCCACGTCGCTTACCGCCCAGCTCAACCAGCAGACCAGCGAGCGCGACAGCGCGCAGGCGCGCACCACCGCGCTGGATGAACAGGTTGCCCAGCTCAATGCCCAGCTTGCGGCCCTCAGCACGGTACTGGAAGCGACCGAGGACACGGTGCATGACCGTGACCGCCAGATCAGCAACCTGGGCATGCAGCTCAATGTGGCGCTGGCGAAGAAGGTGGAGCAGCTGCAGCAGTACCGCTCCGAATTCTTCGGCCGCCTGCGCAGCGTAATGCAGGACCACAAGGGCGTGCAGATCGTGGGCGACCGCTTCGTGTTCCAGAGCGAGGTGCTGTTCCCGCCCGGCGGGGCGGACCTCTCGCCCGAAGGCGTGCAGGAAATCAGGGTGCTGGCCAAGACGCTGCGGCAGGTTGCCCAGCAGATTCCGGCGGATGTGCCGTGGATCCTGCGCGTGGACGGCCATGCCGACCGCCAGCCCATCCATTCCGCCTTCCCCAGCAACTGGGAACTGTCATCGGCGCGCGCCATCACGGTGGTCAAGCTGCTGATTGCCGAAGGGATCGACCCGCACCATCTGGCCGCGACCGGCTTTTCGGACTACCAGCCGCTGGACAAAGGCACCACACCGGAAGCCTTTGCCCGTAACCGGCGCATCGAATTCCGCCTGACGGACCGCTGATATCGACCTGCCGGGTGGCGATGGCGCGCAACGCGCCGGACCTGCCCGGCATGATACGGGCACACAGGCGCGAAAACCCCGTAAGGCACAAGAAAGTTCCTGTTGACGCTTTTTTCAGGAAGCTTTGCAGGTCGCGGCCTTCTTGAAAAAAGCACGCCTGTTATCCATCAGGTTGGCTGGCCGAAAGCCTTCAGGCGCAGTTGCTCGGTCTGGTGGTCGGCATCGGGAATGGTGGGATCGAGTGCGCGGACATGCTGCCACGCTTTCCACGCGGCCTGCCAGTCGCCCCGCTGCTCCTCGGTATCCTCAAGGATCTTCCATGCCATGAGATCACGCCCGTCATGATTCAGGGCGACGCCAAGATCGGCCACCGCGCCATCGGGATTGCGGGCGGCAAGGCGCGCCTGCGCACGGTTGCGCCACAGCACTTCCACATCCGGCTGGAGCAGGAGCGCATCATCCATGTCCTGCACCGCATCAAGCGGGCGCTGGGCATCCAGGTCATCCTGCGCGCGCCGGACCAGCAGGGTGGTGGTGGGGGCCAGCGGCTTCAGCCGCAGCTGCTCGATCCGGCCCTGCAGGTCACGCGCGCCACGGGCGGTGGCGGCATGGGCCAGTTCCGTCTCAAGATTGTCGAGCGAGGGTTCGCCCGCAGCCTTCCCCCCGCCATGCGCGGCGGAAGCCGAGGGCGGGGCCGCATGCCTGTCCACCCCATGGCCGATGGACGAGTCCGCATGGGCAACCTGCCCTGCCAGCGCCCCAATCAGGGGTACGCACGCAAAGCCGCGCAGGCAGGTTGTCAAAAACCGGCCTGCGCGGCTTTGCCGCTGTTCGAAGATGAACCTGACGGTCAAGGCCGTCCGGCAATCAGCCCTGACGGGCCTTCATGCGCGGGTTCTTCTTGTTGATGACGTAGACCTTGCCACGGCGACGGACCACACGGCAGTCCTTGTCCCGAACCTTGGCCGATTTCAGGCTGTTTCTGATTTTCATGATCCGACCCTCGACTAGCGGCGATGTACCGCAAAAGAGGCGCCCGAATACCCTTCCCTGCGCCCTGAGTCAACTACACAGCCGGATTCCAGGGCATTTTACAGCAGGGAATTCGCCTGTGTGATCGAATCCGGCACGAAAAACGGGGCAATGGTATGGAAATCCGCGGCCCGGGGGGAACGCGGGCGCCATGACAGGCCGATGGTACGCCATGTCTGGGCACCCGTCACGGGCCGGACCGCAAGTTTCTGGCCATCCAGTAGCGGGGAATCGACCGCAAGCTGCGGCAGCAGGGCCAGCCCCATGCCCGCGGCCACCATTTCCACCATGGTATGCAGCGAGGTGACGGCGCATTCCGCCTCGTCCCCCGGCGGGGTCCAGCCACGGACCTGGCGGCACATGGCCAGCGTCTGGTCACGCAGGCAGTGCCCGTCTTCCAGCAGGATCATGCGCTCACGCACGATGCTGCGTACCGGCACCACCGGCAGCTGCGCCAGCGGGTGGTCATGCGGCATGACCAGCATGAACGGGTCGCGCCATAGCGGCAGGGTCTCGTTATCGGCGCAGTCCCACGGCATGGCCAGCAGCACCAGATCCAGCCGCCCCATGGCCAGCTTGGCCATGACACTATGGGTCACGTCCTCGTTCAGGGAAAGGCGCAGCTGCGGATAGGCCTGCGGCAGCCTGCGCACCAGCGAGGACATGACAAACGGCCCGATGGTGGGAATGACGCCGATGCGCAGCAACCCGCTCATCGGCTCCCGCGAGGCCACGGCCACGTCCAGCACGCCCTGCAGGGCTTCCAGCGCCGTACGGGCACGGGTCACGACCTTGTCCCCCACCGGGGTGAACACGACCTTCTTGCCCACGTCACGATCAAGCAGCCGGACATCCATCTGCCGCTCCAGCGCCAGGATACCGGCGGAAAGTGTTGACTGCGTTACCGCGCAGGCACGCGCCGCCCGGCCGAAATGGCGCATCTCGGCCAGGGTGACAAGGTAGCGCAGCTGCTGGGCAGAGGGCATCGGAAGCATCGATAATTCCGATCATGCATATATAAATAATTCACTGGTGTGATAGCACCATCACCGGCATAGATACAGGCTCCGGGGCGGCGGCACACCCTGCCCTACCCAACGATCCCCAACAGGAGCCTACTCGCGATGCTGACAATCGGTGACAAGTTTCCCGCCTTCAACCTGAGCGCCGTACCCGGTGGCCCCGAAGGGCTGAAGGGCGAATTCGTCCAGATCACGGACGAATCGGACGCGGGCAAGTGGAAGGTCGTCTTCTTCTGGCCGCTGGACTTCACCTTCGTCTGCCCGACCGAAATCGTGGCGTTTGGCAAGCTGGCCGGTGAGTTCAAGGACCGTGACACCGTGGTGTATGGTGTGTCGATCGACAGCGCCTTCGTGCACCTGAACTGGCGCCTGCACCATGACGAGCTGAAGACCCTTGAAATCCCGATGCTGTCCGACATCAAGCGCGAACTGATCGAAAGCTGTGGCGTAATGGCCCAGCAGGCGGGCGCGGCCCTACGCGCCACCTTCATCGTGGACCCGCAGGGCATCATCCGCCATGTCAGCGTCAATGACCTGTCGGTTGGCCGCAACCCGCAGGAAATCCTGCGCATCCTGGACGGCCTGCAGAGCGACGAGCTGTGCCCGTGCAACTGGAACAAGGGCGACGCCTTCATCAAGGCATGAAGACCCGGCGCGCATGGCACCTGCGGCCATGCGCGCCACGCCGCCCGGCCCCCCTTCATGCCCTGCCCGCCCCCGCGCCGGGACTGGCGCGAGGGGGCCGGCACAGCCCCCCAGCCCACGGACACGTTTCATGTCGATCGATTCCATCAAGGCCGCCCTACCCGACTACGCCAAAGACCTGAAGCTGAACCTCAGCTCGCTTGCCAATGACATCGTGCTGACGCCGCAGCAGCTTGGCGGCACGTTCATCGCCTGCGCCATCGCGGCGCGCAACCCGGCCGTGACCCATGCCCTGACCGCCGAATACGGCCCCCGCCTGGCCCCCGCGGCACTTGAGGCGGCGCGGGCGGCGGCGGCCATCATGGGCATGAACAATGTCTATTACCGTTTCGTGCACCTTGTGGGCGGGGATTATGCAAAGCTGCCCGCGCGCCTGCGGATGAACGTCATCAGCAATCCCGGCGTGGACAAGGTGGATTTCGAGCTGTGGGCCATGGCGGTTTCCGCCATCAATGGCTGCGGCCTGTGCATGGAAAGCCATGAGCGCCAGCTGCGCGCGGCGGGCCTGACCACCGAACATGTCCAGACCGCCGTGCGCATTGCCGCCACCGTCAACGCCATCGCCGTGACGCTGGAGGGTGTGGAACTGCCTGCCTGATCCGGCCCGGACCCGAAAAAACGCCATGAACGTCCCCGTCATGGCGTTTTTTTTTGCCTGCCCTGTTGCCATGTCGGGGGGAGCCTGTTATTTGCCCTTTCACCGAACGGTTGCAGCCCACAGGGCGGCAGCGGATGCGGGTGTAGCTCAGTTGGTTAGAGCGCCGGCCTGTCACGCCGGAGGTCGCGGGTTCGAGCCCCGTCACTCGCGCCATTCCATGGCACAGCTTTCATAAAGCCCTCCCTAAAAAATATCCTTGAAATCAAAGAAAATTTTTTGGTGAAGCTTTTGCCAAAAAGCTTCGAAGAAAATCGCCTTTCCGAAAAAAGGCGGCACCCAGAAACTTTTATTCCTTCAGCCCCGCATAAGGGCACGCACGCCCTTACCCCACGCCCGCGCCATCAAGGTAATGGGCCACAAGCGGCCGGTAGGTCGCGCCAAACAGCCGCAGATGCACCAGCGCGATCCAGAGCCGGTAGATGGCGAAACGCGCTTCATACCCTGCCTCCAGCGGCCCATGGGCCATGAAGAAAGCGGCAGGAGGCCGGTCGAACACCCCGGCGGTGGCAAGATCCACCTCCGCATGGCCATAGCAGCAGCACGGGTCGATCAGTCCCGTCACCCGCCGGGCATGGACCAGCACATTGCCACCCCACAGGTCGCCATGCAGCAGGCTGGGCGGCGGTGTGGCGGGCAGCAGTTCGGGCAGGCGGTGCATGAGGCGCTCAAGCTGGCGGGCAAGATCAATCCCCACATGCTCCAGATGGATGCCAATGCGGCGCTCGGCCCAGAAGCGGGGCCATGTGTCCGTCCATGCGTTGGGCACCGCCACGGTACCCAGTGCGTAATCGGTACCCCAGCCATAACGGGTTGCCCCATCTGGCGGCCTGCCGGTATGAACCTGCGCCAGCACGCGCCCCAGTTCGCCCCAGCAGGTGGCCAGCGGGCCATCGGCGGGCAGGTACTGCAGCACCAGCGCATCCTCATCCACCGCCAGCACATCGGGCACCGGCGCGCCGGTCTGGCCCAGCGCGCGCAGCATGGCGGCTTCCACCCGCGGGTCGGGACCATTCTTGACCACGACCCTGCGCCCATCATTGAGATAGACCAGCAGCGTCTGCGCCAGGTCACCGCCCTGCAACGGATGCCAGTTCCACAACTGCCCGCCCAGCAGGGCGGCCCCATGCCGGGCCAGGCGGGTCATGCGCCGCCCTTCAGTGCCGCCACCAGCGCGGCCGCCCCGGCGGCCACGTCGCGCCATGTGGTCTCGAACCCGCTGGCATCGCCATAATACGGATCAGCCACGGCATGGCCCTGCCGGCCGGGCACATGGTCCAGCAGCAGGGACAGCCGGGCCAGGCTGCCTGCGGGCCGCATGGCCTGCAGATGGGCAAGGTTGGCGTGATCCAGCGCCACGATATGGGTAAAGCGCTCAAAATCCGCAGGCCGGACCACACGCGCCCGGTAGCGGCTGATATCAATGCCGTGCCGCAGGGCAACAGCGCAGGCCCGCCGGTCGGGCGGCGAGCCGACATGCCAGTGCCCCGTGCCAGCCGAATCGATCACCGCATCAAGTCCCGCCCGCCGGGCCGCGTCACGGAACGCGGCCTCTGCCAGGGGGGAGCGGCAGATATTGCCCATGCACACGAACAGTACGGCAATGGAGGCAGTCATCGATTCCCTACCCACGAAACATCCCGCAAATCAGAAAAAATTTTTGGTAAAGCTTTTTTCAAAAAGCTTTGGAAGAACGCCGCCTTTTTGGAAAAAGGCGGCACCCAAAAACTTTTATCATTCTTTATCAGTTGATTACCTTGGGGAAACCCCTCAGCGTTCAGGAAATTTCTGTTTCAGCAGGCCAAGGGTCTCGGCAATCAGGTCCGCAGGTGTTGCTTCCAGATGCACCACGACCGGATGTTCATCCGCCGTCGGCACCTCAAGCGTTGCAAGCTGGCTGGGCAGCAGGCTGGGGGGCATGTAATGGCCCCGCCTGCGCTTCAGCCGGTCGGACAGCACATCCTCGGGGATTTCCAGATAGACGAAGACGATCCCGTCATTGCCATCCGCGCGCAGCAGGTCACGGTAGGACCGCCTGAGCGCCGAACAGGTCAGGATACCGCCCTGCCCCGACACCACACGCTCGTGCAGCCATTTCTGGCACAGTTCCAGCCACGGCAGGCGGTCGGCATCGGTCAGGGGGATGCCTGCCGCCATCTTCTCCACATTGGCGCGGGGATGCAGCAGGTCGCCTTCTTGATAGGGCCAGCCCAGCAGGTTGTGCAGCCCCTCCGCCAGCGTGGTCTTGCCGCAGCCCGATACCCCCATGATGACAAGGACCAGCGGCCTGACTCCCTGGTCCTGCAGGGCCTTGCCCGTCATGCCGCGCGCAGCCTCTGCAGGCCATCGGCGGTGGCCACGATCACCTCGGACGTACGACCGATGAACAGCCCGGTCTCGATCACGCCCACAACCCCGTCAAGCTGGCGCTGCAGGGCGGGGGAATCGGCAATCTCGCCAAAATGGCAGTCCAGGATCATGTTGCCCCCATCGGTCACGAACACATTGCCGCTGCGGTCCAGGCGCTGGACAACCTTCGCACCCAGCGCCTCGAGCTGGCGCGCGGTGGAGGTCCAGCCAAAATTGGCGACTTCCACCGGCACGGGCACGGCGGCCCCCAGCCGGTCGACCAGCTTGCTGTCATCCACCACCACCACGAACCGGCGCGAGGCGGCAGCCACGATCTTTTCACGGAACAGCGCACCACCCAGCCCCTTGATCAGGTTCAGGGTACCGCGTTCCACCTCATCCGCGCCATCGATGTCGATATCGATCTGCGGGTGGGTAGCGAATGTGACCAGCTTTATCCCGTGCGAGCGCGCCTGCTCGGCCGAGCGCTCGGATGTGGGAATGGCGCAGAACCGCAGCCCTTCCGCCCAGCGGCGGCCAAGTTCCTCGATCATGAAGGCCGACGTGCTGCCGGAGCCAAGGCCGACCACCATGCCGTCCTTTACCATGTCGGCAGCCTCGATCGCGGCCTTGCGCTTCAGTTCCGCCCTGGGGTCCGTGGTGTTGATGGACATGCGCTGTTTCCTCTCCTGCGGGGCATCCCTGTCCCGGGCACCCCGTCGTTCTTATTGGCCATGATGCATCCGCGCGGCCTGTACGCCCAACGCACTTATTGCCCTGCCGCTGCCTTGTCCATAAGCCAGATGAGTTCGCCTTCGGTCGTGATGGCGCTTGCGGGCTCTGCCGGGTCACCGGCGCGCACCTTTGCAAAGGCTTCACGCTTGCCCGCACCCGCCAGCATGAACACCACATGGCGGCTGGAATGGATGGCGGGATAGGTCAGCGTGATGCGGGTATGGGGCGCATCATCGGGCACGCAGGTCGAGACCCACAGCTTTTTTTCCCGCAGCACCGGCTGGCGCGGGAAGAGCGAGGCGGTATGCCCGTTATCGCCCAGCCCCAGCATCACCACGTCAAACAGCGGGCGGCCGGGTTGCAGCACGGTGCCGCCATAGACCTTTTCCAGTTCCGCCTGGTATGCGGCCGCCGCTTGTGCCGGGTCGCCCGATGTGGGCATGGGATGCACGTTGGCGGGCGGCACGCTGACATGCGCCAGCATCTCGGTCTCGACCATGTTGTAATTGCTGGCCGGATCACCTTCCGGCACGAAGCGTTCATCACCAAAGAAGAACTGCGTATTCGCCCATGGAAAACGGTCACGGTATTCAGCGGATGCCAGGATCTGGTACAGCCGCTTTGGCGTGGACCCGCCCGAGAGCGCGAGCACGAACGGCCCGTCCTTTTTCGCCAGCGCCTGCGCGGTCAGCCACTTCGCCATGTGTTGCGCAATGGCCTCGGCATCGGGCAGGACGACCATCGCGCCTGTTTTCACGTCATGTCCACCGGTCATCTCACGCATCTCCCAGCACGAATTTCTCGATACCATTGGCAAACCCTTCATCCTCGCACGATGTCGAGACATGGGTCGCCTGCTTCTGCACCTCCGGGCTGGCCTGCCCCATGGCAATGGACATGCCGCTCTTGCGGAACATCAGCACGTCGTTGGGCTGGTCGCCCAGTGTCACCATCTGGCTTGCCGGAATACCCAGCAGGCGTTCCAGCGCCATCACCACGCCGCCCTTGTTCGCATCCTTGTTGGTCACATCCACATAATACGGCTGTGACAGCGCGGCGGATGCCGCATCGCCCAGCGCCTGCTGCAGGTCGTGCTCAAGGCGCTTCATCAGGTCGAGATCATCACTTACGCCAGTAACCTTGACCACCTGGTCCAGCTTCGCCTCCACATTGCCGACCACGGGCGGGAACTTCACTGTCCACTGCTCACGCGCGACATGCGGGGCCTGGTCATTGGAGACGATCCAGTCATTGCCGTTATAGACCCACGGATCGGCCTTGTGGTCACGGATGATGCCAATCACCCTGCGCGCCGTATCGGCAGGCAGCGTGCGGGCCTCGATCACGGTGTAATCCGGCCGGACCATCATCCCGCCGTTGAAGCCTGCGATCGGCTCCGAAATCCTGAGCGGATCGATCACCATCTTCATGCCCTTGGGCGGGCGGCCACTGGTAATGGTGAACAGGATACCGCGTTCACGCAGGCGCTCGACGGCCCGGATGGCGCGCGGTGTCAGGATCTTGTCCTTCGTGACCAGTGTGCCATCCACATCGGCCAGCACCAGTCTGATCTGGCTGGCCGGTGTTCCGGCCGTATCCTGGGGCATGTTCACTCTCCCTTCTGTGCCGCACGCCTACGCGCGGGGCATGACAAAACTTTCCATGGCGAAGGCCCATCCATCTTCCGTGTTGGGCTTCGTCACGAAACGGGCATGGGCCTTCACGTTGTCCGGGGCATTGCCCATGGCAATGCTGACCCCGGCCTCCCGCAGCATGGGAATATCGTTGTTCATATCCCCGATACATGCCGTATCCCGGATATCAGTATCGAGCAGATGCGCCAGTTCTTTTGCCGCATAGCCCTTGTTCGCCCGGGGGTGCGTGATATCAAGGTAAATGGGTGAGGAACGGTGTACGCTGGCCTGCCCCGCCAGCAGGTTCGCAAGGTCACGCTCCACGCCCGGCAGGGCCGCAGGATCGGACGCGACCCCCATGATCTTGCCCACATCGGTATAATGCCCGGCAAAGTCATCCACCTGCACGGGCGTGGTCTGCACCACTTCGCGTTCATGGATGACCTGCGGCGTGTCCGCGCGGCGTACCAGCCAGTCATGACCGATGAACAGCCACGGCTCCACCCCGTGGGCAATCAGGAATTCCACCGCCGTGCGCGTGGCTTGCGGGTCAAGCGACAGCCGCTCGCGGATCGTACCATCGGGGTCGCAGATCAGGCCGCCATTCAGCCCGGCGATGGGGGTCTCGATCCGCAGGGCCCGGACATACTGCATCATCCCGCGCGGGGCGCGGCTGCTGACAAGGCTGAGGCGGATTCCGGCCGCACGCAGGTCATCCGCCGCCCTGTGCGCCGCGGGCGTGATCTCGCGCGCGGGTGTGATCAGGGTGCCATCGATATCGGACACGACAAGGCGCACATGGCCTGTGGGGGAAACGGGTGCGGTCATGGGCATCATCCGATCTTGAGCCAGTGGCGGTGGTCACGCGCAAGCAGGGCATCGGCGGCTTCCGGCCCCTCGCTGCCAGCGGCGTAGAAGGCAAGGCTGCGAGCATCCTGCCCCCAGTCCAGGACCGGCTGGACGGCACGCCACCCGGCTTCGATATTGTCAGCGCGCTGGAACAGCGTGGCATCGCCGATCATGCAGTCATAGATCAGGGTCTCGTAGCCGGTGCTGGGTCCTTCACTGAACCATTCGGCGTAGTCGAACTTCATGCGCACGCCACCCAGCCTGACCGCGGGGCCGGGCACCTTGGCCGAGAACTGCAGCGTCACCCCTTCGGTCGGCTGGATGTGGATGACCATGATGTTGGGGGTCAGCCTGTCCACCGGCGTATCGCGGAACAGGGCATAGGGGGCGGACTTGAAATGGATCGCGATTTCGGTCTTGCGGGCCGCCAGCCTCTTGCCCGTGCGCACATAGAACGGCACCCCGGCCCAGCGCCAGTTGTCGATGCGGAATTTCATGGCCATGTAGGTCTCGGTCAGGGAATGGGGATCAACCCCGGGTTCCTGCCGGTAGCCCGGCACCTCCTTCCCCCCCACAACGCCCGGCGCATACTGCCCGCGCACCACATCGGACGGCGCAAGGGGGTGGATGGCATCCAGCACCTTGGTCTTTTCGTTGCGCACGGCATCGGCCTCGAACGAGATCGGGGCTTCCATCGCGGTCATGGCCAGAAGCTGCATGACGTGATTGGGCACCATGTCGCGCAGGGCGCCGGTACTTTCATAGAACCGGGCGCGCTGTTCCACGCCCACCGTCTCGGCTGCGGTGATCTGTACGTGGTCGATGTTCTGGCGGTTCCAGAGCGGTTCGAAAAACCCGTTGGAAAACCGCAGCGCCATGATGTTCTGGACCGTTTCCTTGCCCAGGTAGTGATCGATCCGGTAGATCTGCTGTTCATCCAGCGTGCGCAGCAGGCGGGTATTGAGCGCGATGGCCGATGACAGGTCACTGCCGAAGGGTTTTTCCACGATGACCCGGCGGAAGGTATGCCGCCCCTCGCGCACCAGCCCCGCCTCACCCAGCCGGTCGACAATGGGGCCAAAGAAGCGGGCGGCCACGGCAAGGTAGAAAATGCAGTTCTGTTCCCCCACCATGCCCGCGATGTCGTGGTAGGTCTGCGGTTCCTCAAAATCGCCACGCACGTAGCGGATGCGGGGCTGCATCCATTCCCACACGTCCTCACGCAATGGCACGGCTTCCGCCCGGCGGCGGGCGGTAAAATCCTCAAGTGCCGCGCGCACGTTCTGGCGCAGCTGTTCATCACTCAGTTCCGCGCGGTCAACCGCCACGATGCCAAAGCCATCATCCAGCAGTCCCGCGCAGGCCAGGTTGTAGATGGCGGGCAGCAGCAGGCGGCGCGTCAGGTCCCCCCCACCCCCAAAGATGACAAACGAGCCGGGCGGACTGCGCCGGGGGCTGTAATCCTGCCCGCCGTCGCCAACCTGCGATATCGCCGAGGCAATGATGTTTTCCATTGTACTGCCGCTCCTGAACTGTTTCCGCTCGTATTCCTCCCCCGGCTGTTCCGGTTGCAGTCATTGGGCGCTGTCATCTCATCCATGAACAGTCAGGGTCCGCATGCGTAGCATCCGGGTGGCCCGGTCGGTTACCGACCGGGCAGCAGGTCAGTTATTCGTACCCTCAATGTGACCGCCAAAGCCGAAACGCATGGCAGACAGCATCTTTTCGGCAAAGTTGTTGCCCGTGCGCGACCGGAAGCGCGTGAACAGCGATGCGGTGATGACGGGCACCGGCACCGCTTCCTCGATCGCGGCCTCGATCGTCCAGCGGCCTTCGCCCGAATCGGCCACGTCGCCCTTGTAGTTCGACAGGTCCGGGTTGCCCGCCAGCGCGCTGGCCGAAAGGTCCAGCAGCCACGAGGAGACCACGCTGCCCCGGCGCCAGACTTCGGCAATATCCGCCATGTTCAGCTCGAAACGCTGGTCTTCGGGCAGGTCGGTGGAGTTCTTGGACTTCATCACGTCAAAGCCTTCGGCGAAGGCCTGCATGATGCCGTATTCGATGCCGTTATGGACCATCTTCACAAAATGGCCCGAACCGGCAGGGCCGCAATGCAGGTAGCCCTGCTCGGCACGCGGGTCGAAGCCGGGCCTGTCACGATTGGGCGTGCGCGGAATATCGCCAATCCCCGGCGCAAGGGCGGACAGGATGGGGTCGATATGATCGGTGGCTTCCTTCGTGCCGCCGTACATCATGCAGTAGCCACGCTCCAGCCCCCACACGCCGCCGGACGTGCCGACATCGACGTAATCGATGCCCTTCTTCACCAGTTCGGCTGCGCGGCGGATGTCATCCTTGTAGAAGGAATTGCCACCATCGATGATGATGTCGCCCTTGCCCATGAGGGTGCCGAGTTCCTGCACCGCCTGCTCGGTCACCTCACCTGCGGGCAGCATGAGCCAGATGATCCTGCGGCCCGACAGCTTGCCCACCATGTCCGCAAGGCCGGTGGCGGGGGTGCAGCGGCCGCCTTCGCCCTGCCCGCAGATCTTTGCGGTCACGGCCGGATCACGGTCATAGGCCACCACGTCATGACCGTGCCGGGTCAGGCGGACTGAAATATTGCCACCCATCTTGCCAAGACCAACAATACCGATTTGCATGATTAAACACTCCTGAAGCGGGGATGGAACCACCTGCCTATCCCCTGCCTGCCCTTTTCCCAATGACCACAATCAAGAAACCCGCCCCTCCGGGGGAGGGGCGGGTCCCGATAACCGCGGGTCAGACCGCGCGGGCTATATCCTGCCCCAGTTTTTCAAGGCCTGCCTTGAGGTCTCCATGGACATGCACCCGCAGCACGCGGCGGCCGCGTTCGGCCAGGACTTCCATGTCGCCACGCGCCTGGGCTTCCTTCACGATGCTGAAGGTATATTTCTCACCCGGCACCGGCAGGTTCACCTCGTCATCGCAGGTGATCTGCACGAACACGCCCGTGTCCGGACCGCCCTTGTAGGCCTGCCCGGTGGAATGCTGGAAGCGCGGGCCGAATTCGGCCGCCGTGGCCAGCTTCAGGCCGTCACGCAGTGCAAGCCGCGCCGTCTGGATCCATTCGCGCGTCCAGGTATCGCGGTCGATATAGGCCAGGAGCGCCACATAGTCGCCCGCCTTGCCACGGGCGAAATGCGCCTTGAGAATCGCCTCCGCCGTGGTGGCGCCACCCAGCGCCTGCACGTTTTTCGGGTCGGCATAGAAGGCGAAGGGGCCGTCCTTGGCAAACGGTTCGTACGGCGGCAGCCTGCCGGTTTCGTTATAGGCGGTGGTGATCTTCTTGGTCTCGATCTTCGATTCCTCGACATCGGGCTGGTCGAACGGGTTGATCCCGATCACCGCGCCCGCGACCGCCGTTGCGAACTCCCAGCGGAAGAACTCCTCCAGCACCTGACGGCGCTCGTGCAGTTCAATCGTCACCACGGGTTCACCCGCCTTCACCAGCGCCGCAAATGCCGCGTCCTGCTTCGGGCAGGGATCTTCGGCAAGGCGCAGATAGGTAAAGACCCGGTCCCTGCCATACACGCTGTCCTTGCCGATGGTCTCGTCATCGATGGGGATCAGGCCGCGACCCTCCTTGCCGGTGGACTCGGCAATAAGCTGCTCAAGCCACGCACCCATGTCATAAATGCCGGGGGAGGCGATGATGGTCACCTTGTCACGCCCGAAATCACGCGCGGCCACACCCAGCACCGCGCCCAGCACGGCGCCGGGATTCCGGGCGGGCGGCACGGACGCGGCACAGGACTTCTCGCCACGCTGGGCGGATTCCAGCAAAAGCTTCAGCGGCAGGCCCGCAACGGCGGCGGGGATCATCCCGAAATCAGACAGCACGGAATAGCGGCCGCCGATCTGCTTCTCACCGTAGAAGATTTTCCAGAACCCGTCCTTCTTCGCCACGTCTTCCATGTGCGAACCCGGATCGGTCACGGTGATGAAGTGCGCGCCCGCCTTCTCCCCCAGCACCTTTTTCGCCTGTTCGAAGAAATAGGCCTTGAGGATGTTCGGCTCCAGCGTGCCGCCCGACTTGGACGAGACGATGAACAGCGTCCTGCCGATATCGATTTTCTTTTCGAAATCGCGCACCTGCTGCGGGTCGGTGCTGTCGAGCACATACAGGTGGGGGAAGCCCTCATGCTTGCCGAATGTCTGGGCCAGCACTTCGGGGCCAAGGCTGGAACCCCCCATGCCCAGCAGCAGCGCGTCCTTGAAACCGCGCGCCTTCACGTCCGCCTGGAATTCCTCGAATTTGGACAGGGCGGCCACCTGGTCATCGGTAATATCCAGCCATTTCAGCCAGTTGGCCTCATCCTTGCCAGTCCACAGCGTGGCGTCCTTCTGCCACAGGCGGCGGATATTGCCCTTCTTGCGCCATTCTTCCAGTTCGGCATCGACCGCCTTCTGCAGGTCGGCGGGCAGCCTGAGGGCCGTGGAGGTCACCTTCTTGCCCAGGAATGCCGCCTGCTTGGCCGCGACCGAACCCAGCAGGTCATCGAACGCATCGGCAAAGGAGGCAACCCCTTCATCCACCAGCACCTTCGTCACGCCATCAAGGTCAAGGCCAAGGCTCTTCGCCTCCTCCAGCACCTTCTTCGCACCCGCCACGTCCTGCGTCAGGGTCTCGGCCACCTTGCCGTGGTCACGGAAGGCATCGAAGGTTGCGGGGGGGATGGTGTTGACCGTCTCGGGGCCGATCAGCCCGTCCACGTACACCACGTCGCTGAAGGTCTTGTCCTTGGTCCCGGTGCTGGCCCACAGCAGGCGCTGCGGCTGGGCCCCGGCATCGGCCAGCTTCTTCCAGCGCGGGCTGGCGGTGACTTCCTTCCAGTATTCATAGGCCATCTTGGCGTTGGCGATCGCAACCTTGCCGCGCAGCGCCTTCAGGCGGGCGGCGTCCCTGTCGCCCGCCGCGACACGGCGGTCGATTTCCTTGTCGATCTTCACGTCGATGCGGCTGACGAAGAAGGAGGCGACGGAAGCGATCCCGCTTACGCTCTCGCCACGGCCAAGACGGTCTTCCAGCCCGGTGATGTAGGCTTCCAGAACCTTCTTGTATGCCTCGTTCGAGAACAGCAGCGTGACGTTGATGCTCAGCCCTTCGGCAATGGCGGCGCGCACGGCGGGTACGCCCTCGTCCGTGCCGGGGATCTTGATCATGAGGTTGCGGGCATCGACCGCTTTCCACAGGCGCAGTGCCTCATGCAGCGTACCCTTGGTGTCGCGCGCCAGATAGGGGGAGACCTCCAGGCTGACATAGCCATCCACGCCCTTCGTCTGTTCATAGACGGGATAGAGCACCCTGGCCGCGGCACGGATGTCGTCAATGGCCAGCAGTTCGTACAGCGCACCGGCATCCAGCACCCTGTGCTCCAGCACCGAACGGATCTGGGCGTCGTAATCCGTGCCCTGTCCCATGGCCTTCTGGAAAATGGCGGGATTGGAGGTAACGCCCTTCAGGCCGTCCTCTTCCACCAGCTTCTTCAGGCTTCCGTTTTCAGTGTAGGAACGCTGGATGAAGTCCAGCCAGGGGGACTGGCCGTAACGGGCCAGTTCCTTTAACGGATTTTCTCCACCTGTTTCTCGCACGCTCATGCCTGTGCTTCCTTTGCTTGCCGGCGGAGGCACGGTGCATCCGTGCCGCCGGCCCTTCCGTTGCCTTGAAACAAGGCAGGCAGGGAATGATCCCTGCCTGCCGGTATCCTTATTTTCCTGCCTGCCTGCGGGCCGCGGCCACCACGGCCTCGACCGTAAAGCCGAACTTGACCTCCAGCTGCTCCGCCGGGGCGGAGGCGCCAAAGCCGTGCATGACGATCGTCTCGCCCGCAAGGCCGGTATAACGGTCCCAACCCAACTGGGCCGCCTGCTCCACCGCCACGCGCGCGGTGACATCGGGCGGGAGCACGCTGTCGCGGTAGGATCTGGGCTGGGCCTCGAACAGATCCCATGACGGCATGGAGACAAGGCGCACCCTGATCCCCTCCGCCTTCAGCTTCTCGGCCGCCTTGATGATCAGCCCCACTTCGCTACCCGTCGCCATAAGGATGACATCGGGACGCCCCTCGCCATCCGCAAGGACATAGGCCCCTTTTGCCAGACCCGTGGCGGGCGCATAGGTGCTGCGGCAGATGGTGGGCAGGTTCTGGCGGCTCAGCGCCAGCACGCTGGGACGGTCGGTCAGCTGGACCAGCGTGCGCCAGGCTTCCGCCACCTCGTTGGCATCGGCGGGGCGGATCAGCGTCACACCCGGCGTGGCACGCAGCTGGGCCAGCTGCTCGATGGGCTGGTGGGTCGGGCCGTCCTCGCCCACGCCGATCGAGTCATGGGTGAAGATATAGATCACCGGCAGCTTCATCAGCGCGGACAGGCGGATGGGCGGCTTCATGTAATCGGAAAAGATCAGGAAGCCCGAGCAGTAGGCCCGCAGCCCGTACAGCGCCATGCCGTTGCTGATCGATCCCATGGCATGCTCACGCACGCCAAAATGCAGGTTGCGCCCGCCATAGGTGCCATTCCACTGCGGCGGCTGGAAATCACCCGCCCCCGCGAAGGTCAGGTGTGTCTTGGTGGAGGGCGACAGGTCGGCCGAACCACCGAGCATCCACGGATAGTTCTTCGCAATCTCGTTCAGCACCTTGCCCGAGCTTGCGCGGGAGGCGATGCCCTTGGCATCCGCGTCAAAGACCGGGATGCCGCTGTCCCAGCCCTCGGGCAGGGTGCCGGCAAAGATATGGTCAAGCTGTGCGGCCTCGGCCGGGTACCTGGCCCGATAGGCGGCAAACAGGTCGCCCCATGTCCTGCTGGCCGCTGCCCCACGGGTGGCGATGCCGGCCTGGAAATGCTCGGGCACGCCCTCGGGCACGTAGAAGTCCTTATCTTCGGGCCAGCCGTAGAATTTCTTGGTCTCGCGCACTTCCTCCACACCCAGCGGGGCGCCATGGGCTTCCGCCGTGCCCGCCAGGTGCGGCGCGCCCCAGCCGATGATGGAATGGACGATGATCAGCGTGGGGCGTGATGTCTCGGCCTTCGCCTCGGCCAGCAGGCGGCGCATGGTGCCCGTGTCGTTGGCGTCCTTCAGTTCCAGCACATGCCAGCCATAGGCCTCGAAGCGTTTGTGCACGCTCTCGGTAAAGGCGATGTGGGTCGAGCCCTCGATGGAGATCTGGTTGCTGTCATAGATCCACGTCAGGTTGCCCAGCTTCAGGTGACCCGCGATGGAGGCCGCCTCGCTGGCGACACCTTCCATGTTGTCGCCATCACCGCACAGGGCATAGACGTGGTGGTCGAACAGCCTGAAGCCATCGCGGTTGTAGTGTTCGGCCAGCCATTTCTCGGCAATGGCCATGCCGACCGAGTTGCCGCAGCCCTGCCCCAGCGGGCCGGTCGTGGTCTCGACGCCCGCCGTGTGATGGTATTCCGGGTGGCCGGGGGTGAGCGAGTCCAGCTGGCGGAACCGCTCCAGGTCTTCCAGCGTCAGGGCAGGGCGGTCATGGGTGACGCCACCGGGGCGCACGTCACGGATTCCGGCAAGGTGGATCAGCGAATACAGCAGCATGGAGGCGTGCCCGATCGAGAGCACGAAACGGTCCCGGTTGGGCCAGAGCGGATTGGCGGGGTCATAGTTCAGCACATCGCGCCACAGCGTGTAGGCAACGGGGGCAAGCGCCATGGCGGTACCGGGATGGCCGGAATTCGCTTTCTGCACGGCATCCATGGACAGCGTGCGGATCGTGTTGATGCACAGCGTATCGATATTGGCGGGCATGCTGCCACCTCCTTCAGGGGCCATGGGAAGGGAACTAGACAGGGAACGCATGGGACCGGCCTCCTTACAGCCATGGTTGCAACCCCGGCCGGGCCCTACCTGTGCGGGCCGACGGGGCAACCTTCTTCGGTGTTCTTCTTTTTATGCCGCCTGCCCGCGGCCACCGGGCACAGGGACAATAGGCTTTTTACGGCACGCACCTTCTCACGACCGTCGGGACGGAACAAGCCATCTCGTCAAGCCGTTACCCGCGCCGCGCCATCAGGCGCCGTACAGCCTGTACCAGCGCGTGGCCGGAACCACGGTTGCACCGGCGGCCGGTACCGGGGCGGAATTTGACAGGTGCCTTCCCGTCCCTCACCTGTCACGCCAGCACATGCCGGCAGACGGAGACCATGCATGCCCCTGTTCCCCGCCAGCGACCACAGCGATGGCACCCGTTTCTTCAATCCGGCCGCCATCTGCCCCCCGGGTACGCAGCCTGCGCGCATGCGGCGCCTGGCAATCCTGAAATGGCAGTGGAACCGCCCGCGTTCCGACTGGCCGCAATGGATAGACAACCCGCCCCCCATCGGGGACCCGGCTGTCCGGCCCATGCAGGGCACGGTGGCGGTAACATTTATCGGGCACAGCACGTTCCTGATCCGCCTGCCCCGCGCCGATGGCACGGCAGTCACCATCCTGACCGACCCGATCTTCTCGAAACGCTGCTCGCCCTTTTCCTTCATCGGGCCGAAACGGGTGCGCGCGCCGGGGCGGCGGCTGGCCGACCTGCCAAAGGTGGACATCGTGCTGGTATCGCACGCGCATTATGACCATATGGACCTGCCATCCCTGCGCGCGCTGGCCCGGCGCGGCGATGACCCGCTGGTGGTGACACCGCTTGAAAACGCACGCTTCATGCGCGGGACCGGGCTGAAACGCATCATGGAACTGGACTGGTGGCAAGGTGTGGATGCGGATGGCATGCACGTAACCTGCACGCCCGCGCGCCACGGCGCCGCGCGCACGCCCTTTGACCGCAACAGAAGCCTGTGGGGCGGCTTCATGCTGCGCGACGGCGCGGGACACCGGCTGTTCTTTGCGGGCGATACCGCCGATGGCCGCCACTGGGGCCTGATCCGCGACCGTCTGGGCGCTCCAGACCTGGCGCTGCTGCCCATCGGGGCCTATGCGCCCCGCACGCTGATGGCGCGTGTACACGCCACCCCGGAGGAAGCGGTGTCCGGCCTGCGCCATCTGGAGGCGAAACAGGGAATCGGCATGCATTTCGGCACCTTCCGCCTGACGGATGAACCGATGGATGAACCCGTCCGGCGCATGCACGCCGCCACCCGCGCGCAGGGGCTTGCCCCGGGCAGCATGGACGTGCTGCACCATGGCGAATGCCGCACGCTGGTCTGGTGACATCGGGGTACGGCAGGATTGCCCGATGTTCTTTTTGGCCAAAGCGTACTATGATCACGCGCTTCCGACGGGGCCGGCCGCCGCCCCCGTTTTCCGCAACCCCACCAGCGAGGCAGGCACATGAACGATACAGTCGCCGCACCCGAATCCTTCAGTAACGCGGAAATCGAGACCCTGTTCCTGTCCGCGGCGCGGGATGGGCAGACAGACCTCGTCAGCGAATTCCTCAAGGCCGGCATCAACCCCGACACCCGTAACGACAAGGGTCATACCGCCCTGATCCTGGCCGCCTATAATGGCCATGCCGAGACCGTGCGCGCCCTGCTGGAAGGGGGCGCCAGCCCCGACCTGCAGGATGCCAAGGGGGCCACGGCGCTGGCGGGTGTGGCCTTCAAGGGGGACCTGCCCTGCGCGCGCCTGCTGGTGGCCCATGGCGCCAGCGTGGACGCACCCAATTCCGTCGGCCGCACGCCGCTGATCTTTGCCGTGATGTTCAACCGTGACCCGATGGTGACCTTCCTGCTTGAACAGGGCGCCAACCCTGACCTGCGTGATGGCGAGGGCGTGAGCGCGCGCATCCTGGCAACCCGGCAGGGCAATGCCGGCCTGCTGGCCGCCATGGGCCGCCCCGCACCCGCGCAGGGCTGAACCACCGGCCCGCACATGGGCCATCCCCCATCCGTTCACGCGCCCCCTACGGGAGGCGCCTTTCATGACCCTGACAGTCTGGAATTTCCCCTGATGAGCCGTTTCTGGAGCCCGATCGTGCATACCCTGACCCCGTACGTACCGGGGGAGCAGCCCAGACTGGCCAATCTCATCAAGCTCAACACCAATGAATGCCCCTACGGCCCCTCGCCGCGCGCGCTTGAGGCCATCCGCGCCGCGACGGACGATACGCTGCGCCTCTACCCCGACCCGACGGCCCACGCCCTGTGCGCCGCCATCGCCCACGCCCACGACGTGCCGGCCGATCATGTTTTCGTGGGCAATGGCTCGGACGAGGTACTGGCCCATGCCTTCCAGGGGCTGCTCAACCATGAAGCCCCCCTGCTGTTCCCCGACATCACCTACAGCTTCTACCCCGTCTATTGCGGGCTGTACGGCATCCGGCACGAAGCCGTGCCGCTGGACGACGGCATGCGGATCAACCTTGCGGATTATCGCAGGCCCTGCGGCGGCATCATCATTCCCAACCCCAACGCCCCCACCGGCATCGCCCTGGGGCTGGACGCCATCCGCACCCTGCTGGCCGACCATCCGGACGCGGTGGTGGTGGTGGATGAAGCCTATGTCGATTTTGGCGCGGAGACGGCCATCGGGCTGGTGGCGACGCATCCCAACCTGCTGGTGGTGCGCACCCTGTCCAAATCCAGTGCGCTGGCCGGGCTGCGGGTAGGCTACGCTGTTGGCCAGCCCGACCTGATCGCGGCACTGACCCGGGTGAAGGACAGTTTCAATTCCTATCCGCTTGACCGGCTGGCGCAGGCTGGCGCCATTGCCGCCATCGAGGATCGGGAATGGCTTGCCAAAACCCGTGAGAAGATCATAAGCTCCCGCAACAGGCTGACCGACAGCCTGGGAAAGATGGGGTTCGAGGTCCTGCCATCGCAGGCAAATTTCATATTTGTCCGCCACCCGGACCGTGATGCCGCCTGGCTCGCCGCAACCCTGAGGGAACGGGCGATCATCGTGCGTCATTTCCGGACCCCGCGCATCGCACAGTGGCTCCGTATCACCATTGGCACGGATGCCGAATGTCAGGCCCTGATAGATGGCCTGACGGATGTGCTTGCGCAGAACGGGGCGTAATACCCCCGGTTCATCACGTACCGGCCTGCCCCGCCTGCCATGCATGGCAGGCGGGGGCTGGTACGCGCTGTCCCTCTTTCCACCTGACCGTAGACAACTCATTTCCTGGACCCGAGGTCCACAGGATACCCATCATGCGCGCATTCCACGGACAGATGTCCGATAACCAGCCGATCCGTCGCACGCTTGCCGAAAAGCAGAAGCAGTTACGTGACCTGCGCGAAACGCTGGCCACCATGAAATCGCATACCGCCCCCGCCCTGCGTGAAAGCGTGCAGAAGCGCATCCGCCAGCTTGAAAGCGAAGTAAGCGCGGCCCCCGCGCTCAGGGCGGGGGAAAAGCGCCCCGCCCCCGGTGGCACCGCCCCGGGCGACCGTCCCCGCAGCCCGCGCAGGCGCCCCGAACGCGGGATCTGACACGACCCCCCGCAATACAGGAAAGGCCGGACCGCAAGGTTCCGGCCTTTTTTCATGCTCCTTGTCCCGACTGGCAAAAGTTTCCGGACGCCGGCTTTTTGAAAAAAGCCTCACCAAAAACCTCCTTCTTCTGAAATGGACAGCCTGCCGGGCGGGACATGAACAAAAAACGGGCCTGCTGTTGCCAGCAGGCCCGCTTTCGCGTGCGCCACCCGAAGATGGTCCACATGATTTCAGGGGATGGAAATCAGTGCCCCAGCGTCACTTCCTCGGCAATGTCACCACGGGCCGCGGCTTCATCAAGATAACGACGTGCTTCAGGCGAGATGGTCAGCACCAGCGTCATCAGGGCAGAGGCGATATACAGGCCGGAGAAGATCCAGATGATCCCCTCGATCCCACGCCAGGATTCGAACCACGTCACCACGGCCGGACCAACCCAGGTGCTTGCCCCCGCACCCAGACCAAGGGCGGACAGGGCGGCCGCCTTTTCCTTGGGGCAGATCTGCGGCACCAGACCGGACAGCGGCACGTAGGCCGCAATCGTCGCGCCATACAGCGCGCCCATCACGGCGGCAATCAGGAAGTTGCCGGGGAACATCTGCGGCACATAGTAGAACAGCGGCACGGTAATCGCGGCCCCCACGCCACCGAACAGCGCGACAACGGTACGGTGGCCCAGACGGTCCGCCGTGATGCCGGAGATCAGGTTCACAAGGATGTTCGACAGGAAGATGATCGACAGCAGCTGCAGCCACTGCGACAGCGAGAAGCCGATGACCTTCGTGAAGAACGCCGGCATGATCACCAGGAACGCATATTCGGACGACGTGTTGATCACGCGCACCAGCATGGCGATGAACGTCTTGGGTTCACGCCACAGGATGCTGATCGAGCTGAAGAAGATCGTGGCGGGTTTCGTACCCGCGGGGGCAAGACGGCGGGAGCCGGTCGGCTCATGCGTCATGAGCAGCGCCAGCAGGCCACCGAACATGACCAGCGCCAGCGAGGACCAGAACGTCGCCATCTCGCCAATTACCGGGATGGAGAAGCTGGCGAACAGCGAACCCAGCGTGGGCAGCCCGCCGGAGAAGGCAAACCAGAACCACCCGGCCGCCGAACCAAGCTGGCGCGGCGGGGTCGCCGCCGCGATCCAGACCAGGAAGCCATAGGTGAACAGCGGATAGCCGAAACCACGCATGGTATAGGCCGCCAGCATGATGGGATAGCTGTTGACCGCCACGCCAAAGGTCAGGAACACGATCTCGAACACGCCCCAGATGGCAAGGCCGATCCACATGACCCGCTTGGGGCCCCACAGGTCGGAAAGCGGCCCCGATGCCCACGAGGACAGCGAGACGGTCACGCCATAGATGGTGAACAAAAGGGCGGTGTCGCGCGATGAAATGCCCTGGCCTTCAAGATAGGGGGCCAGGTAGCCGGCTTCGACACCATCGCCGATCATGAAGAACAGCAGGCCCACGAACCCCCAGAACAGGGGTGCGGGAATGCCCAGCCGGTCAGCAAAGGACGTTGATTCGGACAGATTGTCTGTCTGTTTCAAGGGGAGATACTCCTCTTTCACAGGCAGCCGACACGAAGTTGAGGGGCTCCACCTCATTGCGGAGCGTCGATGCAGGCTGCGTCCTGCACTGTCCGGCGTTCCGGAAACACCAGTGCGGAACCTCAGTTTCAACAGGGTCGGGCGTGCAATCGCCCGGACCGGCCCAGTATGGGAAAGCATGGATGGCCCCAGCGCCAAAACGCCAGCGCATGATGCCTGGCAAACCTGCTTCCTCAGACGTGTTACCGGCCAAAAGTCATCAATCCGGCAGGAAAACGTGCCCCGTGGCACGACTTGCATAACAATTCGATGAAAAAACACCTGACCGCAGCCAAAATATGGCACGATCCCGTGATCTCCCGCCGCCAGAAAGACCAGAATTTGGCTAGATGTACAAAATCGTTGCGATATCGAACGATTTCACAATGATGGGATAGTTTCCAGCCTCCGCCAAAGCACAAAAAATATATTCAACGTTGGTAATCTATACTGCAAAACAGGTGTGAATGTAAGGGAATTTTCGAATTTTTGACACGATTCGTGTTTCTTTGTGATTATATCATGGTTTTTAAGGACGCATTTTTATGCATACGGAATATGCATTGACCAGATGCGCCATCTTTCGCGCGGCGGTGGTTCCTGCCATAGTCGGGACCCCGCCTCTCACGCCCGGCCGGGGCCGCACCCGCGTGCGGGTCAGGCACGGCCTGCGGCATCCACCCATGCCCGGACATGGACAAACGGAACGGTCACGGTGAACATCAACCTGTCTCTACGCCTTGCCGCACTGCCGGTTGCACTGCTGCTTTCACCCGCGCTGGCCTGCACCACCGCGCATGCCCAGAGCCTGGCCACGCAGAAGGTGCAGCGCGCGATGGAGGTGCTGCGTCTCAAGCCGGACATGGCCAGCAAGCCCTGCCTGGACAAGCTTGATGACCTGCACAAGATGGAAAAGGTGATCGAGGAAGCCAGCGAGCAGGCACACAACCCCAACCTGTCACTGGCACACGATGTGATGGAGTCGGATTACGAGGACGCGACCGAATCCTGCGTGCCCGATGCGGCCAAGCTGTGCGCCAGTCCCGGTTCGCTGGCCAGCGCCAACCAGAAAAAACTGTGCGACGCGCTGGATGCGATCATGTCCGTTGACGGATCGGATGAGGGGGAGGAAGCCGTCGCCCCCCCGCAGGGCACGTCATCCGACTGACGACGCGCGGACTCAGGGCAGCCGCGCCAGCAGCTGCAACCCTTCCGCATTGCCCAGAACGGCTGATTTTTCCGCACGGTTGAGCATACGCAGGGCGCTGGCCAGATCCGGGGCCTCCCGCACCTTGAGCAGTCCCACCAGCAGGGCGGGATTGATCGGGTCACCCGGCCGGCGCGGCGGGGGCAGCATGACCTCATGCACCCTGAGCAGCCCGGCCCGCGCGCGCAGGGCGGCTATCGCCTCCTGCACGGGATGGCCCGCCATCTGTCCCATATAGGTCACGGCCTCGGCCAGAACCGGCGGCGGGTCCGTCTCCTCGGGGATCAGCAGCAGGCGCGCCCGCCTGAACGCCTGCCCCACGGCGCTGCTGCCCGTCAGCACCGCCAGCGGAATGGCGCAGACCAGCCCCAGGGTAACCGGCAGCATCCACACAAACAGCGGCAGCGAGACACTCCACGCCGCCCCCGCCAGCAGCAGGCCCAGCACGGTGTGGATCATGTACAGCCGCACGTTCTGCATGACCTGCAGGCCGTCCGCGTCACGCCGCTGGGCATTCCAGCCGGAATCCCGCCCCAGCAGGATGGACAGCACGCCCCCGGTCTGGATCAGCATGGCGATGGGGGCCAGCAGGCCGCCCACCACCGTTTCCACCAGTATGGATGCCCCCGCCGCAATCGCCCCCCCGCAGCCACGCCGCAGCGGACCGTCAACCAGCAGCAGGATGTAGGCCAGTATCTTGGGGGCCAGCAGCACGCCCATGGTGCCGATGAACATGTATTCAGCCTGAACCGGGTCAACATGCGGCCAGTGCGGATAGAGCAGCTTGGTATCGCCAAAGTATTCGGGCTTGTAAAAACGGCTCTGGAGCGAAACCACGATACCCACCAGCAGGAACACCAGCCACAGCGGTGCCGTAACATAGGAGCCGATGCCCATGAGCATGTGCATGCGGCTGACCCAGTGCAGGCCGCGTGCCGACACCACCTTGGCATGCTGGAGGTTGCCCTGGCACCATCGCCGGTCCCGGATGGCGATATCGGTCAGCGAGGGGGGGCTTTCCTCATACGACCCACTCAGGGCGGGCACCATGTGGATCGCCCAGCCCCCCCGGCGCATCAGCGCGGCCTCCACGAAGTCATGGCTCATGATCGCGCCGCCAAAGGGCTTGCGCCCCGGCAGGTGCGGCATGCCCGCCTGCTCGGCAAAGGCGGCGGTGCGGATGACCGCGTTATGCCCCCAGTAATTCCCTTCCGATCCATGCCACCACGCAATGCCATGGGCAATCAGCGGCCCGTACACGCGCCCGGCGAACTGCTGCATGCGGGCGAACAGGGTGCGTCCGTTCACGATGACCGGCAGCGACTGGATCAGCGCAACACCGGGATTGCGCTCCATGGCCGATGTCAGCCGCACGATCACGTCACCGGACATGACGCTGTCGGCATCCAGCGTGATCATCTGCTGGTAGGCCGCGCCATAGGTGCGCACCCACTGGGCGATGTTGCCCGCCTTGCGGTCGGTATTGACCGCGCGCCTGCGGTAGAACAGCCGCCCGCCCCAGCCGGTGGCGCGGCACAGGGCCATGTAGGCCGCTTCCTCCGCCACCCATACATCGGGGTCCGTGGTGTCGGACAGGATGAACACGTCAAAGGCGCGTTCCTGCCGGGTTGCCGCAAGGCTGTCGATGGTCGCGCGCAGCCCGGCCATGACGCGGCCCGGGTCCTCGTTATAGGTCGGCATGAGCAGCGCCGTGCGGGTCAGCAGGCGCGGCAGTGGGCCGCCGCGCGCAATGCCCAGCCCCAGGCCGCCGCCCGCCAGCATCGAACAGAACCCCGCAATGGCAGAGGTAAAGGCCAGCGCGATCCACATGAACAGCAGCACGAACAGCACCAGCATCACCATGCCGGCCACCGAACGCTGCACGGCGTTGAACACCAGGTCCATCTCGTAGCCCGCGGCCCCGGTCATGGCCACGGCGCTGCCGATGACCAGCACGCGGCGCAGGCCGATCAGCCGCCATTCGGTCGGTGGCACATGGCTCCGGCCATGCAGGTCGGGCGTCTCTTCCAGCGGGTGGACGGGCATGTCCAGCGGGGCCGGACGCGGCAGCGCGCTCCAGCCCTGCGGCAGCCGCGTATCCGGCCCTGCATTGCCCGCGGGCGGTGGCTGCAGCGGGGCGCTGGCCGCTACGGTGTCCATCGATAGACCCATTCTTCCGATACCGGCCCGTTGTCATCGGCCAGTACGCAGTTCAGTTCCGCCACCTTGGCATCCCCCGGTGCGAACTCGAACGTACTGCGCCAGCCATGGATGGGGGGCACCGGCTCGACCACCACATTGCGGATCTCGCCCGCTGAAGTGCGGCACTGGAGATGGAAATGCGGGTTGTCGGGCAGCCTGTCGAACGGCGTGCCGGCAAAATCCAGGTCGAAGAAACGGGTATGCGAATCATCCGTCGCCTCGCCCACGCGGGTTGCAACGATACGGGCCAGCTTGGTGGGCCATGGCGTGTCCCACCCCCAGTACATGCGGTAGGTGAACACATATTCATGCCCCGCCGCCAGCGCATCCTGCGGGCGCCAGAAGGAGACGATGTTGTCGTTCACCTCGTTGGGGGTGGGAATTTCCACCAGATCCACCGCACCCGCGCCCCAGTCCCCGATCGGCTCGATCCACAGCGAGGGCCGTTTTTCGTAGTTGAGGGAGACATCCTCGAAATCGGTGAAGGCGCGCTTGCGCTGCATCAGGCCAAAACCATGTGGCCGCACGTCACTGAACGCCGAGAACTGCAGGTCACGCGGGTTGCGCAGCGGCCGCCACAGCTGCTGGCCGCTGCCGGTCCACATGGACAGACCCTCGCTGTCATGGGCGGCGGGGCGCCAGTCATCCACGCGCGTACGGTCGTTCGCATCAAAATAGAACATGCCCGTCAGCGGCGCGATGCCGGACTGGGCAATGGCCTTGCGCGGGTAGAGATAGGACTGGACGTCAAACACCGTCGTCTCGCCCGGGCGGATGGTAAAGCGGAACGCACCGGCCAGTGACGGGCTGTCCAGCAGGGCATGGATGACCACGCTGTCCACCCCCGCCTTGGGCTTTTCCAGCCAGAAGGCGCGGAACAGGGCGAATTCCTCGCCCGTCGGGTCACCCGTGCCATCGGCAAAGCCGCGCGCGGACAGGCCGTAGTTCTGCCCCTTGGCCACGGCACGGAAATAGGAGGCGCCAAGGAAGACGCAGAACTCCTCCATCACGCCGGGGGTGTTGATCGGCGCGCGCAGCCGCAGCCCGGCAAAGCCGATATCCTCGTTCACCCGCAGGGCGGGATCGTTATAGGTGAACATGTCGGCATTGAAGGCGATGGGACGGGACTGGCCATCGATTACCTCGTTCATCTCGATCCGGGGCGCGTACAGATAGCCACGGGGAAAGAACTCGACATCGAAACCCAGGTTCTCGCCATGCCACAGGGCCTGTTCCGAACGGAACGCCATGGAATTGTACTGGTCGAAATTCAGGTTACGCAGCGCGGACGGCAGGGTCTGGGATGGGGGCTGGTAGGGCTGCTGCGAGAGCTGGTGCGCCAGCGTGCGCACGGTTGTCGAATCAAAACTGGCGCCCTGTGCCGCGCGGGCGGCCCGCAGGGGCATGCCGGTCGCGCCATACAGGATACCAAGCGCCGTTCCCGCCTTCATGAAATCACGTCGTAACACCGAATTGAACTCCAGTTGTTTCTTCTTGGTCAGGCATAATGACACACGACGTCCCGCCGGTGGCCACGCAGGCCACCGGCGGGACCGTGATCAGGGTGTCTCATGGCTTTGTGAAGGCGGGGATGAACACATGGCCGCCAATGTTTCCAGCGGGCCACGGGCGGCCGCCCGCGTGGCCTGCTCGATCTCACGGTACAGCCGCAGCACCGCCTCCCCTTCCGCGGAAAGACCGGCCCCGCCGCCGCCACCGGGGCGTGCGGCCACCAGCGGGCGCACGAAGGCGTTGTTCATCGATTCAACCAGCAGCCAGGCCCGCCGGTAGGACATGCCCATTGCCCGGGCTGCACCGGAAATGGAGCCGGTTTCCCCGATCTGTTCGAGCAGCCGGATCTTGCCATGCCCAAGCAATGGCATGCCATTGGCGTCCAGCCTTAATGTCAGACGCATTTCCGTCATGGTGTTCCATACTCCCGCCAGCAGCTATACCATCGGCCCTTTCTACCGGAAACGATGTTATCTGGAACGGTTTTTCCTGTCATGGACCCAGCAATACCCCGATCCACGACCACGCACGGTCCGCTTTTACCTGCCTGGCGCCCCCTGCGCGTGGCGGATCTGGGCACGGTCATGACGCTGGCGGACCGGCTGCACCCCGCCTGCCCCGAACGCATGGATGTCCTGGCCGAACGCCACCGGCTCTGTCCCGAAGGCTGCCTGATCATGCCGGATGCGCAGGGTACGGCGGGGGGATACCTCCTCAGCCATCCCTGGCGCATGGGCACGCCACCGGCGCTGGATACCTATCTGGGCCACCTGCCCGAACGGCCTGACTGCTGGTACCTGCATGACATCGCCCTCCTTCCCGCCCTGCGCGGGCGCGGGGCCACGCAGGCCGCATTACAAATCATGACACGCCTGGCATGTGCGCGGGGAATACGGTGGCTGGCGCTGGTGGCGACCGAAGGGGCCGGGCCGGTCTGGACGCATCTGGGTTTTGCGCCCATGCCCGGCATCTCTCCCGCCATTACCGCCACTTACGGGGCGGATGCCTGCCCCATGCGCCGCAGGATCGATCAGGCCGCGTGACAGCCACGTCTAGCGTGGCAGGCCGGCCCTTACGCCATGTTCACGGATGGCCCTGCGTGCCCTGACCACCGCCTGGTCCAGTGCGGTCGTGTCCATGTCCCGCCAGCCATCAAAGGCAGGCAGGGCAAGGGCGGCAGCCAGGTCCGTGGCGTTGACAAGCGCCAGCTGGTCGGCATCCAGCGTGGGTTCGACGGGGCTGTAGGTTTCGCCGCGCTCGTCCCTGCCACGCAGCATTTCCAGATAGGCCGCGATGCCGAAGGCAATGCGCTCCAGGTCATGCCCGCGGGCCAGCGCGCGGCGCACGGTATCCGTCCAGAACACCTGCACCTTGGAGGCACCATCGCTGCAGATGCGCAGCAGCGTATCCGCCACGGCACGGTTGGAAAAACGGCTGAGCAGGCGCCTGCGATAGACATCCAGATCCACCCCGGCGGGCGCGTCGATCAGCGGCATGGCATCAAGGGTCCAGTAGGCATTGGCGAAACGCTCCAGATCCGCGTCCTCCACCGTTTCATGCGCGTAGCGGTAGCCCAGCAGCAGCCCCAGCGCGCCCAGCAGGATGTGCCCGGCATTGAGCATGCGGACCTTCACCTGCTCGTAGCCTGCCACGTCATCCACGAATTCCACCCCCACCTTTTCCAGCGCGGGGCGGCCGTTGCAGAATCTGTCCTCCAGCACCCACTGGCTGAAATCCTCCGCCAGCACGGGCAGGTCGTCCTCCAGACCGCTGGCTTCGTTCAGGGCATTGCGGGTGGCCGTATCCACGCCGGGGGTAATGCGGTCCACCATGGAACAGGGGAAGGTGACATTGGCATTGATCCATGCCGCCAGATCCGCATCAAGGGCGCGCGCATACCCCACGAAGGCGGTATGGGCGATATGGCCATTGCTGCGCAGGTTATCGCACGACAGGACGGTGAATGGCGCCACCCCGGCCTCCCGCCTGCGGCGCAGCCCCTCCACCACATAGCCGAACACCGTGGCCGGGCGGCGCGGATTGGCCAGGTCGGCCTGTATGGCGGGGGTATCAAGACGGAATTCGCCGGTTTTTTCGTTAATGTTGTAGCCGCCTTCCGTAATCGTCATGCTCACGATCCGGGTCCCGGGATCGGCCAGGCGGCGCAGCACGGCTTCGGGGTCGGCGGGGGCAAGCAGGTATTCCCGCAGCGCCCCGATAACGGACACCCTGCGCGCGCCGTCAGCCGCGACCTCGGTCAGGGAATACAGGCCGTCCTGCTGCTGGAATTCATGGGCCTTGGCCTCGCCACGCCTGCCGCCGTTCAGCCCCACGCCCACAATGCCCCAGGCGGACTGGCCCGGCAGGGCCAGGCAGCGGTCCACATACCAGGCTTCATGCGCGCGGAAGAAGTTACCGACACCAAAGTGAACGATCCCTCGCCCCACTTCCGCCCGTCTGTACTGTGGCGCCTGCACGCCGGCGGGAAGGTGGTTGAGGGTTGTTTCCTTCAGCATGGTGTCTCTTGCACTCCGTTGTTGGTGGTGGCCGCCCCCTGCCCTATCGCCTTGCACCGCCGCCCGGATTGGCGGGGGCCAGGTCTGCCTCGGCCAGAACCGGATGCGCCGGGAGCGGGAACGGACCATCATCCGTATGGCCGTCCGACCAGATATTGCGCACCGCAAGCCGCATGTCCGCATGCAGCAGGCCAATGGCGAAACGCATGACAGGGGTCCAGTGTTCCCCCGGCGGCTGCAGATGGTCCAGAATATCGCACAGCCCCCCGTCGGGCAGGGCCCGGCCGCGCCGGGTGGCGGCAAGCTGGTCGCAGCGCGCGGCCATCTGTCCCAGCACCGTGCCCAGCATGTCGCGCTCATGGGCCAGGATGTCGCCCGTGCGGGCGGTCTCTCCCTCCACCGCGGCACGGGAGATGAAGATGGCGTCCGAACGGATCCGGCGCAGCAGCCCCGGCAGGCGCGCCACCAGCGGATCATGCCGCGCAAGCGATGCCGGATGCTCGACCTCCGCCTCCTGCACGCCGTCATTGATGTCCTGCAGCAGGGAGCGGCACATCCCGTCGACCGTGGCCAGCGCATCATTGTCGGGATGCTGGTGCAGCGCCCCGGTAAGCAGATCGGCCAGGCGGCGCAGCAGGCTTGCGGCATTGCCCAGCACTTCGCGCCGCGCCTCGTTACGCAGGACGAAAAAGGAGACCGCGAACGACACCACCACCCCGGTCATGATCGAGGCGATGCGCTGCAGCGGGCGCGAAAACGGCTCCCCCGTGGCGGGAAACAGCAGCACGACCATCAACGTGACAATGGCCACCCGCATCTTGGGCCGCAGCGCCACCAGCACCGCCAGTGGCATCAGCATGACCCAGAACACCATGCCGACCGAAAGCGCACACCACTGTTCCAGTGCGATGGCGGACATGCCCGCCATAGCCCCGACCAGCGTGCCCACGATCTGCTCCCGCCCGGTGGAGAGCGTCTGGGTCAGCCGGGTCTGGGTTATGACGATGACCGAGGTGATCAGCGCCCAGACCGGCTCGTCCAGATGGATGATGGTAGCGACAATGCCAGACAGGATGAGCGAGACATTCATCCGCACGACCTGCCGCCACGTACCGCGCCGGGTAATGGACAGCAGAAGATTCTTCAGCCGTTCATGCATGCGGCTCAGTGCCCGCCCCCTTCCGGCAGGGGAAAGGGCACCCAGCGCAGGCCATCGGCATTCTGTACCAGGAACAGCACGGTCTTGCGGTGCTGGCTGCGCGCGGCATCCAGCTGGCGGCGCAGGTCGGCGGGCGTGTTCACCGCTGACTGCTGCACCTCGGTCACCACATCGCCGGGGCGCAGGCCGCGCTCGGCGGCCGGGCTGTCGTCGGTCACGCCCGTGACCAGCACGCCCTTCTGCCCGTCGGCCATGTTGTATTTCTGGCGCGCGATGTCATCAATCTCGCCCACCGTAAAGCCCATGCCCTCAACAGCCATGCTGCCCAAAGCCGAATTCCTGGCGGCCGGATGGGCGCTGTCGGCCCTGTCGGTCTTTTCCTCGGGCAGGGCGCCGATGGTGATGTTGACGTTCATCTGCTGGCCCCTGCGCCAGATGCCCAGATGCGCCACGCTGCCGCCCGCAAGTTCCGCCACAAGGCGCGGCAGGGCACGGCCATCAATGTCCTTGCCGTTCAGGCTCTGGATCACGTCGCCTGTCTGCAGGTGGGCGTTTGCAGCCGGGCCCTTGGGCTCGACGCCCGCGATCAGCGCGCCATGGGCGCTTTTCAGGCCAAGGCCGTCGGCAATTTCCTGTGTCACGTCCTGAATGCGCACGCCAATCCACCCGCGCGTGACCCGGCCATGCTGGCGCAGCTGGGCGATGATGCCCTGCGCTTCGGCCGAGGGGATGGAAAACCCGATGCCGATCGACCCGCCCGAGGGCGAGAAGATGGCGGTGTTGATGCCGATCACCTCCCCATGCAGGTTGAACAGCGGGCCGCCGGAATTGCCCTTGTTGATGGGGGCATCGGTCTGGATGAAGTCATCATACGGTCCCTGCTCGATATTGCGCCCGCGTGAGGAGACGATACCCGCCGTAACCGTCCCCGACAGGCCGAACGGGTTGCCGATCGCCAGCACCCAGTCACCCACGCGGGCATTGTCGCTGTCACCAAAGGGCACGGCGGGCAGTGGCCTGGGGCTGTCCACCTTCAGCACGGCAAGGTCGGTGCGGTCATCATGGCCCAGCAGGCGTGCCTTGAGCACGGTATTGTCCTGCAGCGTGATGGTGATCTGGTCGGCATGGCGGACGACGTGGTTGTTGGTCACGATCACGCCCGAGGGATCGATGATGAAGCCCGAGCCCAGCGCCTGCATCTTGCGCGGGGGGGCGTTGGGGCTGTCCTGACGGTTCATGAAGTCGTGGAAGAATTTCTCGAAGGGCGAGCCTTCGGGGAAATTGGGGACCTGGGGCGTGCTGTCGCCGTCATCGCCGTCATCGCCGTCGTCCTCGCCGGGGCGGACCATCTCGGTGGTGGAGACATTGACCACGGCGGGCAGCAGCCGGGCGGCAAGGTCGGCAAAGCTGTCGGGCATGTTGCGTCCCTCACCGGGCAGGTGCAGGGGCGTGGCCGAAGCGGGTGCAGGTGCCGGGGCGGGCGCTGGATCAGCCGCCCGCGCGGCGTGCCCCCCCAGGACCGTGGCCAGCCCTACGGCAAGGCAGGAGCGGGAAAAGGCAGCGGCACGAAGGGACATGGGGCTCATACATCCTGCTGAACGGGATCGGGACGGAGCACCTATATCACGCCCTTTACGCGCGCGGAAACCACGGCATCAGTTCCGGCACAGCGGCACGCCCGGCGGCACCCCGCCACCATGGGCGGGACGCGGCTGGCGGGCGGCCACCCGCGCGCGTTCGCGGTTGCGCGCGACAGCCAGCAGCACGGCAAACCCCACCACATTGACCGCCACCTGCATGGCCCAGCCAGTGCCGAAACTGGTCAGCGCCAGGCGGGCGTACAGGTCGATCAGGGTGCCGGCGGTAAAGATTTCCAGTGAATGCCGCCCGAACAGCGCCATGAGCTGCCCGCCCCGCGTTGCCGCCAGCGCCGCCGCCCGGCCCGATGACTGGACAAGGTAGAACAGCGCCAGCACATCCAGCAGCCGCCATGGCGAGAGGATCATCTTGTCCGGCACGGTCATGGCCAGCAGGCGCAGGTCCGCCAGCCCCCAGTCCGTCCATGGAAAGGACTGCACGGCGGAAAATGCCAGATAGCCCCCGCACACCCATGCCAGCCCCGCCACGCGCGGCAGGCTGCCCCCGTTCCGGCCCGCAACACGGGCCGCGCACACCCCCAGCACGAACAGGAACTGCCAGGCCAGCGGATCGAAATACCAGCCATCGGGGTCCAGCCAGTTGGGAAAGTTCAGGCGCGGGTCAAAATTGACCACAAGCCACACGGCGGCACTCAACCCCAGCACCACAGGCGTGCCCAGGCCACGCAGCAACGCGAACAGCGGCCCGAATCCCAGCAGCAGCACGATATAGAGCGGCAGGATGTTCAGGTTGCCCGGCAGCGCCTGAAGCGAGAGCACCCGCCACGCCGCATCCAGCCCATGCGCCAGTTCGGGTTCAAGGAAATCAACCGGCACCGGCCAGAAATGCCGCCAGATGCGGATGGTGGAAATGCACACCACCACCATCACCATCTGGTACACATAAAGCTGCCAGCACCGCCGCCCGATACGCCCCAGTACGGTACCCACCGGCTTCTTGCCAAAGGCCCGCCCGTAGGCCAGCCACGAGGCATAGCCCGCCAGCAGCACGAACACCTCCGCCGCATCGGCAAAGCCTATGTTGCGCATGGTGAAGCGGTTAAGCACATCCTGCGGGATATGGTCGATGCATATCATGAGCAGCGCCACGCCCCGCAGGGCATCGATTCTGTGGTCGCGCCGATGGGGTGCCCCCGCTGGCGAAGTGGAAATGCCCATGATGGTCCTGTCAGCCTGAACAATGCCGCCACACGCCGGAACCCGCATGGCTACCGGCCCAGCGTAAAGCAGCAAACCCGTCCGGGGGCCATTCCCGCCGGGCAGGGATGCCCCGCATGCGTGGCATGACGGCCCGCGCGCAATGCCATGCCGCCGGACATGCCGCCCGGCCGTTTCATGACTCGACCACCATGCCCCGCGCCTTCTATACCCGCACGGGTGCGAGAAACAGAGAAGTGCATGCCCATGACCAGTCCCGACCGGACAACCATAGAAAACGTGCTGCGGCACGTCCGTACAACCGACGGCACCGCCAGCGTGGCTGATCTGGGCAGGCTGGATGCCTTCATGCTGCGCGATGGCGTGCTGCATGTTGCCATTGCAACCGAACGCGGCCATGCGCCCGCCCTGCAGCCGCTCCTGCCTGAACTGGAACGGGGCCTTGTCCATGCGGTTCCCGGCTGCACCGGTGCCAGCGTGATCCTGACCGCGCACCGCGCCACCCCTTCGCCCGCGCCTGCGCCCACGGCGCCCGCGCCCGCCGGCGGGGGGCATCGCCCGCTCAATCTTGGGGGGGGCGCACCAAAGCCCGCCACCGGCCCGCTGCCCCCCGGTGTGGGGGTGGTCATTGCCGTGGCCTCGGGCAAGGGGGGGGTGGGCAAGTCCACCACCGCCGTGAACCTGGCCGTGGGGCTGGGGCTGGAAGGGCTGAAGGTCGGGCTTATGGATGCGGACGTGCATGGCCCCTCCCTGCCGCGCATGATGGGCATGAACGCGCAGCCCGAAGTGCGCGACAGCCGCCTGATCCCGCCCCATAAATGGGGCATCAGCGCCATGTCGATCGGCATGCTGGTGGATGAGGGCAAGGCCATGATCTGGCGCGGGCCCATGGTCATGGGGGCGATCAACCAGCTGCTGGGGGATGTGGACTGGGGTGCGCTGGACGTGCTGGTGGTGGACATGCCCCCCGGCACGGGCGACGCGCAGCTTACCCTGGCGCAGAAGACCGCGCTGGCGGGTGCCGTGATCGTTTCCACCCCGCAGGACATTGCCCTGCTGGATGCCCGGCGCGGCATTGCCATGTTCGAGAAGATGAACGTGCCGGTGCTGGGCATGGTGGAGAACATGTCCTATTTCTGCTGCCCCAACTGCAACCACCGCACCGAACTGTTCGGCCATGGCGGCGCACGGGCGGAAGCGGAAAAGATGGGCGTGCCCTTCCTGGGTGAGGTCCCGCTGCTGGCCGATATCCGCGCCAGCGCCGACGCGGGCGCGCCCATTGTCATTGCAGCACCCGACAGTGCGGCAGGCCAGGCCTACCGCGCGCTGGCCCACACGGTGGCGGGCGCGCTGCGCAGGCTGCTGGACAAGAAGCCAAAAACCACGAATGAAAAATAACAGAAGTTTTCCGGGTGCCGCCTTTTTTTCAAGAAGGCGGCGTCCTTCGAAGCTTTTTGGAAAAAGCTTCACCAAAAACTTTCTGATGTTTTAAGAAGCTACAGCCTGCGATCGCGCTTGATGCGGTCCCATGCCGCATTGATCCGGGCAATGCGGGCCGCCCCCTGCGCCTGCTGGGCGGGTGTCGCGCCCCGCGCGCTCAGCACATCGGGGTGATGTTCGCGCACGAGACGGCGCCAGACCATGCGCACTTCCTCATCACTGGTATCCCGCGCCACACCCAGCACGGCGTAGGCGTCCACCTCGCTCACGCCGGGGCGGGCCCCGCCATCACGCGCGCGGTCCCACGCACCGGGGCTGAGGTTGAAGGCCCTGTGCACCCCGCGCAGGAAGGCTTCCTCCCGCGCATTGATCTCACCATCGGCACGCGCGATCACGAACAGGGAGGCCAGCGCCTCCTCCAGCATGCCGGTCCTGTTGGCGAAGGCACGGCCCAGTTCGGTGGCGAACTGCCTGTAATCATCCGTCCGCTGGCGCGCACTGTCGAACAGGCGGCCGACTTCCTTCATGTTCTCGGGCGGCAGGTTGAAGCGGCGCTTGAAGGCATCGATCTCGGCCCGGTTCACCGCGCCATCGCATTTCGCCATCTTGGCCGAAAGGATGATGATGACAAGGCCATACATCTGGTCACGCTTGCCCATGACCGCCGCCATCTTGGCCGCCATGAAGGTGGCCGCCCCGTTGGGGTCGGCATTGAGCCGGGGGCCCCAGCGGTCGGTCCAGCCACCTACCGGGGTTTCCAGCAGGGACCCGTTATCCGCCGCATGCCCCAGCGCCGTGCCCACAACGGCGCCCATGGGGCCGCCGACCGCGAACCCCGCAACGCCACCAAAGATTTTGCCCCAGATTGCCATGCCCCACTGCTAGCACGGATGGACGGTCAACCCAACCAGTCTTCCCTGTCGCTACCTGCCATTTCCGGCAGGGCAGGCATCCATTCGCGCAATGCCTCCACCCGCAGTGCGGATGCCAGCGGGCGGTCGGGCGCGCGCGTCCCGTCCACCTGCCCCACAAGCCCCGCCAGTGTCAGGCCACGCCTTTGCGCAATCAGGCGCAGGGCATGCCAGAACTCCGGCTCCAGCGCCACGCTGGTGCGGTGACCCGACAGGTTCAGGCTGCGCTTGCGCAACAGCCGCGCGCCGCGCTGGGTGGGCAGCGGCAGGGGGGTAGTGCCACTCATCGGGGCAGGCGCGCCACCGCCCACCGCGCCGCCTCCGCCACCACGGGGTCGGGGTCCGAGCACAGGGCCATGGCTGCGGAACGGAGTGCAGGCTGCCCGCTATTGCCAATGGCCACCGCCACGTTGCGCACGAAACGCTCCCGCCCGATCCGCTTGATGGGCGAGCCGGAAAACCGGCGGCGGAATCCGCCATCATCCAGTGCGGCCAGTTCACGCAGCGCGGGGGCCCGCAGGTCGTCACGCGCGGCCAGTTTCATATGGCGGGTCGCCTGTGCAAAACGGTTCCACGGGCAGGCGGCCAGGCAGTCATCACAGCCATAGATGCGGTTGCCCATGGCGGGGCGCAGCGCATGGGGAATCGGCCCCCGGTTCTCGATGGTCAGGTAGGACAGGCAGCGCCGCGCATCCATCACGCCGGGGGCGGGAAAGGCATCGGTCGGGCAGGCCACGAGGCAGCGCGTGCAGGTGCCGCATCCCCCGCCCGAGGGGGCGGATTGCGGCAGGTCCAGCGTGGTATATACCTCCCCTAAAAACAGCCAGCTTCCATGCTGGCGCGAGACAAGGGAGGTATGCTTGCCCTGCCATCCCAGGCCCGCATCCCGCGCCAGCGGTTTTTCCATGACCGGGGCGGTATCGACAAACACCTTCACTTCCGTGTCGCTCCCCTGCCTGCGCCCTTCATTGACCACGAACTGCGCCAGATGCTTGAGCATGCCCTTGACCACATCATGATAGTCACGGTTGCGGGCATAGACGGAAATGTTGCCCGCATCGGGCACACGGGTGGTGGCCAGCGGGTCGCCATCGGGCGTGTAGCTGACCCCGAGGGCGATCACGCTGCGCACCTCGGGCCACAGGCCGCGCGGGTCGCCGCGCTGTTCCATGCGCTGCGCCATCCAGCCCATGCTGCCGGCAAAACCGTTTTCCACAAACGCCGCAAGGCGGGCGCGCGTGCCGTCATCCAGCCGGGCGGGGGTGAATCCCACCGCATCAAAGCCCAGCCTGCGCGCATGATCGGCAATGCGCGCGGCAAGGGCCGCCGGATCATGCGCGCAGGCGGCGCGGGCCATCAGGGCACCGGGGGGAAGTCGGGATAGGGCATTTCATCACCGCTCCAGTCATCCATCGCCCACTGCGCGCGCAGGTGGTCGGCATGGGCGGCGAACGCACCATCGACAATCGCCGCCCGCATCCCGCGCATCAGGCGCTGGTAATAGGCCAGGTTATGCCATGTCAGCAGCATCGGGCCGAGGATTTCATTGGCGCGGAACAGGTGGTGCAGGTAGGCGCGGCTGTGGCGCGAACAGGCCAGGCAGTCGCAATGCGGCGAAATGGGCCGGGAATCGGTGGCATGGCGCGCATTGCGCAGGTTGAGTGTGCCGCGCTCGGTATAGGCGCGCGCCGTGCGCCCCGCGCGCGTGGGCATGACGCAGTCGAACATGTCCACGCCGCGTTCCACCGCGCCCAGCAGGTCATCGGGCGTGCCCACCCCCATCAGGTAGCGCGGGCTGGCATCGGGGATCAGCGGCACGGTGGAATCAAGGGTGGCGAACATCAGTTCCTGCCCCTCGCCGACCGCAAGGCCACCAATGGCATAGCCCTCAAACCCGATGCCGGTCAGCGCCCTGACACTTTCGGCGCGCAGTTCCGGCTCGGTGCCGCCCTGGATGATGCCGTACTGCGCATAACCGGGGCGCTGGACAAATGCCGTGCGGCACCGCTCCGCCCAGCGCATGGACATGCGCATGGATCTTGCAATCACATCGGGTGCCGCGGGCAGGGCCGGGCATTCGTCAAAGCACATGCTGATGGTGGCATCGAGCGCATGCTGGATATCGGTCGAGCGTTCGGGTGTGAGTCGATGCTTCGAGCCATCGATATGGGAGCGGAAGGTCACCCCGTCCTGGTCCAGCTTGCGCAGCGGGCCAAGCGACATGACCTGGAACCCGCCCGAATCGGTCAGGATCGGGCCGGGCCAGTCCATGAAGCGGTGCAGCCCCCCCAGTTGGCGCACCCGTTCGGCACCGGGGCGGAGCATGAGGTGATAGGTATTGCCCAGCACGATGCCCGCCCCCGTGGCGCGCACGTTGTCCATGGTCATGGCCTTGACGGTGCCCACCGTGCCCACGGGCATGAAGGTGGGGGTGGGCACGCTGCCATGCGCGGTATCCAGCCAGCCCGCGCGGGCATGGCCAGTGCGGGCTTCGGGCCGCCAGCGGAATGTGGTCATGGCAGGTCTCCCTCACTGCGATGCAGCAGGCAGGCATCGCCATATGAATAAAAACGGTAACCCTTTGCTATGGCATGGGCATAGGCCGCCTGCATGCGACGGTAGCCGCCAAAGGCGCAGACCAGCATGAACAGCGTGGAGCGCGGCAGGTGGAAATTGGTCAGCAGCATGTCCACCGCGCGGAAGCGGTAGCCGGGCTTGATGAAAATGGCGGTCTCGCCATGGAAGGGATGCACCACGCCGTCCTCATCCGTCGCACTTTCCAAAAGGCGCAGCGACGTGGTGCCCACGGCAATGATCCGCCCCCCCGCCGCACGGGCGGCGTTGATGCGCCGGGCGGCATGCGGGGTGATGGTGCCCCGTTCGGCATGCATGCGGTGGGCGGAAATCTGTTCGCTGCGCATGGGCAGGAAGGTACCCGCCCCCACATGCAGCGTCAGCGTCTGGCGCAGCACGCCAGCGTGGTCGAGTGCCGCCAGCAGGTCGGGGGTAAAATGCAGCCCCGCCGTGGGGGCGGCTACCGCGCCCCGGTGCTGGGCGAAGATGGTGGCGTAGTCCTTGCGGTCCTGCTCGGTCGGGCCTTCGGGGCGGGCAATGTAGGGGGGCAGCGCCAGATGTCCCGTATCATGCAGGAACTGGTCGAACGCGGCCCCTTCCACGCTGAAGCGCAGGGTCACGTCGCCCGCATCGCCACACGCCAGTACGTCCGCCGTGACGGGGCTTGCGCCAAAGGCCAGCGTATCACCGGGATGCAGGCGGCGGGCATTGCGGGCCAGCACGTGCCATGACCCGTCGGGCAGGATACGGTCAAGCGTGATGCCGATCCTGGCCGCCCCCCGCGTGGCTGAAAGCTGGGCGGGAATGACCGCCGTATCATTGGCCACCAGAATGTCGCCCGCGCGCAGGCAGCCCGGCAGGTCGCGCACATGGCGGTCCATGATCGGGCCTGCCACCGGCACGTCAAGCAGCCGCGCGCTGTCACGCGGGCGGGCCGGGTGGTCGGCTATCCGGTCGGGGGGCAGGGTGAAGTCGAAATCAGAAACCAGGTCCGTCATGCGGCTCCCTTTACGGAATCCCCACGGCTCTTGCCAGTCCGAACTGTGCGCGGAGGCCGCATGCAGCCCGATGTTGGACAGAAGCGGCGGGGGAAGCCAGAATGACATGGCGATTCCCGTACGGGAATTTTTCATCCCGCCCCCATGCCGGGCGGGCGAACCTTATGGAGACACAGACCCATGTCCTACGCCGCACTTGATGCCGTCCGTATTGCCAAGGCCTGCAAGACCGCACTGCATGTGCTGGAAACGGTCGAGGAAAAGGACCGCAACGAAACCTACCAGCGCAAGACGCTGATGATCCAGCGCATCGAGGCCCTGGCCCGCGCCGCCGCCGAAAGCAAGAACGGTGATCAGGCCATTACCCTGACATCGGAAGAATTCTGGCTGATCAGCCAGAACTGGTAAGACCGGCCACGCGCGGGGCAACCCCGCCATCGCTGACCCCGATCCGCCCGCCCCCGCGCGGAAAGCAGGAAACCGACATGACGTTCACACTGACAAGCCGCTCCTTCCACGACGGGGACCGCCTGCCCGAAGCCCAGGTGTTCGAGGGCATGGGCTATTGCGGCGGCAACATCTCGCCCCCGCTGGCATGGCAGGACCCGCCCGCCGGGACCAAGAGCTTTGCCATAACGCTGTACGACCCCGATGCGCCCACCGGCTCGGGCTGGTGGCACTGGGTGGTCATCAACATTCCCGCCACCGTCTCCTCCCTGCCCGCCGGCGCGGGATCGGGGGATAACAACCTGCCCGAACCCGCCGAAATGACGCGCACCGATTTTGGCGGCAACGTGTATGGTGGCGCCGCCCCCCCGCCGGGGCCGGACCATCATTACATCTTCACCATCCATGCGCTCGATATCGAACGCATCGAACTGCCCAGTGACGCTTCGGGCGCGATGGTGGGCTTTGTCATCAACCAGCACCGCCTTGGCTCGGCCACGCTGACCGCCGTGTATGGCAAGAAGCCGAGATAAGGCCTTGGTAAAAGCCTGAATGTTTTCGGATGCCGCCTTTTTTCAGAAAGGCGGCGTTCCCTGAAGCTTCTTGAAAAAATCTTCACCAAAAACTTTTCTATGATTTGCAGGCCATGGAAAGCGCACGCCCCCTGCCCTATCCCTGGTAGGATGCGATCTCGATCAGGTTGCCATCGGGGTCGTTGCAGTAGACGGACGTGACCGGCCCCAGCGCCCCAAGCCGGGCCACGGGGCCTTCGGTCACGCGCACACCGCACTGTTCAAGATGCTCGATCACATCGGCACTGCTCAGCGCGGTGGTAAAGCACAGGTCATTGGTGCCCGGCAGCGCATCTTCCGCCGTGGTCCAGCCTTCCGCCCCGTGCGGGCGCAGGTTGATCTTCTGGCCGCCGAATTTCAGGGCCGTGCGGTTGTTGCGCCCGTATTCCTCACGCTCCATGCCCAGCACGCGCTGGAACCACGAGGCCGAGACCTCAAGGTCACGGACACTCACCACAAGGTGGTCAAGACGATCGACGGTAAAACGCATGGCGCTCCCAAACCTCCGCTATGTCCGGCCCGCCGGGCAGGCCGGACGCAACGCCCGCGGCGGTTACGTTCAGCCGGTCAGGCCGTCGTAAAAATCATTACCCTTGTCGTCGATCACGATAAAGGCCGGAAAATTCTCGACCTCGATCTTCCAGACCGCTTCCATGCCCAGTTCGGGATATTCCAGCACCTCCACCCTGCGGATACAGTCCTGCGCCAGGCGGGCGGCAGGGCCACCTACGGAGCCAAGGTAGAAGCCGCCATATTCCTTGCATGCCTCCCGCACGGCCCTGGAGCGGTTACCCTTGGCCAGCATGACGTAGGAGCCGCCCGCCTTCTGCAACATGGCAACATAGCTGTCCATGCGGCCCGCCGTGGTGGGACCGAAGGAGCCGGTGGGCATGCCCTCCGGCGTCTTGGCGGGGCCGGCGTAATAGACGGGATGATCCTTGAGGTACTGGGGCAGGCCCTCGCCCTTTTCCAGCCGCTCGCGGAACTTGGCATGGGCGATGTCGCGCGCCACCACCATCGTGCCGGTCAGGGACAGGCGGGTGCGCACCGGATATTTCGAGAGCGTGCGGCGGATCTCGTCCATCGGCTGGTTCAGGTCGATCTGGACCGCCTCGCCCTCCAGGTCGCCATCCGTGGTTTCGGGCAGGAAGCGGGCCGGGTCGGTCTCAAGCTGTTCAAGGAAGACGCCATCGGCGGTGATCCGTGCCTTGACCTGACGGTCGGCCGAGCATGAAACCCCGATTCCCACCGGCAGTGACGCGCCATGGCGCGGCAGGCGTACCACGCGTACGTCATGGCAGAAATACTTGCCGCCAAACTGCGCACCAATGCCCAGGCGCTGGGTCAGCTTGTGGATTTCCTCTTCCATTTCCAGGTCACGGAAGGCGTGGCCCAGCGGGCTGCCCTGTGTCGGCAGGCTGTCCAGCCAGCGGGTGGAGGCGAGTTTCACGGTCTCAAGGTTCTGCTCGGCCGACATGCCGCCGATCACCACCGCCAGATGGTACGGCGGGCAGGCCGACGTACCCAGCGTGCGGATCTTGCCATCCAGCCATTTCAGCAGGTTTTCCTTGCCCGACAGCAGGGCGCGGGTTTCCTGGAACAGGAAGGTCTTGTTGGCCGACCCGCCCCCCTTGGCGATGAACATGAGATCCATCTGCTCGGCATGGTAGTCACCGGGGGTCGCCGAGATATGGAACTGCACGGGCAGGTTGGTGCCGGTGTTCACTTCCTCAAACATCGAGACCGGCGCCATCTGCGAATAGCGCAGCGAGGTGCCGGTATAGGTATCGTACACCCCGCGTGAGAAGGCTTCCTCCTCATTGCCATCCACCCATACGCGCTGGCCCTTCTTGCCGTACACGATGGCGGTGCCGGTATCCTGGCACATGGGCAGCACGCCACCCGCGGCAATGCAGGCGTTCTTGAGCAGGTCCATGGCCACGAAGCGGTCGTTTTCCGATGCTTCGGGGTCTTTGAGGATCTTGGCAAGCTGCGCCAGGTGGCCGGGGCGCAGCAGGTGCGCCACATCGTTGAACGCGCGGGCGGCCAGCGCGGTCAGGGCTTCGGGGCGGACATGGACCACCGTGCGCCCGCCAAGGACCGAGGTGGTAATCCCCTCGATCTCCAGTTTCTTCCACGGTGTGTCATCATCATGCAGCGGAAAGAGCGGGCCATAGACAAATGGCTTGCGCGTGGGTGCAGATACATTCAACGGACGTCTCCTGCCTGTTCCCCCGGATTGTTTCCGGGTGGCGGCGTTCAGGTTCAGGGCGCGCCCGGCGCATCCGGCGCGCCCGGATGGAAGATGTGGCTCAGCCCGGTCCCCCCGGCCCCTTCTTGCGGAAGGCGGCAAGACTTACGACCTGCGGGCTGTCGTCCTTTTCCGCATCCGTGCCGTCGGCACCGCCCTGGACGGGGGCGGCATCATGCGCGGTGGCGGGCTGTACCGCCACCACATTGGGCGCGCCACCGGCCACCGGCGGGTGTTCGGGCACGCTGAAGCGCAGGGCAAGGCGGATATGCGGATCGGCAAAGGCCGACACGGCGGCCACCGGAATGACCAGCGTGGACGCAACCCCGCCAAAGGACAGCCCGACCGAGATGACCTGCCGGGCGCGATCCACCTTCAGGTCCCAGAACTGGTGCTGGAGCACGATCGTGATCTCGTGCGGGTACTGGGCGCGCAGGCGGTCGGGCATGCCAACGCCGGGCCAGTCGGTGCGGAAGGTCAGGTAGAAATGATGATCACCCGGCAGGCCATGTTCGGCGGCATGTTCAAGCGCGCGCAGCATGACCTGGCGGTAGGCATCCTCGATCCAGGAATCATAGGGCATGAGGCTGTCGGGGAGGGCGGTGTCAAAACCGTTTTCCTCGTCATGATCATCAGACATTTCGGACTTCTCCGTACATCCGCCCGGACGATGAACCGCCGGACCGGACTTTTGCAGACATGCGGGTTCAGACCACGCCGTGCCACAGCTTCAAGCTGTGCGTCAAACTTCGGGGCGTGGCAAGCCACTGGCGTGCGCCGTCCCTTCACGAAGCGGATACCACGGCCCGCGCCGGACACGGGAGAAAAAGAAGTGGGAGGGCTTCTGTTGCCCGGTGCCCTCCCGAACCGCGCTTATCGCTTATGCAGCGACAGCGAGCACCTCAGAGTTATCATTGGCACTTGTGATTTAGCCCGATAACGGTGGTACAATGCCGGGCAAAAGGCGGGTCTTTACCATGCGTGTCGAGCCTGTTTCGTCCCCATGTCCCCCATCAGGGGAAAACTGGTGGAGACGCCGGGTACCGCCCCCGGGTCCACAACACTTATTCCACGCGCCGTTTATCGCCATAGCCAAGGGGCAAGCCCCTCCGGCACCTGTGGATATAGGCTTTCCCCCCGTCTCTGGCAAGGGGTGCGCGGGGCGGGTCGGACAGGGGCGCAACACCGCCCGCGCCTGCCGCCCGGCCGCCCCTTTCCCGGCTGGTCACGTCGGAACAACCATCTGACAGAGAATGAAAGTTTCCGGACATTACCCTTTTCCAGGCCGGTGGCCGCCGTGGAGACTTCCCCAAAGGACTTCCTTCTTTCCGGAACTGTCCCTTATATGACCGGGAACCGGCTGCGCCATGATGCCGCCACAGCCGTGGCGCACAGGCGGGACCGGATGGCGGACCACCATACTTTATGGGGCAGGACCCATATGGTATGCCCTGCCTCCTCCACCTAATGATCGACACGGACGGGACGGCACATGTTTTCCAGTGAGCAGAAATCGGCAATCGAGGCAGCCCGCGCCGGATGGGCACAGACCCGCCGCCTGGTCGTGCCCGCGGTGGAAGACATGCTCTATTCCCCCATTCCCGTGCTGGGGAGCGGATTCGTGCGCGCGGTGGACTATATGGGCGGTGACAGCGGCATCGTGCAGGGGGCGCGTGTTTCCTACGGCAAGGGCACGCGCAGCACATCCGATGACCGGGGGCTGATCCGCTACCTCATGCGCCACCGCCACACCAGCCCGTTCGAACTGGCGGTGCTGAAGCTGCATGTGCGCGCGCCCATTTTCGTCACCCGCCAGTGGTTCCGCCACCGCACCGCCAGCATCAACGAATACTCCGCCCGCTATTCCGTGCTGGAGAAGGAATTCTACTTCCCCCGCCCCGAGGACATCGCCACCCAGTCCACAAACAACAAGCAGGGCCGTGCCGACGCCCTGCCGCCCGAGCAGGCGCAACAGGTGCTCGACATCCTGCGCGATGACGCCGCGCGCTGCTATGACCACTACCTTGACCTGCTCAACGAGGACGAGAACGGCGAACGGCGCGACCCCAGCCGCCCCGCCATCGCGCGCGAGCTTGCGCGCATGAACCTGCCGGTCAACATCATGACCCAGTTCTACTGGCAGATTAACCTGTGGAACCTGCTGCATTTCCTGCGCCTGCGCGCGGACAGCCACGCCCAGTACGAAATCCGCGCCTATGCCGACGCCATCCTGCAGATCGTGGAAAAATGGGCGCCGCTGACCTTCGAGGCCTTTACCGACTACATGCGCGATGCGGTGCTGCTGTCCGGCCCGGCGCTGCGCGTGCTGCGCGCGGCCATGGGGGGCGGGACCGTCAATCCGGCGGCGGAAGGGCTGTCGAAGCGGGAAATACGCGAACTGGCTGACATGTTTCCCGAAATTGCGCCCCGCCTGCATGGCTGAAGGGGTACGGGAACTTCAACAAACCGTGATTTCGCGCCACCCTCCCCGTGCCGTGGCGTTTGGAGCGTGTGGATTCCATATCACACTCAACGCGGCAATTCTGCCAGCATCCTTCCCTTACGGGCGGCATGGGGCCGCATCCGCGCCCATGTGCCCCATGCAGGGCAGGCACAATCTTCCCCTGTAATCAGGCAAGCGGATTGCACAACAGCGATCCCATGCTAGAGAGTGACGCAAGAAAGGGCGTCATCGCCCGGTTCAGGATTCTTGCAAACGCATTGAGCCACCCCGCCATGCCATGGCGGGCAAGCGAAGACAGAGGGAAGCGGAAACGAGTATGCGCGCAGAGACAGGATCGAATTCTTGGTCGTCCCGCCCGTTCCCTTCCCCGCGTCGTTCGATGCTGCGCGTCGCGGGGGTGGCTCTTGGACTGCTTGGCCTTGCCTCATGCGCGGCCCCGCCGCCAAAGGACCCCGACGCGCTGGCGGAATACAAGGAAGCCAACGACCGGTACGAAAAGCTCAACCGCAAGGCCTTCGGCCTGACCATGTGGGCCAACAAATACACCCTGCGCCCCGTGGCCAAGGCCTATATCTGGGCCGTGCCGCGCCCGCTGCGCAATTCGTTCGGCAGCCTGTACCAGACCATGAACGAACCGGTCGTGTTCTTCAACGACGTGGGGGCCGGCAAGCCCCGCCGCGCGGGCGATGCCTTCGTACGCTGGTGCATCAACATGACCGCCGGGCTGGGCGGCCTGATCGATGTGGCCAATTACGCGGGCTACAAGCATCATGACAATGACGGTGGCCTGACGCTGGCCACATGGGGCGTGCCGTCAGGCCCCTACCTGTTCCTGCCTGCCCTTGGCCCGTCTTCCTTCCGTGACGGCCTGGGCTACGGGCTGGATGTCGGCCTGTCGCCATGGAACTACGTGCCCCGCGGTTATGGGCTGTTAACCTTCAACTGGGCCTATAACATCATGGGCACCATCAACGGCATGGCGACCAATGTCGACGCGCTGGACCAGGTCATGAAGGATTCGCTTGATCCCTACGCCACCATCCGCAGTGCCTACCAGCAGCAGCGCAAGGCGATGGCGGAAGCCATAAAGAACGACCATCGGGCCACCGTGCCCGACTGGTACCACACCAGATAATAAAACAAGGGACAAAGCGATGCAGTCATCCATCCCCCGTCGCCACGCACTGGCTCTGCTGGCAGCAACGTCCGCCGCCATGCCTGTTGCTTCAGCATGGGCGGTTGATGCCGGCGCGCAGGCGCGTTCCTTTGTCACCATGTTCGGTAACAAGCTTGTCGCCATCGTCAACAGCGATATCGCGCTGGAAAAGAAGAAGCAGGACATCCTGCCGCTGCTGGGCCAGTACGTGGATGTGGACGCCATCGGCCGCTACTGCCTGGGCCGCTACTGGCGCACCGCAACACCCGAACAGCAGGACCGCTACCTCAAGCTGTTCCACCAGGTGCTGGTCAACGCCATTACCGACAAGATCGGTGACTACCGTGGCGTGACCTTCGTGGTGGGGTCCAGCGCGCCGTCAGGCGATGACACGGCCGTCTCCACCGTCATCAACCGCCCCGGCCAGCCGGGCGCCGATACGCAATGGATCATAAGCACCGCCAGCGGCAGCCCCAAGGTGGTGGACGTGGTGGGCGAAGGCGCCAGCCTGCGCCTGACCCAGCGCGGTGACTACACATCCTTCATCGCGCGCAATGGCGGTAATCTTGACGGGCTGCTGCGTGCGCTGGACAAGCAGATCGCGAACCACCACTAATCCCCATTCGTGCCGGCAGACAGGGCATGCAGCATAACAGCCGGTAGCAATACCGGCTTTTTTGTCATACCCCGCGCATCATGGAAAAGTTTCTGGTGAAGCTTTTGTCGGGAAGCATCAGGCCATGCCGCCTTTGGGAAAAAAGGGGCATCCGGAAACTTTCATCATCCTTCATCAACGCGTTATTTTGCACCCGTCGCATGTCCATGCCCTTCAGTGCAGGCGTGCCCGCTCCATGCGCGGCCGGGTACTATGGTAAAGTAGGATATCGGGCCGCCCGGCCTGCGGGACCGCACAGGCCCGCATGCCAGCCCCCCCGAAAACCTGCCGGGCCACGATATCTTCCGCCCTGACATAGGCGATGACACGCTCCACACCCCCCGCATGCGCGAAGGCCAGTGCGGTACTCGCCGCCTCCCGCGTCAGGGTGGTATCATGGGCCTGCGGGACGATGGCGAACTGCATTTCGTGACAGTCGGGTAGCGTGGTGGAAGGCTGCACCCCCGCAAGGCCAATGAAATGACCCTGCTGGCGTATGGTGAACATACCAACGCCCTCCCGCCCCCATGTCATGAGGTCGGTCATCATGTCCTGCTCACTCAGGGCGCGGTTGCACACACCCCCCGCCAGCCGCCCGGTTACGCCGGCGCTGGCCTTGAGCCGGACCACATCTTCCAGATCGGTCCATGACACGGGATCAAGCTGCAGGCGCGCCGTCCGTATGCTGTTCCTACACCCCATGGCTGCCTCCATAACGGCAGGAGTAAAGACCTGAGCGTTATTGAGACAGATAACATTCCGGATGGCAAATGGAATCAGCGTTCGATGGGGCGGTACTTGATCCGGCTGGGTTCGGTCGCATCCGGGCCAAGGCGGCGGCGCTTGTCTTCCTCATACGCCTGGAAGTTGCCTTCGAACCACTCAACGTGGCTGTCGCCTTCAAAGGCAAGGATATGGGTGGCCAGACGGTCAAGGAACCAGCGGTCATGGCTGATGATCACCGCACAGCCCGCGAATTCGGCCAGGGCCTCCTCCAGCGCGCGCAGCGTATCGACATCCAGGTCGTTGGTCGGCTCATCCAGCAGGATGACATTGCTTTCCTGCCGCAGCATCTTGGCCAGGTGCACGCGGTTGCGCTCACCACCCGACAGCACGCCCACCTTCTTCTGCTGGTCCGGCCCCTTGAAGTTGAAGGCACCGACATAGGCACGCGACGGCACGGCGCGCTTGCCCAGATAGATGACATCCGTCCCGCCGGAGATTTCCTCCCACACGGTCTTGTTGTCATCCAGGCTGAAGCGCGACTGGTCCACATAGCCCAGCTTGACCGTCTCACCGATGGTAAGCGACCCGCCATCGGGCGTTTCCTGCCCCATGATCATCTTGAACAGGGTGGACTTGCCCGCGCCGTTCGGCCCGATCACGCCCACGATGCCGCCAGGCGGCAGCTTGAAGTTCAGGTCATCGATCAGCAGGCGGTTGCCGAAGCCCTTGCGCAGGTCCTGCGCCTCGATCACGGTGCCCCCCAGACGCGGGCCGGGCGGGATGACGATATCGGCCACACCACCGGACTTCTCGGCATTCTGGGCCAGCATTTCCTCATACCGCGCGATACGGGACTTGCTCTTGGCCTGACGGGCCTTGGGGGAGGAGCCGATCCATTCCTGCTCGGCGGCAAGGGCGCGCTGGCGGGCACTTTCTTCCTTTTCTTCCTGCGCCAGGCGCTTGCGCTTCTGGGTCAGCCAGGAGGAGTAATTGCCCTCGAACGGATAGCCCCGGCCACGCTCAAGCTCAAGGATCCAGTTGGTGACGTTATCAAGGAAGTAACGGTCATGGGTAATGACCATCACGGTGCCTTCGTAGTCACGCAGGGTCTTTTCCAGCCATGACACGCTTTCCGCATCCAGATGGTTGGTCGGCTCATCCAGCAGCAGCAGGTCGGGCTTTTCCAGCAGCAGGCGGCACAGCGCCACACGGCGGCGCTCACCACCGGAAAGCTTGTCCACCGGGCTGTCGGCGGGCGGACAGCGCAGGGCCTCGAGCGCGATCTCCAGCTTGCGGTCCAGTTCCCAGCCGTCGCCGGCATCGATCACTTCCTGCAGTTCGGCCTGTTCGGCCAGCAGGGTGTTCATCTCGTCATCGGACATGGGTTCGGCGAACTTCATCGAGATCTCGTTGAAGCGGTCCACGGCCTTTTTCAGCGCGCCAAAGCCCAGCGCCACGTTCTCGCCAACCGTCAGGCTTTCATCCAGCTTGGGTTCCTGCTCCAGGTAGCCCACGCGCGCGCCTTCGGCGGCCCAGGCCTCGCCACCGAATTCCTTTTCCACGCCCGCCATGATCTTGAGCAGGGTGGACTTGCCCGCGCCGTTCACACCCAGCACGCCAATCTTCACGCCCGGCAGGAAGGACAGGGTAATGCCCTTGAAGACCTCACGCCCACCCGGATACGCCTTGGTCAGGTCCTTCATCACATAGACATATTGCGTGGCGGCCATGACGGTCGGCTCCTGATCAATGAGGAAGTGGGCAGGTCATCCGCACGGCATGGTCGGGCGCGCGTGCGGGTACTGCATGCAAAGAGCCTGCCTGCGCCCGGCAGGACTTGAACCCGCAACCAAGCCGTTATGAGCGGCCCGCTCTAACCAATTGAGCTACGGGCGCGCAGGCAGCCCCTGATCTCGCGCATGTGGAGGGATTTGGCAAGATCCACATGCTTTTTTCCACGTAATTTTTTCCGCGCCAGAGGCGGCATTGCCATAAAAAAAACAGGTTCATGATCTGGCTCATGGTCGGGGTCCATGCCACGGAACATGACTTGCACAGGAAACGGGGGGAGCTATACGGTCATTCCCCGTTAAATCACGCCGCCACGCTTCGGGGTGGCCCTTAACGCACACACAGGCAGCAGGAGGCCTGAACAGCAATGGACGTATCGAAGATTTCCCCCGGCAAGGACGTACCCAACGACATCAACGTCGTGATCGAGATCCCGCAGGGTTCAGGCGTCAAATACGAGATCGACAAGGACAGCGGCGCACTGGTGGTGGACCGCATCCTGTTCACGCCCATGGTCTATCCCGCTGCCTATGGCTTCATTCCCAACACCCTGGCCGCCGATGGCGACCCGACCGACGCGCTGGTGCTGATGCCCGCCGCCGTCGTGCCCGGCGTTGTGGTGCGTGCCCGCCCCATTGGCGTGCTGCGGATGGAAGACGAGAGCGGACAGGATGAAAAGATCATCTGCGTACCCCACGACAAGGTGCACCCATACTATTCCAAGGTGGAGAAGCTGGAAGACCTGCCCGAGATCGTGCTGAAGGAGATCGAGCACTTCTTCACCCGCTACAAGGATCTGGAAAAGGGCAAGTGGGTCAAGGTGTCCGGCTGGGCCGACAAGAATGTCGCAGGCGAGATCATTGTTGAGTCCATCAAGGCCGTGGCCGGCAAGTAAGGGCCTGCCCGAAAACATTGGCTTCATAAAAAACGGCAGAACGGCCGGGTGCTGCCCCTGTCCCGACGGATGGCAGCGCCCGGGCCCTGCCGGGCTGGCGGTTTCCTGACGCCCCACGGGGCATGACGGCCCGCCCGGCCGGCCGGATGCGGGATGACGCCGGGTAATCATGCCACACCGCGCAGGGCCACATGCCCGCCACCGGCCACAAGCCGGCCGATCAGGCCATGATAGCGCGCCATGTAGCTGCCCATGTCCAGCGTGCGTTCCGCCTGCCTGCGCACATTGACGCGCAGCCTGCGGGCCAGCCGTCCGTCCTCCAGCAGTTCCAGCACGCCATCGGCGATACGGTGCGGGTCAAGGAACGGGACCAGCCGCGCCGTCCGGCCATCTTGCAGGAATTCCTCCACCGGCGGGGTCCGGCTGGCCACGATGGCACAGCCACACGCCATGGCTTCACGCAGCGACCATGACACCACGAACGGGTATGTCAGGTACACATGCGCGTCCGAGCGCTGGAGCAGCCGGCAGAAACGGTCATACCCCACCCGCCCCGCAAAATGGACGCGCGCGGGATCGATCCGCCCCTTCAGTTCAGCCAGCATATGCTCCCGCCATGAGCCGCCACCCGGCGCACGGCCGCCATAGCTGACACCATCCCCCCCCACCAGGACCACCCGCGCATCCGGCCGCCCGGCCAGGATACGGGGCAGCGCGCGCATGAACACATGGAAGCCACGATAGGGTTCCAGATCGCGCGCAACATAGGTAACCAGCTTTTCCGTGGGCAGGATTTCAATATCCCCCAGCGTAAAGACCCGCCTGCGCGCCTGCGGGTCGGGCGCGCAGCGGTTCAGGTCCACGCCTTCGGGCAGGCAGGTCAGGCGTGCCCGCGCCCAGTCGGGATAGGTGTCGCGCTGGAAGCGGGTGGGCGTATGCCCCCAGCCGGGACCGGCAAGGGCCAGCAGGTTGAGCGTGTTGCGCGCACGGACCAGCGGGGCCACGTCCGGCCCGGGGGCGAATTCGGGGTCGAACCCCACATCCAGCCCGGTGGGATGATAGAAGAATTCGTAATAGCCCAGCATCGGCACACCGGGATAGACATCGGCCAGTTCCAGCATCTCGCCCCAGCCATGGTGGCCGATGATGATATCGGGCACATAACCCAGACCGCGCAGCGTGCGCGCCGCACGCGCCACTTCGGCCGCGCGCTGCATGCCACGCGCCAGTTCCGCTACCGGGGCGGGACCCGGCGCGCGCGGGGCCGGGGGCATGCGGTAGGCAACGCGCCGCACGCCCGCCATCTGCGCACGCCCCGATTCACTTATGAAAACAATCTCGTTGCCGCTCCCCGCGCACAGGTCACGCAGCAGATGCACGAACTGGGCCGGAAAATTCTGGTGCACGAACAGGTATTTCATACCCGGCACGGCCCGTACCGCCCCGGTGCGCGCGCCCGCACTCACGCATCCGCCCGGTCACGGGGCCGGCGGGCAGCCTTGCCCCTACGGCCCGACGCGGGGACTGGTGGGGGGGAACCGGCGCCAGCCCGCTCAGGCCTGCGGTTCCACCACGGCACGACAGGGGAGGCCGCGGCCTTTTTTGCGTCCCCCTTCCCTGTCGCGGCGGCTTCCCCCGCCTCTGCGGGCACGATGTCCTCCCCTTGCGGGGTTCCGGCCTGCATACCCGACGCACCGGGCCGCGCTTCCTGCCGTGCCGGAAGCCTGGCCGGACGGCCACGCCTGCCACGCCGCCCCCGGCCCGGTGCCGGGGCCTGTGCATCGGCCCCGGCGCAGGCGGCCAGCAGGCTGTCCTCGGCCGCGTTATCGGATGGCACGGGCTGTTGTTCCCCACTGGCCCGCGGCACGATTTCAATACGGAAGGCTTCCAGCGGGGCGCGTGTGGTGGCCATAAGCGGCTCGTCCTCCACCGGGCCCAGACGGGTTCCATCGGTAAAACTGGCCTCGACGCGACAGGCAAGGCTTTCGGCCACCGCCGCCTTCAGGCGCACGCGCAGCCCCAGCAGCGGCAGCGCCATGCCACGACTGCCACAATACTGGCCACCTTCCACCCAGGGTGAATACCAGTCCTGCCCCAGTATGGCCTGATATTCGATATCGGACGCGGCAAGGCCGCTGGCAGGGCTGATCATGAACCCTTCCAGCCACTGGCCACTGCCACTTCTGCCCATCCATGCCCCCAGCGGCGCCTTTACGTCGCCCCGGCGCTGGATATGGGCCACCATGCTGCCGGCTTCGGCCTGCACCGCCGCCCTGACGGGCACGGGGGCACGGGACGCGGGCGCGGATGCGCCATTCCCCAGACGGACCACCTGCAACCCCGGCAGTTCGGGCGCTTCCTCCGCGTGGTAGGTCGTGACCAGCACAACCCCACCGGGAGGCGGTACCCGCACCAGCGCCGCGCCGTTCTGGCTGCCAATCCAGCCATCGGCATCGAATGTACTCACCCGCACCCCGCTTTCACCCGGTGGCGGACTGATCCGCATGCCCGATAGCGGCCCGCATGCACCCGGCAGGGGGCCGGGCGCATGGAAAATGCAGTATGTGCCCGCTTCCAGCCGCATGAGCCGGGCAGTCGCCTGGATACCACCCGCCTGCGCGCGGGGCATGGGGGCCGGTTCGGTTTCCATCATCCCCTCCCCACATGGAAGGGCGACAGGGCACGCGGGCCGACAGGGATGGCAGGGGTCAAGACGGGTGGCCTCTTCTATGGTCATCAGGAACACGCTTGCCGGGCATAAGACAGCAAAAACGTATTCAATTGGTGAACGGGCAGCCCCAGCGGCACACAGGTCCCCCGCCCCGTGGCGTGGATACGCGCGGCCACGGCACCCAGGTCAAAGGCCACACCGCGCAGGCCCGCACGCCACAGCTGCGTCAGGGTGAAACACCATGTCTCGGGACAGACGGAGGGCACGAAACCGACATGCCCCCCGCAGCCGCGCAGCAGGCCGATCGCGTCCGCCGGCCCGTACGGGCCGGTCATGAACACCCGTCCGGTTTCCAGCAGGGGTGCGTCGTCCGAGGTATGGCCCACCACCACGAATTCCAGCGCCAGATCCCGCACCCGCGCATCGCGTGCGGCGGCAAGCAGCACGCCATGTCCCTTTTCCGGTCCGATTCCGCCCGCCACCACCACGCGGTACCGGCCCGTGGGCGGCGGCAGGCCGGAAGCAGGCGCCGTGGTGACAGCGGCGGCAAACTGGCGCAGGGACTGATCGGGACGGTCATCCTCCAGCGCCGCGACATGACAGGGGACGGCAGGGAAATAACGCGCCAGCCGCGTCGCCACATCGGCGGACGGGACCACCACATGCCGGGCGCCGGCCAGTTCGCGCGCCGTATCACGCCGCAGGCGGGCCACATCCGTCTCCCCCACCAGCGAGCCAAGGCTGCCCACACACGCACGGCAGGCGGCAGGGCCCGGCTCGCCACAATAGCGCCCCGCTGGTCCCACCAGCGTCACGCGCGGGCAGATCCCGGCATAGTCATGCACATGCACCATATAGGGCACGCCCAGCATCGCACACAGTTCACGCGCCCGCGGGCCATGGCCCATGTGGTGGTGAATCTCGATCTGCCGCAGGTCCAGCGCCTGCAGGAACGTGACCAGCACACCAGCCTGCGCGGGCCATGCAAAACGCAGCGGGGGACAGGGCGCATCCTCCCTGCCATCACGCAGGCGGAAGCCGCCGTCTTCCGGCTCCAGCACCACCGGCAGCAGGCCCGCCGCCGCCCATCGCCGCGCCCGCGCCGCCACGACACGGGCCACGCCACCGGCCCCCCCATGGGTCACCAGCAGCACGGCCCCGTTCACGCCGGCCTGCCGCGCCGCCCGGTGCCAGACCAGCAGCGACAGCCGCAACCGCCCCGCCGCCAGCGGGTCGGCGGCAACATGGGCCTGCACCAGCGCGTCATAACCGGGGAACAGCCGGTTCAGCACCCATAGGTTGCGCTGCTGCAGGGCCTTGCGCGTCGCGCCAAAGGAGACGCCCCCCACATGCCCCACGAATACCCCCAGCGCCGCCCTGTGCCGCCAGCCAGCCAGCCGGGCACGCATGGAAAAATCATTTTCCTCCCCATAGCCCCGCCCATACAGTTCGGGCCGGAACGGGCCGGTGCGGGCCAGGCAGTCATGGCGGATCAGCATGCAGAAGCCATGCGCCGTGGGGATCTCGACATCCCGGCCCCCGCTGGCGCGCAGGCTGGCGGCCATGAGGGCACGCACGCGCTCCATTCCGCCAGACAGGGGCGCGGGACGGGACGGGTCTGGCCATGTCAGGATCGAGGCATCATTGGACAATGGCGAGACCGTGCCCGTATCGGCGCGCGCATAGGCCACGCGCCGCATTTCCCCCAGCCAGCCGGGAGCGACGAGCGTGTCGCTGTTGAGCAGCACGACATCCATGCCCGTCGCGTCATCCAGCGCGGTATTGATGGCGGCGGGATAGCCCCTGTTGGCATCATGCCGCCGCAGGATGATCCGCCCCCGTGCGGCAAGTGCGTCCAGTGCGGTGGCCAGACCGGCATCGGGCGTTGCGTCATCCACCACCATGATCTCGACCGCAGGGCCGCAATCCGGTGCAAGGCATGTCTCCATCACGCTCTTCAGGCAGGCCAGCGTGCCCGCGCAGTCGGCATAGACCGGCACCACGATCCGGCAGCGCCCCGCCGGGCGCGGCATGGGCGCGGCAGCCCTGTCCCGCATCCGCATGGCGGGAAACACGGGCCGCGCGCGGGGCAGGCGCACGGGCAGGGGGGAGCCGGTCAGGTCCCGCCCATCCGCAAAGGTCACGCGCACGCTGCCCTGCGGCGCGATTTCATCCCATTTCAGGTCAAAACCCCAGACCGGCATGGCGGGACCGGCGGGGCTGCCATGCGCGGCCCCTTCCGTCCGGTGCAGTGCCAGTTCGCGCCTGCCCCTGTCGTCACACAGGTACAGCACGGGCGCGCGTTCGGGCTGCGCGGGCAGACAGGCCCAGCCCGCAAGCCCATCGTCACCCGGCAGCACGGCACCGGCCACGCGTGCAAGGGCCGTCCGCTCCGGCCTGCCCCCCAGCAGCAGTTGCCCCGCATGGCGCACCTCGACCGCGCCAGAACCGCTACGGGGCAGCGCCATGGCACAGGCTCCCGACTGGCGTGGAGCGGCAAAGGGCCGCCCCCCCAGCCATATATCGGGCACGCAACCCGCAGGCAGGCCACCCCAGTGCAGCGTGCCCCGCGCATCCAGCGCGCACCATCCCGGCCAGCCCGCATGCCGGCAGACCAGCCCCGCCGCAACGGACAGCGCCGGGTCGAACCCGTAGCCGGTCAGGAAACGTTCCAGCACCGGAACCGCCCGCGTCCAGTCCCGCGCCATGCAGCACGCCAGAACCAGCAGGCGCAGCCCCGCACGGGATTCCTGACCGGCCAGCACGGCCTCCGCCGCGTCGGCCGCGCCCGCCCCATCACCGGCCCCCAGCCGGGCGGCCGCCAGCGCGAAGCGTACGCGCGGGTCATCGGGGGCCTGCCGGGCCGCGCGCTCCATCCAGGCCAGCGCCAGCAGGGGCTGGCCCTGTCGCGCCAGATGACGGGCATGGCGCAGGCATGTGGCCGGTACGGCGCCGTCGCCTGCGAGTACCCACGGGTCATCAGGCATTATGGCCATCCGCCACCGCCATCCCGGCCAGTGCGGCACGGGCCGCCGCCACTCCCTGCCCTGCGGCCTGCGCGAACCAGTACCGGGCCTGCGCCATGTCCACCGGGCCTGCCAGCCCACGGGCCAGATAGCGGCCCAGCATGAACTGCGCGGGCGCATTGCCCGCCTGCGCCCCCTGCGTGAACCAGTGCAGTGCCTGTGCCCGGTCGGGGGCCACGTCATGGCCACCGCCATACATCGCCCCAAGGGAGAACATGGCCTCTGCCCGGCCCGCCGCCGCCGCGCGGTGATAGAGGGCCAGCGCGCCCGCGTGGTCGCGTGGGCCGCCATGGCCTTCCAGCCGGATCTGGGCGGCGGCAATGCAGGCTTCGGGCAGACCATGGCTGGCCGCGCGTTCCAGCCAGTACCGGGCCTGTGACGGGCTGGCCACCATGCCCTCGCCCGCAAGCAGCATGCGCCCGTACCAGTACTGCGCGTTCACCACGCCCGCGCCGGCCGCGCGTTCCATCCACACCGCCGCCTGTGCATGATCGGGCGCGCAGCCCATGCCCCTGTGCAGGCTGACCGCCAGGTTGAAGGCCGCGACCGGGTCGCCCGCCTGCGCCATGGGCCGGAAATCAATGCATACTCCATCCGGTGGCGCGGTACCGGGGGAAACCTCGGGCAGCAGGGTAGCGGCAAGGTCGGTCATGGCGGCTGCGTCACCCAGTGCCGCCGCGCGCGCCAGCCAGTGGCGCGCCTGTGCCGGATCGGCCGCGACCCCCCGCCCCTGTACATAAAGCAGGGCCAGCATGCGGCAGGCAACGGCGTGACCGTGTTCGGCCGCCATGCGGTACCAGGTCACGGCCTCATGGTCACCGGGCAGGGCCGCCTCACCGCGCGCATGCAGATCACCCAGCAGGGCCGCGGCTTCCCGGTCACCCGCCAGGGCGGCGCGGCGCAGCCATGTCTCCGCCGCCATGATGGCGCGCGGGCTGTCCGCCCCGTTGCGCAGCAGCATGACACCATAACGCGCCTGCGCGGGGCGCACGCCACCGGCCGCCGCACGTGCGTACCATTCTTCGGCCCCGGCGGTATTGCGCGCCATGCCCCAGCCGCGTTCGTTCAGCAGGCCCAGCATGTACTGCGCGGTGGGCAGGCCGCTTTCCGCCGCCCGCAGCAGGGCCGCCACCGCATCGGGGTCGCTGCCCGGCGGCTGGTCGGGCGCGGACAGATGGGTCACCGCCAGCGCCAGATCCCCCTGCGGACAGCCCGCCTGTGCCGCGCGCGCGCACCATGCCGCGGCTTCCTGCGGGTTACGCACGCTGTCCGGCCCGGTGGCCAGCAGGTAGCCGTACAGGGCCTGCGCATCGGGCAGCCCTGCCCGCGCCGCCTGCCCGGCCCAGCCGGCGGCGGCCACCGGGTCGGGCCATGCCGTGATTCCATCGGGCCACATAGCGGGCAGCAGGCCATCGGCCCCACCCTGCCCCGGCGGGTCAACCAGCAGCATGAGGGCAAGGGAAAAACAGGCCTCCACATGGCCCGCGCTGGCCGCGCGATGCATCCAGCGCACGCCCTCCAGCGGACTGCGGGGTACGCCACTGCCCTCCAGATAGGCACGGGCCACCTGGTACTGCGCCGCCACCATGCCCGCCCCGGCCATCTGCCCGAGGCGGGCGAAGCCCCGTGCCGAATGGCCTTCATCCTCCAGCAGGCGACAGGCATGGCGGAAGCGGCCGGCAGGCGTCATGCCATCCAGCAGGCCGGACAGGAGCTTGCGCATGGACACCCCGGTCAGGGTTCGCGCATGCCGTCGGTCACGGCGGGAATCAGGCGGTTGAGCAGGTATTGCATCACGGTCCGCCGCCCCACATGGATATCGGCTTCCACCGGCATGCCGGGCTGGGGATGGAAGAAGGCGGGCACGCCGTGCAGGGTGTAGCGGTCAATGGACAGGCGCACCCGGTAATAGGCATTCATCGAATCCCCCGGGGCGCTGCCCTGCTGGGCGCCGCCGCCCGGCCCGTCACCCGGCTGTGCAAACGAATCGGGGCTTATGACGCGGACGGATGCCTCCGCCCCGCCATACTGGGTGTAGGGGAAGGCCGCGAATTTGAGCAGGGCATGATCCCCTGCCCGCACGTAGCCCGCATCCACCCCGCGCAGCGTGGCCTCCATGTCCAGATGGCTGCCGGCCGGCACCAGCGTCAGCAGCGGGCTGGCCGCCTGGATGACGGAACCGGCCGAAAGATGGGCAATGCTGAGCACCGTCGCATCGCGGTCGGCGCGCATGATGATGAGTTCATGCTGCAAGATGGCCTTGCTGTAGCTGCCATCGGCATCCGCCAGCCGGTGCTGGGCCAGTGCCAGGTCCTGGTACACGGTGGCATGCCAGTTGCTGGCGTAGCCATCGCGCTGGGCCTTCATGGCGTCCAGCCGGGCGCGGGTGCTGTCGGCCTCGTGCCGGGCGGCAACCTGTGAGCGCGTGACCTCCATGAGCGTATCCTGCGCCGCCAGCGTGGACAGGCGGCTGCCCACCTGCTCGTGCTGGAGCTGCAGGCGCATGTCCTGCACGTCATGCGCCACGCGCGCACGGGCGGCATACATGGCGGCGCTGGCCTCATAGCCCTGCAGTTCGCTCTGCAATCCCGCCACCTGCCGGTCGTAGCTGGACATCTGGGCATTGTATTCCGCCTGCCGGCGCAGGTAGGCCGCCGCTTCCTGCACCGAAGCGGGGTCGCTTACATCCGCCACATAGGGCCGGCCCGCCGCTTCCGCCGTGCGGCGCGCGACCTCGGCACGGTAGGCCGTGACCTGCCGGCGCAGGTTGTTCACGTCCGCATCGGTCATGGTGGGGTCCAGCCGGGCCAGGATCTGGCCCTTGTGCACGGTATCGCCCTCATGCACCTCGATCGAACGGATGATGGAGGTTTCCAGCGGCTGGAGGACCATCGTCTCGTCAAACGGGGTCAGCCTGCCGTTCACGCTCACCACCCGGTCCAGCGGGAAGAACGTCATGACCGCAAGCCCCATGCCCGCAAGGGCCGCGACCAGCCAGATCACATAGCGCGCCGCGTCGGATGGCGGCAGTTCGACCAGCGCCGCACTGGGGGAATAGAACGCCAGCAGCGCGGGCGGCAGGTCGGTTGGCATGTCCGCTTCCGGCGGGGGCAGTACCGACAGGATGCCGCCCGCGCCTTCCCCGTCCCCATCATCTGGGGTGGGGGGAACAAGGTCGTGCCCGTTCATGCCGCGTCCCCCTGCGCATGGTCCGGTGGCGGGATGCCGTCATCCCCTTCCATATGCCGGTTCTGCTGCCGCCACAGCGTGCGGTAGATGGCGCAGCGCGCCAGCAGTTCGTCATGCGTGCCGATATCGGCCACCCGTCCCTGATCCATCACGCAGATCCTGTGACACGCCACAAGGGACGCAAGCCGGTGCGAGACGATGACCATCGTGCGCCCCTGCGCCAGATGGCGCAGGTTGGCGTTGACCACGGCCTCGCTTTCCGGATCGAGGGCGGAGGTCGCTTCATCGAGGATCATGAGCTTCGGGTCGGAAATCACCGCGCGCGCAATGGCAAGACGCTGGCGCTGACCGCCGGAGATGTTGGTGGAACCTTCCTCGATCCAGGTATCGAAACCCGCGGGCATGCGCTCGATGAACTCCTCCGCGCCGGCCATGCGGGCGGCGCGGACCACATCCTCCAGCGTCAGGCCGGGGCGGCCGGCTATGATGTTGTCGCGGATGGTGCCACGGAAGAGGAAATTGTCCTGCAGCACCACCCCGCAGGAGCGGCGCAGGTAGGTCAGGTTGATCTCGCGCAGGTCAATCCCGTCCAGCCGCAGCTGGCCGGTATAGCTGCGGCTGACCCCCTGCAGCAGCCGGGTGATGGTGGACTTGCCCGACCCGCTGCGCCCGACCAGTCCCAGCATGGTGCCCGCGGGCACGCTGAAGGTGACATCGGACAGCGCGGGCGTGGCGCCACCGGGATAGGTGAAGCCCACATCCACAAAGGACAGCGCGCCATGGATGGGCGGGCGCAGGCCGGTGGTCAGCGCGCGGGTTTCGGTCGGGCGGTTGAGCACGGAACCGGCCTCGGCCAGCGCGGTGCGCACCTCGTTCAGGTCATCGATCAGCCGGGCCATGCCGACCAGCGGGGCCGCAACCCGGTTGCCCAGCATCATGAACGCCATAAGCGCGCCCGCCTCCATGCCCGACGTGGTGGAGGTGATGGCCAGGTACGCGCCGATCAGGATGATGCCACGATTGATGAACAGGTCCAGCGGCATGACGGCGGTGGACACCCAGTTGCCCATGCGCCCCGAATCCAGCGAGGCCCCGACCACATCGGCGGTCCGCTCGTCCCATACCGCGCGCCGCACCGGCTCCAGCGCCAGCGTCTTGACCGTGCGGATACCGGCCACCGTTTCATACAGCGCGGCACTGCGCGCCATCTCGGCGCGGACCTGCCTGCCCATGAGCCGCCCCATGGTGGGCATGGCCACCAGGATCACCAGCCCGATCAGGGCGGCGGCCACCACCGTCATCCAGGCCAGCGCCCCGCTGAGCCAGAACAGGAAGGGCAGCACCACAAGCAGGGTGAACAGGTCGAGAAAGGTGCTGAGCAGCCGCCCGGTCATGAACTGGCGCACCTTGTAGATGGCGCTGACACGCCCGATCACGTTGCCCGCCTGCTCGCGCTCGAAAAACTCCAGCGGCAGGGCCAGCAGGCGGTCAAAGACCGCAAGCGAGATGCGCGTGTCCAGCCGCGTGGTCAGCACCAGCGTGATCTCGCGCCGGGCATGGCCCAGCAGGATTTCGTAAAACGCCATGACCGTCACCATCACGCTCAGGGAAATGAGCGTGGACAGGGAATGGAAGTTCACCACCCGGTCGATCACCTGCATGACGATAAGCGGGGGGAAGATGGCCAGCACGCTCATGACCATGGACGCGATGACCACGTCGCGCAGCAGCACGCGCTCCCCCGCCACCAGCCGCCGCAGCCAGGCGAAGTCGATGCGCTCCTCCGCCGGCCCCGTGCCATGGCGGCCGCGCACCAGCAGCACATCCCCCGTCCACACGGCGTTCAGCCGCAGTTCATCCACCGCCACGGGCGGCATGTCGGGGCTGGCGAAGGGATCGACCAGCCAGATCACGCCATTGGTGTCATCCGCCCCCACCATCAGCCCCGCCGAGCCATCGGCGAACATCAGGGCGACCGGCGGCACGTCGCGCAGGCGCACCAGTTCGCGCCATTGCAGGTGCATGCCCTGTGTTGCGCCCCCGCTTTCCTCCACCCAGCGCGCCAGGGCGGGGATGGAGGGCGTGGCCTCGCCCGGTTCACCGGCAAAATCACGTATGTCGAGGTCGATGCCATGGAAACGGGCCGCACGCAGCACCGCCTGCAGGCGGATCAGTTCCGGCGCGGGGCGGGCCGCCTGCGGCCCGCTGGCCGATGGGTCCTCTGATTGGTCTGGATGGCCCACTTCATCCCTTTGCTTTGCATGTGTTTGCTGACACGCCAGAGCCTAGGGACAGAAAGCAAAATGTTCCTTAACGCCCCCGTCTTTCACCCCACGGGTGCGGGCTGCAGCGCAAAACGGGCCGTGACCAGCACATCCCTTTCCAGCGCCATGCGCCACGCGCCCGCCTGCCCCGGCGGGGCGACCAGGACCACGCGGTCGAACCAGGGCAGCGCGCCGGTCGCCCGCCTGCGGAAAACATCGGCCAGCACGGCGGCAACGCCCCCGCCGCGCCCCGTGCAGCACGCGCATCCCGCCCCGTGCGCCGCCGTGGCGAAGGCAGTGGAGGCGGGCACGGCCACGACCCCGGCCCAGCCCGACACGACGGCCGGCAACCGGTCCGCCCCCACCACCAGCAGCGTATCGCCGCGCGGCGGCCCCACCGGGCTGGCAGGAAATTCCAGCATGATACGCCGGTCGTCACTCATCGCCTTCTCCTTGCCGTCTTGCGGCCCTTCGTGCCCGCGCAGGGGATACGGGTGCTGGACACAGGGCGGAAGTTAAGGGAATAAGGAACCCCCGGCATAGTCCCCTCATGCCGGACAGGCCCGAACATGCCAGCCGTGGATACAGGACGGCATCAGGGTATGCCCTGTCCCCTGTCAGCAGATTTCAGGATAACAATGACCATTCGCCCCCATCTTCTCGACGCCCTTCGCGACCAGGTCCTGCTCTGTGATGGCGGGATGGGATCGCGCGTGCAGCTTCTGGACCTTGAGGTCGAGCGCGATTACTGGGGGCAGGAAAACTGCACCGAGATCCTGAACCTCTCGCGCCCCGAACTGGTGCGCGAGATCCATCGCGGCTATTTCGAGGCCGGGGCGGACATGGTGGAAACCAACAGCTTTGGCGGCTCGCCCATAACGCTGGCCGAATTCGGGCTGGCCGACCGCGCGCGTGAGATCAACCGCACGGCGGGCCATCTGGCGCGCGAGGCCGCCGAGACCTTTGCCGATGGCCGCCACCGCTATGTGGTCGGCTCCATCGGGCCGGGGACCAAGCTGCCCTCGCTGGGCAATATCGATTACGACACGCTGGAAGCGGGCCTGACCGAACAGTGCCGGGGCCTGATCGAAGGCGGCGTTGACTGCTTCCTGATCGAGACATGCCAGGACACGCTGCAGATCAAGGCCGCCGTCAATGGTGCGAAGATCGCACGCGCCGAGATGGGCGTGGACACCCCCATTTTCGTGCAGGTCACGGTCGAGACCACCGGCACGCTGCTGGTCGGCCCGGACATTGCGGCCGCCGCCACCGTCATCAACGCGCTGGATGTGCCGCTGATGGGCCTGAACTGCGCCACTGGCCCGCAGGAAATGGCGGAACACGTTCGCTGGCTGGCCGAGAACTGGCCCGGCCTGCTCTCGGTCCAGCCCAATGCGGGCCTGCCCGAACTGGTCAATGGCACGACGCATTACCCGCTGACACCCGCCGAGATGGCAAGCTGGGTCGAGCGCTTCATTACCGAGGACGGGCTGAACCTGATTGGCGGGTGCTGTGGCACGTCGACGCCGCACACGCAGGCGCTGGACCAGATGCTCCGTAAGCGCGCCGAGGGCACCGGCCGCATCCGCCCCGCCCCCGTGCCGCGCAGGCCGGTCTGGATCCCGTCGGTCGCCAGCCTGTATTCGCAGGTGCCGCTGCGGCAGGAAAACAGCTATTTCTCCATTGGCGAGCGCTGCAACGCCAACGGGTCGAAAAAATGGCGGCAGTTGCAGGAAGCAGGCGACTGGGATGGCTGTGTGGCCCTGGGCCGCGAACAGGTGGCCGAAGGCTCGAACGCGCTCGATATCTGCACCGCCTTCGTCGGCCGCGACGAAATGCGTGAAATGAACGCGGTCGTGACCCGCTTCACATCCTCGGTCAACGCGCCGCTGGTCATCGATTCCACCGAAACCCCGGTGATCGAGGCGGCCCTGAAGCTGCATGGCGGCAAGCCGATCATCAACTCCATCAATTTCGAGGATGGCGAGGCGATTGCCACCGAGCGCATGCTGCTGGCGCGCAAGTTCGGTGCCTCCGTCATTGCGCTCACCATTGATGAGGTGGGCATGGCCAAGACGGCGGAAGACAAGCTGCGCATTGCCACAAGGCTGGTCGAATTCGCCTGTGAAAAGCATGGCCTGCCGCAATCCGACCTGATGATCGACCCGCTGACATTCACCATCGGCACCGGCACGGAAGATGACCGCAAGCTGGGGGAATGGACGCTGGAGGGCATCCGCCTGATCCGCGAACGCTTCCCCGATATCCAGATCGTGCTGGGGCTGTCCAACATCTCGTTCGGGCTGAATCCGGCGGCACGCGCGGTTCTGAACTCGGTCTTCCTTGACCACGCGGTGCGCGCGGGCATGACGGCGGCGATCGTGCATGTCTCGAAAATCCGCCCGCTGCACCTGATCCCCGCCGAGGAAGTGAAGGTGGCCGAGGACCTGATCTTCGACCGCCGCGCGGAAGGCTATGACCCGCTACAGCGCATCCTTGAAATCTTTGCCGACCGCAAGGCCGCCGATGCGGTAAAGAAGGCCCGGGCCGAAACCGCCCCCGAACGCCTGAAGGACCGCATTGTCGACGGCGACCGCAAGGGGCTGGAAGACGATCTGGCGGAAGCCATGCGCGACATGGCGCCGCTGGACATCATCAACACCGTGCTGCTCGATGGCATGAAGGTGGTGGGGGAACTGTTTGGCGCGGGCAAGATGCAGCTGCCCTTCGTGCTCCAGTCCGCCGAGACGATGAAAGCCGCCGTGGCGTGGCTGGAACCCCACATGGAACGCACCGAAGGCCAGGCCCGGGGCACCATGGTGCTGGCCACGGTGAAGGGCGACGTGCATGATATCGGCAAGAACCTGGTCGACATCATCCTGACCAATAACGGCTATCAGGTGATCAACCTTGGCATCAAGGTGCCGGTGGCGGACATGATCGCGGCCGCGCGCGCGCATAAGGCGGATGCCATCGGCATGTCCGGCCTGCTGGTCAAGTCCACCGTCATCATGCGTGAAAACCTTGAGGAAATGCAGCGCCAGGGCCTTGATGTGCCCGTGATGCTGGGCGGTGCGGCGCTGACGCGCAATTACGTGGAGGAAGACTGCACCGCAGCCTATGGCGAGGGCGGGCGGGTGGCCTATGCGCGTGATGCGTTCGACGGGCTGTCGCTGATGGACAAGGTGGTGCAGGGCGAGTTCGACACCTACCTTGCCGCCATCCAGTCCCGCCGCGCGGGCAAGGCCACGCGCACCAGCCGCACGCAGGATATCGAGGCCGCCGAAACCCGTGGCTTCGGCCCGGTTGACGTGGCGGCCGCCCGCGCGCGGCGCGAAAAGCTGACGGCGGACGAACCCGTTCTGGTCCCGCCCTTCTGGGGGCCGCGCGTGCTGGAGGCGACACCGGAGGCGGTGCTGCCGTTCCTCAATGAACGCTCGCTCTACCAGTTCCAGTGGGGCTTCCGTAAGCAGGGCCGCTCGCTGGATGACTTCATGGTCTGGGCGCGCAAGGAACTGCGCCCGGTGCTGCGCCATATGCTGGCGCTGTGCGCGGAGCAGGACATCCTGCACCCCCGCGCCAGCTACGGCTACTGGAAGGCGGCGGGCGAGGGCAACGACCTGGTGCTGTTTGGCGAGGACGGCACGAACGCGGTCGCCCGCTTCACCCTGCCCCGCCAGCCACGCGCGGACGGGGCCTGCATTGCGGACTTCGTGCGCGATATTGACGATGCACAGCGCGACGTGATCGGCCTGCAGGTGGTGACCGTGGGGCAGGATGCATCGGACCGCGCGCGCGAATGGTTCGAGGCGGATCGCTACAAGGACTACCTCTACCTGCATGGCCTGTCGGTGGAGATGGCGGAAGCCATGGCGGAATACACCCACAAGCGCATCCGCGCCGAGATGGGCTTCGCCGCCGAGGACGACCGCGACATGGCGAAACTGCTCCAGCAGGGCTACCGGGGTTCGCGCTATTCCTTCGGCTACCCCGCCTGCCCCCGGCTGGAGGAACAGGAGCCGATCCTGAAGCTGCTGGATGCGGAAAGGATCGGCGTCTCGCTGACCGATGGCTTCCAGCTCCATCCCGAGCAGTCAACGTCGGCACTGGTGATCCTGAACCCGCACGCCAAGTATTTCTCGATCTGAGGGCGGGCGGCTGCCACCCGGCGGGGCCGGTTGACCGGGGGGCGAAATAATGTCCATCATCGCGGCATGTCCCGCTCCCACCCCGCGCCGGAAAAAGCCCCCGATGCGCTGACCGCCACTACCGCACTTGGCCCGCTTCAGGCCAGGATGGCGGCGCGTGCGCCCACGGCGGGGCCGGGCAATGACCACCACGCCGCCGGGCGGGCCTTTACCTGTGCCGCGGAAGAATGCGTGATGGACCTGATTGCCCGCGACCATGCGGGACTGGTGGCGCACAGTGCCGACGTACTGGCCGAGCTGCTGCGGATCTGGGCCGAACAGGGTGTCGATGCCGAAGAGGTCTGGACCGAACTCGACCGCCGTACCCGCATGGGCAACCTGCTGCTGAGCCTGAACATGACCCGGCGCCGTGCAACGCCCGCCACCGCGCGCAAGCGGTCATGGAAAATCCGCACCACCAAACTACCCTGAGCCCACGCGGGCCGGCCCGTATCGCCACCAAATCGCAACAGGCCCCTTTTTGGCCTATGCTATGGGGCGTGCCGGTGGCATAAGCTGGCCGCAGGCGGAACAGCAGGGAATGTCGCGATCGATGGACCGGGTCCATGCCTGTTACATGCCTGTCGGCCCCCTCCGGTCTGGCACGCATGAACTGGATTGACATAGCAGCCACCATCATTGTCGGGCTTTCGGCACTGGTGGGTGTGGTTCGCGGGTTCTCGCGCGAAATACTGGGGCTGGCCGCATGGATCATGGCCTTCATCCTGGCGGTGGCCTGGCATGGCGCGCTCATGCCCTATGCCACGCAGTGGATCAGCAGCCACACCCTGGCCGGCCTTGCCTCCTTCGCGGTGCTGTTCCTTGTGCTTCTTGTCATCTTCACCACGACTGCCCATCTTTCGGGACGGGCGGTGCAGGGTTCCATCCTGTCGGGGCTGGACCGCGTCCTGGGCCTGCTGTTCGGGGCCGTGCGTGGCTATATCTGCCTTGTCATCCTTTACGCGGGCATTACGGCACTGGTGCCCGCAGCCGAATGGCCCGATGTCATGCGATCGAGCCGGATCATGCCCCTTATTGGCAACAGTGTGACCTACCTGAACGCCCATGGGGCGGATAACTTGCCCGCGCACCTTGCGCAACCCGCCCGGACGCGGCATGACGCGCCCATCTGAGCCTTCTGTCGGTACCCGCCGCCTCCGTCCGTCAAGGAAAGATCGCTGATCATGTCCCGCACCACCTTCCATGCTGTTTCCGGTACGCCCCTCCCCCAGCACGAACGTGATGATATCGCCGCCCAGTGGCGGCATGATGATGACAAGCCGCATGAGGAATGCGGAGTCTTTGGCGTCTGGAACGTCAATGACGCCTCCGCGCTGACGGCACTCGGCCTGCATGCGCTCCAGCATCGCGGGCAGGAGGCATCGGGCATCGTGTCGTATGACGGCACGCGCTTCCATACCCACAAGGGGCTGGGGCTGGTGGGGGACGTATTCGGGGATTCACGCGTCATGGCCACGCTGCCCGGCACCTGTGCCGTGGGCCATAACCGCTATGCCACCACGGGTGCGACGCTGATCCGCAACGTGCAGCCGCTCTTTGCCGATTTTGAATTCGGTGGCCTGGCGGTGGCCCATAACGGCAACCTGACCAATGCCGAGACCCTGCGCAAGGCACTGGTGCGGCGCGGGTGCATCTTCCAGTCCACCACCGACAGCGAGGTGTTCATCCACCTTATCGCCATTTCGCTGTATTCCAACGTGGTGGACCGGCTGATCGACGCGCTCAAGCAGGTGCTGGGCGCCTATTCGCTGATCGTGCTGTCGCGCAATGAACTGATTGGCGTGCGGGACCCGCTGGGCGTGCGCCCGCTCATCCTTGGCCGCCTGCGGGAAGAAGATGGCTCGGACGGCAGATGGGTCCTGGCCAGCGAGACCTGCGCGCTTGATATCGTGGGCGCCGAGTTCGTGCGCGATGTCGAACCGGGCGAGATCGTGATCATCAATGACGAGGGCATCCGCTCGCTCAAGCCCTTCGACAGCAGGCAGTCACGCTTCTGCGTGTTTGAATACATCTACTTCGCCCGCCCCGATTCCATCATGGACGGCAAGGCCGTGTATGACACCCGCAAGCAGATCGGAGTGGAACTGGCGCGCGAAAGCGCGGTGGATGCCGATGTGATCGTGCCCGTGCCCGATTCAGGCGTGCCCTCGGCCATGGGCTTTGCCGCCGCGAGCGGCATTCCGTTCGAACTGGGCATCATCCGCAACCATTACGTGGGCCGCACCTTCATCGAACCGACCGACCAGATCCGCAACCTGGGCGTCAAGATGAAGCATTCCACCAACCGCCCGGTGCTGGATGGCAAGCGGGTGGTGCTGGTGGATGATTCCATCGTACGCGGCACCACATCACGCAAGATCGTCGACATGGTGCGCGCGGCCGGGGCGAAGGAAGTGCACATGCGCATCTCCTCCCCCCCCACCACGCATTCGTGCTTCTACGGCATCGACACGCCCGAACGCAGCCAGCTTCTGGCCGCCCAGCATAATGTGGAGGAAATGGCCAGGCTGATCGGGGTGGACAGCCTGGCCTTCATCTCGTTTGACGGGCTGTACCGCGCGCTGGGCTACAAGGACCGCAAGGATGCATGCAACCGCTACTGCGATGCCTGCTTTACCGGCGACTATCCGATCGAACTGGTTGATTACGAAGCCGAACACCACCCCGAACCCGCATGACCATCGTGCCGGGCACGCCGCTTGCCGGGCGCGTGGCCCTGGTTACCGGCGCCAGCCGTGGCATCGGTCGCGCGGTGGCCGTGGCCCTGGCGCGGGCGGGTGCGCGCTGCATCATCACCGCCCGCACGCAGGGTGCGCTGGAACAGACCGATGACCTGATCCGCCAGCATACCGGACAGGGGGCGACCCTGCTGCCGCTGGATCTGGGTGACGGCGACCGGGTGGATACACTTGGCCCCTCCATCATGGCGCAGGAAGGCAGGCTGGACTGCGCGGTCCACTGCGCGGGTGAACTGGGCGTGCTCTCCCCACTGGTCCACCTGCAGCCACAGGACTGGGAACGCGGGCTGCAGGCAGGCCCCATGACGACATGGCGGCTGATCCGCACGCTGGCCCCCCTGCTTGAGCGGGCACCCGCGGGGCGGGCGGTCTTCCTGACCGACCGCCATGGCCGCGCGCCGGAACCCTTCTGGGGGCTGGTTGCCGCCACCCGCGCGGCACAGGATGCCATTGTACGGACATGGGTGCGCGAACTGCCCGCGCACAGCCCGCTGCGCATCAACCTGTTTGAACCCGGCATGGTGGCCACCCGCCTGCGCAGGCTGGCCATGCCCGCGCTGGACATGACCAGCCTGCCCGCCCCCGATGCCATCGCCCCCCATATCGTGCGGCTATGCCTGCCTGGCCCCCAGTCACAGGGGGCCTGCCTTCATGCCGATGCACCAGTACAGGAAGCCAGCACATGAGCCGGGCAACCCCCGCCACCGCGGCACTGCAAAAGGCGGGAATCGCCTTTGACGTGGTGGAATATGAATACGACCCCACCGCCGGGCAGACCGGCAACCATGCCGCCGCCTCCATCGGGGAAAATCCCGACCGGGTCTTCAAGACGCTGATGGTACTGGTGGACCGCAAGCCCGCCTGCGTGGTGGTGCCGGTGGCAGCCACGATCAGCATGAAGAAAGTGGCGGCGGCCTTTGGTGGCAAGTCCGCCGAGATGATGCCCCCCACGGATGCCGAGCGCGCCACGGGGTACCACGTGGGCGGGATCAGCCCCTTTGGCCAGCGCAGGCGCGTCACGACCGCACTGGCGCGGGAAGCGCTGGACCAGCCCCATGTCATCATAAACGGGGGAAAACGTGGTTATCTGGTACGCCTGTCGGCCGCCGATGCGATCAGGGCCACCAGCGCGCTGACGGCGGACCTGCTGGCCTGACGCATATCGTGTACCCATAAAAAGTTTTTGGTGAAGCTTGTTGTAAAAAGCATAAAAAATGCCGCCTTTTTTGAAAAAAGGCGGCATCCGGAAACTTTTATGCTGTCATAAACACGTTGTTTCCAAACAACGGTTTACTCGCCACCATTATCGGAAGGCTGGAACGGCATGACCGGATACTTGCCGCTCTTGGCAATGTCCTCGGGGTCTTCCGTCGGGCCGGGCAGGTAGACGGTGGGCAGCGCCTGGTTCAGGTAGGTTACGACCTGGTCGCTGATATCAAGACTGTTGTCGTGCAGGGCGGCGGTGCCGGCCTGCAGCACCAGCGTCATCCCGCGTGAGGCGGCAATGGCGCTGACAATCTGCTGCATTTCACGCTGGACCTGATTCAGGGCGACCTGCGCGTCCTCTTCAAGGATGCGGTTGCGGTTGCCGAACTTGGTGCGGTCGGCCATCACGCGCTTCTGCAGGTCCTGCTGCTGCTCCGGCGTGGGGGCCTTGCCTGCCTTGATGATGGACTGGCGCAGCGCCTGAAGCTGGCCATCCTCGGCCCGCACGTCCTTCACCAGCGCTTCGCGCCGGGCGCCCAGTTCGGTCTGCAGCTTCTGCACGGCAGTGGACTGCGCCATGATCTGCTGGGTGTTGAAAATGCCGATAACAGGCGCGGCCGGATGCGCGCCCGCGGGCAGCGGCTTGAATTCCGGCACGGGCGGCATGGGCAGGATGGGGTTCTGCTGGGGCTGTCCACCGCCGGCATCCTGCGCCATGGCAAGGGCCGGAGCAAGGGCAAGAGCCAGCCCGCAAAGTGCGCCCCGCAGGCCCACCTTACCTGTACGGGCCATGATGCTGCTGCGCATACCTGTCATCATACGATCCATTATTGTTCCGCTATCGTGGTTTCTGCGTAGCGGATCGTATGGCGAAAGAACATACCCGCACAGGCAAAAAAAGCGCATTTGCCACGAAATGCGCCCCCGCCCGCCCTACAGCCGCCAGATCAGCGGTGTATGGGACAGGAAAATAAGGCACAGCCCCCCCAGGAACAGGACGCGGAAACCCCGGTTCGCGCCTTTTTCCAGCAGTTCGTCGCGCGTCACGATCTGCATGAAGGAATCGGTCAGTCCGGTACGCGCCGCTTCCGGCACGGCCGCGACCCGCCCGCGCCACGCATTGCGGTGGCGGGCCTGCTCGGTATGCGAGATGTCGGCACGGCGGTAGAGGCCGTCCACATACTCGTCAAGATCCTCGATGCGGAACATGACCCCGCCCTTGTTGCGCATGGCGGCATGCGGCCCCGCGCCGACAAGGCGCAGGGCACGCAGCCGCAGTACGGTAATGCCCAGGTGTCCCGCCGCCTCACGCAGGGAAAGCATGCGCTTGAGGGGAAACATGTGCACCGTCGCCTGCGGGTCACCTGCCGGGCCGGGTGGTGGGGGAAGGTTCATGATGGGCCAAAGGTCCACCATCGCCGCGCGGCAAGTCAATCGGAATATGGGGCGTTCCTGCCCACATCCGGCATATGACCCATGCAGGACGGCGGAAACCGGATGCGCTAGCGGCAGACCCTGCGGCTGCCGTCATCGGCAATATAGGTGCCGGTCTGCGGGTCCAGGCAGGCATTGGCGGCGCAGGGACTGGCGGCAGGCGTCATGTCCGGGTGGACGGTGGCGCCAAGGGCATTGGCCTCACGCGCAGCATGGCCGCACAGGGGCGTATCGGCCGGAGCGGAGGGGTCGTTCGTCAGCACGACGCCCGATGGCGCCGTTTCCTCCCCCGTCATGCCGGGGGCGAAGTCCTGCGGCGGGATGCGGCCGGGTGTCGTGGCCTGTGCCGCGATGACGGAGTCCGGCTTCTGGCGCGCGGGCTGCGCCGCGCAGCCAGCCAGCAGCACGGCCGCGCCGATGGTGCAGAGTCGTAAGCGTATTGTCATGTATCCTGCCGGTATGTGCATTACAGATCCAGAAGCCCCTGCGTGCGTGATGCCTCCCCGAGCGGCCGGGCGGCCACCTTGCCATCGGCAAAGGTCATGACCACTTCCGGCGCCCCGCGGGCCTGTGCCGCGTGCGCAAGCGGCCTGCCCGCGCTGTCGGTCACCAGTACGTAGCCCCGCTCCAGCACCGCCCGGGGAGAAAGCGCGTCCAGCCTGCCGCCGGTACCCGCCAGGCGGCTGGTGCTGGCGCGCAATTGCGACACCAGGACCGCAGGCGGCACACGCAGACCGGCCAGTATCGCCTCCCGTCGCCGCAGCAGGGCACCCATCGCCTGCTGGCTGGCGGTGCCAACGCGGGCCAGATCCGCCCGGCGCAGCGCAAGGAGCATGTGGGGTGCCGGCAACCGGTCGGACGCATTCTGCAACCGTCCCCGCATGGCGTGCACGCGCGCGGGCAGTGCCAGGTCCAGCCGGTAGCCAAGGTCATCGAGCCGCCTGCGCGCGTTTTCCACCACACCGGGCAGGTCAGGCAGCCCCGCCGCCGCCCGGTCCAGACGCGCGCGCGCCAGTTGCAGGCAGCGCCCGAGGCCGCCACGCAGCCGCGCGTCGCGCTGGGCCAGGGCCGCTTCCAGTTCCGCGCGCACCGGCACCGCCATTTCGGCGGCGGCGGTGGGCGTGGGGGCACGGCAGTCGGATACGAAATCGACCAGCGTGGTATCCGTCTCGTGCCCCACGGCGGAAATGACCGGAATGCGGCACGCGGCCACGGCACGCAGCACGCCCTCGTCATTGAAGGCCATCAGGTCTTCCAGTGAGCCACCCCCGCGCGCCACGATCAGCACATCGGGGCGGGGCAGCGCCGGACTCCCTTCAATCCTGTCGAATCCGGCAATGGCCTGCGCAATCCGTTCGGCGGCCCCGTCCCCCTGCACCGGCACGGGCCAGACCAGAACGCGATGGGGGAAGCGGCGGGCGATGGTGGTGCGGATATCATGCAGCACCGCCCCCTGCGCCGATGTGACCACCCCGATCACGCGCGGCAGGAAGGGCAGCGGGCGCTTGCGTGCCGAATCGAACAGCCCTTCCTCCGCCAGACTCAGCCGCAGGCGTTCGATGCGGGCCAGCAGCGCGCCCTCGCCCGCATATTCCAGCCGGTCGATCACCATCTGGTAGGACGAGCGCTCGCCATAGGCCGAAATCTTGCCCGTGGCGATGACCTCCACCCCGTTTTCCGGCTTCAGCCCCAGCCGCGACACCGTCCCGCGCCACACGACGGAGGACAGCTTGCCCCCCTCGTCCTTGAGCGAGAAATAGAGATGACCGGAAGGGTAGCGCTTGAACTCCGTAATCTCGCCGCGCACGCGGATGCGGCCGAACGTGCCCTCCAGCGTGCGGCGGATCGCGCCTGAAATCTCGGCTACCGAGAATTCGGGCGTATTGCCGCCCATGACGCGGCCGGAGTCGGGAAACTGTTCATCCATCCGCCCAAGGTATGATAGAGACGGCCACCCCGAAAGGGCAGATATGAAAAACGGGAGAAACAGAGTGATGCGGGTGCTGCTGGTTGGATCGGGCGGACGGGAACATGCCATGGCCGCTGCCATTGCGCGCTCTCCCCTGCTCGATGCCCTGTTCATTGCGCCGGGCAATCCCGGCACCGCCGCCCTGGGCACCAACTGCGCGGTAAAGGCTGATGACGTGGCGGGCCTGATCGCGCTGGCACGGCGCGAGCGCATCGATCTGGTCGTCCCCGGCCCCGAAGCCCCGCTGGTGGCGGGCATTGCCGATGCCTGCAAGGCTGCCGGCATTGCCTGCGCGGGGCCCGCCCGGGCGGCGGCGGCGCTGGAAGGCAGCAAGACCTTCACCAAGGAAGTGTGTGACGCGGCGGGCATTCCCACCGCACGCTGGGCCCGCTTTGACGCGGCCGCCCCCGCGCTGGACTACGTACGCCGCCATGGCGCGCCGGTTGTGGTCAAGGCGGACGGGCTGGCGGCGGGCAAGGGCGTGGTGGTGGCCCAGAGTGTTGCCGAGGCCGAACAGGCCATTACCGACATGATGACGGGGGGCACGCTGGGCCAGGCAGGCCACAGCGTGGTGATCGAGGACTGCCTTGTCGGCGATGAGGTCTCGCTCTTCGCCTTCTGCGCGGGCGAGACCGCCGTGCTGATCGGCGCGGCACAGGACCACAAGCGCATTGGTGATGGCGATACCGGCCCCAACACCGGCGGCATGGGCGCGGTCTCGCCCCCCACGGGCTTTGACCGCGCGGCGCAGGAAGCCGCCCTTGACCTGCTGGTACGTCCCATGCTGCGTGAAATGGCGCGGCGGGGCACGCCGTTTACCGGCATCATCTTCGCGGGCCTCATGCTGACCCCGTCCGGCCCGCAGCTGATCGAATACAATGTCCGCCTGGGTGACCCGGAGGCGCAGGCCCTGCTGATCCGGCTGGAAAGCGACCTGCTGGCCGCGCTGGCCGCCGTGGCGAAGGGAGACCTGGCCCGCACCGACATCCGCTTTTCCAGCCAGTCCGCCATAAGCGTGGTGATGGCGGCGCGCGGCTATCCCGGCACGCCGGTCACTGGCGGGGTCATCCGCAACATTGCGGAGGCCGAGGCCGTGCCGGGCGTACGCGTGTTCCAGGCGGGCACGAAGCTGGATGCCGCCGGCGCGCTTGTGGCGGCGGGCGGGCGCGTGCTGGCCGTATGCGCCACGGCCGACACACTGGCCCAGGCCCGTGACAGGGCCTATGCCGCCATAGGGAAAATCGACTGGCCCGATGGCGTCTACCGCCACGACATCGGCCAGCGCGCGCTGGACGCCGCGGGCTGACCACACGGGGGGGGGACCGGGCCAGCCGGCGGCGGGGCAGGTTGCCGTATCCATCCCGCGCCGGTTATCATTGTTTTTCCGAAACATGACGTTCCCCCGCCCGAAAAGCCCCTGCCCATGCCCCCCCCATCCAAACCCGTCCTGACAGAAGGCGAAGGCCTGCATGGCGCCGCGCGCGTACGCGCGGTGACCGCCGTGGCGCTGTCGGTGCTGCTGGCGCTGCTGGATTACGCCATTGCCAATGTCGCCCTGCCCACCATAGCGGGGGACCTGCATGTCTCGCCCGCATCCGCGGTCTGGATCGTCAATGCCTACCAGCTGGCCAGCGTGGTTTCGCTGCTGCCCATGGCCGCCCTTGGCACGCGCATCGGGTTTGCGCGGCTGTGCCAGATCGGGCTGGCGCTGCTGACCGTAGCCTCCCTGTTCTGCGCGCTGTCGCACAGCCTGCTGGCACTGGCACTGGCGCGCGCGGTGCAGGGCGTGGGCGGCGCATGCATCATGAGCGTCAGCATCGCGCTGATCCGCTTCATCTACCCGCATGCCATACTGGGGCGGGGAATCGCGCTTAACGGCGTGATGGTGGCGCTGGGCGTGGGGGGCGGGCCGACCGTGGCCTCCATCATCCTGTCCTTCGCCAGCTGGCCCTGGCTGTTCCTGATCAACATCCCGCTGGGGGCGACCGCGCTTGTGCTGGCGCTGGTTTCCCTGCCGCGCACACCGGTCAGCCCCGGCTCGTTTGATGGCGCCAGCGCGCTGCTCAACGTGCTGGCCTTCGGTGCGCTGATCATGGCGGGGGATTCGATCGCCCACCATGCCGGGGCAGTGCAGGTGACCGCGCTGGCCATCACCGGCCTGGCCGCGGGCTGGCTGCTGGTGCGCCGCCAGCATGGGCAGACGCACCCCATGTTTCCCATCGACATGCTGCGTATCCGGGCCTTCCGCAACGGCACGCTGGTGGGGTTCGTGGCGTTCGTGGCCTCGAACCTGTTCATGATCTCGTTCCCCTTCACGCTCCAGTCCATGTTCCACTACCCGCCTTCCATCGTCGGCCTGCTCATGACACCGTGGCCGGTCGGCATCATGGCGGTGGCCCCGCTCATCAGCAGGCTGTCAGACCGGGTACCGGCGGCCATCCTGTCCTCGGTCGGGCTGGGCATGACATCCCTTGGGTTCCTGGCGCTGTATCTGCTGCCCGCCGCTCCCGCCTGGTTCGACATCGCCTGGCGCATCGCCCTGGGGGGGATGGGGTTCGGGGTGTTCCAGCCGCCCAACAACCGCATCATGATGGTGACCGCCCCCCCCGGGCGTTCGGGCAGCGCGTCGGGCATGGTGCAGATCGCGCGGCAGTGCGGACAGGCCACGGGGGCCATGTTCGTGGCCATGGCCTTTGGCCTGATCACGCATGACGCGGAACGGAGCTGCCTGGGCTTTGGCGCCATTGTCGCCTTTATCGGCATGCTGTGCAGCGCGGCCCGGCTGCTGGGTCCGCGCCCGACCGCGCGCACGCACGCCACCTGAAGCCGGAACGTTCCTGGTGAAGCTTTTTTCGAAAATCTTACGAGACCACCGCCTTTGTGAAAAAAGGGCCCCCAAAAACTTTTATCTTTTTATCAAGACGTTATCAGGACCAGACGATGGTGGCATGGGGTCCACGGCATCCACCACATCCGGTGCGCGGCTGCCCACCAGCAGGTTGAGCAGCACCCCCGACAGGATACACAGCAACACCCCGTTACCCAGTAGCAGCCGCCACAGCCCGCCCAGATGCACGAACAGGTCCGGGCATGCCATGGGCAGCACGCCCAGCCCCATGGATACAGCCGCGATCAGGGCATTGCGCGTGCCCTCGAAGCGCACATGCAGCAGTTCACGTATGCCGCCTACCGTGGTCATGCCGAACATGACCACGCCGCACCCGCCCAGCACTGGCGGCGGCAGGGCCGCGATCAGCGCGCCCAGCTTGGGGAACAGACCCAGCCCGATCATGATCACGCCCGCCCCCGCCACGACAAAACGGCTGCGGATATCGGTCATGGCGATCAGCCCGGTATTCTGGGTAAAGGCATTATAGGGAAAACTGTTGAACGCGCCGCCCAGCAGGGTGGACAGTCCATCGGCGCGCAGGGCGCCCGCTATGGTGGCATCGGTCACGGGCACATCCACCACCCGGCCAATGGCCAGGCAGTTGCCGGTGGTTTCGGCCACAATGATGATCATGCTCAGCAACACGATAACGACCGGCATGACATGAAATTCCGGCATGCCGAAGACAAAGGGCATGCTCACGGCAAACCATGGGGCCTGTGCCACCATCCCGTAATGGCCCATGCCGCATAGCGCGGCCACGATACTGCCCGCCACAAGCCCCACCAGAACGCTGATATTGACCATGAACCCCCGGCCCCACGCCTGCACCGCAACGGTCATGAGAATGGTGACGAATGCCAGCAGCAGGTTGGCGACACTGCCAAAACCGGGTGCCCCCGGCGTGCCACCCCCCACCCAGCGCCCCGCGACCGGCATGAGCGTAAGCCCGATGGTGGTGATCAGGCAGCCAATCACCACCGGCGGGAAAAAGCGCATGAGCCGCGCCATGACCGGCGCCAGCACCACCATGGCCAGCCCCGCCCCCATGACCGCGCCGAAAACCGAACGCAGGCCGTAGACCTGCCCGATCAGCAGTAAGGATGCCAGCATGGCAAACGAAGACCCCTGCACGATGGGCAGGCGCGAGCCGAATTTCCACACCCCCACACTCTGCACGATGGTGGCGACGCCCGATGTCATCAGCCCGCAGTTGATCAGTAATATCGTCTGTGCCGCGGACATGTGCATCGCGGCGGCAAAGACCAGTGGCACGGCCACGGTGCCGGCATACATGACCAGGGCATGTTGCAGCCCGAAGGCAAACAGCATGCCGGCTGGCAGCATTTCATCCACCGGATGGGGTATTATCTCTGCTGTCACGCGCCATTCCTCCATGCAGGCAGGCCCATGCCCACCTTGCGGGGCGGTGGCCATGCAGGGAACCCCACTTTTTGGAAAAAGGGAGCGCGTGCCATGCATGTGGATGTCCGGAACACGACGGCCCGGTCACAAACGGGTCTCCCGCCCTGAAGCACCCTGAACAAAACTTCACCGGAAACTTCCTGATGATGACCGGGTATTTCCCCGCAATCCGGCACATCCCCGCCCGCTACCATGCCAGACCGCCCCATGAGAATGGACTGTCAGCATATGGCACGACAGGCATGAAAAAACGGCCCTTCCCATAGGAAGAGCCGTTCTAAAACGCTGTCCATAAGCACAATCAGGGCCACGTCGCCGTGTTACCTTACTGCGCATCCATGAACTGATCGCTACCCATGATACCCAGCTTGCTTACGCCCAGACGCTGCGCGTCCGCCAGCACCCTGGCCACGACCTTGTAGCTGGCCAGACGGTCGGGGTGGATATGCATTTCCGGCTGGACGGGCTGCGCTGCCGCATCCTTGAAGCGTTCCTGCAGGGCTGCCTCATCGGGGACAGGCTCACCATTCCAGGTGATGGTATTGTCAAAATCGATCGCCACCGTGTCCACAACCGGGTCTGGCGCGGTGGACGGCGGCGGATTGCCCTGCGGCAGATCGATGGAAACCGAATGCGTCTGGAGCGGAATGGTGATGATCAGCATGATCAACAGCACCAGCATGACGTCAATCAGGGGCGTGGTATTGATATCGACAATACCTTCGTCCTCTGTGGTGCTGTCTGAGCCGACATTCATGCCCATGGTGTCTACTCTCCCAGGAATGGCCGGGGCATGTGCCCCAGCCGGGAATGGATATCAGCCGTGCGGCTGCTCGGTAATGAAATCAATGTGGACGATACCCGCCTGCTGACAGGCCGCGATCACCTTGCCCACCCCCTCGTATTTCGCCATCTGGTCACCACGGATCTGGATCTGTGGCTGCGGATTTTCCGCAGCCACATGCTCCAGGTGGGATTCCAGGTCGGCATAGCTGGTCAGGGGTGTCTCGTTCCAGTAGGCCTGCCCGGTTGGCGTCACCGCGATGACGATGTTGTTCATCATCGTGCGGGTCGGCTGGTTGGCATCCATCGGAAGGTTGACCTTGATGGTGTGTGTCGCGACGGGGATGGTGATCAGGAAGATGATCAGCAGCACCAGCATGACGTCGACAAGCGGTGTGGTGTTGATGGCCGACACCACCTCGTCTTCATCGCCGCCACCTCCAACTTGCATACCCATGATCAGCCCACCCGGTTGTCGATAGTCGTTGTGGTCGGGGAGTTGTCGGGGTGCACCACGATCTCGGCACCATGACGATAACCACCCATAAGGATCGACTGCACGTCAGCCGCGAAGTTGCGCACCTTGTCAATGGCGCCCTTGTTGCGGCGGACCAGCAGGTTGTAGCCCAGCACCGCCGGCACCGCGGTGCCCAGGCCGATGGCGGTCATGATCAGCGATTCACCAACCGGGCCGGCAACCTTGTCGATCGAGGCCTGGCCTGCAATGCCGATGGCCGTCAGCGCATGATAGATACCCCACACCGTGCCGAACAGACCCACGAACGGAGAGGTGGAACCCACGGTGCCGAGGAAGGCCAGGCCGCCCTGCAGCTTGGTCTGGATCACGTCAACCGAACGCTGGATGGACATGGTGGTCCAGGAATGCAGGTCGATGGATTCCTGCATCGTGCCTTCGTGGTGTTCCGCCGCCTTCACGCCGGTATCGGCAATATAGCGGAAGGGGGAGTTCGCGGGCAGGGCCGCGGCACCTTCCTTGATGGAACCCTTGGTCCAGAAATCGGTCATCACCTGCTTGGCGGCGGCCATGACGCGGGCCTGCTCGAAGAACTTGGTGATCATGATATACCAGGTGCCAAGCGACATGAAGACCATGATCAGCAGGACGCCACGGGCAATGAAGTCACCATTGGCCCACAGCGCGCCCAGACCGTAGGGGTTGCCCTCGGGGGCCTTGGGGGCATCGGCCGGGGGAGCTGCATCCGCTGCGGGAGCGGGAGCAGGAGCAGGCGCGGGTGGCGCTTCGGCCGGGGCTGCCGGTGCGGCATCGGTGGCGGCGGGAGCCTGCACGGCCGGGGCATCGGCACCCGGTGCCGGAGTGGCCGGGGCGCCATTGCCATCGGTCGGGGGCGCGGAAACCGCAGGCGCCGTGGCCGCATCGCTAGCGGCCGGGGCGGCATCCTGTGCAAGCGCAGCGAGCGGGGAAGCCGCGCACAGCATGGCAGCGAAAGCAGCCGAGGCAACAAGAGTGTGTTTACGATGCAGTCTGATCATTTAACCAAAATCCTCTGGAGCAGGATGTTTTTTCCGAGGCGGCGGGGTGCTGCCGGCCCCCGCCGTGCCTGACCTTGATACTCAGGCTCAGTCATTCAGACTGAACGTGATCGTATAGAGATGATGGAATTCCTTTACGGGAACGCCATTCTTGACAGCCGGTGCATAGCGTGAGCGACGGACCGCCTTCAGCGCGGCATCGGCAAATGCCTGGCCACCCTTTACACTCACTACCTGGCAGTTGCTGGTGACGCCGCTGGGTTCCACGTCACAGGCGACGGACACAACGCCTTCACGGCCTTCTTCCGACATCTCTTCCGGGTATTCCGGCACCACATGGTTCAGCGGCGACGTTCCGGCCATGTGGTCGGGCACGGGCGGCGCGTTGGACACGGGCGCATCGGACGGCGGGGTCGCCCGGGCGGGCGGCATCGCCTTCGGCGGCTTCGTGTGCGTCACCTTCATCGGCGGCGGCGGTGTCGGCACCTGGATCTTCGGCGGCGGAATGTACGGCGGCGGCGGCTGCGTAATCTCCGGCGGCGGTGGTGGTGGCGGCGGCGGCGGTGGCGGCGGTGGCGGCTCCTTGATCATGTGCACTTCGACCGGCGGCTTGGGCGGTTCCTTCGGGGCATCAGGCGCGGAGCCAAGCCCGTACAGGAGCGCCACAACCAGCAGTCCTTCAAATGCCAGGACAAGGGCGAAAACAATTACCTTTTGTAGTGTATTATCACTCTGTTCCGCATACGTCATACCCATACCTCACTCAGAACGGCATAGTTTTAGGAAGGAATTATTGGAAAATTTATTCTGGATGTTCTGATTTCACCAAATCTACTACGGGAGTATGACCAGATTTCTACGAAACGACTGATGCGATCCGCCTTGTTCTCCCCGGTTCAGCCGTGAAACATGGCCATCCCCTTTCCCGGCGGAACGGAAAAGCGTGATGGCCGCAGCCCCGGACAGTGCATATGCCAATGCACGGACACCGCATGCACCCTGCCCCAACTGGCCAAACCACTCATTCATCACGATTTATCCATAAACATTATTACCAACTCGAAATCAACCCTGATCTTGTCTGAAATAGTCTGTCTGAATGACCCGCCCGCCAGATCATGAACTGACGGGCCGACCGGACCAATGAAACTGACCCTTCCCGTGTCGGGCGGGGTCGTGAAAAACCGTTAATGCCAGCTTGATCAAAAAAAAATCCCAGTCAAGCAAACTGTTAAAAAAATAAGGAAAAAATCGATCCCGGCCCTTCGAAAGCCCTGTTTGCGCGCAATATTGTTATTGCAACATGGATGCCGGAACGGAAAGAACGCATTTCGAAACGATAGGCGGCTTTCACGTTATTTCTTGGTAAAAACAGATTCGGGTTCCTGCTCCCCGGCGGCCTCCACCCCGCTGAAGCGGGGCAGCATCCGCGCTTCGGGCTGGTAGGCCACGGCCTCCCCCTGCTTGACCATTTCCAGGCAGGCGGCGAACGTACTGCTCCATGCCGAACGGCGCTGCCCTGCCGACAGGCTGCTCCCCTCGCCTTCGCGCATGCACTCGGGCAGCATCCAGTCCAGCGGCACCGGCGTATGGCGCGCCTGTGCCAGGCAGGTGCGCACCCGCATGCGCGCATCCTCCACGGAAAACAGATCCAGCTGCACCGGCGCATAGAACGGGGTCTCGGCCGGCATGGCCCCCCAGTTGCCATCAAACACCGCAAGGCAACCCCACAGGAACTCGATCCGGTCCACTTCCCACTGGTCCGATTCGTCGCTTTCGGGCGGCCGTGCACCGCCAAAGCCATGCACGTCGCGCCCCAGCTGGGCGCGCGCGGCAAGCCAGCCCGCAAGGGCTGACGCGCCCTCGGCGGCCAGCAGGCGCGTGCGCAGGTCGGCGGCTTCCTGCGTGGCCTGCTGCTGGCGGGGATCATCTTCGGGCAGCATGAGGCGCGAGCGCAGCAGCAGCAGCCCCGACGCCATGACCGCCCACTGCGCCTTCTGCCCCAGCGGCAGGGTGGTGCATGCCCGCACGGCTTCGGCCAACTGGTCGATCAGGGTTACGATATCCAGCCGGGCCAGGTCGATTTCACGCGCATGGGCCAGTTCCAGCAGGTGCGACAGGCTGCCCTGATAGAGCGCGAGCCTGACAACCGGCTCCCCATCGGGCACCGCGCCACCGGCAAACAGCGTGAACTGGTCCGTCATGTCAGCGGGCGTTCCGTCAGGCCGAAGACAAGCCGGGGGTAATGTTCCTCCGCCCGACGCACCACGGGCATGGGGTTGCCCCCACGGGTAAAGAAACCGAAGACCATGGCCCGGTGCCCACGGGCCAGCCTGCGGCCCGCCTTGCGCCCGGGCAGGTACGTCACCTGCCGGGGGGCCTCGGCAATGCCCCAGTGGCGCTGCAGCCACGCGCGGGCATCAGGATGGGTGGCGCCCAGGGCCAGGATGGCATCGGGCACCGGCACAAGGCGATGGAAGTCCAGCGGGCAGGCACCGGCGGGCAGCAGGGTCAGCCGGGCATGGCGCGCTTCGGCCGCGGCACGGAACTGGCGCGCCAGGATGCGACAGCCTTCAACCGACAGTCCGGCCCGCCCGCGCGCGGGACCATTCCGGCCGATGGCGAGTGCGAACATGTCCTCCTCCATCCGTTCGGCATCGAAGGGCCATGGGATGAGACCGGGGCCAGCCGCTTCCGCCCCGAAGGCATCCATGGCCGCATCCGGTCCGTGTACCAGCAGGTGCCACCACTGCCATGGCACCGGGCCAGCCGGCTTGGGCCATGCCGAAAGCGGCCGCCGCCCGCGCCGGGCCGGTGGCCGGCGGAGGGCACCGGCCGGCGCTTCCCCGTCCCGCGTGGCGGGAGGGGGCAGTTCAGCCCAGGGCAGGCGCAGGTTTTCAGTCATTGGCAAGCTGGCATTCGTACGGCCGCAGGGCGCGGGGGTCACGGTAGCGGGTATGCCGGCACAGCGCCGTGATTTCCATGCCCTGCCGCAGCGCTTCCATGATGTAGCCCGAGCGCAGGGCGTGCGCGCTCAGGCGGGCCACCACATCGGGGGCCACTTCGGCCATCAGTGCGCGGCGTTGCAGGATGCGGGTCACGGCATAGGGCGTAAGCGCCCGGCCGCCCACGCGCCCGCCCTTGGAAATGGCGCGGAAGAGCGGCCCGGTCTGGCGGTGCGCGACCTGCTGCCATGCAGCCAGGGCGGCGGCGGGGCACGGCAGCCCTTCGGCCGACAGGGGCAGGCTGACAGGCTGGTGGCCATCGCCCTCGCGGATGTTCAGCACCAGCGCCGTGCGGCCGGGCACGGCGTCCTCCACCTGCAGGCCAACCAGTTCCGAACGGCGCAGGGCGCCGGCAAAGCCGAACAGCAGCAGGCAGCGGTCCCGCAGGCCACGGACGCCATCCTCGCACCGTTCCACCATGGCGCGCAGCATGCCCGGCGTCACCACTTCAGGGGCAGGTGCCGACACGCGGGGCAGGTCGAGCATGTGGGCCAGGGCCGCACGGATGCGGGTATCGGTCACATCCCATGCCATGTTGTTGAAGCGGTGCATCCTGCCAATCGCGGCCAGACGGCGGCGGATGGTGGCGGGGGCGAATTCCGCCAGGCTGCGCAGGTAGGCCGCAACCACATCCGGCGTTGCGGGAATGGGGGCCACGGCCTGCGCCGCGCACCAGCGGGTAAAATGCACCCAGTCCGCCCGGTAGGCGCGCAACGTGGCAACAGTCGCGCGCGCGGGCGGCGGGGCGGGATCGGTGGCCGTGGTCATGGGCGGGTTCCGTGTGCCACCAGTATCAGACCAGCGTCATCCGGTTGACATCCACCATGCCGAAATCCGTGATCTTGAGATGCGGGATGACCGGCAGCGGCAGGAACGCAAGCTGGAGGAACGGCTCATCCAGCCCGCAGCCCAGCGCGCGGGCGGCGGCGCGCAGCACCACAAGCTGGTCGCGCACGGTCTCGAACGGGGCATCGCTCATAAGCCCCGCCACCGGCAGCGGCATGTCGGCCATGACCTGTCCGCCCCGCACCACCACAAAGCCGCCCCCCGTCTTTTCCAGATGGTTGACCGCCAGCGCCATGTCCGCATCATCCATGCCGACCACGCAGATATTGTGGCTGTCATGCCCGACCGAGGATGCCAGCGCCCCGCCGGACAGGCCGAACCCCTTAACGAAGCCACGCCCGATATTGTCGTTATGCCCATGCCGCGCCACCACGCAGATGCGCGCGATATCCTGCGCCGGGTCGGGCTGGACAATCCCATCCACCACCGGCAGGTCGGCATGCAGGAAGGGCGTGATGATCTGTCCGGGCAGCAGGCCGATCACGGGGCGCCGCGTGCCGGAACCCGCCACCTGCATGTCCGCCGCACTGACGGGGCCGGGCAGGCTGACGCTGCCCGTGCCCACGGGGGGAATGATGTCACGGGCGGCAAACAGCGCGTCATCCACCAGCCTGCCCGCGCTGATCACGTCCGACACCCGGCATTCCCGCAGGTCATCCAGCAGCACGATATCCGCCCGCCTTCCCGGCACGATCAGGCCCCGGTCACGCAGGCCAAAGGCGTTGGCGGCACTGAGCGAGGCGCTGCGATAGGCGGCCAGCGGTTCCACCCCCAGCGAGATGGCCAGGCGGATCAGGTAGTCCAGATGCCCCTCATGCGCGATTTCCAGCGGGTTGCGGTCATCGGTGCAGAAGGCGAAGAACGGCGACGTAACCGGGTTGAGCAGCGGCACAAGGGCCCGCAGGTCCTTGCACACCGAGCCTTCGCGGATCAGCACCGTCATGCCCTTGCGCACCTTTTCCAGCGCTTCCTCCGCCGTGGTGGCTTCATGGTCGGTGGTGATGCCCGCACTCAGGTAGCCATTGAGCTTTCGCCCGCGCAGCAGCGGGGCATGGCCATCGATATGGCCGCCGGCAAAGGCTTCCAGCTTTTCCATGCAGACCGGGTCATTGTTCAGCACGCCGGGGATGTTCATGAACTCGGCCAGGCCAATGACCTTGGGGTGACCCCGATAGGCCAGCAGGTCCGCCGCCCCCAGCGCGGCCCCCGATGTTTCCAGATGGGTGGAGGGCACGCAGCTGGACAGGTTGACGCGCAGGTCCATGACCGTGCGCAGGGCGGCTTCGGTAAAATAGTCCAGCGCCGGGCGGCCCAGCACGTTGGCCATCTCGTGCGGGTCGCATATGGCGGTGGTCACGCCGTGCGGCAGGACGCAGCGATCGAACTCGAAGGGCGTGATGAGCGAGGATTCGACATGCAGGTGCGTGTCAATGAAGCCGGGCACGGCAATGCGCCCGCGCCCCTCGATCACGCGCGTCCCCTCGTAGCGGTCCAGCGTGCCGACAATGGTATCGCCACACAGCGCGATGTCGGTTGGCAGCAGTTCGCCCGTCACCAGATCGAACAGGCGCACGTCGCGGATGACGGTATCCGCCACCATGCGCCCGCTGCCCTGTGCAATCCGGTCGGAAATCACGCTGCCTGCCATACTGTCCCGCTTTCGTACCGTTGGTGATGGTGGACACCAGTCTATCACAACCCGCTGGCACGCAAGTCAGCACACGGATTCTTTTTCACCGCCACCCCTGTTGTCCCCACAGGTACGTTGACAAGGGCCACGTGTTTCCCGATCCTGAAGCGACCAAGGGGAGTCCCGACAAGGGGCTGAGAGACCGCTGGCATGGACCACCATGCGCGCGGAGACCCTGCCGGGCGCATCGTGCGTTCCGGGGAACCTGATCCGGCTCATACCGGCGGAGGGACTGGTGCAGACAATCGGCACAAGGCTGCGGCATAGCGCCCGCAGGTGAACACGCAAGCCGCGTGGCGCCCGGTTTTCTCCCCCACACCCCCCTGTCGGAGAGAACGCGAGGAGCATTGCCATGTCCACCGTTGCTTCGCCTTCATCTCCCGACCATGTCACCACCGGCCCCATCATGGGGTCCACCAAGGTCTGGTCCTCACCCGAGGGGCACGCGCATATCCGCGTGCCTTTCCGTGAAATCGCGCTGGAACCCGGCGCCAACGAACCCCCGGTGCGGGTGTACGACACATCCGGCCCCTATACCGACCCCGCCGCCCGCATTGACGTGCGCCACGGGCTGCCCCCCATCCGCGCGCCATGGATCGCGGCGCGCGACCTGCCCGCCATCACCCCGCGCGCCGTCCGCCCCGAGGATAACGGCTTTGCCAAGGGCGAGCACCTGATCCCGTCCTGCCCCGCCCCCCATACGGTGCATGAAGGCCGCCCCGGCCAGCGGGTCACGCAGTATGAATTTGCCCGCGCCGGCATCATTACCGAGGAAATGATCTACGCCGCCCACCGCGAGAACCTTGGCCGCGCCACGATGGTCGAGGGGGCTGCCGCCCGCCGTGCCGATGGCGAGGATTTCGGGGCGGACATACCCGAATTCGTCACCCCCGAATTCGTGCGCTCCGAAATTGCCGCCGGCCGCGCCATCCTGCCCGCCAACATCAACCACCCGGAACTGGAACCGATGGTGATCGGGCGCAACTTCCTGGTGAAGGTCAACGCCAATATCGGCAATTCCGCCGTCACGTCCTCGGTCGCGGAGGAAGTGGAAAAAATGGTCTGGGCCATCCGCTGGGGGGCCGATACGGTGATGGACCTGTCCACCGGACGCAACATCCACAACATCCGCGACTGGATCCTGCGCAACGCGCCGGTGCCCATCGGCACGGTGCCGCTGTACCAGGCGCTGGAAAAGGTGGGCGGCGTGCCCGAGGACCTGACATGGGAGATCTTCCGTGACACGCTGGTCGAACAGGCGGAACAGGGGGTGGACTACTTCACCATCCACGCCGGCGTGCGGCTGCGGCATGTGCCGCTTACGGTCGACCGTGTGACCGGCATCGTCTCGCGCGGCGGGTCGATCATGGCGGGATGGTGCCTGCACCACCACCGCGAGAGCTTCCTGTATGAACATTTCGAGGAAATATGCGACATCATGCGCCGCTATGATGTCTCGTTCTCGCTGGGTGACGGGCTGCGTCCCGGCTCCATTGCCGATGCGAATGACGCAGCCCAGTTCGCGGAACTGGAAACGCTGGGCGAACTGACAAAGATCGCATGGGCCAAAGGCTGCCAGGTCATGATCGAGGGGCCGGGCCATGTGCCCATGCACAAGATCAAGGTCAATGTGGAAAAGCAGCTGCGTGAATGCGGCGAAGCCCCCTTCTACACGCTTGGCCCGCTCACGACCGATATCGCACCGGGCTACGACCACATCACATCAGGCATCGGGGCGGCCATGATCGGCTGGTTCGGCACCGCCATGCTGTGTTACGTCACGCCGAAGGAACATCTCGGCCTGCCCGACCGTAATGACGTGAAGGTGGGGGTCGTGACCTACCGCATTGCCGCCCATGCCGCCGATCTGGCCAAGGGGCACCCGGCGGCGCGCATCCGCGATGACGCGATCAGCCGCGCGCGCTTCGACTTCCGCTGGAATGACCAGTTCAAGCTGTCCCTCGACCCGGACACGGCATGTTCGTACCACGACGAGACCCTGCCGCGTGAAGCGCACAAGAACGCGCATTTCTGTTCCATGTGCGGCCCCAAATTCTGCTCCATGCGCATAAGCCATGACCTGAAGGCCGATGCGCAGCGGCTGGCCGGGCTTGAGCAGAAGAAGGAAGAGTTCCGCAGCAACGGCAACCGGATCTATGTGCCGGTGGAAGAGGCCGTGACACCGGCGGAATAGGAGCGTATTTCAAAAATAACAAAAATTGCCGGGCGCCGCCTTTTTCCCAAAAAGGCGGCGTTCTTCCGAAGCTTTTTGAAAAAAGCTTCACCAAAAACCTGTCCATGACTTGCCACCCCCGCAGGCACCACCACATGCTGGCTGGTCGGGTGCGGGTAACAGGCTCAGTCGGTCAGGGCTTCTTCTGCCTGCCGCATGGTTGCAACACCCCCTCCGCTGCGGCGGAGCATGAGGAACCGGCCCGACCAGGAACCAGCGATACGCCATTCCCCCTCAATCTCGCTGCCATCAGCGTTCAGCGCGCCAGTATACAGCACGGCGTGCCGCCGGCCGCCACCTTCGTAGGTTTTGGTAAACCGCACGCTGGTCCCATGGCGCACGCCCCGGATGGTTGAGACAAAGCACGTCTCCCCCTGCCCATTGGCCGCGCGCTCCGTCACGGTGCCACCAAGACCGTCTGCTGTCTCGAACAGCGATGCGGAGAAAAACTCCGGCGGCAACGCATGGGGATAGCTGAACTGCCCGTCCCACTGTCCCGTTACATCCAGAGCCTTCTCAGCCATCGGACCTGTTCTTTCCCTTTGATAAAAATGACAAAAGCTTCCGGGGGCTGCCTTTTTTTCAAAAAGGCGGCATCTTTCCGAAGCTTTTTGAAAAAAAGCTTCACCAGAAACCTTCTTATGATTTGCCAGGCGTGGTCAGGGTCAGGGTGTTCTTCATCCCGGCCCTGACCATACGATCAGATGACTTTTTCCACCCAGCCATGGGGATCGGGTGCCGTGCCGCGCTGGATGGCAATCAGCGCGCTGCGCAGCTTCCCGGTCACGGGGCCGATGCCCCTGCCCTCACCAATGACCGCATCGCCCTTGGGGCCACGGAAGCGCCCGATGGGCGAGACCACCGCCGCCGTGCCACAGGCAAATACTTCGCGCAGGCGGCCGGACGCGGCATCGGCATATAGCTGGTCGATGGCGTAGGGCGCCTCGCGCACGCTCAAACCCTCCGCACGGGCCAGGGTCAGCAGCGAATCGCGGGTGATGCCACGCAGGATGGTGCCGGTCAGCGGCGGGGTGGCGATGGAGCCGTCATCAAACACGAAAAACACGTTCATGCCGCCCATTTCCTCAATCCAGCGGCGCTCGACCGCATCAAGGAACAGCACCTGCGCGCAGCCATGGCCCTTGGCTTCCTGCTGGGCCAGCAGGCTTGCGGCATAGTTGCCACCGCACTTGGCCTCCCCCGTGCCACCGGGGGCGGCGCGGCAGAAATCGGATACCCACACGCTCACCGCCTCTTCACCAAAATAGGCACCCACGGGGGAGGCAATGACCATGAACAGGTATTCCGACGCGGGCTTCACACCCAGGAAGGTCTCGCTCGCGATCATGAAGGGGCGGATGTACAGGCTTTCATCCGGCTTGCCCGGCACCCATTCATGATCCACGCGCACCAGCTGGCGCACCGCCTCGACAAACACTTCATCGGGCACTTCCGGCATGGCCAGGCGTTCGGCCGACTTGCGGAAGCGCGCGGCATTGGCATAGGGGCGGAACAGGGTGATGCCGCCTTCCGCCGTGCGGTAGGCTTTCATCCCCTCGAAAATTTCCTGCGCGTAGTGCAGCACGGCGCAGGCGGGGTTGAGCGTCAGCGGCGCGAAGGGCTGTACCCGGGCATCATGCCACCCCCTGCCTTCCTGATAGCGGATAACGACCATGTTATCTGTAAAGACACGCCCGAAACCGGGGCTGGCCAGAATCTGCGCCCGCTGCTGCGCCGGAACCGGCGACGCATTGGGGGAAAGGGTGAAGGGAAGGGAAGTGGCGCTGTCCATAGCCTTTATTTCTCTTTCATCATGGCGCGGGCACGCTTGTGAAAACGCGCGCCTGCCCGCTGCGGCAGCAGGCAGTGCTAGCAGAAGTTCACCAGAACATTCCGCCGGTCAACCCCGTGCACGGGGGGCAGGCCCGCATTTCATGCCTGATCCAGGCGGAAACCCATGGCCCGCAGCGCCTGCGGCAGGCGCTCGCGGCCATGCAGCGCCGATACGTCACCCAGCCGCGCCAGCATCGCTTCGCTCCAGCTGCGCGCGGGCTGCCCGGCACTGGCCCGGACGGCACGCAGGCGCTCGTCATAGGCCGCGATTTCCGCGCCGGTGGTCGCTGCCGCATCATAGCGTTCCCGGTGCAGCACGCTCTGCTGCGGCAGGCGTGGCTTGATGGTGGTGGGATGCCTGCGGTCGGGATAGCCCACGCTCATGCCAAAGACCGCCATCGTGCGGGGCGGCAGGCCCAGTTCGGCGGCAATGGCCTCGGGGTTGTTGCGCACCCCGCCCACATACACGATTCCCAGCCCGTAGGATTCCAGGCTGGCGGCTGCGTTCTGGGCGGCCAGCGCGGTATCCATCACCCCCGCCAGGAATGTATCCAGGCAGTCCAGCCCCGGCAGGACACGGTCATGGGCATGGCCCACCGCCGCCAGCCGCGCCAGATCCACCACCCAGGCCAGGAAAAGCGGTGCCTGGGCAATGAAGTCCTGCGCGCCCGCCAGTTCGGCAATCCGCGCCCGGCGTGGCCCGTCCTGCACGGCCACGACGCTCCAGGCCTGCATGTTAGAGGATGTGGACGCCGACTGCGCCGCCGCCACGGCCGCTTCCAGCACGCCATCGGGCAGCGGGGCGGAACTGAAGGCCCGTACGGAGCGATGCGCCATGAGGCTGCGCGCCACCGGGCTTTCGGGCAGGGCGGGAATGGCCGGCGGGGTGCCGTAGCGGGCCTGCCACAGGGCATTCATGGATGACAGGGCGGGAAAGGAAGAAAGGGTGATGTCGGACATTGGCATGCCTCCTGCCTGCACAACGGTGGCGGAGAGCGCAGCAGATCACACCACCCCATGCACGAAAAGCAGGCGAAACATCACACCAGCCCTGCGCATTCCGGCGGAAAGGCGGCGCGGGCGGAAACCATGGTGCCCCTTCATGGAATATACCATTTGGTCTTTTTAAAATTCCTTCTGAATCAAAGGATCTTTTCGTTTCCTGCCTTCACGTTCATGCGAAGTCCAGCCCCCGGCTATAGGAAGATAGACCTAAATAATGCATGAAATCACACCACGGGCGGCCCACACGCATCATCTTCCCTGCATCAAAGGAACCACGCCAGCATGTTCGAGGCCCTCATGATCCGCCGTGCCGACGGCGTTGTCACCACCCGGCTGGAACAGGTCGGACCCGATGCCCTGCCCGAGGGCGACGTGACCGTGCAGGTCAGCCATTCCAGCCTGAATTACAAGGATGCCCTGGCCATGACCCGTGGCGCGCCGGTGGTGCGGCGCTTCCCCATGGTGCCGGGCATCGACCTGGCCGGGCGCGTGGTGCAGTCGCACGATCCCGTCTACCAGCCGGGGGACCAGGTCATCGCCACCGGGTGGGGACTGGGGGAAAGCCACTGGGGCGGCCTTGCGGGCATGGCGCGCCTGCCGGGGCGGTGGCTCCTGCCGCGGCCCGGCGGCCTGTCCGCCCGCCAGGCGATGGGAATCGGCACCGCCGGCTTTACCGCCATGCTGTGTGTCATGGCACTGGAAGACGGGGGGCTGACCCCCGCCTCGGGGCCGATCATCGTCAATGGGGCCGGTGGGGGCGTGGGGGGCATGGCCATCATGCTGCTGGCCCAGCTTGGCTATGAAGTGGTGGCGGTAACGGGACGGCCCCAGCTCCATGCCTACCTGACCAGCCTGGGGGCGGCCGAGATCCTGCCCCGCGATACGCTCAGCCCGACCGGCAAGGCGCTGGAGACGGCGCGCTGGGCGGGCGGGATTGACGTGGTGGGCAACGATGCGCTGGCCACCATGTGCGCCTCGGTCATGCACGGGGGCACGGTTGCGGCCTGCGGGCTGGCCGGGGGGATGAACCTGCCGCTGACCGTGGCGCCCTTCATCCTGCGCAATGTACGCCTGCAGGGAATCGACAGTGTCATGTGCCCGCGTCCGCGCCGCATGGCGGCATGGGCACGGCTGGCGCGCGATCTTGACCCGACCCGGCTCGACAGCATGCTGCATGACGCGCCACTGGCCGATGCCATCGGCATAGCCCCCCGCATCCTGGCCGGTCACATCCGGGGGCGGACGGTCATTACCGTTGCCTGAACAGCGAAAAGGCGGCATTCCCGCAGGGGAACACCGCCTTTCCGCACGTAGCCGAAGCCTGCTGCCTAGTGGCAGGGGAAGCCCAGCAGGTGGCGGCCGTCATGTACGAATTCATGCACGTAATGGCCGGAAATGAGTGCGGTCGCCCCCTGTTCCGCGCCGACGAAATAAATCAGCAGCGACGCCAGTACCAGCCCGAACACACCCCACGGCAGCAGGTCACGCACCGGGATGGAAACCTGCGGTGCGGCAATGCCCGTGCTGGACAGGACGGATGTATCTTGGCTCATACCGGAAAACTCCATGGATCACGCACGACCCGGAGCAGTATGCCTGGAACCCGGCGCCCGCGCCTGCTCCCGTAACCCGGATCTGGCGGCATGTTTCCAAAATTGGCATGAAAGGTCAATCACTCCTTGCGCGTGCCGCCCTTTCGCCCCACGCAGGCCCCCTGCCATGAACCAGATCCTGACCTGCCTTGCCCTGCCCGCGCCCGACAGCCTGCGCCGGGGCGTCTTTCCCGACCCGGACGCACCCGTCACCCTGCCGCCTGCGACAGGCCGCGCCCTGTCCGCGGCACAACTGGCCCTTGTGCCGCCTGCCCTGCTCCCGGCCTGTCCCTCCGCCCGGCCGGATGCCAGCCTGAACGGCGTGGACATGGGCGCATGGCGGGGGATGCCGCTGAAGGACGTGCCCCCCACGGACCTTGCCCGCTGGGTGACCGACCCCGGCTTTGCCCCGCCGGGCGGCCAGAGCCGGGCGGCGCATCTGGGCCACATGCGGGCATGGCTTGCGGGCCTGCCCCGCGCGCCCGCGCATCTGTGTGTGGCGGCGGATGCGGCCGTAATACGCGCCATCGTGGTGGCGGCGCTGGGCGGCACACCCGCCATGCTGTCAAAGCTGGATATCGCCCCACCCAGCACCACGCGGCTGACCCGCCACACGGGCTGGCGCGTGGCGGTTGCGGGGGCACCCCTGTCATGATGGCACGGCATGCCCATGGCGGCGCCTGCCTTTGACAGCGCGGGGGCCAATCGTCTAGATCCAGCCCTTGATGGTTCCCCCTTGGGGAGAATAGGGAAGACGGTGCGCCCATGGGCAAGTCCGTCGCTGCCCCCGCAACTGTAGGTGGCTGTTTTCCGGCCCGCCCCCAAAACGGGGCTGGCAGCGTCACTGGTTGCCGCCGCAGGGCGGCACCGGGAAGGCCGCCGGAAAAGGGAGGGTTCACCCTCCGCCACAAGCCAGGAGACCTGCCATCCTTCCCGCCGCCCCATGGGCGGCGTGGAACATGACCGAATCCAATCGCATGGCTGGCGGGGTGCCCGGCACGCGACAGGCCACCGCCACGCAGGCCCTGCGGGCGGGGCCGCAACCGTGCACCCCATCACCCTGCCGCCCGCGCGGCAGACCGCATTGAGGGTACGCCGCCATGACCACGCCACCGCAGCCGGACCCTACGGGCACAGCGCCCGTTCACCTGCATGTCTGTGTGACGTGCCGCCGTGGGCTGCCCGCATCCGACAACCCGCAGGGGCGGCAGTTGCATGATGCGCTCATGGCGCTGGCGCGGGACAATCCGCAGGTCGTCATCCACGAAGTGTCCTGCCTTGCGGCCTGTGACGAAGGCTGCACCGCCGTGGTGGCCAGCCCCGGCAAATGGGGCTGGCTGCTCGCCCGGCTTGGCCCGGAGAAGGCCGCCGACCTGCTGGCCTATACCGCCGCCTATGCCGCCTCGCGCAGTGGCACCGTCATGCCGTCACGCCGCCCCGCCAGCCTGTCGGACATGGTGCGCGGCCGCTTTCCCGCATCGCTTTTTTCTGGAGCCTGACCGTCATGCCCCCTTCCCCCACCGCGCGCGCGCGCGTGCCCGTTACCGTCATCACCGGCTTTCTGGGTGCGGGCAAGACCACGCTGCTGCGCCATGTGCTGGCCAATGCAAAAGGCCAGCGCATTGCCATCGTGGTCAATGAATTCGGCACGCTGGGCATTGATGGCGACACGCTGCGCGCCTGCGGCGTGGAAGGCTGCCGCGATGAGGACATCGTGGAACTGACCAATGGCTGCCTGTGCTGCACGGTGGCGGATGACTTCCTGCCCACCATGGAGGCCCTGCTGGACCGCGCCAGCCCGCCGGATCACATCGTGATCGAGACATCGGGCCTGGCCCTGCCCAAGCCGCTGCTCAAGGCGTTCGGCTGGCCCACCATCCGCACGCGCATGACGGTGGATGGCGTGGTGACGGTGGTGGATGGCCCCGCCGTGGCCGTCGGCCGCTTTGCCGATGATCCGGAAGAAGTGGCCCGTCAGCAGGCCGCCGACCCCTCGCTCGACCACGACAACCCGCTGGCCGAAGTATACGAGGACCAGCTCCTGTGCGCCGATCTGGTGGTGCTGAACAAGACCGACCTCATGACCCCCGCACAGGCCGATGCGGTGGAAGCCGCGATCCGTGCCGAGATCCCGCGCGCGGTCAAGGTGGTACGCGCGACCGACGGGCAGGTGGACCCCGCCATCCTGCTGGGGCTGGATGCGGCGGCGGAAGACGACCTTGCGGCCCGCCCTTCCCACCACGATGCCGAGGGCGGCGAGCACGAGCATGATGATTTCGAGAGCTTCGTGCTGCCGGTTGCCGAGCAGGCCAGCGTGGAGGATTTCATCACCCGGCTGAAAACCGTGGCCGAGCAGCACGACATCCTGCGCATGAAGGGCTACGCCACGGTGGCAGGCAAGCCCATGCGGCTGGCGGTGCAGGGCGTGGGCAGCCGCTTCCGCCACCAGTTCGACCAGCCGCTGCCCCAGGATGGCCTGCGCGGCGGCAACCTTGTGGTGATTGGCCAGAAGGGGCTGGACCAGGCGGCGATTGCGGGCATGCTGGCATAAAATGTTTTAAACCAACTGATAAAAGTTTTTGGGTGCCGCCTTTTTCAAAAAGGCGGCGTTCTTCGAAGCTTTTTGGAAAAAAGCTTCACCAAAAACTTTTTTATGATTTCAAGGGTATGGAAACAGGGCGGGCACCATGCATCTGCTGGCACGCGAAATCCGCACGCTGGATGACGGCGATCAGGCGCAGGACCTGGGGCATGCCCCGGCCGATATCGTGTTCCTGTCCTTTTCCGACAGTGACCTCCTGTGCCTGAACGCGGCGCATACGGCACCGGATGCGCCCGCCGCCAGCCTGCGCAGCGCCAACCTGTCCTGCCTGCTGCACCCCATGTCCATCGACCTGTATGTGGCCGATACCATCATGGACTCGCGCTGCGTGGTGGTGCGGCTGCTGGGCGGGGTGGAATACTGGCGCTACGGGGCAGAGGAACTGGCCCGCGCCTGCCAGCAGGCCCGCATACCGCTGGCCTTTGTCGCGGGTGACGGGCGCGATGACCCGCGCCTTGCCGCACTTTCCACCGTGGATGAACCCGTCCGCGCCCGCCTTGATGCGCTGCTGCGCGCGGGTGGGGTGGCCAACACGGCCACCGCCCTGCGGCTCATGGCGCATCTGGCCGGGTGCGGGCCGGACGAGAACACGCCCCCCGAACCCCTGCCACCAGCCGGGCTGCTGCAGGCGGCTGATGCCGCCCTGCCGCTGCGCGCGATGGTGGTGTTCTACCGCGCGCACCTGCTGGCGTCGGATATCGACCCCATCATGGCGCTGGCGGCCGGACTGGCATGCCATGGCATGGGGGTGGACCTTGTCTATGTCACCTCGCTCAAGGATGCGGCATCCATGCGTGTCCTTGCCGCCCGCCTTGCGGTAGCACCGCCTGATGTGATCATCAACGCCACCTTCTTTTCCGCCCGCACGGGCGTGGAGAACGTCTCCCCGCTTGACCTGGCCGGGGTGCCGGTGCTGCAGGTCCAGCAGCCCGGCATTCCCTATACCTTATGGCGCGACAGCGTGCGCGGCCTGTCGCAGGCCGATCTGGCCATGCAGGTCGTGCTGCCTGAACTGGACGGGCGGATTCCCGCCTTCCCCATTTCCTTCAAGGAAGAAACCACACCCGGCCTGCCCGCACGCCATGTGCCCTATCCGCAGGGCGTGGAACTGACCTGCGCGCGCGCGGCAGGCTGGGCGCGGCTAGGCCACAGGCCGGCTGCCGGGCGGCGGGTGGGCATCGTGCTGTCCGACTATCCCGGCGCGCAGGGGGCCCCCACCGGGCAGGCGGCCCATGCGGTGGGGCTGGACAGTCTTGCAAGCCTTGAACACATCATGCACCTGCTGCACGGCGCGGGTTACGATACGGGCAGCCTTCCCCTGCCAACGGCGGACGGGCTGGCCCATGCACTGGCCCGCGCGCCTGCCCGGCCCTTCGTGTCCGTTGCCACATACAAAAACTGGCTGGCGGACCTGCCGCCCGCGCTACAGGCAGAACTTGAAGCCTGCTGGGGCGCGCCGGAGACGGACCCCGCCTGCACCGATGGCCAGTTCCACCTGCGCCATGTGCAACCGGGGCATATCCTTCTGGCGCTACAGCCCGATCGCGGCACGACCACCGACCGGCATGGCGGCTACCATGACCCCGATACACCCCCACGCCATGCCTATGTGGCCTTCTACCTGTGGTTGCAAAACATCCTGATGCTGGACGCCATGGTGCATCTGGGCACGCATGGCACGCTGGAATGGTTGCCGGGCAAGGCGGCGGCACCTTCGGCGGGGTGCTGGCCTTCGGTGCTGGTGGGCGGGATGCCGGTCATCTATCCCTTCATTGTCAACAACCCCGGCGAGGCGGCGGCCGCGCGGCGCAGGCTGGGGGCCGTCACCATCGGGCACCTCACCCCCCCCATCATGGCGGCGGGCCATGCGGGCAATGACACGGGCGAACTGGAACGCCTGATTGATGAATATGCCGCAGCCGACGGGCTGGACCGCAGGCGGGGCGCCATCCTGCGGGGCGAGATCCTGCAACGCGCCGACAGCCTTGGCCTGCTGGGCGAAAGCGGCGTGGACCGGACAGCGGACGAGGACGAGGCCCTTGCCCGCCTTGATGCCTATCTGTGTGACGTGAAGGACCTGCAGATCCGCGACGGGCTGCATGTCTTTGGCCGTCCCGCGCCGCACATGGCGGAACTGGCCCGCACCATCGCCCGCTCCTGCGGCACGCAGGCCCCGGCGGACATCCCGGCCCGGCTGCATGCCTGCGGGCAGGCGGAAAGCCGTGCCCTTCTGGCGGCACTGGACGGGCGCTTCATCCCCGCAGGCCCCGCCGGTGCCCCCACGCGCGGGCGGGCGGACGTGCTGCCCACGGGGCGCAACCTGTATGCCATGGACCCGCGCGCCATCCCCACCCGCTCGGCACTGGTTCTGGCGCAGCGCACCGCCGCACTGCTGCTGGAAGGCCATCTGCAGGATCAGGGCGAACCGCTGCGCAGCCTGGTGATCGACCTGTGGGGTTCGGCCAGCCTGCGCACCGGCGGCGAGGACCTGGCCCTCGCCCTGCTGCTGATGGGGGTAAAGCCGGTCTGGGATCAGGCTTCGGGGCGGGTTACGGGCATCGAGATCATTCCCATGGCGGAACTTGACCGCCCGCGCGTGGATGTGACGCTACGCCTGTCGGGCCTGTTCCGCGATGCCTTTCCCGGCCAGATCGCGCTGTTCGAACAGGCGGTGCAGGCCATTGCGGCCCGCACTTCCGAAGCCCCCGACCTGAACCCGCTGGCCGCCAGCACGGCGGGGCTGGAGGGGAACGCGCGACAGGCGGCCACGGCGCGCATGTTTGGCGCGGCACCGGGCACCTATGGCACCGGGATGGAGGACATGCTGGCCAGCGGCGCATGGCAGGCACATGACGAACTGGGCAAGGCCTGGCTGAACGGCTCCGCATGGGCTTATGGCGGCAACCGCGAGGGCACGCAGGCGCCCGACCTGCTGGCCGCGCGCATGGCACAGGCCGCCATCGTGCTGCATGTGCAGGACAACGCGGAAACCGACATACTGGAAAGCGTGGAGGCCGCCACCCATGAAGGCGGCATGGCCGCCGCCGCCGCCATGCTGGGCAACATGCCCCGCCTGCTGCATGGCGATACCTCGCGCCCTGACGCCCCCCGCCTGCGTACCACCGCGCAGGAAGTGGCACGTGTAGTACGCGGGCGGCTAGCCAATCCGGCATGGCTTGCGGGCATGCGCCGCCATGGCTACCGGGGCGCGGCCGAGATTGCCCGCACCGTTGAGGCCCTGCACGGCTTTGCGGCCACCCTGCCCACCCGGCTTGACAGGCAGTTCGACCTGACCTTCGCCGCCGTGCTGGATGACCCGCAGATGGATGCCTTCCTGCTGGATGCCAACCCCGACGCGCGTGATGCCATCCGCCGCCTGATGGCCGATGCCCTGCGCCGCGACCTGTGGCGCCCGCGCGCCAACAGCGCCGCCATGCTGCTGGACCTGGCACCATGACCGCACCCCCCGGCGTGCGCGGCTGGTGCCCCGGCCTGCATACCCCCATGGAAGCCGCCGATGGCTGGCTGGTGCGCGTGCGCCCGCCGCTTGGCCGCCTGTCGGGCCAGCAGGCGCATGCCATTGCCCAGGCGGCCCGGACGCACGGCAACGGGCTGATCGAACTGACCAGCCGGGGCAACCTGCAACTGCGTGGCCTGACACCGGACAGTGCCCGTGCCTTTGCCCGTGACATGCAGGTGGCGGGACTGGCCAGCACGGATGCCGCGACCGAGGCCCGGCGCGGCCTGCTGCTCTCGCCACTGGCCGGGATCGACCCGCGCGCCGCCCCCGATACGCCGGATGTCATCCGTGCGCTGGATGCCGCCCTTGCCGGTGCCATCACCCTGTGCGGCCTGCCCGCCAAATTCGTGATTGCGGTGGAATGCGGGGGCTACGTGCCCACCGGCACGCTACGGGCGGATATCACGCTGCGCGCCAGCGGCGCGGGCTGGCTGGTCATCTGTGGTACGCGGGCATGGCCCTGCACCGGAATGTCAGGGGTGGAAATGGTCCTGGCACTTGCCCATGCGCTGGCAGCGCTGGATGCGCCCGCCCGTCCGCTACGTGACCCGGCGCAGGCTGATGCCGCCCTTGCGGCCCTTGGCGTGCTGGATGCAACACAACCGGCACCGCAGGAACGCCATGAACCGCCCCCGCTGGCAGGCCCCCTGCCCGGCCACGCCATGGGTGCTGTCCTGCCGCCCGGCCCGATCAGCGCTGGCCTGCTGGATGACGTGGCCCGGTGGTGCACGGACCGGGGCAACGGCCAGATGCGCATTGCCCCGTGGCGGTCGATCATATTCGAACACTGCACAACGCCACCGCCCCAGACCGGCCTGATAACCGACCCGGCCGATCCGCGCCTGCGCATATGGGCGTGCATTGGCGCGCGCGGCTGCGGCTGCGCGCCACGTGACGTGACTGCCGATGCCCTGTACCTGGCCCCGGACCTGCCTGCATCCATGCGCCTGCATGTTTCGGGCTGCACCAAGGGCTGCGCCCATCCCGCCCCGGCGGACCTGACGCTGGTGGCCGGAACGGATGGCTACAGCCTGTGCCCGCATGGCCGGGCGGACGATACACCTGTAGACAGCGGGCTTTCGCTGGCACAGATACAGCAGATCCTGCGGGCATGGACCCCGCCCGCCCACGACGCCACCCACCCCAACGGGAGAACACGACCGGCATGACCCCGCAGACGGAACCGTATGACTACATCCACGATGGCGCGGCCATTTATGCCCGGTCCTTCGCCATTATCCGCGCCGAGGCCGATCTAGGCGGACTGACCGAGGCCGAGGCCCGCGTGGTCGTACGCATCATCCACGCCTGCGGCATGGTGGACGTGGCGAAATCCATCCGCATGTCGCCCGATTTCGTTACCCGCGCACGCGCCGCCCTGCTGGCGGGCAGGCCCGTGCTGTGTGATGCCAACATGGTGGCCCATGGCGTGACCCGCGCGCGCCTGCCGGCTGACAACCCGGTCATCTGCACGCTGCGCGACCCGCGCACGCCTGCGCTTGCAAAAGAAATTGGCAATACCCGCTCGGCCGCCGCCATGGACCTGTGGGGCGATGACCTGAAGGATGCCGTGGTGGCCATTGGCAATGCGCCGACCGCACTGTTCCACCTGCTGGAAATGCTCCGCGCGGGCGCACCCCGCCCGGCGGCCGTAATCGGCATGCCGGTGGGTTTTGTGGGCGCTGCCGAATCCAAGGAAGCCCTGGCGGAATTTGGCGACCTGCCCTTCATCATCGTACGCGGGCGACTGGGGGGCAGCGCCATGGCGGCGGCCACCGTCAATGCATTGGCGAGTGAAGCGGAATGACGCAGGGCACACAGGCAGGCCGCCTGTCCATACTTGGCATGGGACCGGGGGACCCGGAACTCATGACCGTAAAGGCCGCGCGTATCTTACGTGAAAGCCCGGTCATCGCCTGGTTCTGCCGCCATGACCGCCCCGGCCATGCGCGCCAGATCGCGGGCGACCTGCTGCCCCCCACGGCCACCACCCTGCGCTTCGCCTACCCCTTCACCACCGAGATCGCGGTCAGCGACCCGGCCTATCTGGTGCGCATGGCAGCCTTTTATGATGACTGCGCCCGGCAGGTGGCCGATCACCTGCTGGCCGGCACGGACGTGGCCCTGCTGTGCGAGGGCGATCCCTTCCTATTCGGCTCGGCCATGTATGTGTTCGACCGGCTGCATGAACGCTTCGCATGCACCATCGTGCCCGGCATAACCGCCATGAGCGGCTGCTGGTCGGCAGCACAGCGCCCCATGGTGCATGGTGATGACGTGCTGTGCGTCATTCCCGGCACGCTGGATGAAGCGGCCCTGACGCAATGGCTGGAACAGGCCAATGCCGCCGTGATCATGAAGCTGGGCCGCAACCTGGAAAAAGTGCGCCGCGCGCTCCGTGCTGCGGGACGGGAGGCGCGTGCGATTTACGTTGAACGCGCGACCCAGCCGCAGCAGCGCAGCATGAAGCTTGCCGACATGACCGGGCCGGCCCCCTATTTCTCGATCATTCTCGTACCCGGACGGGAGGGCGCGCGATGACGGGCGGGACCGGGCGGATCTTTGTTGTGGGGCTTGGCCCGGGGAACGCGGCCCAGCGCACGCCGGAAGCCGACGCCGCGCTGGCGCAGGCCACCGACCTGATCGGCTACGCCCCCTATGTGGCGCGTGTTGAAGCCGGGCCGGACGTGGTGCGCCATGCCAGCGACAACCGCGTGGAACTGGACCGCGCGCGCCATGCGGTGGAACTCGCGCTGGCGGGACGGACCGTGGCGGTTGTCTCCGGCGGGGATGCCGGGGTCTTCGGCATGGCCAGCGCCGTGTTCGAGGCCATTGACCACGGTCCCGCCGCATGGCGCGGGGTGGAGGTCACGGTCATTCCCGGCCTGTCCGCCGTGCTGGCGGCGGCGGCCCGGCTGGGCGCGCCGCTGGGGGGGGATTTCTGTGTCATTTCACTGTCCGACAACCTCAAGCCGCGTGAGGTCGTCCACCGCAGGCTGGCGGCGGCGGCCGGGGCGGGACTGGTCGTGGCACTTTACAATCCACGTTCAAGGGCCCGGCCAGACCAGCTGGGCGCGGCATTTGCCCTGCTGCGCACCATCCTGCCCGGCACGGTGCCGGTAGCGTTTGCCCGCGCCATAGGGCGTGCGGATGAGCGCGTGATCCTGACCGATATTGCCCATGCCGACCCCGAACAGGTGGATATGAGCACGCTGGTGCTGATCGGCTGCCCGCTCACCCACACCATTACCCGCGCGAACGGGGAAAAATGGCTCTATACCTCCCGCAGCGTGGCGGCCCCGTGCGCGTGAAGCCCGTCCAGCCATGCCATGGCGGCGGTGGCATCCGCTACGGTCTGGGCCGCCGCCACGGGGGGGCGGCCCACCATGATCACCGCCACCCCCAGCCTGCGCGCCGCCGCCAGCTTGGCGTAAGTGGCGCTGCCGCCGGAATTCTTGGTCACGACCACATCAATACGCTCATGGCGCAGCAGGGCTTCCTCACCCGCCTCATCAAAGGGGCCACGGGCCAGCAGCACCCGGCAACCCGGGGGCAGCAGGCCGGCATCAGGCCGGTCCACGCTGCGCAGCAGCCAGTCATGTGGCCCGGCGCTGGCAAAGGGCAGCAGGTCCTTGCGGCCGACCGTCAGCAGTACGCGCCGGGGCGCGGTGCCCAGCGCGCGGGCGGCGGCTTCCATATCCGGCACGATGGTCCAGCGATCACCCGCCACGGGTGTCCAGCCCGGCCGCTCCACGCGCAGCAGGGGTACGTGCGCCTGCATGCAGGCCCGCACCGCATTGCCGCTGATCCGGGTGGCAAAGGGGTGGGTGGCGTCCACCACCGCATCAGTGCGGTGCTCCAGCAGCCATTCCCGCAGCCCCTCCGCCCCGCCAAAGCCGCCAATGCGCACGTCCAGCGCGGGCAGGACGGGCGCGCGGGTCACGCCGGCAAGGGAGACGGTAGTGCGAAAACGCGCGGCCTGCTGCTCCAGCAGGCCGTAAAGCTGCCGTGCCTCCGTCGTGCCACCCAGAACCAGAACCCGCATCGTTTCCCCCTCCCCTCCAGCACGGCACGCGCATGACCATCCCGTGGCTGCATGTTATCGGCATTGGGGAAGACGGTGTCGAGGCCCTGCCCGCAACCCACCGCGCGCTGATCGCGGGGGCGGAACTGGTGGCCGGTGGCGCGCGCCATCTGGCCCTGGCCGCCCCGCTGGTCACGGGCCGCACACTGGCATGGCCGCACCCGCTGGCCGATGGCATGGCCGGACTGCTGGGCTGGCGTGGCAGGCGGGTCTGCGTGCTGGCATCGGGCGACCCGTTCCTGTTCGGCATTGGCACGACGTTGCGCCGCCATGTACCGATGGGGGAGATGGCATGCCTGCCCGCCCCCTCCTCGGTAGCGCTGGCGTGCAACCTGCTGGGCTGGGCGGAACAGGACATAACCCTGCTTTCCCTGTGTGGCCGCCCGATGGAGGCCACGGGCCCCGCCCTGCAACCGGGCGGCAGGCTGGTCGTGCTCTCGGCGGATGAGCACACGCCCCATGCCTTCGCGCAATGGCTGGACGGGCGGGGCTTTGGCGCCTCCACCCTGCACATACTGGGCAGGCTGGGCGGCGGGGCGCAGACCCACCAGAGCGCACGGGTGGCCGACGTGGCACGGGCGAAGGGGCCGGAGGTGCCGCGCCTCAACCTCATGGCGCTGGAAGTGGTGGCCGCGCGCGACGCGCTGGTCATTCCGCTGGCCTGCGGCCTGCCCGATGACCTGTTCACCCATGACGGGCAGATCACCAAGCGTGAGATCCGGGCCGCCACCCTGTCCGCCCTTGCGCCACGCCGGGGGGAAGTGCTGTGGGATATTGGCGCGGGGTCTGGCTCCATCAGCATTGAATGGATGCTGCGCCACCCCGCCAACCGCGCCATTGCCGTTGAAAAATCGGCCATCCGCCGCGCCCGCATTGCCCATAATGCGCTCAACCTTGGCGTACCCGCACTTCAGGTTGTAGCGGGAGAGGCTCCGGCCTGTATTGCGCGGATGCGGGCCGACGGCCTGCCGGCACCCAATGCCATTTTCCTCGGCGGTGGCATCAGCAACCCCGGCATGCTGGAAGCCGCCTGGCAGGCCCTGCCCCCCGGCGGGCGGCTGGTGGCCAATGCCGTCACGCTGGAAAGCGAAGCCTGCGTGATGGCCGCGCACGCAAGATGGGGCGGCACGCTGACGCGCCTGCAGGTGGAGCGGCTGGAAGCCATCGGGCGCTTCAACACCTTCCGTCCCGGCATGACCGTAACCAGCTATGCCGTAACCCGCACGGAAGACCGGCCATGATCGTGGCGGGTCTTGGCCTGCGCAGCGGATGCGGGGCGGAAGGAATCATTGATCTGATCCACAGCGCACAGGCGCGCTGTGGCAGGCGGCCGGACCTTGTGGCCGTGCCCGCCTTCCGCTACCGCGAGGCGGGGCTACAGGCCGCGATGGCCCGGCTGGGGCTGGGCCTGCGGGCCATCACGCCCGAAGAACTGCTGGCCGTACAGCCACGCTGCGTTACCCGCTCGGCCCGCGCGCAGGCGGCCCTAGGCGTGGCCTCCGTGGCGGAAGGCTGCGCGCTGGCGGCGGCAGGCGGGGCGGGGCGGCTGATCGTGCCGCGCCTGACCGGCCCGCACGCAACATGTGCCATGGCACAGGGAGAGGATGCATGACCGTACACTTCATTGGCGCAGGCCCCGGTGCCGCCGACCTGCTGACCCTGCGCGGCCGCGACCTGCTGGCAAAATGCCCGGTATGCCTGTACGCGGGCTCCATCGTGCCGCCCGAGATGCTGGAACACTGCCCGCCCGATGCACGGCTGGTCGATACCGCGCCGCTGACGCTGGACCTGATCGAGGCGGAATACATCCGCGCCCACGCGGCGGGGCAGGATGTGGCCCGCCTGCATTCGGGTGACCTTTCGCTCTACAGCGCCGTGGCCGAACAGATCCGCCGACTGGACCGCAACGGCATTCCATGGACCATGACACCGGGCGTGCCCGCCTTTGCCGCCGCCGCCTCCGTTCTGGGGCGCGAACTGACCGTGCCGGAAGTGGCCCAGAGCGTGGTGCTGACACGCGTGAGCGGCCGGGCCTCGGCCATGCCGGAGCGCGAGAAACTGGCCGCCTTTGGCGCCACGGGGGCGACGCTTGCCATCCATCTGGCCATTCATGTGCTGGACCGGATCGTGGCTGACCTGACGCCGTTCTATGGCGCGGACTGCCCGGTGGCCATCGTGGCGCGGGCGACATGGCCCGATCAGGTCGTGCTGCGGGGCACGCTGGGCGACATTTGTGAAAAACTGGCCGCAAATCCGATCGAACGCACAGCGCTGGTGCTGGTCGGGCGCGCGCTGGGGGCGCATGATTTCCGTGAAAGCGCGCTGTATGACGCTGATTACCACCGCCGCTTCCGGTCCTGAACCGGAAGCTACAGGAGAATAAAAGTTTCTGGGTGCCGCCTTGTTTTAAAAAGGCGGTATTTTCTGACGCTTTTTAAAAAAAGCTTCACCAAAAACTTCCTTACGGCTTACGGCACAGGGTGCGGGCCATGCCGGGCGACCAGCGTGCCCGCGCGGTCGAACAGCAGCACATCCAGCATGCACGGCGTTCCCGCCAGCACATCGGCTGCCTTCCGCCACGCATCCCGCGCCACAACCGGGCCAAGGGGACAGCCTGCATCCGCCGCCAGCGCGAAGGCACTGGCAACGGAATGGGCCTTTGCAATGGCAGCCACCAGCCCATCCGGTGCGCCAATACCATGTGCACGTTCCGCAAGCCGGGCCATGTCCGCCTGCCCCCGGCGGGAATGCAGGTCAAGGAACCCCTGCGCCAGCTTGGTCATCTTGGCCACGCCGCCCCCGATGCTCACGCGGCCCACGGGGTGGCGGCGCAGGTATTTCAGCAGGCCACCGGCAAAATCCCCCATTTCCAGCATGGCCTCGGGCGGCAGGCCATACAGGGCCTGTGTGGCGCGTTCCGATACATCGCCGGTGCAGCCCGCCACATGGGGCAGGCCCAGCGCGCGCGCCACATCCACCCCACGGTGGATGCTGTCGATCCACGCCGCACAGGAAAACGGCACCACGATGCCCGTCGTACCCAGAATGGACAGCCCTCCCACAATGCCCAGCCGGGCATTGAGCGTATGGCGTGCCATGTCCTGGCCGCCGGCAATGGATATGGTAACGTCCACATCGGGTTCATGACCGTCCGCATCGCGCAGCGCCGTACGGATCATGTGCCGGGGCACGGGGTTGATGGCGGGCTGTCCGGGGGGAACGGGTAGGCCCGGCAGCGTGACCGTGCCCACTCCGCTACCTGCGTGAAACACCACGCCGCTACCCCGCGCGCCCTTGCGCACGTCCACGCGCACATGGGCACCGTGGGTGACATCCGGGTCGTCGCCCGCATCCTTGACCACCTCCGCCCAGGCACCATCGCCCGCATGGCCATGGCCTGCCAGTGCAAACGCCACGTCCTGCCCACCGGGCAGCGTGATGGTGACCGGATCGGGAAATTCCCCCCCGCACAGCCCCCGCCACGCGGCACGGGCGGCGGCGGTGGCGCAGCTGCCTGTGGTCCATCCCCGGCGCAGGCTGTCATGGGTACGCTCCATCTGGGTGTTCTTCTTTCCCGACAGGGGTAAAAGGTGGTTCCGCTCACCACGGTCTAGCAGGAACGGACATGATGACACGAGGGCTGATGATCGCCGCCCCCCGCTCTGGCAGCGGCAAGACCACGCTGACGCTGGCCATCCTTGCGGCCCTGCGCCGCCGGGGCGTTGCCGTGCGCGGGGCCAAGACCGGGCCGGATTATATCGACCCGGCCTTCCATGAAGCCCTGACCGGGCTGTCCAGCCTCAACCTGGACAGCTGGGCCATGCCATTTCCCCTGCTGGACAGCGTGATGGCGCAGGCCCATTCCGGCTGTGAAATCGTGGTGACCGAGGCTTCCATGGGGCTGTTCGATGGCCTGACGGGGCCACAGGGCGCGCGTGGCGCACCAGCCGATATCGCCGCGCGCTACGGCCTGCCGGTACTGCTGGTGCTGGACATTTCCGGGCAGGGCCAGTCGGCGGCGGCCACCGCGCTGGGCTTTGCCAGCCTGAACCCCGATGTACGGCTTGCCGGTGTCATCCTCAACCGTGTCGGCTCACCACGCCATGCCGCGATGGCCACGCAGGCCATCAATGCCGTGGGCCTGCCCGTACTGGGTGCGTTCGGGCGTGATGCGGGACTGCAACTGCCCGAACGCCATCTGGGGCTGGTACAGGCACGCGAGCATGACGGGCTGGACGCACTGGCCACGCGCCTTGCGGCACAGGCCGAACGCGACCTGGACCTGGACGCCATACTGGCCTGCGCCACCATGGCGGACCTGCCGCCAGCGGTGGGGCAGGCCCGCGCCCTGCCGCCGCCGGGCCAGCGGATTGCGGTGGCGAATGACGCCGCGTTTTCCTTCCTGTACGCCCATGTGGTGGCGGGCTGGCAGGAAGCCGGAGCGGAACTGCGGCCTTTCTCCCCGCTTGCGGATGAAGGCCCGGCATCTGACTGCGATGCCTGCTGGCTGCCCGGGGGCTATCCGGAACTGCATGCCGGGCAACTGGCGCAGGCCGCGCGTTTCCGCGCCGGACTGGCCGATTTCGCCCGTACCCGCCCGGTGCATGGGGAGTGCGGCGGCTTCATGGTGCTGGGCGAAAGCCTGACGGACAAGGCGGGCCAGACCCATCGCATGACCGGGCTGCTGGGACATGCCACATCCTTTGCCACGCGCCGCATGAACCTGGGCTACCGGAGTGCCACCCTGCGCCATGACTGTTCGATCGGCACCGCAGGCACAACCCTGCGCGGGCATGAATTCCACTACGCCACGCTGACACATCCCGGCCCGGACGCGCCGCTGGCCGACATGCATGACGGTTATGGCACCGCCCGGCCGCCGGGTGGCCTGCGGCGCGGGCTGGTATCGGGCACGTTTTTCCACGTTCTGGCCACCGGCATGACAGGCGGCGGTGCATGATGTACATGCACTGCAAACATGGCCGTACCGGTCACAGCGCAGGTATAGGGACAAACATGATGGACAGTGTGCCTGCGTATATTTAATAATAATTATTACTTGCTTTTATTATCTGGACAAGATCGCCTGATGCGACTGAGTGACCTGCCACGCGGGGCGGATGCCATAATCGACAGCGTAAATGACACCGCCAGCAACGACCCGGTGGCCCGGCGGCTGCGTGAACTGGGCTTCGTGCCGGGTGAGCCGGTACGTATCATCGCAACCGCGCCGCTGGGGGGCGACCCGATGGCCGTGCGCATCGGCTTTACACGCTTCGCCCTGCGCCGCACCGAAGCCGACCGCGTTACCGTGCATATGGCGGAAAACCCGGCATGACCACGCTCAACATCGCCCTGGTTGGCAACCCGAACTGTGGCAAGACCGCCCTGTTCAACCTGCTGACCGGCAGCCGGCAGAAAGTGGCCAATTACGCGGGCGCCACCGTTGAACGCAAGGAAGGCTGGTTCACAACCCCCGCTGGCCGCGGCGTGCGGCTGCTGGACCTGCCTGGTGCCTACAGCCTGAACGCCACCAGCCCCGATGAGGCGGTGACCCGCGATGTCTGCGCGGGTACCTATCGTGGCGAGGCGGCACCCGACCTGCTGGTCTGCGTGGCCGATGCCACGAACCTGCGGCTGCACCTGCGCTTCGTGCTGGAAATGCGCGCACTGGGCCGTCCGGTGGTGCTGGCGCTGAACATGATTGACGCCGCAACGCGCAACGGCATGGAAATAGACCTGCCGCGCCTGCAGGCGGAAACCGGCATGCCCGTCATTCCCACCGTGGGCATAAAACGCGATGGCGCGCGCGCCCTGCTGGCGCAACTGGATGGCACGCCGCCCCCCGTCCCCACGCCCCTGCCGCCGGGCACGGACCTGCATGCCATGGTGCGCCAGATCCTGGCGGACTGCGTGACCCACACCACCCCCCTGTCCGACCGGGTGGAGGAACGGCTCGACCGCTGGGTACTGCATCCGGTCTGGGGGCCGGTCATTCTGGTCGTGCTGCTGTTCCTCATGTTCCAGGCGGTCTTTGCCTGGGCGCAGCCGCTCATGGACGCGATTGACGCAGGCATGGGCCTGCTGGGCCAGCAGGTGGGCCGGCTCCTGCCTGCGGGCGCGCTGCGCAGCCTGATCGTGGATGGCGTGATTGCCGGCGCGGGCAGTGTGGTGACCTTCCTGCCGCAGATCCTGATCCTGTTCGCGTGGATACTGGTGCTGGAGGAATCGGGCTACCTGCCGCGCGCCGCCTTCCTGCTGGACCGGCTCATGTCGTTTGCGGGTCTGAGCGGACGGTCCTTCATCCCGCTGCTGTCCAGCTTTGCCTGCGCGGTGCCCGGCATCATGGCCACGCGCACCATCCAGAACCCGCGTGACCGGCTGATCACCATCCTGATCGCCCCGCTCATGACCTGTTCGGCCCGGCTGCCGGTCTATACGCTGCTGATCGGGGCCTTCGTGCCGCACCGCACCGTGCTGGGATTCATGAACCTGCAGGGACTGGTGCTGTTCGGGCTGTATGCCGCGGGCATCGTCTCCGCCGTGCTGGTGGCGCTAGTACTGCGCTGGCGCAACGCCGACCGGCGGGAGGCAACCCTGCTCATGGAACTGCCCGCCTACCGCCTGCCCAACCCGCGTGACATCGCGCTGGGACTGTGGGAGCGCGCGCGCATCTTCCTGGTACGCGTGGGTACGACCATCGTCTCGCTGACCGTGCTGCTGTGGGGGCTGTCCAGCTTTCCCCCGCCGCCCGCGGGCGCCACGGGGCCTGCCATCGACTGGAGCCTGGCGGGCCGGATCGGGCATCTTATGCTGCCCCTGTTCGCGCCGCTGGGGTTCAACTGGCAGATCTGTGTTGCCCTTATCCCCGGCCTTGCCGCGCGTGAGGTGGCGGTGGGCGCGCTGGCCACGGTCTATTCACTGGGGTCGGGTACCGATACCGATCAGGCGGCGGCACAGCTGGGGCAGATGCTGCCCACGCACTGGAGCCTGGCTACGGCGCTGTCACTGCTGGCGTGGTATGTATACGCCCCCCAATGCGTGGCGACACTGGCGGTCATCCGCCGCGAGACCACATCGTGGCGCGTGGTCGCGGTGACGGCGGGGTACCTGTTCGGGCTTGCCTATCTGGCGGCCTTTCTGACCTACCATATTGTGCGCGCACTCTGATGCATGTGGCATCCATGATCCAGATCATGGTCACGACACTGGTGGTCATGGCCTGTGCACTGTACTGGCTGGGACGGCTGTTCCCCGCTTTTGGCCACCGGTACTGGCTGGGCGCGGGCACGGTGCTGCGCAGGCTCCATGCGCCTGCCCGCCTTGTCGCCTATGCCACCCGGCGCGCCGGGCCACGCGCGCGCAGGGGATGTGGCGGGTGTTCGGGCTGCGGCGGCCCCGATGCCAGACAGCGCCCGCATGACTGAGCGCAGGACATGTTGTTTTAGGTAATGGATCGATGGCGTGGCAAATGGTATATAGACCATATGGTCATCAATCAGCACGACCCATGATGGTTCCTATTTATATAAATAAGGAAAGAGTATTATTTTTTTTGATATGTAATACATTTCCCCCGGTCGTATGATATGCCTGCGCCCGCCATAACCAGCCGGTATGCCTGTCCATGCCGCCCTTACGGGCAGTGTAGGGGCAACCATCAATTCAAGAGTGCATGAGCACTGACCGCCACCATGCCGGGTCGCGGCAGTCCGGCCTTGTCCCTTTTGCGAGGTAACCCGATGTCACAGCCCAACCTGAGTGCTGAAGTCCTGCTTTCGGCACTGGAACAGGCGATAGACGCAACCATTATTATCGATGACCGGAATGACGTCATCTTTTTCAATAATGCTGCGGCCAACCTATGGGGCATGGACAAGGCAGAGGTACTTGGTCAGAACGTGAACGTGCTGGTGCCCGCCCTGCATCGTGCCGGGCATGACGCCTTCATAGACCGCAATCGTGAAAGTGGGTTCAACCGCATTGTCGGTACATCGCGGGAAGTCGAGTTCACGCGCGCGAACGGGGAATATGTGTGTGGCGAGCTTTCGCTCTCCAAGGTCATCACGGATACCGGGCGCATTTTCTACATGGGGGTGATGAAGAATGTCACCGACGAGAGCCAGCAGCGCAAGATCCTGATCCTGCAGAACGACGTGCTGCAGGCGCTGGCCAGCGACATGCTGATCCAGGACGTGGCCGACCTGCTGTGCCGCCGCGTGGAAAGCTTCGTACCCGGCACGGTGGCCGTGCTCATGCTGATCGCCCCCAGCGGGCAGTTGCGTGTCCTGGCCAGCCCAACCCTGCCCAAACGGTATCGTACCTCGCTTGAAAGCCTGTTCATTTCCCCGTCCGAACAGGAAAAACTGCGGCTTGACCCCAATTACACCACCCGCCTGATATGGGACAGCTACCGCTCGCTGGGCATATCGCTGGGGCTGCAGCAGTGTTTCTGCACGCCGGTCAAGACGCGGTCGGGACAGGTGCAGGGCATTTTCGCCCTCTATGCGCGTGAGGACCAGGGCCGCAACACATGGCCACAGCGCATTGTCGATTCGTGCATTCCCTTCTGCGCGCTGGCCTTTGAGCAGAATGCAACGAAGGAACATATTTCCCACCTTGCCAATTTTGACAGCCTGACCGGCCTGCTCAACCGCTCTTCGGTGCACAAGGTGATCGAGAGCATGATCAGCAAGCAGGATGGCAACCGGCAGTTCGCCATCTTCATGCTCGATATCGACCGCTTCCGCGATATCAACGACGCGCTGGGCCATGTCTATGCCGACCAGTTCCTGGTCGAGATCGCGGCCCGCATCCGTGCCATTTCGCTTGATGGCTACGTGGTCAGCCGCTCTGGCGGGGACGAGTTTGTGGTCGTGGTACCCAACTGCCCCAACAAGGAAGCCACCGCCTTTGCCGAGCGCCTGCTCGCCACCATCGCCAAGCCGATGCAGATTGGTGAAAACACGCTCACCATCTCGTGCAGCATCGGCATCAGCACCTATCCCGACAACGGGCCGGACAGCGAGTCCCTGCTGAGCACTGCCGACGTGGCCCTTCGCCAGGCCAAGGAAGACGGGCGCGGCACCTTCCGCTTCGCCAACCTGGAAAAGAACCAGGTGGCGCAGGACCGGCTGGTGCTGGGTTCCGCCCTGCGCGATTCCCTGGCCAAGGGCATGCTGAACCTGCACTACCAGCCGCAGGTGCGCACCCATACGCTGGAACTGAGCGGGGTGGAGGCCCTGTCGCGCTGGCACCATCCGCATCTGGGCAACATCTTCCCCTCCCGCTTCATCGCCGTGGCGGAGGAAACCGGGCAGATCGAGGCCATCGGCCGGTGGTCCCTGCTGGAATCGTGCCGCCAGATCGTAAAGTGGGACCGTGACGGGGTGCATGTGCCGACCGTGGCGGTCAACCTGTCGGCGGTGCATTTCCGCAACCGCGCGCTGCCCGAGCATATTGCCGCCCTGCT
>ERZ746981.45-NODE-45-length-120350-cov-15.319906_pt1 | contig 120350 bp, 63 predicted proteins | sample MGYA00374948_ERZ746981 | MGnify/ENA primary metagenome ERZ746981 (study PRJEB28757, sample SAMN06711160) | food metagenome | host: microorganism | place: China:Harbin | collected 2017-01-30 | study: EMG produced TPA metagenomics assembly of the Analysis of... | reverse complement strand
TAGACATTAACGTATTCGTTCCCACTAATTTAGTAAATGTGTGCCAAAATCTATTGACAAATCTTATATCCTTATCAGAAACAAGCGTAGTTGGAAATCCATGTAATCGGTAACTTTCTCTAACAAACAATTGCGCACAGCGTTCCGCATCAAGATTATCATCTGTCGGAATAAAATGTGCCATCTTCGAGAAACGATCAATGATCACCATAATCATATTATGATTTTCGTGGGTTCTAGGTAAACCGGTAACAAAATCCATACTAACATCTGTCCAACGTCCGTTTGGCACAGGTAGTGGATGAAATAGCCCAAATGGCTTTTGAGTAGTTGTCTTACTGCGAGCGCAAACATTGCAAGCTCCACAGAATTTCTTAACCTGTCGTAACATATTAGGCCAATAGAACATGTCAGATAGTGACAAATATGTCTTCCAATAACTAAAGTGTCCTGCAGACGGAGAATCATGACATTGTCTCATTAGTCGATCGCGGATAATCTTATCATTAGGTATTACTAACCTGTGTTCCCCATTCACGCTGAATATTACCGTGTATTAGGCAATCTATTATTATATGTCATTAGATTTATTTGCTTTGAGAGAGTGAAAGAAGGAAATTCATTTTCTATGGTGACACATACACAATTGTTAGAATGTTAAAGGCATTAACATTATCACACATACCACTTGGTACATTTATATCCATCATTTAGGTAACCGACCTTACAATTGTCTGAATCTTCCAAGCTGCTAGGTTCTTATTAATTCTATTAAAGAAGGAGTTTGATAGCTAAAGCCCGGGAGTAACCCATAAGGTTTCTCTTAACTCCAACAAGAAGGACGAAGTGCTCTGAAAATTTACTTCATTTTGCTTGTTGACAACAACAAACACATTCTGCGAATATTCTTCATTTTTTGAGAAATCTGTCTAGCCCATATTTTTATATTTGAGCTTGTAGAATAACTTCTGCTTCTAATTGATTAAATTATCGTATGCTCTACTAAATAAACATATAGTGTTTGAGATACATCGTTGAGCATGCCTCCTTCAGTTTGCAATGTGCTTTTTCCGAGGAAAAACTACAACTTTGCATCATTCTAAACATACTTGTCTGAGATTGATGGGATTGTGTGCCTCATAATTCTACAAAAATAAATATTGTAAGTTAAGGTCAATTAAAGCTGGTACTATTTCACAAAGATGCCGAAACCAAAAAACGTGTTAACTTACGTAATGTAATAGCGAAAAACGTAAAAGTAGTAGCAAAAAATGAAAGATGAAGTTCGCCCTTATAGGGAGCGTGGCCGAGAGGTTTAAGGCGTCAGGATCAGATTTATTGTGGGGATTGTTTTCTCAAAACCCCGCAATGATTTCAGAGTAACCTGATTTTCTCCATGAGATTCCCTGGGTTCGAACCCCAGCGCTCCCATATTTTTTTATGCAGTTTTGGTGAAAGGCAAGTTCATATAGAGTTAAAAGCCAAATTGGGTGATAATTATTTATATATGGATAATGAATTGAATTTACCAATGCATAACCTGCTTAACTCAGGGTGCTAATTTGGATAGATCCTGTGTGGAATTAGGATCACTGAAATTAAAAATAAAAGCTTGCCTTCCTTTTTAGGTCTTTCAAAAAAAAAAGAGTTTGAAAAAAAAATTTACTTCAATGCTGATATGTCGAGTAAAAGGAAAACGGTGATCATCTTATTTAAATTCCAAGGACCATGCGGGACCAACATTTTTATCGATAAAGATGCTTTGTTACCTTCTCAAAATCTGATGCACGATATTCATGTTCATAATTCCTAATGTATCTGGTGCTACAAAAGGAAGTTCCATTTTTCAATGCTTTTGTAAAACCATCGTTGCAATTCCCGATGGTCCACCCCAATGATGGCAATGAATTTAACTTTTTTTCGTGTCTTCGTTCGACCATCTTATAATTTTATACTTGTTTGAATATCTTCATTACAAAAGTAAATTTTATTTAGGCTTAATCGAAACAGTTATTTGACCTGATTATATATTAACAACATGCTGATGTAGTTATGTGTTAAACAATTATATATTTCAAACACAAGCCACAACTGAGCCAATCCTTGCTTTGATTCCACAAATAGAATAGTGGTGGCATTAGTCGCTGCCACACAAATATATTCATAAAAATACACTTTTTAATGGGCGTTGCTTTCGATCCACTTACGTGGTATAGACAGTGTAACATATATGAAATATTCAAATGATCTAAAGTATACGTTGTCCGATTGCAATATAATATATGTTGTCCTTTTCCCCTCAGATGAGCCAATTTAAACAAGGAAAGGAGAGATCTTTGAGGGATTTTTTAACTTGAAGCATTTTCCATTAAATTATCTGGATCTGTGAGTTTGACGGCATAGTGGGTTTGATCCATAACTAATAATGTCTTTATGCAATTATTCAAGGTCGCTATTCAAATCATAATTATGAGTGTGTTATATGTTCGTTTTTACGAAAATGGATGTGATGATGGGGAAAAAATGAAATGCATCTGGATTACCTCATGAAACTTCACTAAATTGATGAGGATATCGTTTACTTACTGTTACCTTGTGGCTTGGAATATGCTTCTAATGTAAGCCTATATATTTTTTTTTGCTTTATATTGTAGAAAATAATAATGTATTGCATAACTCTAGTGCAGAAAAATGCTGTGATAAGTATGCTTGAGGGCATTTTTAGCGAGATCTGTTGATCGAAAAGAAAATGGTGGTTAAGATGCATCGAAAGAAAAGTTGTACGCTGTGAGTAAAAGCACTGAAATACGTACGTGTTCATTGTAAAAGGGTGAGTATACATACGAATAATTAACGTCTACATGAAAATTCTCTGAACAACGACTAAATTTGATTCTTAAATATCAAGTTCTAGAAACATACATCTTTATTCACTTCCGCATACTAATTAATGTTGTCATCATTCCAGAAATCCAAATAAAGATCAAGAAGACAGGATGCACTCCATGCTTGTGTTGGTGAGGAATCGTTACAAAAGGCACCATCTTTGTTTGTGAGTTCGGCAAGGCCGGCCCAGTCATTACTTTTGAGCCATTTAACATTACCAGACAATCGTTCAGATAATATCCTATCCAACGAGCAGGATGGTTCAAACGAAGTTAATATTGATTGCTTTTTGCCATCATCGCCGTTTTCTAATCTCTTTCCGACCGCTTTATACATCAACCTTAATGCCCTCAAAAAGTAACCATAAATCCAGACCCATTCTGGACCTTGATGATAGTTTCTACCCTTTGAGGTGGCAAAGTTATCACTATCCTCGCTGTTATTGTAATATGGTCTATAATTAAGATCGGAAGGATCCAATGTTCTGAGCCCGACCGGTCCCTTGAGAATACGATCCGCTAAAAGAAGAGCTTTGAGTGCCCTTTCTGGGGTGAAAAGTTCCGGAGCAACCATTATGGCTATAGGGAAGTTTCCTCTTAGTTGATAATTCTCGTAAGGTTTTCCGGAGCCAACAATATCTTTATAAATTCCGCGGCGATTAACTATAGACGGATTAACCACAAATTGATTATCATCTTCTGGGTCCTCAGGTATATAGAAACAACGCTCGAAGTTTGATTGCAACAAGTTGTTCCACTGAGAAAATGTTATGACATCACCTTTCTGGGTTTTAACTTCGGTATAAGAAAACATACCGGAATTATGAAGTTGAATGACAAACCTCAAGGCACTCTTCAATAAACCATTGATTTCTACATCAGCACCATCACGCGGAGTACCCGGAATTCCTTTTGAACCTGCACGTGCACTCTCACCCATCTTATCCATCCATGTTCCACAGTTATATTGATTACCACCAAAGACCAACCCAGTCTTCCAGTCAACTTGAATATCAATATTAAAACCTGGGTCACGCATTTGTGAATCAATTTGTGTACCTGCATGCGCTTCTCTGTAATGTATTCCTTTTGCATGGCAAGCCAAAATTTCATAAATCACATCGGAAAGGTAGGAAGTTTTGGAGAAGGCCCTCTTATCCTCCCACGAGAACCATTCGTCATTCCAAGGAAGGAATCTACGACGAATGGGCGCCGAAAATAGCTTATCAACTTCCTCTTTTGGTGCTGTATTATAGAAATCTTGAATGGCTTGCAAAAAGAACCATACCGCATCCCGTGCATTGTACCGTGGCTCTTTACCAGAACCTAACAAGTTTGGAATAAGGCCATGTTTAAGCGTCATCGCGAAACACAAAATATGAGTGCGAGCAACCGCGAAACGTCCAGTAGCAAGCAATAAACCTCGAAGAGAAATAAACACATCCCTACCCCAACATCTCATGAAGTCATAACTAAAGTGTGGTAGGCCGGCAGCTAGAGTAAGGTTATCAAGATCTGATCCAAGAGGTGATAGTGATGCCGAGCGTGACTCTCCTACCATCTGAACTGATACAAGCGACAAGCTTTGGATGAACGTTGACGCCTTTTGTATTGGTTTAGGCATCAAGCTCAACGCCCGATATCTTAATGCTTCATATGCAACACTTATAGCAAGAGAGAAGAATCTTGGAACCATGAAACTAGGCAATTTTTTGACTCGTTCGAATCTCTGCTCTATCCAAAGTCTAAATTGCCGAATAGCCTTAGACCTGTTAGGATTATTGTGCTGATCTGTTGTAAGCTCATATTTAGCAATTCTTTGAGGAATATAATCAAGTGCCCACGTACCTTGTCGAAGATGCTCTGCTATAGGATGTGCTAAGTCGTTGTTAGCAACAACATTTCTTAGAACCGAGATCCATCCCTGGATACCCGCATAAACCAAATGCCCATAATTAGGAATGTCGTACACTCCATCAACTCCCCCACTCGCATCTCTCTCTTCAGACTCACACCTGTACATAATTGAATTGATATCAGCGAGACACAAATTTCCAGCAGCCTCCAAAGCACCAGTACGCACATATTCATCTAGCTCTACATTGCAGTTTGGAATCTCAGTTGATAAAACAATAATTGATCCCTGAGGGAAATAATCAGGTAGGACGACAGTTGTTGCATTTTTCTCATGGTCAAACGTACAAACTGCAGGCTGTAAGCTTTTAAGTTCTACATCCACCGTTTCAATCTTTCCAATTTCTGAGTTTTGAATTCCGAATGATCGTGGGGAAACTGAACCGTCCTTTGTACTTTTTTCTTTCCTTTGCAATGTATATCCAAACAAATTTTTGACACTCGTACCACTCAAAAGAATAGGTTCCAACTTCTGTTCTCCTTCTCCATCCGAGAACTTTGTTCGGGCAACGAGAAAGCAGCCCTTTCCGGTCTTAGCATTAAATCTATGGACGGTAATAAACTGGCCTTCATGATGAACGTGCATCTCATTTGCTTCCAAATCATCAACTGTTTCCTCAGAGAAAACATGGCGAAGCTTATTAAGACGGGCTTTTACATCTCCAATGCCAAGACCCGGACCATACTTATAATGCCTTTTCTCATTCACCAAATCTAACAAGTGTGGATAGCATTCATCATATCCCATAGTTGTACCGGTCGCACATGAGCAAAAAGCAACTAACGCACTATTCGGTAGTGTATCTTCCACTGTCCTCTTATCAAATGGAGTCTCATTATCATGTGTACAATCCATAAACAAAGCATGTGGTTGTGCAAATGTCACAAGTTCTGGAACCGGAATTTCGGATCTGGCGTTAAGTTCCTCCCCATTTCTCTTCGAAAATTCGGCAGGTTCAGCTGGATACGAGACGGTATCAATAGGTAACCATCTAAATGAACCTATCGGTTTGCCACCGTGTCGGTGAACAAGTCTGGAAAGCTCACCAACAGAATATGCTTGCATAGCTTCTCTAATTAGCGAAGAAATACCCAATCTTTCAGCGAAGTATATGTCCAAATCCTCACTTCCAGTGAAAAGCTCTGCTACAACATATAGATTTGGACGAACAGCACGTGCCGCATCAAGCAAATATTCACCAACGTGAATCGGAGTAGAATGACAGTTATCTATACGAAAACCATGAAACACTTGGGCGGACATCTCAGCGTACTTTTTCATTCTTGCCCAGAGATAAGGTGAATCATCTGGACTTCGACCATATCTAAGTTTAACGCAATCGCCCCAAACAATAACCTCTCTTCTAAGATAACATTTAGACTTACTGGATGCAAAGTCAACCAAAGGGTTACCTCCCCAAATCCAGCCATTATTTGCCAATGCCCACTTCCTGCCGTTTGAATCAGAAAATCTGGTAAAGTATGGCTCAGTCAATGGGGAGTCTTTAGTAACTTCTCCCATCAGTGGGCCACTTGGATCCAAACGCTGATAATTGATACGGTTGTAAAGGTTCTCCAATATTTCCTCATTATCTTGGTCATACTCCTTGTATAATGGTAAATTGACCTCATCTATGATTTCACGAGCCTTACTTTCAATAGGCTCGTAGCTATTTCCGAAGTAGACATCATCTCCACAAACTTTCCGTAAAACACCTACAAACTTCTCAATATCCAAGGAATTCTCAAATCTTGAGCCGAGTCCAAATGGCTTCTTAGAGCATTTTTCAGTGACATATTTGGCAATTTCTTTAAGTGGAGTATTTGTACCCAGTGGTAGCCTCGAGATATCGTCAGCTTTCCTATTAGATCGCTCATTCCATACCATCCTAAGCTCCTTTAAATGCTCCTTGACATTCACAACATAGAACTGCCATAACCGAAGGTCACCCAACACATGAATTTTTATGCCATCCATAACTTTTAATAAATCCCCAGTATTACGAATCACGGTTGGGCATCCATGCCAGCTCATGTAACGAGAAAAGTGAAGAAGAAGTTCATCCAATAGCATTGCTGCCTGTAAATGTGGTGCCGTTTCTTGATTGTAACCAGACTCCGGATGTTCTCTAAGCCAGGGAGAGTTATTCGCTGTGTGATTAAACACGACATCAGTCATTGAAAGAATTCCATATTCTTTTTCTAGGTCAGCAATCATAGCCTGCACATCTTCTCTGCCGTTAGGAAACTCATGCCTATCAAAGTCTAGTTGGTCACATATAGAATATGGTGAATTAGATTCCCCACGAACCTGCAAAGGTGTAAAATGAATCATGTTGTAATTCTTGCGATGTATCTCCTCGAATAAAGACTTCCAGTCAGACGGTGAAGACCCTACCCACTTCGAAACCACGGACTGCATGGTGACGCTATTTAATGGTAGAAATTCTCCGTTGATAAATAACGATGGTGGCACAACAAAATGGAATCGACGGGTTGTTTCAAGCTTTCTCTCGTCATGATAGCTCAAGTAGTAAGAGAATGCACCTGGAGTATAAATATTGATGTCAACAATTGTATCACGGTCAAATCTGCTCTTAATCCGATGCCCATAGAACTTGCCTCTTTTATACTCAGTATGACCATCAGGCTGTACATCAGTCCAAATCGTACCTTCATTAGTTATCATGCTTCCGGCTTCAATATAGAAACGTAGACAAAACAGGGGGGACAGTCCCTTTTCAGTATCGAATGTCTCTTGAGGTGGAAGAGCTGGAAACGAGAGAACACCATGTCCTCCTGTGGTAGACGGCTCTCCTATGTCTCCGAGTCTTAATTGAACAATCCGTGTCATAGTATTGTGTATCTCGTTCTTTAATGTAGATAGCGAGATGCCAGAATGCAAAATCTACAACACAATTTAATGAAAGATACACATATAGAAAGACGATGCGGAATCTTTTTTAAAATTCTTCTTTCCATAGAAGGATTATTTATTATCAAGTTTGGAGAGAGAAGGGAGGAGGAGGCGGGAAAAAAATATAATTTCAAAAAATATAGGTGACCAGCGGCTGTATTTTCAATGGGGTAAATACACTTTACGGTCCGGATAGCGCATCTCTATCTGAAGCATTTTCTTAAGGAACATTTACTGGCGATTTGGCATACGTCAAATATCATCTTTTTATGTTATACTATATGTAAAATCTTCTTTTCTTCATGGCCTTAAGTATCAAACATGTAGAATAGATGATGATGCTCTTTTCTATTTTGACTGCTTTGCTTTCTCTTCATATTATTTATCGCGCGGCTAACAAACAATAGAAGAAAAAAATTAAACAATCGGCTACTCCAGGAATTTTTCTATAACCCGCAATAATAGAGCACGGAGGAACAATCAACGCTACGAAGCTGCTGAAAAACATATAAACTTAGGTGAAGACATATAAATTTCAGGTCTGCTGCTAAGCAATAATGACCACTCATTAATCGTATTAGAGTACAATACTCAACACACAAAGTTCTTGATAATTTTATATCTGATACATATAAATGATCTTATTTTTCAGCTTAAGGCCAATTTTTGGGTCCTTATATGAACCGAACCACTCTATATCTAGATCTGTGAATTTGATATCCTCAAAAACACCCATGTATCGATTTAGAACGGAAACAAATGATATATGTTTCTCACATACAACACTCTTTTCAACTAAATTATCCTCTTTTTCTAACGAATTCGATTGATATAACTGCACTAATTTTGTAACCGGAACTTTTGAAAATCGCACTGAATAATTTCCTTTACTCCATAACAACTGTAACAAAACTAATTTCAAATCCGGAACTTTAAGCGGAACGTTCTCATTTGTCATTATTTTAGAATTCAACACCTCACCCAATGGCTTTACGTCGGTTGACTTAAAACTCCATATATCTATGCACAACGTGTCGAAATCAAGCGCAGCAATTTTTAATAGATTATCCGATAACTTTAGCTTTGCATACCCACCAAGATCATGAGAAGATGTCCCAATCTTCTTTTGATCCGGAGGTTCTTTATGCAATTTTTTATAAATAGGGGTTTGCAGAAGAATTTTATTCCAAGATGCACACTTGTTACCTTTTTCACAGAGAAAACCCGCATATCCAATACTAATATCCTTTTCAAATATGAAACAAACAAATATCATATCCTTGTCCTTGACAATCTGCAACTGATTGGGAAAACCAACCGTAAGAATATTCCACGTCAAATCAGTCAAATCTAGAATAGATTTTCGCTGATTTTCATTTAATAGCAACAGTGACGAGTTTATTTCGATGCCGTTTAGTACATCTAATACTAACATAATGATAGCGCCGTTAATTTTGCTTGTGCGATCTGTTAGAAGATAATTCAAAACTTCAAGAGCACCCTGTTTCGAAATAAATGACGTTTCTAATGATGCTAGACAGTAACAGACTATCGCACTAAATAGAACTGCATCTTCTGTAAAAAAATCATTTATGCACATATTGCAAATCTCTGTAAGTTCCACTTTATTATCATTTTCTGCCAAATTTCGTATATTTATCAGTGCTCCAACGAGCTCTAAGCACTGCTCTTCGTATTGGTCCATCTGTGGAATAAATATCAGATCCAGAATCTTTAAAGCAATGTAACAATTCCTTGATGATGAAGAAAATAAAAGTTCAAAAACATCGTCTAAGTACTCCTTATTCGGAGTCATTAACCCACAAGCAACATACTGTGACAAGATTATAATGCTTTGAAAAAAGAAATCATCTGCAACATTATTAACATCCTTAAGCTTTCTCCTCCAAAAATTAAACACTTTATTGCTTAATTGAGGCAAAGTGCATGCAACCTGGTAAACTAGATTTGCAAGCGCATCAAATGCTTTATTCGAAATATCGTAATGATAATAATGAATAAAAAAGCAAAGATCCTTTTGTGCTTTTATAATTTCAAGTTCATTAGTCCTTCTTAAATTGCGATTTCCTAATGTATCAAATGTGGATCGAAGAATTTCAAATTCGGCTGAAAATACGTCCTCAAAATTAGGTCGAACACGATAAACAACAGTCTGAGTGGGCATTCCAAAAATAATAGAAATCCACCCACCTTCAAAAAAAACCTTTTTAACAGATTCTATAAGCCTAGATCCCTTCTCAATATCAGTCACATCAAAAAGCATCCATGGAATTTTAAGAAGCCAATTATTCAGCACCAGTGGACGATCTAAATGATTGTTAAAGACATCTGACGCATTATAAAGAGTAATTAAATTATTTGAGGATGAATCAAGAAAGTCTTTCTGCATAATCGTCATTAGATCCAAATCAACACCCAGCTGCTTACCATTGGTATCTTTAACAATAATAATATTCTGGTTCAACAAGGCTTCTACCTTGGTAACAGGTTTCATGTAACCACAGCTTAGTCTGCCCTTTAAGGAATAAGATCTGTTGTGCAATTTGAAAATTGTCAATTCTCCATCTACATCAACTAGAAGTAAACATAAATAATTCTGCTTTTGAAGCTTTTGAAGCACTGATGTAGCATTAATTGCTAGCAACAGTGGACGAGTGAATATCCCAAGTATCGATAATGCGACACCATCAGTAGACCGAACACATAACTCATGATTACCATCAACTAATAAAATAGCACCTTCGAGAACAACATCATCATAGAATGAAAACAAGGAGGAACAATCTTTATCCAAAATTGTGAATTTGGCTCCTGAGATTAAAACATCGGATTGCAAATATTTGATAGCGATATCAGTTGCATTATCCATTAAATTTCTTGAAGTGAATAGCCCGAATAATCTATCTCCAATACCAAACACGCCAACCGCAGTTCCCTTGTCAATTATAACGACACTTCCATTATTGACATACATAATTTGGCAGTTTGACATCAATATGGCGAATTGAAACGTGCTTGAGCCCGTAGAAATATTTTCAAAAGTTGATGGTGTAGGTGAGGATACAATTTCATCCAAGTCAGGAAAAGAGCCAGCAACTTTGTACACAGACCAGCCTAGTTCTTGGCAGATTAACAAATAGCCCGGCATAAGTTCCTTAATAAAATGAATTTTCCCGTAAGACTTGATACCAATTTTCACTTCATTGCAATCAGTATCAGCAGTATTCTCAAATTCACCGTTACAATCTAGTTTGCACAAAGAAAAGTCACCCTTTTCACTCACAACTACAAGGCGATTAGGATCTAATTTAATAAATCCCTGAGCCCAAAAATTTAAATGCTGTATTTTTGATCTATGCATACGCGTCGCATTGGAGCTAATTCTCACAAGGGTGATATAACAACAGTCACCATAAAGAAGAACGTCTGATCCAGAGCACACAAACTTTTCAAAGGTGATTTTCAAATCAATCGAGGACATCATTTTTCCTGTTTTCACGTTTACTATATATATGACTCTGTTATCACATAGACACACAATTAATGCGGGCATGGTCTTGTTAAGATGCAGAACTTCTATCTGACTGATGCGCCGATCTCGACGTGCATCATTCCGTAGCTTAACAATCATATAAAGACAAAGACCAAGCTTTTCTGAGAATTTGTAAAATTGTAGCTTATCTCCGTTCGCTATAACAATTACTTCTTTACCATTCTCAACCAATCCAACAATTGGAATTCGGTACCCTATACTTTCTTGTACAGGACAACACAAAGCCCCTATTCCAGAATCATTATTGTCTCCTACGTGAATTGGTAACCCAAACTTCATTTTTAAAGTGTCATTAGATGTATCTTGAGTATATCTGGCGTTATTACTTAATCGTCTCTCCGTATGCTCGAATACACTGCGAACATGTTCATTGGAGCTGCAAGCGTAAGTCAATGCTTTGCATAATAACATCAAACACTTCCCTTATTCTTGGATCTTTTAAAATGTGTAGTTCACTAGCATATAAATTCAGTTTCTTTGAGATATAATGGTTAGGTTTGTCCTCAAAACAAATCCAAATTATATCTCTATAAAAAATTAGAGAGTTCACAATTGCTGCTTATCTATGTGCGATTGACCCTTTTCCCAAAAAATATATATTGTGTGGCTGATGCGATAACACACTGCCAGCTAAAAAAACCCGGCTGTGCTATATATTAAATATTTTATCTGACATTTCATTTTGACTATCTAACACTGCTTTTCTATAAAATTAATACTCAATAATTCCTATTGCACATATATGACACTGATATTAGAGTCAAGACGGATGCTACAGATTAATAAAGATATTTTGAAATGAACTCTAGGGGAAATATAATATTAATGTGATATAATGCACAGGAATCAACAATTAGCGATATTTAAATAGAAAAGATTTTCGAATGTCACAACAGCAAGAGAACCTGGAAGCTGTAAGAACATAAGCTAAGGCAATTTGTGGACTAGAACTTCAGCGTCTTACGATGCTTCTTTAAGGCTTTCCGACGCTTGCTTTGTGCACTTCTTGTTTTTCTCCATCCGGAAGTCGATATCTTCGACTTTAAGTCCGCAACTGTATCTGTATCCATTCCTCCATCGTGCTCTTTCTCCTTTTTCTGCTTTTCAAGGTTTTCTATGCCCTTTTCCGCTATTCTTTTGATTCTTTCCTTCTCAGTTCTTGAATAGTCTGAACCTTTAGCAGCAACTTTAGCGGCTTTAGCTCTTAACTTAGGTTTAGATCTTGCAGAATATCCCATTGTGCCAGTTTTTCAAGATTGATAGAACGAATAATTATGCATAGGAACCTGCTTCTAAGAAGTAAGTTTGTAGACAGATAAACAGGTTGATACGTGCGAAAATTTTCGTGTGCGTGCTAACAATATTTCTTCATTTTACAAATATTTTATCATCCTTGCACTTTATTACAATACAATCACGTGATATAAATTAGGGCAACATAATTTGTATACAATTAAAAGCACTTTTACACCGCGGTATAAAAAAAAATGAAAATTATATTGCGAACCTACCTTACCGATTGGTCGATCTACTGAGGTATGTACTTCAATTTTTTGGCTCACCAAAAATTTTTTTTAATTTCAATTTTTTTGTCTTTTGATGCGGCCTGCTGAAAGATTGAATTTTCGCAATCACTGCAACATATCATCAGCTTCACGATTATACACTGTAAATTATATTAGCTATCAACGTTTTAGTATCATTTGAGCAACAAAAAATGTATGTAATATACTGTTGAAGTGAGAAATGAATGCGCTGAGGATAACCATGTTGACAAATCAAATGAATTCAAATGAGAAACAGGAACCAAGGCAGAAAGACAGATAAAGGCTATAACAAAGCAGGACAGGCCATACGGAGTACGGCTCAAGAGAGAACAAATATAATATCATGCATTCATGTTGCTTTAAAACAGACTGGAACCACGACCTTGGAGTGAGAGGGGAAGCACGTCTAGTTTGGTCGTAACATTTTTTCTTTCTTTTTCGATATTGAGGGCAAACGCTTAAGCAGGTACACGCTAATCCTTTATACAACTTTGCACATACAAGGGAAGCTTGAAACAACCATCCTATACTTGTTCGTCATGGAACTTTAATTTTCAACCATTCGGAAAGCATTCACCATTTCTAATATATTTTTCTCACGAGTGATTTATTTTTAGGGAGAAATACTAACATTCAAACCATTTATTATCATAGGGCTAACTTACGTGCACAGAAGAGATTGGCCGCATCCGTTTTGGGATGTGGTGAGAGAAAGATTTGGCTCGATCCTAATGAAACTTCAGAGATTGCTCAGGCTAACTCCAGATATGCCGTCAAGAAGTTGTACAAGAATGGTACTATTGTGAAGAAGCCAGTTGTTATGCACTCTAGAGCCAGTGCTAGAGCTTACACTTTGGCTAAGAGAGGTGGTAGACACATGGGTTACGGTAAGAGAAAGGGTACCGCTAACGCCAGAATGCCATCCGAGGTTTTATGGATGAGAAGATTGAGAGTGTTGAGAAGACAGTTGGCTAAGTACAGAGCTAATGGCAAGATCGACAGACACTTGTACCACTCTTTGTACAAGTCTTCTAAGGGTAACATTTTCAAGCACAAGAGAGCCCTTATCGAGCATGTCATCCAAGCTAAGGCTGAGGCTGCCAGAACTGCTGCCCTTCGTACAGAGGCCGAGGCCAGAAGACTCAGAAACAAGGCTGCTAGAACCAGAAGACAGGACAGATTGGATGAAAAGAAGGCTGTGAAGGCTTAAATGTGGTGAATATACGGGATATGTATTTCTTTGAAGATAGGATGGCGGAGTCCCGCTTAAAGGGAAGTTAGACAATGTTTAACGATCAATTCTACCTATACATGCACTTTGTTCTACTATTTTGTCTTTATATCTCTTTTTCTTTTATGCTTCCGCTTTCTTAATTCCTTTTAATGCTACTTCCTCAATCGGAGTTACAAACTTTTAATATTAACATTTCAAAAGCTGTACCTGTAAATTTCAATGTTGGAAATTTTTTTTTTTCGTCCCCCCTTTCGTAATTTTACTTTACGGGAAACTATTCGCCTCACAAACGTCCCTAAACGGATGCAGTTCTGGCTCATTGATTAAGTGCCGTCATAACTCGGAAAAAAATTTAGGGCTCAGAGGCTGTACAATGAAAATATATTAAAACTATTGTCCATGTACTTTGAACTATTGTAAACACGGCGTCCTTTCGATGACATATGGACTCATAAAAATAAAATTGCCAACACTTGAGCAATTCAATCACCGCTGGTTTATCGTTTCATTTCATTTCATTTCATATCACTTCACCATATTTTATTTTTTATTTACTTATTTATTTATTTTGTTTATTTTATTTTGTCTACTTTGCTTCCATTTACATTGCTGGCTAGCTACAAACAATGTTACGTATATCATAATTACTGCTATGACCAGGCGTCGCGTCCATTGACTTATGTGAAATATGAACATTAAATTATTTTTTAGTCAAAAAATCCGGAAAAAAAATAATTTTTGTTTGTTGAAAACGTTGCGTTCGGTACGATGATAGATTTCTTGGTAGGTGGGGAAGTGAAAAAAAGTAACAAGAAGAGGGGGGATAGAGCAGGTCCGTTGAACCCGACGTTACCGAATTGGGTTTCGGAAAAAAGTAGCCTGACTAGTACATTATATGTAATAACTATACAAAATAAAAAAACAGTAACCATTCAAACAAATAACAAGGTAAATATAATAAGCAAAGTGCTAATAATAAAAAAAAGTGAGAAATACCCAAAGTTAAAAAAAAGACCTCGAGGTTAGGTGATACGAGCCGAAAAATTGGGAGAGGAAAAATAACTAGAATGGAAACTAATACAATACGTTTGAATAGCAGGTGTTGTTATCGGACCCTCCTAATGCACCTCAACTGCTTATTCATTTTATTTACAACTTTTTTATTATTATAATTATTCAACCGGCTTATTCATTGACAACTATTTCGGGATACCAACTAATAATTAACTTTCTAATGTTTTCAATCACTTTTCAGGTGAATGAAAAAGTTCATGGAGACAATAAATTGGCAACGGTAGCACATATCCAAATATAGATAGTATAATGCAAACCATTTGGAAATAGACGAGGTATAGCCTTAATTGATCACTCTTTCAGAATTTCTATTGAATTGCTTTTCACGCCTCACACCCAACTTAGGCGTATGGTAAAAAAAATAAAAAGCCTCAGTATGGGTTAAAATTTTTTTTTGTATTATCTCTCCAATGAGTGTTCACCGTGGTTTATATATATGGGACGTGCTTGGATTCCTGCTTTGTTCATCATCACCACCTTCATTACTATTTTCTCTGTTATTAAACTCTCATACCCACTCTGAGGACCTTAAATACCCAGGCATTTACATTCTGATTCGCAACGTGTCTGCTTGCGTCTAACGCAATTCCTTAACTGGCGGATTATTCTATTCAATCATATAGCGTGGGTTTTAAAGAGGATCCGCACATCAAGCAGTGCCAAATATACCTCTTTCATTTCTATCACATCCCATCAATTGCATATTTCTGCTTCTTTTGACAACATCATTGACTATATTTCCTCACATTTTGCGTGTGCTGTGCCTTTATTTTCTGCATACTTCTCTTATTAACTACTTCAATTTGCATCAAGACACACTCATTTATCTGGATTGATCATCCATTCATTTCGATCGTCTAACTCTCTTCGTTCCTTATTTTAGACAATTTGCATTATTTCTTTTAATTCTTATACCTTTTATTACCATATTGATATTCAATTTTTACTCTACTTTGCTTTACTTTTCCTTTTACTCTTTTCCCTTTATTCTTTCACAGCATATCTTAATTGAGACAGTTAAGATAATATCTTAGAGACAGCAAAACATACACACACAAAAAAAAATACAAACTGGCAGCCAAACACAATGTCTAGTTTAGAGAAGACACCCCTCTCCTCAAAAAAATTTGATAACTCCCAAAATGCTATGGTGACGCCACCAGCAACTCTGTCTAGACTCAAGTCTAGATGTGCAAAGAAAAGTAATCTGGAACTGGGACCAGACGTGTCTGACTCGGGAAAGTTTTCCGACTTCGCAAATGACTCAGATGCACAACCTGGCTCTTTGGTTACTCCTTTGGAGGAAACCAATCGTCGCAGACACATGATAGTTGATGTTAGTCTTGACAAGACAGGTAGACAACTCTACACACTTGGAAAAGTCAAGGCAAAGAATGCCATTCCAGTACACTTGGGTTCTTTGAATTCTGTGGAATGTCTTTCTTCTCCACCAACACCACCTTTTACTGAACGTTCAAGTATTGATTCAAACGATATGACACGGCAGCAGGAAACAGGTGAAGCGGGATCCTGGGCTCCTGAAGACTCTCCAACTCTGCATCGGAAGATTACGTCATCATGCATTCTCTCCGACGATGATGATTCGAAGAAACATCTGGATCAGTTGAGCAGAGAACTCTCAGACTCACTGAACGGCCCCCTAGGCACCCAGATAAATCGCAGCGACTCAGCTTCGTCTATGGATGCTTCGGATTCATTGAATGGTGTAATCAAGCAGGAACCTTGCTCTCCATCTTTACGCAAGAATGTTCATCACCTCGGTTTGCCAATTGACCTACCGGCCAGCAAACGCCGGAAAAGGATTTCGTCCGAGAAGGAGAACAAGCCTCCAGATGAGATTTGGTCTGATGATGTTGAGGCAGCCTTTGCCGAGGCATTGACCATTATTCCGAAAAAGGGACTGCACAAAATCAAGATTAGTGGATGTGCAAAGGGACGGAATGAATTGATATCCGACTATATACTGGCCAAGACGGGAAAGGTTCGTACTAGGAAACAGGTCTCTTCCCACATTCAGGTTATAAAAAACCTTCATAAAAATTCTACATTGATTAATTTGATTTTGCATGGGCCATCACAGACTCCGGAAATAGCCAGGAAATTTGATGAAATATTTTCTCGCATTTCTCTCGCAAAATCTCTCGGCCCACTTGCATCTACTGGTGCTGCAAGTGAATTCAAGATTCTCAACAAGCATTATTCCAGAAATAGCACCTATGCCGATTCCAGGCATTCAACGAGGAGCCGGGCTGGATCGTCTAAATCTCATCCGGCTATTGATCAATCGATGCTGAAACGTATTGGCATTAGTGTGAAGAGGTTCAGATTCAACTTCCTTGACATCAATGATCCACAGAGATCACACAACTTCTCCGTACTTTCAAATAATGGAGCAATGCAGCCACCGCTACGGATCAGATTCAATGCTGACCTTCGCTACAGATTCCCACGGTTCTTCGAATTGATCAAGGAGATCGGGGAAGCCGTTCCTGTCAGCATCAATAAATCTGGCAAAAACAAGGCCAAGCCTTCTTGCCAAATTGAACGTGCTTCTCTTTCAGTTCCATTGGTGCCAATCCTTCATGGAATGGTGAAAATGACTACTCTACCGATGGATGAGGATACTACGGGTGGTGAGTTTAACGCAGGAACAGTCATTAGATTGACAAAGTTACCACTTTCTGACGAGCGGTTTTGTTGTTTGTCTCTTGTGTACTCATTTGGCCGGCTTATTCTGACAACCTTTGAGAAACTTGAATCTAAAGGATCCAGGAAAGGAGACCACAAAGATGTGAATTGTGAAATTCGTTTGGGCACAAACTACTGGAAGGACTTCTTTCGTGGCTTGAGAAAAATCTTGGTGAAGAAGTTGACAAACAAGACAGAGTCTCAATTACTATCCCGCGCTGTCAAAGGTATCACGATGAAGCAGGTTGTTTTCAGCGTTTCTGAGAAGCAATACCGCTGTATATCTCCTAAGCAGTACAACCTTGATACAATTCCAAAGGACAGCATTCGTGCGGTGCTACTTTGGGAGTTTCTGCGTACCGAAAACCCACCAAATGCAATTACCACTCTCCGTCTGATTCACCTACCTGCAGCCAAGGGTAATACGTCCTCACGTAAAGCTCTCATTCCTAAGAAATCCGTCGAGAATGGTGTCCCACCACTTTCTATACCTATGAGAAAATCATTGAACGAACTTTCGGCAGACATTCAAGGCTCCACTTTTCATGCTATTGATATTCCTTCGAGCGCAAAGTCGGCTCCTAGTCTGGCAACGTGGAAAGATTCAGCCACTTCGTCATTATGCAGCCCGGCTATCCACTCAACTGAGGAGAACAACTTGGAAAGGGATATTGCTGAACATTCAAATTTCGCAAACATATCAATTCCTCGTGTTCAGATGCAGGCGGATGCTCCATCGTTTATGGATTATGGTGGTACTGTGCAGATGCCTGCTCTGTACTTGAATGCACAGCCAGAAAATCCGGCCACTGGTGATGGTTCGTTTAATTCCACCGAATCAGCTGCACCTTTTTCAATTCCCGGCTTTTCTCTTTCTGCCGCTGCTGCCGAGCCGGAAGAACCACTCGAAACGAGATATCTTGATCTTTCACAGCCTCTTTCTATGTCATCAGATTCAACTGAGGTCGAAGCCGATTGTGCTGCCGCTTATGCCAACGAGTTTGACGAATCAATGACTTCCATGAACTCCCATGGCCCGGCAGACAACTTCTGTATGATGGGATATGAGCTGATGTGGTGAAGATTCCGAGATTAACATGCATTTTCATGCTTTTACCCTTATTTGAAAAATTCTTTATCCTTTTTTTTTTCTCTCTCTTGATCATTTTACATACTTGCCAAGCTTATTGCTTTTCTTTTTCCTTCCTTTTCGCCTTGCATTCTGTTTTCATGTCTTTCAGGAAGACATCATTTCGTTATTTAGTTCTGCTCTTTTCTTTCTCAACGCTAATTCATTTTCGTTCATTTTCCTTTCACTTTCATTTTCCCTTCATTTTCATTTTCCTTCTATTTTAAGTTCTTCCAACTGTCTACGTTCTTTCAAACAAAATTTAAATTTAAGTGCTCTATTAATTCGCATGATTGTATCAAAAATAAAATGTTATCATCCGGGATCTCGATTGCCTTTATTTATATTAGATTTGAACTATATGAGGCTATTTCAAGATTACTCGCCTTCATCATTACTGTCGTCGTCCTCATCAATAAGACGAGCGTACTCATCGGCTGAAGCAAAAAGTGGCAAGGACGAGAGTTTCACCCTTTTCTTCTTACCTTCTTTACCGGTCAATTTTCTTTTACTGCCAGATAACGCGGCTTCATCATCCTTCTTCTCCAAGATGATCTCTTCATCGTCGGAATTCTCAGCCTGAGAATTTTTCTCAGCTTCAAGAAGTTCTTTTATGTCATCGTCGTCCTCGTCATCATCTTCGCTGTGTTCACCATTTTCAGCCTTTTGCTCATCATCATCCTCACCACTCTCAGACTTATTATCCTCTTCCTCAATACCTTCAATACTTCCATTTTCACTATCCTCCTCAAGATCAGCAGCTTCAAGAACATCTTCATTATCCACTTTGATATCATCTTCCTCATCATCCGATCCATCATCAAAGTCTGACATATCCAGATCAGCGACTTCATCATCATAAAGATCATCACCTTCAATATCGGGCTTCGAGGAAACAAGGGCTTCCCACACTGTGTCATCATCTAATTCTTCGCCATTATCATGGAAGTCTTCGTCAGCCTCTTTGGCCACCTCCTTATCAAATTTAGAAGATTGCTCTCTTTCCTGCTTTGCAGAAAAGTATTCATAAAAGAATCTATCCTCAGGTCTGATACTATCAATTTTCCTGCTAATCCACTCTTCAGTATTGGCAGGGATTTCACGAAGTTCAGAGATAGTACTTGCTTTCACCAATAAATCTCCAGTATGTGGTCCTCCTAGAGGTTGCATAATAGACTGGCCCCTAGTAGGAAGGTTTTTCTTTGGCTTTTTGTAAACAAATCTATCAAGAAAGTGACCAAGTGTATAAAGCCCAAGGTCAGGTTTTGGAACTCTCTTTCCATCAAGAAGGGCGTCAGCATATAAGTCAACTGTAGGATGAAAATGCCTTATAAAGTATTCAATTTCCCATAATGATGACTTTTCCGCATTTGCAAACCTTGGATCTCTTTTACGGGGATCGTAATGCTCCTTTGATTTGGAAGAATCCACGATCTTCTTAGAATTAATGGTATCCTCCCTATCCGGCTCTTGATCCACAAGAATTTCATCTTCCTCATCCTGCACCTTGGCCATAAGTGCCTCATCGCTAGGAGTGTTATAAAGCAAATTCCTCAATTCTGGAACATACTTGTACAGTCTGAGAAGTAAAAAGAGCATACCAGATATCGCACCCACATTCAACCAGCAGAGACAAACCTGGCAAATACGCTTGGCAAATGCTAGAATCCGTTTTTTGTCGGAATCGGACTTCAAGGACTTGAAAAGTAGGTTGAGATAGATAGCCTGCTTTGATGATGTCAACAACCTATCATCAAGAAGTGACTCGTAAAGTGTTCTATAATATCTGTCAACCTTGGTCGAGTTTCCACTTTTTTCAACAACCTTCTGGAGAAGAAGGAGCGCTTGAATGGATGTGTTAAAGTTTGAACTATGCGTGATCTTATACAAAACTTCGAGATGCGAGTCAAAAACTTCCTCTGGAAGATTTGAAAATGGGAAGGCACGATTTAATCCAGTCAAAATTGCAGAAAATGCCTTTGAATTACGTTCCTCTGCAAGTTCTTGCTCGGTCTTAATCTCTTGCTTAACAGATTTACCTCCATGTTTTCCTTTCTTTGCTCTTCGCTTGTGTCTTCCTTCAGTGTTATGATCGCTCTCCTTAAGCTTTCCGACATTATCGGCATCTGTCTGAACCAAAAGTTTTTCAAAAAGAGCAAAATATGCATTGACCAATTTATTTGCTAAGCTCTCCTGCTTTCTAGTCAACACTGTCTGATTTAAGGTTACAACACTGTAATAAATTGCATGATGATCATTCTTCTGACGGAACATAACGTCGATAATCGCATCTGTAACAATACTGGTCATTGCAGGGTGTTTCTGCTCAAGTGTCATGATAGAATATGAGGTTTTGGAAGATACCTTATTGTCCATGTCACCCAATTTATTTACACCCAATCGCAGAAGATTAGCTTCCTGCTCTGGTTTGGCAATAAGAAGGTTAAAAATATGAGACACAATCCTGGTTCTAACGAATTCAATAGAATCATGAGATAATCTCTCTAGAGTAGACACAAATTCAAAATACCATCCCTTGAGATAATCCTCAAAGTAGAATATCGCAAGCTGCATATCAGTTAGATCTTTCGTCAATGGCTGATTTTTGAAATACTTTAACTTCCTGTTGGAAGGAATTATACCATTAACAAAAAGATCAACAACAGCATCAACACATTGAATGGCTGCACTTCTACTTTTCTTGCTGCACATGCCTAGCAAGTTATCAAGAGATTTAATGTTGTGCATAGGAGCTTCTTGAACGAGAAGAGTCAAAGCAGATATCTTGTCACTCAATGTACCATTTGAAAGCACCTGCGACAAAAATCGCTGCTGTGAAGATGATTTGTTAAATTCACTATAATACAAATCATTCTCCTTATTCACAATAGTCTTAGCGTGGTCATATAATTCATCAATCTCATACTGCTTAAGGGATCTATCTGGTGTCTCAGAGTTCAATTCTAAAGGTATATTATACCAATCATTTCTTGGCTCAATAACAAAGTTAGAGGAAGACACACTTTTCAATTCGGCCTCCGTAAGCCTGTGTTGCTCCTTTGATTTCTGCTTGGCTCCAACCGAATCCTCGAAAACAATTTTTTTCCCTTGCTTTTGCTTAAATACTTCTGGCTTAGCTTTAGACTCTAAGTCTACATTTTCAGCAACTTGCACATTTTCTTTTGATATATTTGCTGAGGGGACATCCTTGGCCTTCTCCTTTGCTTTCTTTCCCCCTACAGTATTCGTTTTCACATCCACATCATCAATATCATCTTGAACCTCTCCTAGTTCTAGTTTTTTCAAGTATGCCTGAACATCTGCAGTAAGCTTTGAATCGGAGGAATCATCACCAAATTCTTGGACACTACCATTGTCATCATTATCATCTTCGATTCCTTGCACTAATTTGAGATCCTCTTCAGAAGCTCCAAGTTCCAATGCCTCCTTCCTAATCATTTCGTCAAAACTTGAACGTTCACTTTCATCAATAGTATGCACTTCAGTATTTGATTCAGCTTTAGAAGTCTTCTGCATCTCATGATGCTTATTATGATGCTTCTTTTTATCATGAGAATGATGATGATGCGAAGATTTTTCTTTATCATTCTTCGACGTAAGTGTTTTTTCGTCCCTTCTCGGGACTTTCTCCTTCGTATTGGCTACGGAAGAAGCCATGCTCGGTAATACTGATTTTTTGGTAACAAATGATCAGTCCCACTTTGCCTAATCTTGTGATAAGATAACGTTGATGTGGGGCCATCTCGAACAAACTGAAAAATCTTGTTGAAAATTTTCAAAATTTTTTTTCTAGGTTACTTTTTTTTTATTTTTTTTTTTCTCTTTCCCCTGTCTTTCTTTCTAAGGTAACAACGTACTATTCCGCTATGGCAATTAATTAAACTAACATTCAATTTACACATCGTACTTTCATTTATATGATGAAATCTTTTAGAATAGAAGTCCAGATGATCAAAAAAGCAATTATTATGTCCAATTAATAGTTTAATAACTAACTCTTTTTTAAAGTGTGTACATCAGTCCTTCTTTTCCGAGCGTAAAAAAGGTGATCAGGGCTGTGCAATCTGGTCTCATTACCGATATATTGGGATTCTAATAAATAAATATTAGAGTAGGGGTTATTATGTGTAATGCTTGTGTGAAGTTATGTTGCCGCCCATTAATGTTCGTCACATGCTCCCAGATCGTATGTTTTATACTTCCTCCCTGCTTAATAAACCATGAAGAACATCAATAATTTAAACTCTACAGAATGTACTAAGACTACAACCAAGTTATCACAGCCGCATTTTAGCAGATTTCATATAAAAGGGAATGGCTCTTCTTGGTTTGTCTTCTTATGTTCATTTCTGATCTCATTCACCGGGTTCGTGTTTGGATGGGATACAGGGACAATATCTGGCTTTATCAACATGGACGATTTTGTTAAACGCTTTGGTCAACGGACGTTGTCAGGATATTATAAACTCTCCAGAGTAAGGTCGGGTCTTATCGTCTCAATATTTAATATTGGATGTACGATAGGGGGTGTCACATTACCTAAGTTTGCAGATCTATTTGGGAGAAAAGTTGGACTTGTGATAAGTATGTTCGTTTATATTATTGGCTGTATTATCCAGATTACTTCGAGAATCAGCTGGGTGCAATACTTCATTGGAAGAATAGTGACTGGACTTGCAATTGGGTCAAATTGTGTGATCGCACCTTTATTTCTCTCAGAAATTTCACCAAAGGATATAAGGGGAAGTGTCGTTTCCGTTTTTCAACTTCTCACCACAATGGGAATGTTTCTAGGCTATTGTGCATGCTATGGAACTTATCACAATTCTACAGGTTCTTATCAATGGGAGTTACCCCTAGGTCTTTGCTTTTTGTGGGCCTCATTGGCAATAATTGGGATTATTATTTGCCCGGAGTCCCCCAGGTATCTTGCCAAAAAAGGGCTGATTGGGAAAGCAAAACAATCATTTTCAAAGATGAAGAGATGTACGATTGACTCTCCTGAAGTTACATCTGAAATTATTTCACTTCAAAAATCTATCGGTGAAGAGAACGCGGCAGGAACGTCATCTTGGAAAGAACTAATTACAGGTAAACCACTTATCTTATATCGTGTGACTATGGGTGTGTTGTTGGAGACACTGCAAGAACTTACTGGAGATAACTATTTATTTTACTATGGCACTACAATTTTTAAGTCTGTTGGTCTAGACGACTCATTTTTTACATCAATCATTATAGGTGCAGTTAATTTTGTTTCAACATTTCTTGCATTTTATGCGATCGACCATATAGGGCGAAGAAATACATTACTGATTGGTTCAGCAGGCATGTTCTGCTGCCTTATAATCTATGCATCTATAGGTGTCAAATTACTATATCCAGGAAAATTTGGTATTGATCCGGTGAAATCAGTAGGCGATGCAATGATAGTTCTCTGCTGCCTTTTTATTTTCTTCTTTGCTATAACCTGGGGACCCAGTCTTTACGTTATTGTTGGTGAATCATATCCTTTGAGAATCAGATCCAAGGCCATGGGCATCACAATTGGTTCCAATTGGTTCTGGAATTTCCTAATAGCTTTTTTTACCCCTTTCATTACAAGTGCTATTCATTTTGCATATGGCTACGTGTTTGCTGGCGCCACCGTCTTTGCCTTTATATTTGTCTACCTTTTTGTTCCAGAAACCAAAGGTATGCACCTTGAAGATACGGATCTCATGTATCAACATCTGAAGTTTGGTTCCGCCTATAAGGCACGTACCTTTTATGAAAAATTAGAGGGAAGTCAAATATCAGAAAAATGACATGATTTCTTATATATTCACTCTGTTATTATATTCTCTGTGGCACAAAAACCGACTTCTTTAAAAGAAACTGAAGAAGGAAGTCATTTATTTACACATTTTTTTCGGCTCACAATTATTTGGATCCATATCGGTTATATGTTAAAAAAAGACAACGTCGTAAAAATGGGCATATCCCATGACCAATAACCTATAATATGCCACCAATACTCCTACTACCTAGGCCGAGGATCATCTTGGCACGGATAGGAAGAAGCGGATCTCGGTTAATATCGCTTTTCGATCATATTTTTTTGCCGCATTTGACCGATACACGTTTTTTTCCCCCCGCGATCAGATATCCTCGGATAACGCAAAAAGGGAAATTCCGCATTTTCGTACCCATCCCTTTCCCGATCAAGCAGTACCACCAAAACTTAACAGAACATGAGAACATATAAATAAATATACATATATATATTTATATTACATCCTTAACGATACTCTTTAATATACTAAATTGTATTAGAAATTTTCGAGATTTTAGAAATTCCATTTTTTCTTTTACACCATTAGCTGAAAAAGAGGATTTCCTTTATTATTTTCGGCTTCTTAGAAAAAAACTACATATACCACGAAATGGCACCTATAGCTTTGTCATCTTCCAAGGAGGAAAACAGAATCTCCTTATCCGAGTATGTCTTTAGAAGGATTGCTTCTCTTGGGGTGCACTCCGTTTTTGGAGTTCCCGGAGATTTCAATTTGGAGTTTTTGGATTTCATTTACAATGTTCCAGAACTCAAATGGTACGGAACATGCAACGAATTAAATGGTGCCTATGCTGCAGATGGCTACTCAAAAAGAAGTGGGAAGCTAGGTGTTCTTGTTACCACGATGGGAGTGGGAGAATTGAGTGCCATGAATGGAATCAGTGGTAGCTATGCAGAATACGTTCCAATCCTTAGCATAGTTGGTACAACACCAACAACCGCAAAAATGCAAGGTCTTCCAAGTCATCACCTCATTACACAATTGAATCCATTGGAAAAAAACGATCATTATGTTTATCAAAAGATGGCCGCAAGCATTTCTTGTAATGTTACCAGTATTGATGACCCATTTGAAGCACCAGATATGGTTGATAACTTGATACGTGATATATTGAAAGAAAAGAAGCCTGGCTATCTTTATATACCATGCAATCTGGCAAGTGTTCCTGTTTCTGATTTGAACTTGAGAACAACATCTGGAAAATTCTTCTTCGAGAAAGAATTGTGCTGTGACCAGGTCATGGTTCAAAATCTTGCCGCAAAGATTTTAGATCTGATTTATATGTCACATAAACCATTTGTTTTATCTGATTGTCTAGTGGATAGATTGCGCATTTCACATGAAATTCAGGAGTTTGTGGACAAAGCAAAATTACCAAATTCATGTACACAAATGGGAAAGTCCACATTGAATGAGCAGAGTTCATATTATATTGGAGATTATAGCGGAGATGAAACTTCAATAAAGACAATGAACTATGTCTCTTCTTGTGATTTGATGATTCACATGGGAAATTTTGACAATGAAACGAACTCTGGGCATTTTAGTATTCATAAGGAATTCGATGACAAGAAATCAGGAAAGACTCTTATTATTCTTAATCACAAGTATATTAAAATTGGATCAGAGCTTTTCTATGGGTATTCAATTTTAGACGTGCTTCCAGAAATGCTTCGAATGTTGGATACTTCAAAACTTCCTCAAGTACCAGCACCATGTATCCAGAATATAATTCCAGCACATAAATCATCGACACCGATTTCAGAAACTGATGTATTGAAAGGGATTCAAACTCTTTTAAAGCCAAATGACACGTTGATCGTTGATACCGGTTCAATTTTGTACGGAATTTCAGACATTAGGTTACCAAAAGGATGTAAGGTTCTCACACAGCCATTTTATCTTTCTATTGGAATGGGACTACCTTGCTCATTTGGAGCAAGTGTAGCCAATAGAGAGCTCGGAAATAAGGGAAGAATCATTCTTGTTGAAGGAGACGGAGCTGCTCAGATGACTATTCAAGAGTTTTCAAACTTCAACAGAGAAGGGTTGAACCCACTTATTCTTCTATTGAACAACGAAGGTTACACAGTTGAGAGAGCAATTAAGGGACCGACAAGAGGTTATAATGATATTAGACCAAATTGGAAGTGGACACAGCTTTTTGACACTTTCGGCATGAAAGATTATAAATGCCAAAGAGTTGATACACCAGATGAACTATCAAAAACCTTAAAAGAATTTGGCAGTGACAACTCATGCTCTAGAATGATCGAAATCGGTCTAGCTAAGTTGGATGTTCCATGGAGAATCAACGGTATGGTTTCTCACAAGAAATAGAGGAAAGGATTCACCATTTATTATGCTTGCTGTGATCACGAAGATTATTTTAGAATTATTTGTTGGTTTCTGTAGTATATTTGCATTATTGAATAAATAAAAAGGTACGCTAATTAATAAAATGCTTTCCAATTGTACACAGAAAATTAAAGCAGTAAGGGAGAAAGTAAGAAGTGAAAAAAGGCGAATCTTGAATAGATTAAGGGGAACGAACACCATAAACAGATTAGAGAAAACATATATAAGTGAAGAAAAAAAAAACGACTCCTTGGAATTAAAGTAGCCTCACATGTGATAATCTATGAAATCATTAATATTGAGTTTCATATAATCATCTAGATGATGAAGCATGTGGTGTTTGAAGAAAGAGTTATTAAGAATAGAGCTTAGGACCTTCTTGAACTCTGTGAGTACGAGATCCTTCTTTCTTTTTACCTTTATGCTACCTTTAGCAACCTGATATGAAGCAGCAATAAGCACAAGCTTATTGAAACGTGCAAAACCCTGCCCATAACATTGGGCAAGTATATCATCATTTATTCGTGTTTCAGCACCATCATCACCATCTTCCTTGAACTCCGAAGGCAATTCACTAATTGTAAAATATTCAGCAAGAAGTCTGATAAAGTGCTTTTTGTCCGTTTTTAACACCTGGTTCATAGACTTATAAAACTGAAGAAGAAATGACATATTAAGTCTCCAGCTTTCAGATGACTTCCCATCTATTAATCTATCAAAAATGGAAAGTGTGTAGCAAACGTCATATCTCAAAACTTCACCTTGCCAATCAAATAAAAATCCAGGAATCAAATCCTTGTCTTCACTTCCAACATAAAATATCGTGTTGTCGTAAGCGGTGGCAAGCTTCATCAACTGCCTATTTTGGTACACAATCCTTGAATAATAATGATGCTGTTTAGAACTGTCAACGAATGTTGTTTCCGGCGAGTACTTGTAATTCAGAGGTAATGGAAGTATTATCTTCTCATTTTTAATATAGTTCCTCAGCTCCAAAGGGGTTGATGTATTGCTCTTAGAATTTCTTGAACTATCATCCGATAGTTTACTTTGAATGAATTTCCTGTATTCCCTCAATTTGAACCAATTTAAATAGTGATAAAATGAAGGTAATATATTGGATGTCAAATTCCGTAAGTAATTCGTAATTACGATGTAAATTGTTAGATCCGTATGGTGCTCGGCAAGTAAGAGTTGTACCTGACTGAGAAGTTTAGTATCAATACTTGGAAGAGACGTTCTCTTTCCACTTGCAAATATCGTCTTCTCAAATGGAATCTTTTGAAAATGAAAGCCAAATTGGAAAAAATTGGCGTCCCGCTTGGAGTCTAAAAATTTGTCAACTCTTTCCTTCTTGATATGAGGAAAGTAGAGCGGGTCCCATGATGAAAGCTTAAAAGCGGCAGTCGAATCAGGCGAGCACATAGATGAAATTGAAGATGTATCGGACAGAATGGAAGCAGAAGAACTGGAAAATGTATTCAGAGATTGTCGGAACTCGCTTGCCACGGAATCTCCATGTTTAAATAAACTTCTAATACCACTACTTATGACACTAATACGCTTATCGTCTGAAGAGGAGCCAGACTCCAAAAAGAACTCAGAACCAACATTTTGATCACCAGGTCGGACGTAAATCTTTTTTAAGTCCATGTCAAAATAAACATCCCAGGTTAGTTTTTCCTTGAAAAGTAAATTTGAGGTACCAATGAGGTATGATTTATATCCCTTAATTAAATCCAGAGTCCCGAGATCAAGAATTGGGTAAAATGGATATTGATAATGTAACTCGTCGTTAAACAAGGATAGCAACGATGATCCAAAATCCATCACAATGTTATAGCAAGAATCATAACAATACAAGACTATCCTTTTACGTAGTAAAACGGCATTCAAGATCAAACACAATGGATCAATACCCTTGTAAGGTGCCATAGAACATTCTTGATATCCACCATCGTATTCAATCTCACACTTTTGAAGAGTTTCTAAAAGATTGCGTAAGTTAGAATCTTTTTGAAGATCAGCACCATACATTGCCAGGCGAGAACAAAGAAGGGATGTTTCCGGAATTTGAATTGGGAAATCGATTTTTCCAAGATTAACTGTACATTTTATTAGGGAACCGTCAGAATGGGGGAAGAATTCCCTAAGTTCAGAAGATAGCACCGGCTTCCCCTGATCTAGTCTAGTGAGAACAAAACGTTCATCATATGATAACTTCTTATAGGCATCAATAACCTCCGGAATGGGCATTTTATTCATATTTTGCCAAACCGTTTGAATCTGCAAAGAACCCACCGACTCCTGGAATTCATTTTGAAGCATGAAATACATCAACGGCTTGAAAACTTGAACGATGGGAAGGCGCGTAACTATGGAGATGGCTCTCGCCGTACCGTTTCTGTAGGTGTTGTCATTTTGGAAATAACTCAAGCTATATAAATAGCAAGGAACAAACGTAAGAGTGTCTTTAGAATATGAAAGCAAACTTGTAGCCAGATCAATGTACATAGGAACCATCGTGTAGTGCTCTCTGTTTAGAAACTTTTGAAGATTTGGAGGCATAATCAAACCCATGAGATTATCCAACTGATTTGAAATCAGGGGAAGATCCAATGGATATTGTTTGGTAACATTGAGCCCTTTCTTTTTGTCAAATTCAGTGCACACTATGTAATCAAAAACAGATGCAGGAACGCTTTCCTCTGCGGGTCTATTGGCAACAAATGGTGAAAGCAATTTCATAGCACCATCTTCTGACGCAGAGGTATTTGTAGTATCAATAGGAGGGGCCCTATTTGTATTAACAGTGGCCATCCTTGGATCTAAAGTCATTTCCTTTGAACACTGGGTAAGACGTGTGGATATCACTTCGGACTGGATCCGTAAATATATTACGAAAACGATGTTATCAAGACTCCTTCTGTTTCAGATCAACCCACCAGATTCACGAAATTACGATGATTAAAAAAATTGGGATGTCAACAAGATAAAATTTCAGAATCTTTTTAGGCTGATTTTATTCATTTGATTTGAAATTATGGGAAAAAAGGGAAAGGGTCTCTTAATGATTTGGTATGATGGAGCGAAATGGGAAGGGAGTTTAAGATTTCGCAAGCGCGCCTAGAAATAACAACAAGAAAAGTAAATACGGGAAGTAACAAGGAACAAAGAGTGCGACCTTAAAAATTATACATGGTAAGAACTTTTAAAAGACCTAAAACTATCCATCACAGGGGTCACTACGGGGGAAGCAATCAATACCTACTGAACATATCTCTAATATCTGCAGAACTCGGTGACAATCATTTTAATGTACTAAACTTGTGACAGCACAATAAAAGATGAATATCATTACGAAAATGCTAGATATTAATACATGTACAAAATTTAACAATGGAATGTTTAAACAATCGAGTGGAGGAAATGCAGGAGGGCCGACGGACCTTTCATATATATATATTTTTTTGACTTTTTAGTGTCAATATTTATCAACCTGAAAATAATTTTATTTGTTCCGGCACAGAATTAAGAACATTAAAAATATGTTGGAATTCTAACAAATCAGCAGTAATAAAAATACCCACAACTTATTTGTTTTCAGGAATATAGCAATAACCCTCATATACTACCATCTCCAAGAATAACCATGTTATAATATAAGGTAATAGCCGAAAGATCGACATGCCTTTTCCCTCTTTTTTTTTTTTGCTGTATATGAGTATCTAATGTCACATTATAAAATTCCTTTCCAGAGCCTTTTTTTTTTTCAATAATCGAGTACAATAGATATTATCAGAATCCCCTACCATTATAATTCTGGACCGGCCGTTTTATTCAACCGGAAAGTAATTCAGTCGTATACTGATGTCTCTCATATTCTATTTAACAACGGTTGATTTCTGTTTATGGATACTGACAATGCTCATGATCTTTTTGGGTAATAGTTGCGAAATTCCAGTTGGATGCGAATAGAATAAGTAATGTAATGTTGCTGGGATCACACCATCATAATTATATTTTAACTTGATTGGAAGAAATACAAAAGGAACAATTGATAACTACATTAAAAAATATATACAATAATCAAGGGGAAATTATTGTTTAAACTAGATATTAAAGTATACTTACTCATGCTCAAACGTTATTTTTTGGCTAATATTTTTGACGAAGAAGTAACGTTGGGACAAGAAGATGAAACATAATCTACTAATGTATTGTTACTTTCCTTCTATAAAGAAGTGAGAGGTAAATTTGCTTCCATCGATCGACGCGTCAAGGAAATAAATGTCATTTCTGACCTGGTCCAAAATTTGAGAAATTTTGCCACGTTTTCATTTTTTTTGCAAAACGCAAGATAGTGCAAAAGAAATTTGTGGAGGAGAAGAAATCTCGCTCATCCCAATGCTCTTCTTTTGCTCTTCTTCTGTTACTTCGCTTCGGAAACTACAAAAAAAATTTTCTGGGCGAATTTGAGTTAGGAAAATAAAAGCATCAAACTTTTGTCTATCCGCCCTTCGTACAATCACTGTGGTTTCATACTTATCATCTAAAAATAACCATCAAATAAACTAACTACTACGTTAAAGTCAAAAAAATATGTCCGAACTAGAACAATCTTTGGACGCAATTATCGCCTCTGACAGGGCAAAAAAAGCTTCTCATACTGTTTCCAGAAAAAGAAGAGCACCTTCTGGTAGAGTGGGAAAGTCAAATAGAACAAGATCAAATGCCGCCGCTAAGAAGGCCGCAGCAGCAGCAATTGCAGCAGCAGCTCTAAAGAAGGCAAATAAGAGTAAAGGAAGAAACAGTGGAAGAGTTGTTAGTCCAACTGTTGACGCAAGCTCTCTGGAAATGGCTACAAAAGTTGTTGTTTCGGGTTTGCCTACCGATATTAAGCCTTTGAATGTTAAGGTACGCATTTTTTAATTCAGTGAATGGATTTTGAACGTTTCATCATTACACGCAACAATAGAAAAGGGATTTTGAACAGAGTTATATCTCGTCATATCTATATTAGAGCATATTCTATCATGAACACGCATAAATACTATTCAATCGTGATTTTTTTTTGTTTACTTGATTTTTGGGTTTGGTTTTTTTTTTCAATTTTTAATTTGGCTTGGCAGGTTTGTTTTTCATTTCATAGTTTCATATCAAGCCGGTCGCTTTTCGGATACTAGATTCCTATCTTAATAAGAAGAGTTTCACTGACGGATTACTCTTTTGTTTGATTGGTGGCTACATTCAATGGTAATATTTGCCGATCATTTTCCAGTTCTTTGCGAAAAGCATATACACACCACGACAACGCTCCCGAACATTTTCGATGTGATTTGGGTGGTAAAGACTATTTGTTATTGCTAGGCTGCAAAGAATTTGGAGGTTGCTAATATGAATTGCTCTGGTCTTTTAATTCCTTCAACCGTTCAATGGTCGTCATTTTCGCAAAAAATATGGATGCAATGATTCTACGTGCTATGCATTTCTAGCAGTGCTATTATGTTATGCATGGAATATTCTCCGTATTATGTCTTTTGAACACTAACATTATGTGAACTAGTTCAAGTATACCGCCTGTCATTGATTGGTATAACTAATATACTGTTTCAAAGTGACGGCATTTGCATTCTTTTATTGCTCTTCTTGCAGGATATTGCGATGCTGGTATGCTGAAATGTTCACATGCTCACGGTTATTCTTCCTTATATTATTAAGGAAGAAGAGGCTTTTTCTTCCGAAGAATCTGGGAAGAAGTGAGCAAATTTGATTCCCTTTTAAAGCTTAGAAAGTTATGTTCTTTTGGGTTAAAAAATATATATGTTAGTGTCTCCAGGCAGTTATCCCGGAATGCTTAAAGGCAGGGGGACCATTGATAGGGATTATCCGATTAAAGAATTTTATTAGGCAAGAGTCAGTTTCAAAGGTTATATCCATGTTTTATGCTCAATTTAGAGATCCGACGAACCTGTTAATCCGTACAGTGTCAAAATCCTATTTTCTTGTGTTGCAATCATTATTGATTGCCAAAATAATCTTTTACTAACAGCAATGAATCCTTCATTTTATATAGGAATTCTTCCAATCTCAAATTGGTGGTGTTAGCCATGTCTCGCTATCTTATAACGAACGAGGCCAGTCAACCGGTGTTGCAACTGTTATTTTTAAGCATGCTTCTACTGCAAGAAAGGCCGTTGCTAAGTATAACAATGCGCCAATTGACGGCAAGAGAAAAACTTTGAAACTAGAGTTGGTTGTCGATCCAGAGCAGAAATCTTTGGCTGCAAGAATCACACCTAATGTTGTTGTTGATTCTTCAGCTGTGAGGGCTAGATTGCAATTCAAGAGAAACAGACGTAACCAGCAAGTCGTCAGAAGTAACAACAGAGGTAGAAGATCGAACAGTGGTAACAATAATGGTAACAAAAATGGTAATGGTAATGGCAATAACAACGGTAATAACAATAAAGGGCGCAAGGGTGGCAGATCCAGAAGACAAAAGAAGACTGTTGCTGAATTGGACCAGGAAATGGCTGATTACTTTGCTGAGGGTAAGCAGTTGGACCGGTTATGAAATAACATGACCCATCATTAGTTCTTGGTTGATCAATATTTCATTACTGGGATTTCCGTGTCAATTCTGAATTTATACTTTTCATAATTAGTAGGTTTGTGTATTCTTTTATGGGCCCGCATTGCATGTGAGTCTTATTTTTGTATAAGGAAATATCGAAGGCGGAACATATTTGGTTCCAGTCTTGTTTCGTTTGCTGATGTGCCTACTTTGTACGTACTTTTTTATTTTTAATATCATAAGCGGTGTATTATAGTTGCCGAATCATATATATACGTAGGAAAAAGAAGGCGAAATGAATAAATAAGTGAAATAAATCAAGAGGAACCATATTTTCAAGAAGCAGGACAAATGGAGAACTTTAGTTTCCTTTATGAATCCAATTATCAAACATGTTAAACTTATCCCCATGCTTCCGACTCATGTAACTATTTCCAGAGCCTTCAAACTCACTTTTCCTCTTGTATTCTTCATCGTCCATCTCCTTCGGGAATCCAGGCTTAATGGTGGCAATAGAATTTCCGGATCTCACCCGCTTTCTCATCAGGGAATCATACGATGACGAATCTTTTATAAACTGTTGCTTTCTTCTGATTGTGACCTTATTTTTAGCGTAATAGGCTGCAAAAATGGCTACACTTGAAACAAATGCGATCTGCTTCCAAAATTGTCTGATTGGGGGAAGTGCTGACATATTTTTTTTTCTGTGACTTAATCAGCAGTTTATTACGTGTATAGGTAACTTGGCTATATGGGATCTCAGGTTGAAAATTAGCGCTCTTTCGTCAAGCTTAAATGAAACAAAATGGGAAGATGAAAGTGTACTACTTTTAACGTGGGTCCAAATTTTTTTTGAGGTTCCGTTGGCAGGCGCGAGACTCTCGGAATCTTTTTTGGTAACGACAATGTCTGTAGGAATTTGAAAGATAGAAATTCTCAGCTTACTGAACCCCGAAGCTCAGAAATACTTTTTCGCGAATCCGATCGAGTAGATAAGCGGATAATTAACAATAGTCACAATAATAAAATAAAGTAACACGGCGAAGACGATTTTCGTTATGAAGAATTTCATGTTCTTGTTTTCTTCCAAAGGTTTTCCCGCAGGCATTCGTCAAGACTTTTAGCAAACTCTGCTTAAATATTTGAGCACCTATCTTTGCTTTGATACTAACAATACAAGCACCAGAATATTGCGAGATAAAACAAAAAAATGACATTTCAGGTAAAGGACTCACAGATCAGAGTGAGAGCGATTGTGATCGAACGTGAAGAACCAGAAATTGATGAGGAAGAAGTAGAATTGAACACATCTACTGCCAGCTCGTTTATACACGCTGTGGCAGGAGGATTAGCAAGTATGGTATCTTTAATATTAGTTTATCCGCTTGCATCTTTGGCTACAACTGCACAGGCGGGACCAGAGGCTTCTACAGTAAAAGCTAAAACGGTTCAATCTGATGTTAATATTAAAACAACTGAAGGCAGAAAGGAGGCATTAACGAAAGCTTTGATCACTGTGAAAGAATTGTATGCAGGTTTAAGTCCCGCTTTAGTCGGTATAATGGCGACAAATTCCGTTTACTATTACTTTTATGAGCTCACGGCCAAGAAGTTGAGAGCCATCTCAGGAAAATCAAACGATATTCATGGTCTCAGCGCTAAGCAAAGTATCATTGCAGGTATAGTTGGTGGCATTGTCTCACGTATCGTTACAAATCCAATATGGGTTGCGAATACCAGAATGACTGTTGCTAAGGGTAAGGTCGGATCACAATTTAAGGTTATGTATGATATTGTGAAAAATGAAGGATGGAAGAAACTTTTTGCCGGATTGACACCAGCTCTCACGTTAGTTTCGAACCCTGTCATTCAGTACACAATTTTCGAGCAACTCAAGACTCTCGTTGTTAGTAAGAAGCGTCATGCGTTAACTGCGTTTGATGCATTGTACCTTGGTGCTATAAGCAAGTTTATTGCAACATTACTTACGTATCCATATTACACAGTCAGAGCCAGGATGCACATGGCAAAAGGTGAATGTGCAAATATGTATCAAATCATGAAGAGAATTCTTAAAGAGGAGGGTATTTCTAGTTTTTATAATGGCTTGGGATTTAAGCTATTGCAGAGCATTATTGGCTCAGGATTTTTATTCTATTTTAAGGAGGAGTTTGTACTCCAAACCCAGTACATTCTGAGACGGATCCTTGCCTTCCGCAGAAAGAGACTTTCTAATTAGAGGAGTCTTGTCTAATCTAGAGTTTATTATTATAAGGAAAGTGGATTATTATGAAATCTATTGTATGAATATCTATGGCGGGATTAAGATTTTTTGATTCTAAAAAGGTAAGTTGGCTTTGATCCGTTCGTATAAAACAAATAATATGGCACTTGCCGGTATACTTTTGCATAGGGTAACACCAAGACCGCTGTAAAACCCGAAGAACCCTTTCTTGCGGTAGATCTGACCTGCAATGTCTAGAAGCGTCCTTGGATTCTTTTCTTCCTGTATTTGGTATATGCTTTTCACTGTATCAACCGGGAACATCAAACAATGGTATCCGACGCCTGCCAAAGAACCGGCAATCATTAATTGCCAGGTTTTAAACTTGTAATCCTTTTTCCCTTGAGAAAAATGCCGAAGAACCGCCTCATAATTACCAAACCAGGCCATTGAACCTCCAGCCTCCCTTATCATTGTAGTAGTTTCGCCTTTCCAGAGTCCCCTGATACCTTTTTCGCTGATCACTGTACGGACAATCTTGGGGATGGACGTTTTCTTGGCCCTTAGCGTTTCCACCTGAAATCTGCACTTGAGTAGTTCAACTGGGGTAAGAACAAAACTTGTACAGAACCCACCCCAGGCTCCACAGAGCAATTTATCAGTCTGCTTGATATTATCATTTAGATTGTATCCACGGACAATCTTAATAGCATCTTGTGCCATATTATATGAGAAAAAAAGCGTGCTGATTTCCATAGCGGCTCCAAACATCGGCGGTACTATACCACGATAAAATCCTTTAATAATTCCATCTTTCTTGTAGCTTTTCACGATACAGTCCCAACTATTTGGAAATAAAGGGACAGGTAATGATTGTGAATACTGCATCCGTACTTTGATTGTATCGAATGGAAATTCAAAGACTTTACTTGTAGCACCAGCAATCGAACCTGTAACAATCTCCCTGGCAGCATCTAAAGCGAGCGATCTCTGCTTTTCGGTTCCACATTCTTTCATCGGCGGTTGTACGAAAAGGGCGACCTTGTAACGTGGGAGATTCTGCTATGGATTTGGCTGGATGATGAACGAGCCATGCAACTGTTTATGGACGCGATACTGTGCGGTGGAAATTTCATGAATCTGAAACGTACAGAGTAAGATTATAAACGATATAATAAAAGGTACTGCTTTGTTTACTTCGGTTGGGATTTTGTCTATTATTTATAATGACGGTCGCATATGCCTCGGATCTCGATTTGCATTTATATTAGTAGATGCCGAGAACTAGGTAAAAATAATTATCCGGGGTAGTGCTGGAATTTACTCATTTTCACGGGTTCTCTGGTACTAATCTAATACCACGCAAGAAAGCCACAAAAAATTTTTCAGCCCTCTGTGCAGTTGTTACTCCCATTTTTTCTTTCCAGACTTCGAACGCATCTTAAGTTTTTCCTTTATCCGTTTTGGGTAGGCGCGCTTAATATATATATTGCAGGCACGAGTCTAACGGCGCGTCAATTGACTTGGTAATAAAAGAAAGCGTCTACTGCAAAAGCACCATCACGTGATATTATGACTCCGTAAAAACCCTATTTTTCTCTATTGGGATTGGAATCCTACATTTCTAATATTCCCTTCCGCATGCCAGTGCAAAGCTATTTCAACGTTTGCAGACGTTTGGAATATCCAGAAAACTGAATTCAGAAGAGCTTTTTGACAACATACTGGTGATCTCCATCTACTGAACGTTAAGCGACCAATATTAAGCTAAGCAGCCATTTTTGAGTTTTTTTTTTTTGAGCATTCATTCATACTGTAGTACCCTCAAAATTCAGCTCTTCTGCTAAGTTGAGCAGGGAAACTGAGAAACTGAAAAAAATTTTTAATTTATTTTTTCGAAACTTTTTTTTTCAGCGAAGGCTTACAGTTGTGTTGGAAGGCAGTTCTTCACCGCAGCTATATTCTTATCGAAATATACATATCTTTGAACCGAATCCTTTAACCAGTCTAAAAGAATAGTCTGCCATATAGCTTAAAGTGATTATTCTAGACGAGTGTATCATTGTCAAGAAATATTAGATTTTCCCAACAAAAATGAAGTACTTAGCTGCATACCTTTTGATCCAGGTTGCTGGAAGAGATGAACCATCCGTTCGTGATATCACCCAAGTTTTGGAGGCTGTGGGTACCGAGGTTGATGAGAAGAGAATCGAGCTCTTGTTATCTTCTATCAAGGGCAAGACTATTGAGGAACTAATTGCTGAAGGTGCTAACAAGCTGGCTGCTATTCCAGCTGCTGGTGCTGCTGCTCCAGCTGCTGCAGGTGCTTCCGGAGATGCTGCCTCTGCTGAGGAGGAGGAGAAGGAAGAATCCGAGGAAGAAGAGGAAGATGATGTTGACATGGGAATGGGCTTGTTTGATTAAACGTGCACATGACTGTATCATAGTTTGTTTTCTCTATATATGTACACCCGGTCATACGGCCGGTTTAATATAAAATTTTCCATGTGAGTGGTTCATCCTTAAATGGCTACACAGTTGTAGTGGCGTACAAAATATAAAATGCTTTAGTGTGACGAACTAAATTTTGTCGAGTTTCTTGAACATGCTTTCCTGGACTTTTTTCGTAACCTCTGGTTTTTCGAGCATCCGCGCCAACCTGTTGGTTAAAAACTCCGTCCTAAGTATGAGATCTATGTTGCCTGCCAAATTGTGTCCTGCATCCGTCAAATTCTTATTTCCGTAATATGCCACCTTATTCAGACGTGCCTTTAGCCGGTTCAATGTTTCGTCTCTTTCGCGCTCTTTTTTCAATGCTTTGATACGCCCAACTAGCTTGGCTCTAACTAAATTATAATTACGGAGAAGCTTTTTATTACTGCAATCGAAACAATTCGACTCTGGAAATTCCTCGACTAAATCAATGATTTCGTTCAACTTCATGAACGTCAATCCACGATTGATGTTCACGTTATCTATTCCGTATTTATCGTATGCTTCAGTGCTTTCTTTCAGTTTACGCTTTCTTGACCTTTTGCTACCCTGATATTCTTTATTGCCATCTTCTTTCTCTTCATTGTCATATTCCTCCTCCTCATTGTCATCTCCCTCTTTACCTTCCTCATCTCCTTCTTCACCTTCCTCTTCATCCTCGTCTGATATTAACACCACTTCGTGATCATCAAGCGTTTTGTTATTTATATTGCCATTAAGATCCGGAAGCATGTTATGGTTAAATATTAACAACATTTCATTTGCCGAAAGGAATGCCTGCTGTCGCTCCAACTCCCGCTTTCTTTCCAACTTGATGATTTGGTTTACTATTTCCACTTTCGATTGTTGCGTAAAGTACGTGTTTTTATACTTTTTATGCAAGTGAGCTGTTAATGATTTTTCCACACGATACCAATCCTTTTTGGACAAACCCGTCCGCTGGCATATCTTCCCCTGTAGCGATTTTTTTAACGATAAAGGTTCATTAATGACAGCAAGTTGTTCTTCAACGAACGCTTTAAGTCCTTCTGCTGTCACGGGAACTTTTATTTTCGAAGTATCTTTTCCTTTCAATTTTGAACGCATCCTGATTATTTTCTAATATGTTTGTGAATTATACTTTGACTAGGTATGTTCAATCTTTTTTTCCAATGAAAAAGAATGTGGATTTAAAGCTTTTCATTATCGATCAATCCTACATTAGAAGGAAAAAATAAATAGAAACAAACATTTTAACCATCGCGTCTCGGTACTATTTTTGTTATTGAAATAAAATAATGCTACCAGTACAACATGTAAACGTTATCAAGAGACATTCAAACTCCTATTTATAAAAATGATACAATTAAATGTATTAGAAAATAATCATTCCTTTTTAGTTGGCATCTTTAATGGGTTAATCACATCACCAAACTTGGTAATAACAGCTGGAGTGTTGATCTTCCTATATGTACTCTTGGAATTCCAGTCCTGACCAAGAGGTGTTCTCAAAGATCTTTCGTATTGTGCCCAAGTTTTATACGGATAAGGAACCTTATCAGCCAAATATTTCTCGTTTTTCTTGTTCACACGTTCATTTATAATCACATTCTTTCTATTTTTGTCCTTCCTTTTATTTCTGGATACAACTCCTTCAACAATTGTGGTCTTTGGCTCTCTCTTTCCCCACCTTCCTTTTTTACCCTTTCCTCTTTTGTTCTTATTTGTGCTTTCATCATCACCGGTCCATGAACCCCAACCCGGTAAGGTATCCTCCACCACTTCCTTATCATCCTCAAAATCCTCCACTTCTTTTTTCTCCGCTTCGAACTCTTCTTCTATTACATCATCACCTGCAAAAGCATCCCTGATAAGATCCTTTTGCTTGAATGTGTGCAACTTGTCATCATCATCATCATCAGATGTCTTCCTCTTTTTAAAACCTACAATCTTGATGGTCGACTTGTCAGCAATCTGTACATCGGCACTCGTATCCTCATGACTCTTCCTCTTTCTTCTTTCCATTTCCTTTAGCCTCTTCTTTTCAATTTTAGCCGCTGCCTTGACAGTCTTACTGGAATTCTTATCCACTACCTGTATTTTCGAAGAATGATGCCCCGTCTTATCTGTAATATCCTCCTCAGCATCCATCCATGGATTGAACTCATCGTTTGAATCTGATTGATTCTGATTCTCAGATTTATGAACATCGGCTTCTTGCGTTACATCATTTGCCCCTTTTTGACGCCTCGTTTGCTTAAGCTTGAGATTTTGCGCAGAAACATTCTTCTGTAGCCTATGGTCAAGATCACGCAATTCATCATCTTCAACTTCCTTTGCCACCTTTTCCATTTCCTTGTTTAAATGTTCAGCAGCAACAGCCGCTTGAGGAGTATAGATCCGGCGTCCAGAATTAAGATTCACATTCACCGCATTTGCTTTTTCTTTAAATACCATGGTGGCTCCACCTTCCTGTATATTTCTAAGTTCCTCAATTTCTTGCAAGTTACGAAGTTTTTCCTTTTTCTCAGCAGCCTTCATAAAGTCCATATTCATAATGCCTTTGCCTAATGAAGATTTCTCTTCGGATGCTTCTTCCCCTTCCTGGATATCCCGCTCTAAATCGGAAAGATTTCTCTCATCATCACTATCTCCATTATCCCTCTGGCCAAGTTGCTTTTTACGCAAAGAGGCTTCTCTCCTCATCATTTCCTCCATTTCCTCACGGCTTTCCGAATCTTTTGACATGCCGCTCTTTATCATCTTCCTGGCCCACGATGAATTGTTCTTATGCTTTAACGTCATTCTTTCTTTTGCTCTTTCGTAGGCATCCTCCTCGGCATCTTCTGTTATGCCCTCTGCCTCCTCTGCCAATCTCTTGTTCTTCAACCTTTCCTTTTTCATGATTCTTCTGTACGCCTTCGACTTGATTCTCTTTAATCTTTTAGAATCTTTCTGACCTCTGTACATCAATTCCCTCATCAGCCTGAGCTCATTTGTACGCTTTATCAAGTCGGCCTTGGATATTTTTGCGGTTTCAATCTTTTCAAACACATCTTCTGTTTTCTTGCTCTCAGAGTTTGATGCCTTTATCACTTGTTCAAGTTTTGTCTCAAGCTTGTTCAAAGGTGCACTTATTGGCGAAAATGAAGATGGTGTGTTGTGTTTCAATGGTTTACGACTAAAATCAAGTACTCTTGCTCGTCTGTTCTCTTCTACTGTATCCCTCCACTTATTCACTTCCTCTTTTTGAATATCATAAGCTGCTTTTCTTTCCTGTCTCTTTTCTATGCTCTGGGGAAGCGGAATTGCAAACGCACCATTATCAGTTTCTCCATTCTTGATGTCCGATTCTTCTTTTCCTTCTTGAGGAGTTTCTGTATTTATTAAAAGTGTTTGGTCTTTGGCCTCGCTAACACCCGCAAGCATATCTGCAAAACTTATAGATGTTCCGGTAGTTGGAAGACTATACTGACTGTCCTTGGATGTATCGTTAACCAATGAAGATAATTTCTTCCCCTCCTTTGGAGCCGCTTTTTCCAACGTTGATATAACGTTTTTCAACGGCTTGGTGTCTTCTGCCGTCTCATCAATTTCATCAAATGGATTTTCTTCCTCTTGGTCTTCCGCTTCTTCTTCTGAAGAACTATTATATGAATCAATTTCACTCTCATCTTCACTGCTACTAATGTTCTCATCTAGTATAATGTCTTCTTGCTTCCCTCCATCTTCGATTATTTTTTTCATCTTGTCCGTAACTTTTTCTTTAACCAGCTCTTTATCGTCCTCCTCCCAAATTGCTGATAAAGGAAGAAGTTCATCCTTATTCACATGATCGTATTGAAGGTTCTCCTCATCATCTAAATCTTCTGAAAATTCCCCATTATCCAAAATCTCATCCTCATATTCCTCATCAGTTCCGAATGCTTCATCTGAATCAATTTCTTCGTCCTCAAAATCATCCTTACTTATACCCTCCAATTTTCCTTCTTTCAAAAGGGCTCGTGCATCAATGATTGTATCTTCATACTTTGTTTGCACGTTATCATCCTCACTTTCATCTGTATCACTAAATTTATCACCTCTTCCTTTAGACGTCTTTTCCTCTTCTATCGTAGCCTGCTCATAGGCATTCATTGCCCGTTGGCGATAATCTGCCCTTGATCTGTGAGATTTTGACTTTGACTTGTTTTTTCGCCCCATTTTCTTTCTGAAGCTTTTCTTTTTCAATGTTATGAATCGTTACTGTTCAAATTGTGAAAGTTGAAATATAAAAATCGTGTTGGGTCCATCTACATCAATTTGAACTTTATCTTAAGAATAAATTTTTTTCTTAAGGTGAAAAATTTAACTTTTATTGTTCCCAATACGACCTTCCTCACGGTAGCAAAAAAGTATATGCTCAAATTTTGATCAGGGATTTAATTATATATTCCACTAAAAATACGTTGGAAACAAACCGAAAGAGAGTGCAAAAGCATTATAGTACAAATCGTAACCGTTTTGAGTTGATAATTATAACTTAAATGGATATTGCTGGTTTTTACATTTTCCTCGGGACTTTCATTGGCGAAACAAAACCTTGGGAGATTTGAAAAAGAGTAAAGGGTTGATTGATAATACAGATTGAACTTTTGAAAAGTAAATTATGTTGATCACAGCCCTAACAGTAAAATTTATTAATCATATTTACTGTATTATGAGCTTGAAAGAAAATAAATTTGGAACTTTAAATAATGCCTAGCATATGTGCAATATTTAATTTGATTTGATTCTGAGGGTGATGCCAATTACTCTATGAAATTTCTCATCAGCCACTATATTGTGTGCTTTTAATGCCAAAAAGTATAAAAGTAAAAGAAGTAAAGAAGAAAGCACAATGAATTAAGCAAAAAGGGGAACATACACATGCTTAAGCATCTCTAATCCTTATTAGTGGGGGTTTATTGGCATAAACAAGGTGGAAAATATTTATATAGACGCGACTGTCGACGAATCTATTTCACGCCCCTTGTATTTTTATAAATTCATTGTGGTATTCTTTCTTAAACTTTACTAAATACTTAAGGTTACAAAACTTCACGATTTTGAGGAGTTAAACCTCTGTACGTACAATTAAGATAGTAAGAACTTCAGATTGTTTTCATTACTCGAATAAATTTCCATGTCATGTAATAGTGGGACGAAAGCAGAGAAAAAGCTGTTGCACGATATATTTTAGAAATATGCAGAATAGCACATGTCAAAAAAAAGCCACAGCTTTCGCACATAATTATCGATGGAGAAGAAACTATTGAATTAAAGCGTAACAATGGTCGGGGTCTTGCATCATGGGCTCAAAAACTCTCGCATTTTTTGTGGCTTTATCCGGATTGTTTTTCGTCCGAACATGCACCAACTTTTCAGTCATAACAAGTTCAATTATATACGGGGTCATTTTCTGTTTTCATCCAAGTCACATCTTATGTCTTTTTTCTTTAAATCCCTAGCTTTAATCGGGAAAGTTTACTTCTTGAACTCTAAAGCAGTTTTATTTGGGCATTGATTGTTTTAAAAATGGCAGGATTATCAACCAGACTCTTGAATTCCGATAGGGATACCATGGACAGGGTTAACGATGTTGTTCAACCTATTAACGTCGCTACAACTTTTAGATATCCAGATGATCCCGACGATTTTGTTCTGTCGAAGGATGTTGATCCATCTACATTAACCACCGGCCGTCCTTTGTATTCTCGACTTTCGCATCCCAACTCCAGTAAGTGCGAAGCCATTTTGGGTGATCTGATCGGAGGACACGCAGTTGTGTATAATTCAGGACTTTCTGCATTCTATGCTGCAGTTACCTACTTCAATCCGAAGACAGTTGCAATTGGCGATGGTTATCATGGTGTTCATGGTATCTTGGACATATTGACGAGAAACTATGGCGTTAAGCAGGTCGGATTGAACGAATTGGATAAACTCTCCAAAGGTGACGTTATCCACATTGAAACTCCAGAGAACCCATATTCAAAAGTGCATGATCTTTCTTATTATGTCAAGAAGGCACATGAAATAGGTGCATACGTGATATGCGATTCCACCTTTGCACCACCCCCACTTCAGGACCCATGGGAATTTGGTGTTGATATGGTCATGCATGCCGCAACCAAATACTTCGGAGGCCATTCAGATCTTCTTGCTGGTGTCTTGGTGACCAAAGATCCCCAAGTGAAGACTAAACTTGTCAACGATAGGGTCTTTTTGGGTACGAACATCGGTAACTTGGAGTCTTTCCTTCTCATCAGATCATTGAGAACATATCAGATGAGAATCGAAAAGCAAAGCTCGAATGCCGAAAAGATTGTCAAATACTTGGATGAGCATAGGGCCGAATATCCAGCATTAAAGATTATCCACCACTCAAGTCTTCAGAAAGATGACTTTGTAAAGAAGCAGATGAAAGGTGGCCATTCACCTGTCTTTGCCATAGAGCTACAGACTCCTGACCAGGCTAAGCATCTTCCTTCAAAATTGAAGTACTTCCAGCATTCTACATCACTTGGCGGTGTCGAGTCTTTGATTGAATGGAGGGCTTTGAGCGATCCATACGCTCGCTTAACATTGTTACGTGTTAGCTGTGGTGTTGAGGATGCCAATGATTTGATATCAGATCTGGACCATGCTTTAAAAGAAACTAAATAAGAGAACTCGCCTCTTTTTTGAATACTTGCCTAATTGTAAAGTTGTCGTTAGTTTTTGCGATATTTCTTTGTAAGCAGTATAGTTTTGCTTCGAAAAGATCGATTCATTAACTGAATAACATGAATATAAACTTATAAGTTCACGACTCTGATGTATACCATTTTCTTCTTTATTTCCAATACAAGGTTACTCATATACCAAAATTATGTATTCTATTTTGTCGATAATTGCTTTTAAAAGTTGTACCTTTTTCCATTACAATTAAAAAAGAACTTAAAGTAGGGACTACTTAATAAACTGAAATCCTGGGTTCTGAAGATAGCAGCCAAAAAAAGTTTGAACCGCGTCGGACGGTGCACGACGTTTTTTCTATCTTCGTGCCTTAAATCATTCGCGTTATGAAAATATATTACTTGGATACAGGTATAATAAACAACAAATACAATTCGCTCTTTTATTACTACTTAATATCAAGAATAAACATACCTGGTAATGACTGCAAACGGGATCCGTAAAAGGGGAAGGCCCCGTAAACAGAAAAAAACATCTACGAGTGATGATGACGAATATACTGATTCGATGGATACACATAAGCGAACGGTGAGCACTAAAAACAAAGAAAGCTCTGAGTTGACAGCTGATTTGAAGGAAAAAATTGAACAGGAGTATTTTTCAACACCACAATTGCTTTCTTACAATCCATGGCACTCGACAACATCAAATGGATCACATAACTCGTATAATCCCGAGGTGAAGTTTATGCACTTCAATGGCATGACAAAACAGTACAAAGCAAAGTTCAAAGCCAGCTCCTTCGGTTTCACCAATTTTTTTTCTCCAGATATCAAGGAAACTTCTGGTAGAAAATACAACGCTTTTCCTTCTTTTCCGGATTCAATATCCAATTGTGTGGAGGAGCCTCTTGAGGCTTCAATATTCCAATCGAAAGTTCCGTTATCAAGCACGTTTGATCTTCGTGTGAATACAAACTCGTTAGTCAAGCTTACAAGAAATTCAAGTCTGAAGTTTCCAAAGGATGAAAACATGAGAACTGGCTGTGTTCTAAATTGTGGAGGACTACCGATTACCTCGGTTTGGTTTGACAAAAGGCTTTCGTCCGACAAGTCAAACATTTGCTATCTATTTGTATCTGTGATGCCAACAAAGCAAACTGTTCCATCAAAATTGTCGTCGACAGATCTCAAAAGTTTATCCCTTTCCGACTTTGATTCTTTTGAATCTACCTTGATAGTGTATAGATATGATACGGACGAACAATTATTACAGCCAGTGAAAAACATACTTACAGAATATGGAGCCATAATTGAGATGAAGCAACTTCTAAGTTCTGACCCCGAGTCTAGTCTTATCGCCTGTGTGAATTCCGATGGAACCGCATTTGTTGTTAAGGTCGACGAAGCATTTCTAAAAGGTCCTCGATATTCAAGACTTGTGAAACCTTCGATCACTCTATGCTTCACAGAAAAAGATCTATCATTGAAGATATTATGTTGTTCGTGGACTTCCAGACATACCATACTCGTTGGAACGAGTGAGGGATGTGTCGCTGAATTTGACATAACTGATACAAATCAACCTTTGTATATTCTGCCGCTTCACGTTCCCTCAGTATTAGCAGTTCAATCGGACTATGGTTCCGACTTGTATGGCCCAGAGCCTTGCAAGCCTCGCTCTGACAACATTTTTTTATCAAGTGGGGATTTAAATGTACTTTTATTAGATTTGAATGATCCGGCGAGAGTGATAGAAGGACCCAAGTTCAGAATTCCAGTTTCGAATGTGTGTTATTCCTCTATTATTAATGGATTCATCTATGCCGATGGTACAAGAACATTGAAATACAGTACGGTTAGGGATTCATCCACATCATTGAAAATTCGAGTTTATGATGAACCACCTCAATCGGTATGCTGCTCTGACTATTCACCGTTGGTTATTGCAGGCTGTTCCAATGGAAATGTTAGATTATTAAATTTTTGCAACCATGTAGGTCAGCCATTGAAAAGCGAAAATGCTGCTAGTTTGAGGATATACAAATTGTCCACGATTCGTGAGGGAGGTGACCAATTTCAATTAAACATTGGTTATTCGCTGGATAGGACTGACGAGCCCACCACAGAATATCATCCATACGAGAATTCTCTTACAGTAACATCCTGTTCAATCATGGACCGTCCGGATATGAACAATATTATATTCTCCTGCTATGCTAATGGCCTATTAATAGTGGAGAAGCTACAAGACGTGATACAAGAGTATAAATAGACCATATCTGGGAACCATCAGGATATTTAAATCACATAATTGTATCCATTGTATTATAGTTTAATGTATTTCGAAAGTTTAAACCTTCTACCAGTAAGATGGAAAGTCTGCATTAACATCCTTTTTCCACGAATCGAGACCTCCTATGACATCCTTAACATCTTCGAAGTTACGTTCCAGCAGGATCTTTGTGCTTAGTTGAGAGTCGTTACCAAAGCGGCATATCACATATGTTTTCTTGTGTGGATCCAAACCCTCCAACACACTTTTCGACCTCGAAAGATCATCGTATGGAATGTTGATTGAACCATCAATATGGGAAATATCGTACTGAATACGAGGCCTCACATCTAGCAAAGGGTTTAGATGCTCCACATCCGAGAAATCAACCTTAGATAACTGCTTTGCTGTTATTCGTTGGGTTTGTGGGTTCAACACATTGTAATTCATAGCCCCACACCATCCTTTATAATCTATGACACCTTGCTCTATTTTCTCTCTGGTGATTTCACGAACATCTGGGTTACAGACCTTACACTTTGGCATCCGTGAGCGCATCCTGAAAGTCCGTAGCTTCTGACCTGGAGCAAATCCCGAGTAAAGCGTAAGGAATGGATGGAAGTTTTCCTGTGTATAAAAGCCAACCACACACTTTAATGCCTCCACAGCCATCATTGTACCTAATACTCCAATACACGGTCCAATAACTCCACCATTTGAGCATGATGTGACGGTATTTGGAGGAGGTGGGGTGGGGTAAAAGCATCTATAACATGGCCCTTGATTGTGAAAGTTCAAGATAGTAAGCTGCCCTTCAGTTCTAAGGCCAGAACCTGATATGATCGTCTTTCCTAAAAGAACGCAGGTATCATTTATGAGGTACCTGCTGGCTGGTGTATCAGTACAGTCCAGAACAAGATCATAAGGCTCTACTATCTGAAAGCTGTTCAAGTTAGTCAGGGCCACAGGGTATGTAACAACCTCGATATTTGAATTTAACAATCTCATTTTTATCCTGGCCGACTCTGCCTTATTCAGATTCAAAGTAGATGTATCGTGAATTATTTGTCTGTGCAAGTTCGTTCTATCCACCACATCATTATCAACGATACCAATTTTTCCGACACCGGCCGCTGCAAGGTACAACAAAGCTGGAGACCCCAATCCTCCAGCTCCGATAACCAAAATTTTTGAATTCTTCAGCTTAAGCTGTGAGGATAAACCTCCAAATTCAGGAACTTGCATTTGACGACCATAACGACGATATTCTTCTAAGGATAGAGCACACACACTTTTCTTATTGTCATTCAGTTTTTGAGCCTTTAGCTCCTTGTTTTCCTTCTTTAAAGCTTCGATCTCTCTTCTAAGTTCTGCCTCCTTGTTCACTGTCATCATGGCAAACCTTATTTACACAATATTCGATGACCAGGCTTATCTCAGATTTATGTTAACTGTACATCGATGAAAAACGCTTGGGCCAGGCTTTATACGACGAATACGGATCAAAGTGAAAAACTACGGGGATTGAAAAATGGAGAAAAAAAAAAAATTTATTATGCTAGATGAAGAGCAATGATAGACAGTCAGTCAGTCGTCAGCTTACTGATGTGTGTCAATTTATTCACAAATATTTACACAATATTATGTAACATCCAACCTCTCTATTCACGGTCCCCTCAGTACCTCATCATGCCATCATTATCAAAGGTGTTTAAACGACCTTTTGCTTAACAAAGTAACTCTTTAGGTAAGATACCTGCCAGAATCCAATAGCAACAAGTACAACGACCTGAATGCAAGTCCATTTGACACTGTTGTAGTTAACAGATTCAGAGATATCCCTGAATGCGGCTTCCTTAACCCTGAAAAGACTTTGCTCCCTTCTGATCTTCAGAAGCCTCTCAACCAACACATTAGTCTTCATGGTTAAGTAATTCACATCCTCATCCCTTCTCGAATCGACCAAAGGTTTGGCATCTCCAACGGCCAGATCCAAATATATCCTGTGTTTGCTACGCTTACTCCAATTTGTATGTCTAGGGGTAATACAGAATCTATGCTCACCCGAATCAAGTGATGTAAACGTAAACTGACCAATTGGTGAATTCTTTTGAGACACAACTCTGTGATTATTATCAAATGTCTCATCCACAGTAATTTCCACTTGCAAATGTTCGGATTTAACGTAATCTTTGTTTTGCGTATCGTATTCTAATGCTTCATATTTACCAACAACAATAGTGTCTTTTGGTAAATCCTCGTAGAAGCATTTTGTTTCATCGGTCTGCACATAGAAATGCAAGCAATTAGCTACCGATGCTAGAAGCAAGAATAATGTAGTATCTAGTTTCATAATTAGTCCTAAAGTATGAACACAAGTCAATTGCACCAGCTTAGCATGAAAAAATGCAGGTGTTGGCTTCGTTGTCCTTTCACTGTTCTCAATTTATTGAGTACTTACAGAAGAGAGGGGGGAAAAAAAACATATTCAGATGAGGGATAAAAAAGTGATTTCGTACTAATAATAGGCAATTCCCGATGACGTAAAGGTACGACGACCGGTGTAATTTTTTTAAAAAAAGTACCTATATTCTACGAATCAACATTGGTTTCTATAAATCTATTCGTTGTATTATTTCCCTACTCATTATTATGATGACGATGATGATTATGATGCTTATGAGAATGCTTGTGAACCTCTTTTCTATCACCATTGCTACCATTATTCTTGAGTTTCTTCACATCCTTCACTAAAGCTTTAATTTCTTCTTTATCCTCGTCTCTTGGATGCTTCTTTCTCTTAGTATCACCATTCTTTTTTAAGTTGTTTTCCTTAGCTCTTTTTTGTCCCTGCCGTATCAACTTTTCCATCACAGTTGTCTTCTTAAACTCTGGATTGGTTGGATCTATAGCATACTCATGACTCTCGAATATTTCATTGAATCTCGTATCCCCTTCATCAAGCTTGATATCTTCGTCGATATTCTGAAGTTCGTTTTCCTCCTTTCTCTGCTTTCTGTTTTTCTTCTTCTTGTGCTTTAACTTTTCGGCCTTCATAATATCCTTCATTTTGAAATGGTGTCTGCCTTCCTTTTCTTCAGTCACACTATCTGAGGCATTTTTCTCGCCCGCATCCTTCATATACCTATTGCCCTTCTTTAAATGCTTCTCCTTTCTCTCCTCTCTTTCCTTTTTCTTGAGCTCCTTGATCTTTTCTTTTCTCTTCTTCTTTCTCTCCTTCTCCTTATTTCTGTATCTTTCCACTGTAGTCTCCTCCTTGTCTTCTCCCTTATCTGCGGATTCCTGAGCACCACTTAGTCCAGGAGTGAAAGTCACCTCCATGTCAATATCACTAGCATCGGAATCATCACCCTTACCGAATGCATCGGTTTCTCCGTTGTGCAAAAGATTCTTAAATTTTGCTTTCAAGTCTTCAACCTTTGAAGCATCATCCTCACTATCACTACTGTCAGATGCCAAATATGCCTGGAAATCCATATCATCAATTTCCTTTTGGCTGAAAGCACGTGTTGTCATCTCGATTCGTTGAGCGGGAGTTTCATCCCATGTCAATTTCACCTTTGAGCTTCGGAGAGCATCAGTGGCAAAGTCGGTGGGTTGATATCCTAAAGGCACCGTATCACAGCTATCTCTTGTTTCAGATTCGGAAAATTCCATACCTTCGGGGACATATCTAAGGTCAAACGTGTTTGCGGTGGATTCATACTCCGTACCGTCACAGTTTGTATATATACTCTTTGCACACTCAACACTATCGCACACCACAATCGCATAGTAGTATCTAAGTCGCTGCAGCTGGTATTTCCTTAAGGCTTTTGAATTGTAGTCCAGTCCTTCGTCCTCCGTGTACAACTCTTTAGCAGCTTTTCTAATATCCAATTCACCGTCGTCATCTTCATCTTCCTGGGCATCATCTTCATTATCACTATCAATTTTCTTCTTTTCACCTTTAAATATTTCCTTTGACGGTCCCTGTGTTTCCTCCTCTTGCATCTTTATTTTACCAAACTCCGAAGGATAAATGGAAATATTTAAAATTTTCCGACCTGCAGGAACAAACCCTGAAAATGTGGCAAAGAGATCTTTGGATGTTATGTGATCCCAGTCAAGATTCACGGCAGCAATTCTTTTTGTGGGTTCACCTTCAGGAATACTTTCTTCCTCCTCAACCTCTTCGAAAACGTCCTTATCGTCATCGTTTGACTGCACAACTTTCTCATCGCTATCTGACTCACTACTTTCTGATTCGCTTGATTCCTCGGCAGAGACCAAACCCCTTGCTCTTGCCATTATATCAGTTTCATCCTCCTGTTCACTTTCTTCTTGATCTTCTTCTTCACCTCCCTTTTCCTCTGCTTTCTCATTACTCTTTGTAGAATAAAGCTTATCGAAAGCTTGCGTTTCATTTCCCTCGCCATCGGTAGCCTTATTGATCGCTCTGCCGTATTTATCAACCTTGGCAGACGATTTTCCTAGTTTAAGATCTTCTTTAGTGAAACGATCATCCAACTGAACCTTCAAGTCTCTACTTTTAGGAGCTCTAAATCTAGGATCACTGTATATTTGCGCAAATCTTGGGTCCGAAGACTCAAATTCATTCGAACCCTTCTTTTTATTCCCTTTAGATGGCATTTTCCCCTTAAATTCTTTCTGCTCCTGTTTTTAATCTCAAGAAATATTTACTGTGTGGGCGAGCAATCATAGTACCAAGCAGCTTCGACTGGGTTTTATCTTCATGTTAGATGTATGAAACTTGAACTTTATTACATGAAAAATTTTGACTTATAATTTGTGTAAGGATGTTGTTTTAATTTTAAGGAACTCCGAAACTATCTCAGCCGCTCATACAATTACTATTTTTTTCTGTTAATAAGCATGGTCAGCACAAGTCAGATGCATCATTTATAAATGATTACAGAATATAATCTTTGTACCTTTAAATCGGTCCATAATTTTGCAAAATAATATCCTTTTCCGCTATTCAATAATTTGTATTGATACCAAAGTGTTTATTGATGCAATACATTTGTATCCGATAATCAGCTGTCCTTTATCGGATTGGATGCATTGGCAATTGGCGCTATTAAAATGGGCCAAACATTCAGCAATGCTCAAACTTCACCGAAGTTAGCAAACGATGACAATACCAAAACAAAGCATGCTCGCCTATTGGAATTACCAAATCTCTTTAATTCAAACGTCAGAAAGTTGTATAGTCCTATAGAACTATTATGCCTTAAGAAGAATCTTGGTCTTCCCAAATTAACTTCCAACACCAATATTTCCAAAGCGAAGCTTTTAGAGACCATTGGAATTCCAAGTGATTCTATGATAGGGGAAATTGTGTTCACTATCATAAGACAACTTTCATACTTTTTTTCCTCAGATTGCTCAGGTTTTTCCGAAACAGATTTGATTTCTGTTTTCGGTATTCTTAAAGCAGCTGCAATTTTGAACCCTGAGAAGTCTTTAAAATTAATTGGGAACAGGAGACTTAAAATCGAAATCGTTATTCTCTGTTTTTCGACAGATCGTTTCGACATTTTGCAGGATTCACATACTGGTATCGTGGATTCAACCACAAGTGATATCATAGAAATCCCTGTTATTGGTAACAGTGTCATGTGGTCTGAATTTCAGCAACTACTACATTCTGTGGAGTGCCATATCAATTCTACTAATGTGTCGGCAAGCAAATTACTCTCGATTATTCAACTATGCCTTCTCCTTTCAACAATAGTCTTGGGCCAAAATAAGTCGCTTCCACTCTCGAAGCTTTATAATTTGAAAGATGGCAAATTGTGGGGTTTATTTCATGATACTGCTTTGTGCATTCTTAGATCCTGTGACCTATCATTATCAGCCAATAATTATAATGAAAAAGATATCTGTGGAAGACAATTCGTGGACTTGATATGTAATCCTGAGAAACCACAAGCTGTCACTTTCCCCTATTTGCTAGAACCATTTTGCCATGTACTAGATTCACTTTTTTATGACAAGCTTAACGGTGTGGAACCACTATTGGGTGCTCAAAATCTTTCGAGAATATTAGATAGGCCACGATTGGCACAGTTGGCAACTGTATTACCGGCAGATAATGTTTATTTCGGACTACAGAAAATGTATATAGCCTCAAACGATGGCTTTTCTATTAGCGCTTTGGAGAATAGGATTTTCAAGTGGATGGCACCTACTGTCATGCTAATCAAAGGTAAAACATCTCATGAATCTCAAAAATTGCGTACAGGTCATTATGATGCTAGTTGTTCGTCTGGTATGACAAGCGCTTTTGAAAGGGAATTTCCAAAGTTTTATCCAACAGATGACCTCTCACTACCAAAGAATGATGACTTTGAACGTGAACATGAAGTATTGTTTGCGGTTTATACTAAGAAACCTTGGAAAATTAGCAACAAAGTGTGCTTTGGAGACAATTCTTCATATATACTACAGATGGCCCAAAGGCAAATAATTTGTCGATCTTCAGGTGTAAAGGACAACTTTGCATACTTTTCAAACGTCGGTGGAGGAGTTGGATTTGGATCGCAACCTCCTTTAGTTAAAAATTCGGTGGCTTTTTATCGACCTGGAGAGGTCTCGTTAACGTTAGACAGTGGCTTGGAATATGGAAACTTTAGGCATCTTTCTGTACCAGGAACGTTTGAAAGAGGTTCTTGCTATTTATTACGGGAAAATACTCCCGAGTATGAAGTATTTTTCCATGTTACTAATATCGAAGTATGGGGATGTGGCTCTGAAAGTGAGCTTGAAGAACAGAAAAAGAGATGGGACTGGGAAAATCGTGAAGCTGCATCAAGAAAGCAACTCAACAGTGTGACATGGGATGATGGTCGAGCACTTTTGGAAATGGCAGGTCTTGTTGGTAAGAATCAATATGGGGGTAGTATGTAGATGCCATCAATAATTTCGATAAACAATTTACGTTTCACTTACTGAGAGAAGGCAAAGAATGCTTGTACAAGTGTAAATATATTATGTGTGTATTACTCTAGGATTGAAATGACTATATTGGATCAGCTTTTATGCCTGTGCGATTTTTTAACCAACCGTTTCTTCACATTTTTATTCATTTTAGTCTTCCTTCTTTCTCTATTCTTTTCCTTGGCCGCCTTCTTTCTTCTTCGCTTCTCCTCTTTATCTTCAAATCTTTTTAGCTTGGGTATTTTACTTTCTTCCTTCTCTTCATTATCACACGAGTCCGAATCATAATCGCTGCTGGTTGTATTCTTATCATCATCCTGAATTTCGCGTCCTTCTTCCTGATCCCTTGGAACTGTACAGTCCAAAGTACGCAAAACATCGGGAGCTACCAAATCTGTTAATGTATCAACATGTCCTTCGCTAAATCTCTTAAAGTCCCTCTCCTCTAATCCACGCAAGGATGTGACGAGATGCAATGACCGGAACACTTCATCCTTCTGGTTTTGCTCAACATCATCAACAGTCTTCAATGGAATCTCATTTAGCTGTTTCCGCAGATGTTTATTATCCTCTTTTGGTATTTCACCGCTGGGATCCATTTGTGACCACGGATCAATTATAAACTTAAAAATCAATCGCTCAGGGTAAACATTAATCTTCTTCACTCTGGAAAAAAAGTCATTCACATTCTTGATATCCATCCTCAAGAAATCCATGGCCATGGGATGTTCAGGCTCAACACTCTGAGAAACATCAAAAATGTAGAGCTCTTTGTCATGTACTATGGTGTTATATTCACTGAGATCTGCATGAACCAAACGACACTTCTGAAACATCAGCCTCATATCGACCACAAGCCTTTGGTAAAATTCAGCCACCTCGTCTATATCTGCAAACGGATAGTCTTTTAAGCGCGGCGAAGGTCCACCACCATCCTCTGAAAGGTATTCCATTACAAGAACGTGTGACTTTAAATCGACAGGTTCAGGTGACGGGATGCCACTTGAGTGAAGTCTCTTCAAGTTTCTGAACTCTTTTTCTGCCCATGTACGGACCATTTTTCTTGGATTTGACTGGTTCTTAGTTCCTCTAAAGCGGAATTCTCCATCCACGTATCTCTCTCTGTCTTTAAACACCAAGATAGACGTTTTGTAGATCTTAATTGCATATTGCTTTCCTGTCGTGGAATTTTCTGCGTGATAAACATTGGCCTCTTTTCCCGTGGATATACAACCATTTATCTTAGTTATTGTTCCATTTTTAAAGAGTTTTGAAAGAAATCGAAGAGTTCTGGGATCAAGCACCTGATCAACCGTCGCCCTCTCTGAGCGATCTCTTGTTATTCTATGCGATCCACCTAAATACTGATCCACGTTTATTTTATCGGCATATCTGTCTAATATATCTGCGCTCTCATGGATGTTCTGAGTGTGATTACCATATGCGTGAGTTCTATTACCAGTGTCTAAAACGGTATTCAGGGCATTTTCCGTCTCCGAAAATTCTTCATCAGAGCTTTCGTAGCTCTCATTTGCGTCTGTCATTGTGTCCAGACTCTGTTTCTTCAATGGTATTTGCTTTGGTGCTGTTGTCTGTGTGTTGAATCCAAAGTTGACCATGTTCGGAAGTCCTGAAAATTTTATTCCGATTGCATATCATTGTACTTTTTTTTTTTTTTTTAGCGTATGCTATATATTTCAGCTCATCCCTGGTCTGTGATCTGGTTTTACGAACCCCGATTTTATTCCTGACCGAAATTCAAACTCTTAATAACAAACCATAAGTCATCTAAACACAAATTTAACAAGCAAGTGATACAATGGGGTTGTCAAGAATTCTTCCTTCCGTACGTGCCTTACTAGATCTTCATTTGATGCAATATCTCGACTAACATTCAAAACTAGAAATTTCTTGGCTTTCTTCCACTCTATGTGGGTGTTGAGCTTACACTTCTTTATGGAATAATTAACAAGATGTGTGGCCCATATGGGCTGCTTTCTCTCTTAACAGGTCATCCAATCAACTTCATGCAATGGTTCTATTTTCTAACCTCTACTGTGGTATTGGTATTTTTCCTAGTTGGCTTCCGTTCTGTCCACCATCCAAACATCAACACTTTTTCTTTGGTTGCCATGATATATTTTATAGATACTTTTGCAGGATGCATATTTACGGCCTATTTTGTTTGGTTCTGGTTTAAAAACGAAACAAACGCATCCGAAGGCTCCAGTGATACTTCATCATCTGACAAGACTAACGATGAAGAGGTCGCTGCGGAGGTTGTTCGGCTTGTGAAACGTGTGTCCGAAGATTTGAGTTCGCAGTCGGCCTCGGAAAGTTATGAATTGTTTATGACTGTGATACTTACACTCTTGACAACTGTTTTCAGGTTTTATTTCTTGTTAATCATGCTTTCTTTTTTCAAGCAAATGGTTCGGCAATCGAAGTACAACTCTAGATTCAGATTGTCTACTGCACCAACTTCGACAGGAAAGTTTGCGGCATTGCTTAACAGGATTGAAGTTTATTGCTATAATTTTTTGAACCGCTTGGTGAGATGACCAGTAGGCAATATAATAATGATGATGATGATAATAAGCTGATATACGATTTCAATATAACCTTAGAGTTTCACTTATCTTGTAATGTTTTCTATTTTCTTTGTCTATTACGATTTTCCTTTGCCCATTATGATCTGTTTTGGTCTGCCCAAGTCCTTTATTAGCAGAAGAAGTAAGCGCGAGCTGGAATTTGCATGCATGTGAGGTTTCTGAAAAAAAGGCCACAAAAAAGATAGTTTTCTTGTTGCGAGGTATAGCCACTGTTTATAAAAGGATGTTCTATAATATGGAAAGATATCCATAGGTTACGGGCAAATAATAGTTGCCCATCATTTCAAGTTGAGTAAAATCTGGACATTTTTAAAAAAGCAGGTGGTTGCGCCACCAACGCCCACGCAACTGAGCTTGCTTGATTTTTCCAATCTAAAGACTTTCAGTAAGATACAGACCACATCTGATTCTGTTCTTGGAGGCTATTCCACGGCATACGTTGATCCATACAGACTTGAGGATGGACGTTTGGTGGCCCAATTCCACGGAAATTTGAACCAAACCTTGCCGGCAAGCAATCCGAAGGTGAAACAATCCGGGTGGGCCATGTTCAAGACGAAAAACAGGAATCCGAAGCCCAATGCACAGTTTAAGCCCTTCTACTGGTTCAAGAAGCAGACAAATTTTTGGTGGGATTTTACACCATTCCAGGTTATTCATCTGCGGGTTGCAAACCTCACGCCAAACAGAAAGTTTATGCTTAATGTGCAGTCGGACACCATGTCGAGGACTGATCTATTTCAGCACCGACTTTTGACCAACATGTTTGACAACGAGGAGGAGCCTTTGTCGAGGCAGGATCAAGAAATACAGTGGGAGGATCTTTTTGTGAACATTGATGATCTAGTCCTGACGAATCGGGGACAGGTGCAAATACAGTACTACGGGGAGTTTGAGCGGGATCGGGTGAAAAGTGTCGGGCTTTCCATCTCCGATAAGATCTTTGGTCCGTTTAACTTGTTGATTGATCGGATTGAGTGCGTGGCTGGAATTACGTACTTGAATCAGATGAATCAAAGTCGGGAGAGGGTTGAGTATTTGGGTGAGGCCGATAAGCAGCGGCTATTGGCGGGCAATGGGGGCACCAAGAGCACCAAGAAACTAAGCTGACGTGTTTGAGAGGTGGCATTTATGCGAATACGGGTTGTTGTGATTAAACTTTGTACATAGAGTTACATAATGATGATATTACATCGTTATATCCCAGTATGTGGTAGTATCAAGCGCTAAGCAGAATGTAATTTTTTTTTTTCCTTTATTCTAAAAATGATGAATACCGAGAGCCAGGAGCAGTATTGACAAAAAAAAAGAAAAAAAAGAAAAAAAGTAGAGTAGATAACGTATGACACACACAGATTAGCAAAGCATCAGGCATCATCGCAAATGTATAATACAGTGGTATATATCAAATCATGACTTTATGCGTTTGGACTGTTTACGCTGACTGGAGGCGTCAAACGATCTTTTCAAAGGTGTGGTGGGCTGGGTGGTGGAGATCAGCCCCCCTTCATCATGGTTGAGCAACGAATAAACAGTGTGGCCACCACTGGCAGAACGGGCCGATTCCACGGAGTTGCTTCTAGACTGGGCGACCGGCTTGGACTGGTCCGAGCTTATGCTTCCATACAAAGACTTCTCTGCCGGGGCTAAAGTCTGCGACGGGCCACGTTGTGCGTTGTGGCTCGGGAAGCCAGGGGCTGGCCTGGGAGCCTCACCGGGCAACGAGGAGGCCTGAGAGGTGGCCGAAGAGGATCTTTTGCGAAGGGGCGAGCCCCGGGACTGTGAGGCGGACCCCGGGGTGGCGTGGGCTGCCACCAGGGGCCTCTGCGAGAGGCCATTCTTGGCGGCGGAGGCCATTTGGCCGTATGGCAGAGGCTGGAGCGGGTCGAACACAGACGGGTTTCTTGACCTGTTAGAGGAAACGCTGTATCGTATATCTTTGTGGAGAACGGGCCGCTGCGCACCCTGCGAGGCCTGCGAGGCCTGCATTCCCGGCTGGACTGCATTCTGCGGCTGGCCCATCTGGCCTACTGCCACCGGGGGCTGCCCGTAGTACGGCTGCAAAGGTGGGCCCGGCTGGTAGTAGAGAGGCTGCTGAGGGGCACCCGGGTACCGGTACAGCTGGGGCCCGTATGCCGGCGGTGGGAATGTGGCATATGTCGTCATCGGTATTGGATTTGGGGGTATGTTGTAGGGCACTGCTGGGCCTGGGGCCGAGTTTCTCAGTGTGAGCGGTCGAGAGGGTTGTTGTTGTTGTTTCTGTGCTTTCTGTGCTTTCTGCACCTGCTGAGGCATCTGAACCGGCATCGCCAATGGCAGAGGTGCAATCCTCTTCTGCTGCTCGAGCATATCCCTGAGCACTGTATCCCTGGACGCACAGCGGTCCAATATCTTGCCGTGCAACTCATCGAGACGGGTGCACAAGCCTGACACGGCACCACTGGGCTTCGACCCGGGTTCCAGCGTGTGCAGAACGGTCTCCGCCAGCTCCTTCACCGTGTCCACGATGCTCACAGCGTCGTAGTTGGCGTTGAGAAGCTCGTTTCTAATCACGTCGTTCGAGTGTGTCAGCAGCGAAAGCATCTGCATCATCTCGTTCTGGCTGGCCGTCGCCTCGCCGTAATGCTGGACCTGCTGCTGCTGGATCCTCTGGAACTGTGCATCGAAGTTGCCGTTGCGGACACTCGTGCTCAAACGTGCACCTGCAACACCTGCAACGCTTGCACTGGGCATGGCACCGGATGCAGTGTGTCTCCTCCGGGGAAGAAAGGCCTGTGTCAGCAGCGTGTTCTCTTGAGCCGCCGGGTAGTACGGAATTTTGATGCTGTGGACCTCTTTGCCGGCGTTTGTATTCCTGAAGCTCCGTCTCTTGATCATCGCAAGGCCCTCAACGTTGCCTCGGCGGAATATACTTGATGAATGCCGGAATTCCCAGACTGCCGGTGTGTTTGCCACGGAGCACGTCGAAGTTTTTCTCGACGACGCTGCAGACCCGTTCTCGGAGTTATCCGTGGACGATAGTGCAACTTCTCGCTTACTGCTATCACCTTTCTCACCATCCGGCTTTCCATCCTTTCCCTTGCCGCTCGTTCCGCAAGAACTTGCAACGGAAAGCCTGCTACCGCTGCCGGGCGTCGAGCCGTCACTCACCTTGTGAAATCCATACATGTTGAGCTGCCTAATGAAGGAAGCTATGTTGGCATGCTTGAAATAAACACTGAGCACCTTGGTGAACTCCTCGGTTGGCGAGACGAAAAACGAACACTGGTCCGTGTGCCACCATATCACGTCATCCAGTTCCGTGTTCTCAAGCATCGAGTATAGCTTGTGCACAAATGATGACGTCTGGAGTTTCTTGTCTTTGGCTATCCCAATAAAGCTTCCATGTCTCTGGTCTGTCTTTTGGCTGTATGACTTCCACTTATATTCCTGTTTTTTTAGGGCGGACAATGCATACCCTGAAGGTTCTTTTGTGCCCGTATCCTTTTCTTCGCCATCCTGTCCTAATTCTTCACTCTCGTTAATATCTGAATCTTCCTTCTTTACCACTGTTACTTGGTCTTTTGTAGCATTCTTGCTCTCAGCCAGCACTGAGCTCCCATCTGCCGGCTCTTTTGGTATCGGCGTGGTTTGCTCGTGAAGGGAAGTATTTCCTTCATCTAGCTGTGACATGTGTTAATGAGACCGGATGAACTTCGATCCCTGTCTGGTCGTGTATTTCTCTACCGATAAGTTGTACAGTCGTCAGGAAATTTGAGGGTCGACAAAAAATATAAGGAAAAAGAGAGAGGGGCAGGGAAAAAAAAAAAAAAAAAGCTTGAAAAATAGTGAAATAAAAAATAAAAGTGAAATAAAAAATAAAATAAACAGATTAAGTGGTAGTTAAAAATTGAAGTGAATCGATCAGTAGAGAAATAATGCAAAAGCAGGCGTACTAATAATAATGCACATGTATATGATTCTTTTGGTAACTATTGTTGCCTCGATCATATATATTGATGTCAAAATGTATATAAAGATAATACGAACCAGAATTTATATTAAATCTCTTTTCTGGCTTTCACTTGCAAAGATGAGGGCGGAATTGTCAACCAATAATAATGATAATAGTCTGGACCCTCTAACACTCGGCTATGTGACGCTGTATAAGTAAATGGCTAGAAAGTGTGGTAAGTGTCCGGACAACTTTTAAATTTACATACGTAGAGAAAGATGTGCAGGCCTCAAGATAATGAAAAAAAATTGGATATATATATATCGACGAATACGAAAGGAACCCCAATTTTTTGTACTAGAGGTGGAGAAATTGAATCCCACACCCTTCTCTATCATAGGTTCACTCACTGCAATATCAAAGAAAACATGAAATAATAGTGATGACAATTAATATGTAGGTTTATTATGTAAAGGAAAAGCAAACCTCCCAAAAATAATTATGCTCAGCAGTGAGTTCACCGGATTGTTTTCTCAACATAACCAAATGAATACTCTTGCATGTATCTGAGAGTACCATGCAAGACTAATTGTTTACCTTCGTTTTTACGGTTATTTTCTTTTTTATTTCCTTGTGCTCCCTTCTCCCCTTTACATTTAGGCCGGGAATATTTTTGACGAACTTTACAAGAATCTATAGGAATATTCAAGGGGTCAGCCAGAAAAGAACACACCACTTAATCCTTGCGAATTGTATTTTAGCATTGCATAATGCAAACATTAGGGGTCTGCGCATCAAAGCCTCAATAGCGCTTAAACGATCGCCGACGGACAGCAAATACTATTGGAAAAGGATAAAAAAACAAAAAAAAAGTTTTATTTGTGCAGGTCTTTTCCGAGTAATATGGAGAAAATTATATTAGTTAACATATTATTTAAAGAAATCGGACAAACAAAAAAAAATATACAATTATTTTATTTTCATTTGAAGCCGTACCTACATGAGTATACACAACTGTTTAACAAGCACATTCTTCTAAGAATATTATTTTTTCCTGCTAAGAACGGTGTCGAAAACTTTCGAGTATTCTAGGCAAATAGGACTAGAAGAGCGAGTATCAATTGATGCAGGTTTAAATAGATAGAATCGCAAAATTTACATTGAAAGGCAGAAAAGCATTGTCTATGGAATCATTGAATGGAATGAAAACGGATGATAACGATAAAAAAAAAGTAAAGCGACGGTAAGTAACAGACTCTTATAATAAGAAATTCTGTCTGCTGTAAATTTTTTTATTTATACTATTGAATAGAGTTTGGTTATTTTTCCTATAAAGTATTTGTTATTCATAGCTGCCAGGCGCGTTATACGCGCATTATGTTTGAAAAGCTGCAATAATTTTGCTTATTCAGATTACATTCGCTGTATGAAGATAAAATATTTCCCAACGGTTATTATTGTTAAGGCACTACCGGTATGGGGCTTGTAATAAAGAAATAGAAAAGAACACGCACACTTTTATTGCTAATTATTTGCTTTTCTAGATTCTGTTACAGATTGTATTATTATGCTGGGAGTGCAAATTATTTTTCGATAAATTTCATCGTTTGCATATCTTCGGCTTCACTTGCCTGATCACTCCGTTATTTTCCAACCGTAAAACGCCCCCGTATTTGTAATTTAATCTCATGCATAAACTTGTTTTCCCCAATTGGAAGTTCACACAGTAAAAGTTTTTTTCCATGTTATGCCAATAGTGTGTGTTCTTTTTTCTTCGCTTGCCTTATATCTGGTGATTGTTCCGGTAGTATTTTCAAGGGTCGACGAAAACTATGACGTCTACATTCAGTACCTGTTAGAATACACAGCAATAATAAATTTTATGTTACCACGGTTATGTGGTTCGTTTGAACGCTGTAGAAACTCGTCATTGCTTTCTCTTTCCTATTTCATCTGTTTCCTCGGCATTTTCACATTCTTTTCGACTGATTATTTCATCTGGTGCGTTTTTTGACAAGTTGTCTGTTGGAAGGTTGACAGGAGATAATTCACTCTACAGATTTTAAGGAGCAGAATTTTCCGTCAAGAGGTAGTTCGGGCACTAAGTGAACAACAAGGACTCCGAGATAATACATAGTTAGCATTTGAATAATACCAACATGAGAATATATGTTGGATCTGCCTTTATTTTAGGAGTCTTCGAACTGTCGTCGGAGAAAATATCGTCACATATTTTTACTTTCGTTGTATGTTAAATAGTCGGTTAAAACCGTACCCGGCATTATATCCAGTTTTTCCATGAGGAAGAAGGAGTTTTTTTTTTAATTTTTAAAGCGCGGTATTGTTGACATTGAACTTGATAAAGGTGTTTTACTCGTTTTCCCGTTATCTTCTTTTGAATTTACTCCTGCCTGTCAGGGTTGTAAGCAGAGTAATATAATGGTCAAGATTCACACCAGAGCCTTAAGGAAACAAAAAAAAGTCTTAAATGACATTTCGCATATCAAAATTCAAAAAAATGTTGACCTGCTTCTATACTTGAACTACTTACGTTTTCTAAACGCTCTTTTGAAAAAGGCCGATTTACTATCAACACAAGACGCCAGCTCTGAAATATTGACGAAGCATTTGCTCAAGTCTAAGGGCGAGATACTAAAAAGGTTTCGGGGTTAAATGTCTAAGTTTGATGTGATGCCTTTTAATGCTCACTACAACACAATAAGAACGAGAGAGAAGCCTTGTTAATCCAAATATATCAACTAATTCCTTGTCACTGGTCATACCAGTCTTTGCTATTACTTATCACCATATGTCTTTACTATACTTTTTGACTTAATATACGTCTTTGATAGCACGTACATTATCTTATATACACGTCGTCTTTATAAATAATTAACCATCACCAAGTAAACTAGTTAGTTATTCGTAGAAAAAGTTATTCAACCTTGGTGTCTTGAGGATGTCAATATTATCTATGGCGCCCTTAGAACTGTCTTTAAACTGTACAAATAAGCCCTGAAGTTGTGCTGTGCTAATATATGGTAAGCCAAGCTCTTTTAATCTTTTGAGGAATGTCTCGCTTTCCTCTTCCTTATCATAAAACCGCATAAACATCTGCTTCACCTGGTAATCCGTAGCATTTCCAATCTCTATTTTCATATCTATTCTACCTGGCCTCATCATTGCAGGATCTAGTTTTTCTGGGTGATTAGTTGTCATGAATGTAAGAACACCTTCAGCAGAGGCAACGCCATCCAATGCATTTAAGAGTCCACTAAAAGTGACTCCTGAAACATATCCTTGGTTATTTGTTTGCTCCCGCTTGTTAAATGCAGCATCGATATCCTCCAAAAGAAGAATAGTCCGTTCCGGAATATTGTTCATCAAGTATGCCAATCTGTCATCGGTTAAGTTCCGCTCACTTATATTCATAATTGCGATATTATAATCAAACTCCCCTGCCAGAGCCTGTATAAAGCTAGTTTTTCCACTCCCTGGCGGACCGTAAAGAAGATATCCTCTTCTGTATGGTATCCCACGTTTGTCGTACCAGGTACTTGATTTAAGAAACTCTTGTACATCCTTCACGATCAACGTCTTGATCCCTTTATCCAAAATCACCGAGTCCATCTGCCGTTTCTTACGAGGTTTTCCAAAAGGACGCCAGTCTTGACCCCACGACTTGAAAAGAACTGTCTTTCCTTGGTTCATTTCCATGGCCATAGATCTAGCCTCATCCAATATAGCTGCCAACAAGAATCTATCCCGAAACAATGTGGTCACTGTTACTGTCTCCATAGGTTGTCCTGAATTGTGAATACGCTCGGATCTTTGCCTCTTCACGTAAAACCAAGCCTTTTTATATTTCAACCAATGGTTTCCGGGTCCGGGCACAAACGAGAATCCTGTTGTGACGGACCCATTCGGATGTTCAACAAATGTTGTCCGCACACTTAGTTGCCTAGACACTCGCCCTTTATATTGAGCCATCCATTTCAAAAACCACAAATATGCTTTGTCACTGTTTCTTATCTCTAAATTGACCAATAACCTCTTTTGAGCAAGCTGTGCCAATAGTGTAACACCTCGTTTCAGCACCGCAAATCCGGCTCCAAGAACCATCAAGCCACCACCGGCCATGAAGTATGGATTGGTGGATATCAATTTTGAAAGTGCATTTGATCCTGATACTGCTTTTTTATCCACTTCACTTCCTAAAACCTCGGCTCCTTCCACCGGAATAGCTGAAGCCGTACCACCCCTTCCTATTCCACCAGTTTTGCCGGATGCATTGATGTTTTCAGCATCGCTTGGTGCATGATTAAAATTATACATTGCTATATCACTCACTGTAGGTTTTTCGATTTTCCCCTCGATTGTTTTCGATTGTTGTTTTTGGGGCGGACTGTTTGCATCATCCTGAGAAAAGCTTGCCCCTAGATTGGACAACCAATCTGAGAAACCCATTTTAGCCTTTGGGTTCAAAGATTATCTGTTGAATATACTGTTCTATTCTGCCGGGTGAAAGCAACTGAACACTCTCATGGTAATTATTATGATACGGAAATGTATCACTTTTATACATCCCAGCACCAAATAAATTTTTCACATACTGATGTCCGTAAGCAGGAAAAAATAATAAAATAAAATAAAATAAGGAATAGAAAAAAATAGCGCTCCCTGTCAAAAGAAGTCGTTTCCAAATTTAGGCTCTACAGTGTCTAAAGAAATACAGTACTACCGACATTGAGGTTTCTAATCCACTCAATTAATCTCCATTTTTGTTATTTTACTACATTGCCCCTTTAGGATAGTCCATTGGATATAATCTCAATTGCTCTTACTGGTGAATACAGCATCAACCTGCCAGTTAGCATTTTTAATCACATCTGCTCGCAACCATCTTCTCAGGTTCCCACATTCAATTATAAATAAAGCATACGGATGTCACCAGACCAATCCACAGATTTGCAGGAGCATACTGTGTCACCCGATTCTGAGATCAGTATTAATAGTCGCAAAGCAGCAGAAAGAAGCTCTTCATCGGAGGATATTGCTCTGTCTAGCTCTGATTTTGATGATCATACTACTGACAAGGACAATAAGCCATCAGATGAATCTCAATCACAGAAAAGAACGAACACGGAGTCATACAAGCATTATGTGTTGGGCCAGGCATCACTTTTCAAGACAACTGACCGGATTCTGGACGATATAAGAGTTGATCCATATTTCCTTTTTGACAAACTCTCCGGAATTCTAAGTGTGCCATCTATGGAATATGCCGACAGGTTAACTGAGTACATTCAATTATCATCTTGCCATCCAAAATATAAGCTCGTAACTCTAAATGCGAATGTTGATTATGTGAATTTGGACTCATCGTGTGAACTTGCTGATGGGTATAAGCTTAGAACATTTGAAGGATTAATTGTTCCCACTTCATGCAATGGCATACCGAATGATCCAATGTTTCATTTCGTTGTGAAAATAAAGGGCCCGGAAAATGAGTTGCATTTTAAGCACAAGTTTTATGGATTTAGTGATGATCAGTTGACACCTGAGGATAAGAAAGATCTTATATTAGATAAATCTGCTATCGAGGAACAGTTCAGCAAATGTGAAAGCGAAAATGACAAGAGACTTGCCAACATAATTTTGAAATCACTTCCAAAAATTGTGGATTCGGGTAACTTTGTATCTGAGGGGACAAAAACAATTCTGAGAGTTGAAATATGTGAACCTGTCATACCCCAGATGGAATTTAAAGCTTTTGAGAATAGTGAAATTGAATCACGTCTTACTGCATATATGTCCACAATCACGAAGGAATATCCAGATAAAAATTTGCGGGTTAAAGTTCCTTCAACTTTAGACTGTCTCAAGACGTTGTATCGTATTTTAAGTGGCCCATTTAACAATATTGATTCGGCTTATAGTAAAACTTTGAAACCGGAACGGTCTCCCATTCTGCAATTTCATCTAGATCTAGATATTCTACTAAGAATCTTCTTTTTCAAAAAAAATGAAGATGGCTCTGAGGTTGAATTGGAGCCTCCTAGATTCCATGATTTTGGAGGTTTTGAACATATCTGTACTGAATATTTTACACGTGCATTACAGGAGGTCTTATACATTATGTCTGTGCTATCACCTAATTGTTCAAGCATTGGTCATCTGCAGTTTAAAGTTGATCCAAATTTGACATCCTTGTTTACGGCGTTTGGAGAGAGCGATCTCCAAACTCAATTGAAATGTTGGGCAAACTGGGGACTTTATCAGTATAACAAAGGCTTCACGACATTGAGCTCAAATAATTACTATCCAGATGGTCTTGTGATTGAATTATACAACCGAATGGTAGCACTGGATACGTTAGCAACGCCAATTTTTCTTGATGCTCTTACATTTTGTGCAACTTCATGCGGTGGACAAGAACTACAAATATATGCTAGCACGTTGCAATCACAAGGATTGATTGGTTTCCAAGAGTTGAGGTCTTGCTTTATAAAGCTTGGTTTTGAACCTAATAGTATTAAAAGCTTCGCCGAAATTTCGGATGAGCAATTGATTTCGTCATATAAGGATCATCTTGTTCTTAGCAAGTCACCAGCGGAAAGTTCTTCTTATAGGAGTGGATTGGAAAAGATTGGAACATATAGGGATAGTTCCGTTATAAAGATATATTTAGATACAGAACCTATGCATGACTTGAATGAAGCATACTCTACATTGGATACAAGTCCAAGTGTTGATGATGATGTTCTTATTACAGCATATCAACTAAAGGCTGAAGAGTCGAATTATTACGATGCACGTTATTCACGTGCATTGATTGCAATAGCAATTGATAGACGAAGTATGCTGTTAATGAGTTATATTGATACGAATATGCCAAACTTCTCGTTGGGTAGCATTACATTTGATGAAGCCATAAAGAATCTAGGTGCTGATAAGTATGCAAGTGATTCATCTTTGATCCGAATTTTTCAAGAGAGGATTAACATGGAAACCAAGCTTAACTTTCAACGGACATGGACATCGCTGAAGGTGATAGGTCAGGCAAGAAACTCAAAGTTGATTGAAAACTTTCTAGCAACAGGAATTATCAATCTGGCACTTTTGCCAATAGATAAAATTCCTACCGGTTTGAATAATATTGGAAATACTTGTTACTTGAACAGTTTGCTTCAATATTACTTTGTTATTAAGCCAATTCGAAATCTCACGATAGACTTTGATAAGATATTAACTCCAGAATTGTTTGGAAAGGATCCGAACTATAAAATCAGAAGAATCGGTGGAAGAGTGGTGAGATATAAAGAGACAGAAAGATCTTATCAATTTATGTATCAGTTGAAAAACTTGTATTACACAATGATACATGCCAATAGCAGATGTGTTACACCAACTAGAGAATTGGCCTACTTGGCTTTTAGCCCTATTGAATCTGAGGTCGAATTTAATTATCCTTCACCTGATAATTCTCATGGTAAGGGCAACAACAACAATGAGGAAAATGTTGGTGGTGACGGAAATGTCGGTGAAGTAACGGATTCCGTGAAGTCTGTCATAAATGAAGATGATTTTGACATTCCAGAAGAAGATGGAAAAAAGGAAAAGAAAGTTGGGAGTATGAATGAGAATGAAATGAATAAGAATAAAGAGGAGCCTGGTCAGAATTTGTCATCTGAGGATGAAAGCGGGGATGAATCCGATGTTATGGATACTGGTGATGAATCCGAAAGTGAAATTAATGCCTGTTCCAATGGAATGTTGAACACATTAGCGGTTGCACAGATTGGTTATGATCAAATTGAGAATGCGTTTGAGTTGGGCAGGCAACAAGATGTCACTGAGTGCATATCAAATGTTCTTTCCCAAATTGAATGTGCACTGAACCCTGATGAATTGGATGAATCAAATGAACAGCTTGATAGTGTTAAGAAGCTTTTCTATGGAAAGACCAAGCAAACATTAATTCCATATGATGTACAGGCAAGAAAGGCAAAGCCTGGTAATAAACCTAGAACCAAAATAGAACGCTTTCTGAATCTTATAGTGAATATTGGTGATCATCCTAAAGACATATACGATGCTTTGGATACGTACTTCACAGAGGATTTGTTAGAATTGGAAAATGAGGAAGTTAAGAGATCCCTAACGATTACTGAGCTACCAAGCATCTTGCAAATACAAATTCAGCGTGTACAGTTTGATCGTGTGAGGTTGATGCCAGTCAAATCTACCGAGCCAATACCATTTGGAGAAAAGTTATACATGGATAGATACATGGATACTGATGACCAAAGTATAGTTAATAAGCGCGAAAGTGTGTTTCATTGGCGCAGAGAACTTGAGTCCTTGAAGAGAAGAAAAGCTGTTCTCACGAAGGTTGACGATATGGGCTTAGGTCCGAAGGATGTGTTAGAATCTACCAGGCAATTCTTACAGTCCAATATTATAAATCAAGTTGGTGTTTTGGTCGACGAAAATACGCTCCAAATATTAGAGCATGAACAGCAGAAAATAGATAAAGAGTTAGCTGAAATAAACTCTAAAGTTGAAAGCTTGGAATCACTGATTTCTAAGCAGTTTGCTGATTTGAAGTCGATTGGTTATTCAATATTTGCTATATTTATACACCGTGGCGAAGCATCGTATGGACATTATTGGATATATATAAAGGATCCGGAGACAGGTATGTTCCGAAAATATAACGATGAAATCGTTAGTGAAGTGCCTATGGAGGAGGTGTTTGACTTTAGTACATCAAATAGGGCCACACCATATTACCTTGCTTTCGTGAAGGATGGGTTCAAGGATGAAATAGAGCCTGTCAAAAGGGAAATTATTGAAAACTTGGTTGATGCTCTCGACTAAGATGAGCAACTTTGTTCTTACGACTTTTTTTGGATATGACAAGAATTTGTATATAGCATATAATCACACATCTAGCAATGCCAACAAAATTTAGGACGCCTCGCGTAGATGGCGTGAACTGACTAAAGAGTCTTTAACATTTTCAAGTGCCTGATTGATATCCCTAATGATGTCAATATAGTCTTCACAGCCTATGCTGAATCTTAATAAATTACTTCTAGTTTCGTGATCGACCTGCGAATCAACAAAATTTGGATTTTTAAAGGTAAGCTCCACCAATGTTTCACCGCCTTCTAGATTTGGATTGTTGCTGAGAAAATTAAATCTTGTTAGTACAGCTTCGGCCAACCTCCTGGCCTTAAACTCTAAAGCAAACACAGGATTATAGCAGCTGTTCAATTGGGTTTGGAAGCAATTACTATTGGTCTGCAGAGATGAATGGTGCAACTTGGTAACAACTCCTGAGTACTTATTCAAATGCTTCTTTAAGTAATGAACCACCTTCTTTGTATTGGAACATTGTGTAAGAATTCTCATTTTGTATGTACGAAGAGATCTGAGGAGCAAAAATGAATCAAAGTTCGCAATATTCGTTCCCAAGGCAAATCTCTCTTTGTGCAGTGCAGCCTTATCTGTTTTGAGCTTCGAAACAACGAATCCAGCACTCAAATCAGAAACGCCGGCTAAATATTTCACAGCAGAATAAACTATGTAGTCAGCACCAAACTTGAATGGAAACTGAAGAGGTGGAGGTGCTAAAGTAGAGTCCACTAAGAGATATGACTGCTTATCATGCGCCAACTTTGCAAACTTTTCTATGTCGAGAAGATATCCTTCTGGATTCATTGGAGTTTCCAAAAGAATTACGGATTTTGGAACTAGTTGATCTGTTTCTTCAAGATTTTTTTTTTTCAAACCAGTGAGTTTAGAAAGAAGATTTATAACCTGATGGGTTCCCTGATAACCTGAGTTGTTTATACAGACAACGCGGGGGTTCAAGTACGAAAGTATTCCCATTATAGCTGACGTTCCGGAGTTATATATTGTAACGTAACCATCCGTGATATTTTCTAGTATCTTCTCTGCCTTTTCCGAGTTTGGACGTGAGGTTCTGGAACATGCAAAGTTTTCCAAAATATACGGTCTCCTGTGACGTTCATAGATATCTCCACCATACTGCATTGGAGATTGATATGTTGGATAGTAGGGTAGTTTTTTTGATTCATCATCAGACTTCTTTTCCTCATAACCTGATATGCGTGCACGCTTTGCTTCAGGTGAATTGGCTGAAATATCAAATGGGCCCAAAGGTCTTCTATCTGTTGTGTTTTCATATGTTAATGGTATAGCATGTTGTATTGATCCATCAAGACTCTGAGATGTCGAACTATTTAAATGATCTTCACCTCTAAGTCCACCTGAATAGTTTGAATTATTCAAATTTGATGTAATTGGTATTTCCCCGGTCTTTGAAACTAATTGATCGTTTTGAAATTCGGAATCATAACTCGAGCCAAGAAGGCTTCCCAAATAGCTACTTTGAGTAAAAGACCCGACGCCAGGAATCGTACTCGGAAAGCGATCATCTGAATGAATTAACCTTGTGTTGAATCCAACTCCCTTGTTTGCTTTTAGAAACTGTTCAAAATTAATGTCAAATTCTGGATCATTGCCGGATAACTGAGAAAATGACGAAGAAGCCGTTACTGCTTTATTTTCAGCTACTTGAGAAGAATCATCCGAAGTGGAAGCCGAATTTAGTAAATCATCAACTTCAACAGAAGGCACAATTGTTTGGATTTCAGGATACTTCGAATTTTTTGAAGCCACCTTTGTCTGATTTGGCTTGTTTGGATCATCCTCTTTGTAATTTATGCTCTTAGCTTTATATTTGCCTGGAATTTCCAACATGCGACCCCGCTTAATGGCATTTCTCTTTTTAAAAGCCGAGATCATCCCGCAACTTGCCTTAGGCGAATATCCGTATTCGATTAAATACCGTTCAAACGCTTTTCTAATTAGTTCATTGGTGATAAGAATCCCATTCTTCGCCATCTTGCTTACATAGTCGCTTACAGCCTTGGTGACTTCTGGATGTTTGAATACGGGCTGCCTTCGATACTCCTCAAGATTTGGATGCTCTGAATACTGTTTCCGAATCTCGGGTTCTTTTAATTTCCATGTGGAAAGTGTTGCTTGAGAAATGCTAAATTTATGCATCTCCTTGAAGTGGGCCAACACATTTCTCTGTGAGAGTGCTGGATGCTCAGCCATATAATCTAAAACCTCTACTTTCTGCCGGAGGTTTGCTCTCGGCGGATTATTCCCTTTGTTGTTCGTCGACATTTAAAATTCTATGGAAAAACCAATTCTCATTGCTGGTTGATTCAAGGCAGAAAGGTATAGCAAAAAAACCAAGAGTAAATAATATATCGGCAAGTGCTCAAAGAGTTGGTTGTTCTTTGGAGCGTGAAATTTTGCACTGTAGATGGAAACTCCTCGGAAGAAAAATAGCGTAAGATTAACGTGGGATTAAGAGCGGAGGAAAGAGGCCGACCGACCGATCAACCAGTTAGCAAGGGTTTCAGCAGTTCATATTACATATATTCGTATTGATGTTTTGATGTGTAGTTAAGTTTGTGGTGTGGGAGTTATTGATGATGTATCTACAGTTTTGCTCCTTGACCTATGTGTAATCTTATCATTTATATCGTATCCGAATTTTTTCGCAAATAGTCCTTTCCCAAAACCTGCAGTTTGTTATAAAATCAAATTCTGAGTAAAGGACATATACTTTTAGGACACAAGAAAATTGCGGACATTGTTCTGTACTTAAACATCGGCTATTATCTTACGAAGCTATTTCACTTAACTCATATGCTGATATAATCAGGTACTAATAGTACCATGTATTATAACATGTTGATTACTTCTCAACACCAGATTTGATTGTAATTTTTTTTGATTTTTTTTTGTACTTTCTTTCTTTCTACCCCTCCTCGTGCTGGTTCTGAAGATTGGGATTTCACTTTTCTTTTTCGTCCCCATGCCGAGTACTTTCGTCCAATGGCACAGATCCGCAAGCAGTTTCGTGTTTTTTCTGTTCATTTTCCTTCCCCCTAATGCGATCGATTCCAAAAAACTTCACATTGACATTTCATGTCGCCCATTCCCAATTGCACTCAGCCGAGCCCCATAAAACTAAATCGGACATGGTAATGGCCCAAGATTCCCCCTGTATCGTTGAATTTTAATAATTAGGAATTTTGAATATCATTTGTTTGATCTGGTCAGAGTCAGATAAGGTTGCAACGTTTGATTATCAGGAAAGTTTCCATCTTCATAGTGGTACCTTTCTGGTGTGATCCGTGCGACACAAAAATTTAGAAACAGCATTCAAGAAATACAGACTACAAGTGTACACGGAAAATCAATTGTGTCGTAATGTCATCAAAGTTGTCCCGCCGGCGCCGCGTTATTAGCAAAGATAAAGCCGACGGTTCTGATAATTCCGCAGCTGAGGAGGAAGAGTTGAAGCTAAAAGAGCGTAAGAGTCTGTCAAAAATTAGAAATGGGATAGCTCCCAATGCAAGTAGCTCAAGTGTGATAAACGATAGAAGTGACACTAAGATTGCATATGATCCGGAGGATATTGTTGATAGTTCAAAGGACCTGAGGTATCCATTGCTTACACTTATGGAGGAAGTTCTTCTAGTAGGCCTAAAAGATAAGGAGGGGTATTTGTCTTTCTGGAATGACAATATATCGTACGCACTTAGGGGAATGATACTAATGGAGTTGGCACTTCGAGGCAGAATCCGTATGGTGAATGACCCGGCTAGAAGAAGATTCGATCTTCCGGATCGGTTGATTGAATGCATTGACTCCACCATGACTGGTGAAACTTTACTTGATGAGGCCTTAAAATTGATCAAAAATGATGATTCTCACCTCAGCGTTGCCGATTGGATAGACCTACTTAGTGGAGAGACGTGGAACTTGATGAAAATGAACTACCAGTTAAAGCAGGTCCGAGAAAGATTAGCAAAAGGTCTAGTTGATAAAGGCGTTTTAAAGACCGAGAGAAAGAGTTTTCTTCTTTTCGATATGGCCACACATCCTATTCAGGACCCTACTGCTAAAAGGAGAGTAGTCAGCAGAATTCTTTCGATGCTAACCAATCGTACTTTCATCATTGAGTATGACGAGAAGTTCTTCCCTGAGACTGTGGGCGCCAAGTACATAAGGTCAATCTGTCTTGTCACTGGTTGCTGTGCTGCCAATGTCCTTGAGAATGTGCTTGTGGATCTTGATTTTGATGCCAGAGATCAGGCCTTTGTACGTGCGGATGAACTGCTTAGTGAATACAGTACGTATCCATTTTCAAGTAAGCCGGGATCTTCCCAAATCGGTACGAACCTCTACAAGGAAGTTCAGGCAGAAATAGAGAAAGAGAAGATTGATCCATTGGCAATGGAGATTGTTGCCGGTGTGATAGACATATTTGGTAAAATGGATGCAATTATCTGATTGATTGCCTGTCAGTAGCTCATATATGACAAATTACATATTTTTTTTTGGTTCCCAGTGGGTCATGCATGTCTCTTATTCTTGTTTCTGCTAGTTTGCCTGTTTATTATTTTGGTTGTTTTGCTCCATTATTCTAACCAGTCATAGAGTATTTCTGTCTTTGCCGTTTAATAGGTTTACATCTGCAAGTAAAGTACACCATAATAAATAATGCCGGGTACAATAGTGTGTCTTATTTTTTTTTAATAAATGCTTGTCACAAGTACACTAAAGGTACGGCGTTCCCTTTTCCACAAATGACGTGGTTTGTATAACAGAAAATTACATTTCCGAACCTTCTCCCACGGAAGAGAAATTTAACAACATTGTAGAAATGGAAGTTTCAACCTCTTTGTGGCTCCTCGTACTGAGAGCAAAAGACGCCAATATAGACCATTAATCGATGCAATTATATAAGCTGAAAGGAAGAATAAAAGAGAGAGAGAGCTTTATTCAACATGTGGTAGGTGAACCATGATATGTGCGGCTACACTATGCTAGCAAGAGCCGCATATATTATGGCCTTTCATTTCAGTTGGTGCAAAAAAGATATATGTATATATATATATAACAAAAACAAAGAAAATGGGCCGGCTGATCTGTAATGATGACATTTTCTGCTTTAATATCCTTGCTTGATTAAGTAGTCAGCCAACTGTTCGATAATCTTGGCCGCTTCACCTGGTTGAACACCTCCTGGGTAATGTGCAATCAAGATCGCCTGTTTTGTCTTAACGCACATAACACCTTCCGCGTCATGCTTTCCGTAAATTGACCTGTCATCTGCCCTGATGCAGAAGTATTTCTGTCCCTCAATGTGCAATCCAGATGCCCAAAGGTTGGATGCGTCGCTGTATCCGTTAACCACCTCTGAAATTTCTGTTGGCTGCAAATCAAAACCATTGGTCTTTGCCCAGGCAGCTGATCCGTCGGCACCATAGATGGCAGCCTTATCAAATTTTCCGGTGGCAGTAAGGTTATCAGTGTATGCTGTTAAATGTTAGTATTTCATGAGGTTAAAAAGAATGGATAAACATTCAACAGGGAGGCACACATTGGTTTTATCGATGCATCTCATCAGGCAATAGTCATTCAACCCTAAGAGTACCGATTATAAAAGGCATTATTTACACCTTGCTCATGAGACTTACCGTTCCACGACATTATGGTATCAAATTTTTTGCGAAATTAACGATGTTCTTGTTTGGGATGTTGGTCTGTACCATAAGAAGAAACAGATAAGAGGCAATTCAAGCTGAATATATCCAAATGTCGGGCAATCGGGTTATAGCGCGCCTAAAAAAAAATATATATATAATAAAAAAGCCGGAAGAATGTAAACATATGGAATTGCAGAAGCAGAGAAGAAGGGTGAGTCCGCTGGTAAATAATCTGGTGTGAGGATGTGTTGAGGGTATTTAGTGGGAACGCCCAGATTTAGGCGGGGTTAGTTGTTCAGCCAATTGTTACGCTCAAACCATTAAATTTTGCATAATTTTACGTTTGGAAGTGATTCTCCAAGTATTCTTCATTTAGAGTGAATTATTCCACAAATAATTGCTCAATTCCTCTGTCAGTTTTGCATCAGAATTTCGCACAGGGTTCAGAACATTCTCACCTTCGCTAAGAGCATTTTTTCCCCCCCCCCTCCCCCAAAGAAAAATGGTGAGTCTTTAAAGCATGCAAAAGCAGGAAATTTCAACCCAGAACTACGCAATATTCTCAAAAGCTGCTTAGATACATCTACAGCGTGTGAATTTTAACTGACTTTATTCTGTAAAAATACAACCCCCATTAAATTTAATTTATGGTTACTCTCTCTCTCTAATCCTATTCGTCATCGTCATCCTCCAAAATTACACGTCTCTTCTTACTGACAATTGCCGCACCATCTTCATCCTCTTCATCATCATCATCCTCTATCTTTTCACCTTTCCTCTTCTCACCAGCAGATGGCTCAGACTGTCTCTCCTCGTAAAGTTTACTTCCAGCCTCTTTCACTTTCTTTAATCTTTCCGCAGCTTCCTGGATTTTCTCCTCGTTGTCCTCTTCATCCTCAGCAGACTCTTCCTCTTCACCTTCATCATTCTCCGCATCTTCATCATCAACAACAAAATCATCATTTTCATACCCATCAGCATTGAGCCCATGCTTTCCTGACCTCCTCACCGGTGAATAATCATCATCCTCTTCCTCTTCTTCACCGATATCAATATCATCAAGTGCTCGAGATGAACCTGCAGTTTGTGAGCGACTTCTCCTTCCGAGTTTTTCCTCTGCTTGCTGTATCTTGCTATCTTGCTTCCTTCTAGCCTTCTCGATCTCACGAAGTGCCTTTTCGTTTTCTCTGGCCTTCAACTCAGGATCAACCTTGGTCACTATCGTGTTGATTTTTCTAGTTCTTCTTAGTTTCATGTTATTCTGAATCGTACTGGCCAAAATCTTGTGCGCAATAGAATTTGTTGATGGTGGAAGAACCTTGATGCTCTTGTTAACGTTAAATGCCCCAATCAAAACCTGACCACCCTGGAATGCAAGAATGTTGTCCTCGTTTCTGTTAAACTTGATTTCAAAAAACTCATTTCCAACCTTGAGAGACATCGTTCCATCCTCCCACTCGATAATTTTAGCATTTGATTGCTTGTATAACTCACCAGATGGTGTTTTCGCATATCTCCACCTAATTGTATTGAGTAATTGTAACTTCCGAAATTGAATTGAATCCTTAATTCCATTTGTGGTGGCACTATCCTTAGATCCCTCTCCTTCCTGCTCTTTTTCCTTTATGAACTCTTCGAGTTGCTCCTCGAAGTTTGTTGGCGAAAATGGTTCAGGATCAACCGAGATGAATCTCGGTAGATTAAACATGATCACATCGTCATTCATTGGTGCATGTGATCTTGGATGTCTTGAAAGAGTCAAAGCGGCTCTTTGTAAATCCTCCTCCTCATTCCCTTCACTCTTCTTTGTTTCATCATCCTCGTTGCTTTCTTCCACTGCATCAATGTTATCAGCATCTTTGCTGTCACTAGTTGCTTCTTCATTTTCGTCCTCACCACCAAACAAATCTTCCATCTCCTCCTCTTCGTTGTCACTGCCATTTTTATCAGTTGTGCCTTCATCGGCAATATTTTCCTCGCTGCTTTCGGTTTTTGTGGCTTTTAAATCATCTTTCTTGGAAGAAGGACCAGCTTCGTCAATATCTTTTTTATCTGGAGAGGGCAGAACTGATGTCGTTGACATTTTCAATATGATACCTTTTCTTTAACTCAGCTCTACCAGCAAAGTTCCCGTACCAGTTTCACTCTATAATTTTTTTGACGCCTGTATCCACAACTTCCTGAATTGTCATTAATTGATGTTGATTTGCTCCACTACGTAGGACGAAAAAGACTCGAGAGACGCACTCTCTTCTTCTCTGTCCAGATGAAAAAAAATTTAGAAATAAAAAAAGAAATTGGACTCTATCGGCGCGTCGTCTTTTTTATTTTAACAAGAACGTTTTTTTTTGTCCTCCAAAAGTGCAGAAAGTGGGATCTTACTGGATGATGGATAATCACTACTTCATATCAGTAGAATTCTTTATAGAAATATTGCTTTACACTTGCAAGCAATTATCCCCATCGCATCCTTTATTTAAGATATAAGTTGGCACATGATGTTTTCCATAAGACCTTTGTCAAATGCAGGAAGGAGGTCGCTATATTCATCATTGAGGCAGAAAGCCTGGACCAATAATGCTAGAAGATATGTTCACTGGGAAAAGGTTCCAGAGTCAGAACAAGTTGGATACGATAAGCATGGATTGCCAGTTAGTAAATCCGAGTCAGTGCTCAACAGATACACGGGTACATTTTTTGGAACAGTGTTTGTGATTGTTGCGTACCATTATTTCAATAAAAGCTATATGGAATCTCATCATGGCGACTCGCTTCTTACAATTATTAAGAAGGGTAATACCTTGGAGGAGTTAAAGGCTAATTACGACTCTTATAGACAGGGCGTTATGGACAGAGAGAAGTTGCACACTATGTTTGCTGACACTCCTGTTGTCGATGCAAACAATTATGTTACACACATTTCCGAGGTTCCAGGAAAGGTTCAATGCTTTAATGGCAACGCACAGTTTAACACGATTCAAAACTGGGAGGAAGTTGGCCCAAGAAAGCAGAGGGAAGATCCATTCCATTAAGTTATGAGATGGTGAATTGCATGCATATGGCAATTTATTCAAAAGAAAGCATATTTATTCTACTTATTTATTCGGTTATGATCATTTGGTTGACTGTAGATGTAGTTCAAATAACCTTTGAAACTATAAAAGCTTGTAAGTGTCCAAGTTATGGTCAAACGTTGCAGCATTTTTCATCTGAAGCCTGTTCAATGCTGTGCAGTGCATCAAATTTTTCTTTTTTACGCACTGATATAATTGGCGCTGCGTCTCCTGTTCTTTTTTTCTCTCTCTGCCCCAATTGCCCAAGTGAGAGAAATTTGGTGAATGAATCCGCATCATGATGAAAAAGTAAACAAAACACCGGATTATAGAACATCCTAGTGATTAGTACATGAGAAAAAGTAGTACATAACTTTCAGCCTTTGAACAGTATAATACGTACCGTATCCACTCTGGAAATTTTACAACAGAAATAGATAACGGTTAAAGTGCACATCAAATGATTGTTGGATTATCGCGGTCAGAACTATTAGACTGGATCAATCGTGATTTCGAGGCAGGATACAGTAACATAGAACAATGTGGTAGCGGTGCAGTTTACTGCCAAATATTTGACTCGATTTATCCTGGTCGCATACCTGTTGGAAAAATACACTTCGAACCAAGGCAGGATTATCAGATATTGTCCAACTACAAGCTTCTTCAGATGGGATTCAATAAGGTGGGACTTACAAGAGAGGTTCCTGTGGAAAGATTGATGAAGTTTCGAATGCAGGACAACTTGGAGTTCCTCCAGTGGTTTTGCAAGCTACAGGCGAATGCTCAGCGTCATGGAATCAGTAATGTGAGCAGTGTGCCTAGTAGGAAACCTTTAGCCTCAAGTCATATCAACAGACCGACCAACCATGCAAGAGTTACCCCAGCAAGATCGATATCGGGGCGATCCATGCCTTCAAGATCGATACATAAGGAGTTGGGATCCCATTCTCGAAACTTTTCCGGAGAACCGACCGTCAAGCATTCAAATGGTTTGAATACAAAATCCGAAAGTACAGTCTACACTCCTCGCCGGGCCATTAGTGGAGAAACTGGTGGTGCCAGAAGTAGCATACGGAGATCCTCCGGAATACGGACTAGGTCTCTGACTTCACCCGATTACAGTGATGCCCAAATGAAAAAGTTGAAAAAGCAGGTGGAGGAACTTCAAGGCAAGCTTAGTGAGGCAGCAGAGACTCAGGAGAGCCTTGAATACGAAAGGAATTTTTACTTCTCGAAGCTGCGCCAAATTGAAATCATCTGCCAAAACTTGAACGACAAGATTCAGCAAGATAAGGATTCGATAGATATCACTGTGCCAGAGTTGGTTCAGCATGTTCAGGAGATTTTGTACAGTATGGTGGAGGGCTTTGAGGTTCCGGATGATAATGAAACAGGCAGTGAGGCCGGTGATTTTAATGACTCGGGTATACTTTCTGGGTCTCCTCTTAATCAATCACCACTTAGCAACAGTCTTAGCGGTACACCGGAGCACTCGGCTCATGCTGGAATCCCTGACTCCGTCGATGCATACAATGACAATTCGTTTACTAACAAGTCTGGTGCAGAAGATCCCGATGCTTTAAAGATCTTGGAAGAAGAAACATTTTGAGGTAATCGAAACATTTCTTGAATGCATGGCCTTAGCTTCTGCATTTCTCTGAATTAAGATCTTTTTCTGTCTTGCATTGCTGTTTTACTGTATTTTGGGCACCAGCTGGTGGATCTCGACTTCTTTGTTATTTTTGTATTCACAGGCTGCTTGCTCCGGTGGTTATATATAAAGGTTGTAGTCAAGTATTTCGCATAGTTCTACTATCATCGAGTTTTGATGGCATGCATTTAATAATACTCGACAAGGTTTACGTTTTCTGTATACTGTATGTTTGTCCATTTCTGCATGTACATAAGGTTGTTGTAATGCATTTGAGATCCGGATCTTTTTCAACGCAGAGCAAAAAAGGCAGTGCTTAAATAAATCTACGCTTAAGTTTTTTTTTGTTTTTTTTTTGTCTGAGATTGTCTCTCGCCTTTCAAAGGTAAACTATGTTAACTTAGATTTGCTTAATTAGCTAAGTTAACAACTGTGTATCGCTATCGCCTATAAGCCTTCTTCATATCATTTATTTATTTATACATCGAGGTAAATTCGAACGCTTTTAACTTCTGCGAGGATGTCTGTTGGCCAATTCCCCGTTAGAGCGTCCTTAAGGATGGTTCAACTTCGCTCGTTAAAGACTTCCTTCCAGAATAGTAGGGGTAGCATTTTGGGATGTTTTCAGAGCAGATGTTACTTCGAAAGTCTGAGTCACTTTGTTTTATGCAGCTCAATGTCACAGAGAGCTTGTTCACAGCCGAGTGCTGCTCTTTCAATCCGACGTTTTTCCTCAATTAGACACTGCAACTTCATGCGCAAAACCTTTCCGCGGCTGAATGCAAACTGGGGGGCTGGTATGAATGGTAAGACTAATAATGGAAGTACCGGTAGCAATGGGAATAAGAGTAGCGGTAACAAAGGCAACAAAAATAACAATAACAACAATAACAACAATAATCCAATGGGTAACTTCTCGTGGAAAGACTGGGTGGTGCCTACTCTTTTCATGTTTCTTCTTATGAATGGAATGGGTATATCATCAGCAGACCGTGGGGCGCAGCTCACGTTCCAAGATTTCAAAGTGAATTACCTTAGTAAGGGTTTGGTCAGGCGGGTTGTTGTGATCAATGGGGCATATGCAGAAGCAGAGTTGATGTCTGGAATTCCTCGCCATGTTGGATTCACGATTGGATCTCCGGATGTTTTTGATCGGGAGATGGAAGAGGCCCAGGACAAGTTGCGGATTCCAAGCAATGAGCGAATTCCTATTTCGTACGAGACGAGAACCAGCATATGGACATACATAATGCCGTTTGTTCCAACGCTTCTTTTGGTTGGTGGAGGCTATTATCTTCTCATGCAGATGCGGAAGAGGGGCCCAAAGGGTACCGGCGGGCCGTTCGACTCAATTATGAACGTTGGAAAATCCAAGGCGAAGTTGTTCAACCAGGACACAAACATCAAGGTGAAGTTCAAAGACGTGGCGGGATGCGATGAGGCAAAGGCAGAAATCATGGAGTTTGTCAACTTCTTGAAGCAGCCACAGAGATACGAGCGTTTGGGTGCAAAAATCCCCCGTGGTGCTATTTTGGCTGGTCCTCCCGGTACAGGTAAAACGTTGCTTGCCAAAGCTACTGCTGGAGAAGCAGGTGTTCCATTTCTTTCAGTTTCCGGTTCTGAATTCGTCGAGATGTTTGTAGGTGTTGGTGCTTCACGTGTGCGTGATTTGTTTGCCACGGCAAGAAAGCTGGCTCCTAGCATTATCTTCATCGATGAGATAGATGCCATTGGTGGTGCACGTGAGAAGTCGCCGATGCGTGCAAATGATGAAAAGGAGGCCACTTTGAACCAGTTGTTGGTCGAAATGGATGGATTCGACACCTCTGACCATGTTGTTGTGTTGGCTGGTACAAACAGATCAGATATGCTAGATAAAGCTTTGCTTAGGCCGGGAAGATTTGACAGGCACATCTACTTGGATAAGCCAGACATCGAAGGCAGAAAGGCCATCTACAAGGTTCACCTAAGGCCAATCAAGTTGAAGGAGCCCGTCACGGACACTTTTGCAGGTAGGCTAGCAGCCATGACTCCGGGATTTTCAGGTGCTGATATTGCCAACTGCTGTAATGAGGCTGCTTTGATTGCCGCCAGGCATAATGCCAATTATGTTGAGCTTAAGGACTTTGAGCAGGCAATAGAGAGGGTGATCGTTGGATTGGCAAATAAGACCAGGGTCCTCTCTCCAGAGGAGAAAAAGACCGTTGCCTACCACGAGGCTGGCCATGCGATCTGTGGATGGTATTTAAAATATGCTGATCCATTGTTGAAGGTTTCCATCATTCCTCGGGGACAAGCTGCGTTGGGTTATGCTCAGTACCTTCCGCCGGACCAGTATTTGATTTCACGCGAGCAGTTTCAGCATAAGATGATTATGGCCTTGGGAGGACGAGTTTCAGAGGAGTTGCATTTCCCATCTGTCACCACAGGTGCTGCAGATGACCTACAAAAGGTTACAAAGATGGCTAATGCCATGGTTTTGAAGCTAGGAATGTCAAAGAAACTAGGAACGATCGTTTTTGAACCTAAAGACACCCAGATGCAGGTGCATAAGCCATTCAGTGAAGAGACGTTCGAGGTCATCGACACCGAGGTGCATCGTTTGATCAATGATGCTCATGCAAGGTGTAAGGAGCTTCTCACATCAAAAATTGATGAGGTCGACAAGGTTGCGAAGGAGCTTTTGAAGAAAGAGGTAATTACCAGGGATGACATGATTCGTCTTTTGGGCCCAAGGCCTTTCAAGGAACAGAATGATGCTTTTAGGAAATATCTTTTACCGAAGGATGAGAATGGTGGAGAAAATCCACATAATGATTCAGGAAAGCCGGAACCAGAGCCTGTTGCTTGAGGTTTATCGTCTGTTTCATACTTGGTTTATTAGCTTGTATATATTATGGTATTAATGGAATATATTCAGAGTATTACGTTTTTTTTCCCCCTTTTTTTTTTTCGTTGTTATTTTTTTTTATTGTTATTCCTTACTAGCGCGCTAATGCGTAAACAATCCGGTGTAAACATCACTGTAAGTAATAAATCGCAGTGTGACAGGTACTCTGCAGATTATAGAAGAAATATATAATTTACATTTCCAGAAGCATTTATAATTTTAGCACTAAGGTCAGCAGTGAGTTTCCTTTAATGTCAGTGAAACGCAAAGCGTTGAATGGTGAACTGAAGGAGCAGAATACAGTGGTAACGAGCTTTTCTGAAGTGGAGCCGGATAAAGAAAATATAAAGCCTATACCACAAGGAAGATCGGTACATAAGCTGGCACAGATAATACACACTGACAAGGAAACATTAGAAGAAAGGCAGAATAAAGAGAGAGCAGCATTTGAAGAACAATTAGAGCCGCATAACTTGGAACTTTTAGATGATCCTTTGGAACCCTATCTGCAGTATATAAGATGGATAAGGGAGAGCTTTCCAACCGGAAACAACAACTCTGAACTTGTCAAACTTTTGGAAAGGACGACCCACGATTTCAGAGATGATGAATATTATAAAAATGAAGTCCGTTATTTTAAAATTTGGCTAGAATATATACAATTTAGCGACACGCCAAGAGAGATATACCTTTATCTGTCTAGAAAGAAGATCGGAAGTAGGTTGAGTCTTTTCTATGAGAGTTATGCCTCCTATTTGGAGCAACATCACGAGTATGCGGCCGCACTGGATGTTTTTAAGAAAGGTGTTGAGGCTCAGGCAAGGCCCATAGTAAAGTTTAAACGTGTTTTTAGTCAATTCTTGGAAAGAAAGGCCAGTTGGGATTCGTCCCACAATGCTGGGCCTGATTCAGGAGCCAATGTTGTGAACATGGGAAGGCTTAGTACAGAACATTCTGATGTTAGCAGATCTGGGCTCTCGCTACTGCCGAGAACAAGAAGTTTTCAAGTATTTACAGACGACAAGGATAAAGATGAAGAGGAGTCACATAATTTCAGAGATAGTTTTGGTTCTATTGTGAACAAACAGAAAGAAAATAAGATACTTCCGCAGGCTTTGGATGGTCAAAAACTTTCTCAAGCAGAAAATGACGGATCGCATATACATTCAAAAAGATCATTTGATGTCTACAAGGATGATTCGGCTTTGAAATATCCCGTCACCAAGACCGTCCATGTCCCAGGAAAGAAGACAGTCAAATATGATTTCAATGCTGATTTATTTTTTCCGAAGAATGGTGAACCGAGAACCCTTCTTGAAGTACTATTCTTGATGAAATCCAATAACGGTAAACATAAACGTACCTTAAGTGCTTCCTCAAGCAGCGGTCAGGTTCCGAAACAACGCCATCTTTCTTTGACTCCCTCATCAAGGAGGGCTTCTAGACTATCCAGTAGTTTTATGATTGGAGCACTAAATGATGAAAGTGATACCACAAAACTAACGCAATCCCCAACAATGACGTATTTTTCTAAACAGGCCAATAAGGAGATCCTTCAAATGTTTAACCAACCGGTTAAAAATTCTACGATCGGCTCTGCAAATGATAACTCAGAGCTTGATACTTCAAATGACTTGAGCAGTTTTGTCACCGAGACTTTGGATAACAAGAGCCAATCCACAAAAATAGCAGATGGTAAGTTCAAAAATTTCAATCTCGAAAGTCCTGATGGGTTCACCACGTCGTCTTTTACGAATTCTCCATTACGAATCTCTTTGAATAAAGTATGCAATCCATTTGACCCAATTGTTCGTGGGAAAATAATAAAGGGCGCTCTTCCCCAACTCAGCAAGAGAAGAAATTACCACCGGTATAATATTGCTATGAACAGATTGCCATCTTTAATATCTGCTTTGAAAGATGGCGCAATTGGTGATTTGAAGCAAATTAACATGCTTCTTCAACTGAATGGTGTTACCTACAGGATTCGTGATATTGTTCAGTATGATTTCAACTCGGTTATGTGTGCGTGCCTATCATCCGAAGGTAAGGTTTACACAATTATTGGAAGAAATACGGAAGAATCCGACTGGACATACTATGTTCTTACAGAGTTGACAAGAAGATCGGCATTCTTTAAGCGCCAGCTGCGATACTTGGAATTCTATAAATATGATGACGAATCGTACTTACTTATCCAGTCATTTCAGTTTAGATCTGCCCTTAGCATTTACAATGCGATGCTTCTTAAATGGGGAGATGCAAACGAATTTCTTACAGCCTATTTCACAATACAGCTTTTGCGTCAAATGATCTCTTTTCACAAATGCAACTTTCTTCATTGCAAGATCATGCCCGATAACTGTGTCTCCTCTTTTGAAGAAACTTTGAACTCAGGAATACCATCATACCTAGATATCAGTATCATGAATCTTACAGATGCAGTTGATCTCTCTAATGCTGGTCCCATGGATCGGTTCTACAGCTCGGCCAGAACTGGCCAACCCGAAAGTTTTCTTGATGATAATAACCAAGAGGATGGTTGGAAGTATAATATTGATTATTATGGGTTGGCAAGCGTCATTCATGTTCTAATTTTTGGCTCGCAAATGTCCCTTTCCAATATTCATTTTAAAAAGTCTTTTTCTCACCGGTTACCCAAGAATTGGAGAAAAGAACTATGGACAGAGCTAGTTGAAGTTTTGTTAAATTCGGATGATGAGGTGACATCGGCATTAAAGCACATAGTAGAAAAGTTTGAGCGGTGGATAAGAGTCAAAGTGAGTGCTACGGAGTTGGTTAAATTGATTGAGCAATTATGCCATTCTCAGTAACGGTATATTTTAGTTTTAATAAATGCATCAAACAAAAATTTTCCAATTAAAAATGTAGTTACATACATATAACATTATTTATAGTAATGTCACTCCTTCTTAATATTTCCAATCTTGGACTTTAAAACTTTTACCGTTTGCTTTATTTTCTTGATGGCCCTTCTAATAGGAGTATGCTCTATGATTTCCTCTGCTTCTTCCTCTGTGACCGTCCGTTTTGTTAAGAGATTGAAAAACGAGCCAAAAGTCATTGCCATAACAGTGGAAGTAAGAATAATAACATTATAAGGCATAGAGAAGTCAGGTGTCGGCAATGTAAGCAAAGCCGTAGTAGTTCTCATCTGGTAGATTGATTCTCCAGTGTCTGGGTTCATGATTGCGATGACAGCTGGTTCAATTTCAAAGCCATGGTTGGCATCTGGCGGATATTCCGCATAGAGAAGCATGGCTTTGTCAAAATCGATCGATAGCTTTACCTTAGTATTTGCAGGAATCTTTGTCATTAGTTCAAGATGCGAGGGGCTCTTTCTGTCCACGGCAGGATTGTATATGATTTCATTGATCACCGAGTTTATCACATTATCGGAAATATCATACATGGTTGTCCCATTCACTGCAATGGACAACGTATGAAGATATAATTTCACAAACCATGGGAACGTCTCAAAAATGACCACATCCAAGTCCTCGTCTGTTGGATTGAATATGTCAATTCTGAAACCACCACTATCTTGCGAATAGCCTGAGAGCGATCTGGAAGCATAAATTGGCGGATTTTCTAATGGAGTTATATGTGTAGAGTCGTTCGTCGAAAACCGAATATCGTAGTCTGCACCGGTGTCTATATTATAGCAGGTTTTTCCACTTCTAGTTTCTTCCAACTCCGATAAAGGTAGCGTGGCATTCAACGTAATGTTCCAGGCGGATCTATCGGTATCTACACAAACCGATGAAATCTTCGATTCCATTAATGGCCCGCCGTGAATAACACGACCAAAGAGATCCCATAGGTCAAAGTCAAGTTTGTTTGATTCAGGTAATGGGAAGCAGTGGAAGAGATCGTGCTTCTTGGATGTATCGCAACGAAGCTCATCTCCCGGGATTGGCTTTGGAATTGGCATAATATTTCTCTCAAGAACGCGAGGAACATTCTTCACCAAGTCAATGGACTGCTTGATTTGGTAGTGGCAGTTGGTGGGACTTTCGCATATGGTGAAAATATCAACTGCCATAGATGACCACTCCGAATCAAACACTTTTCTACCGGTGAGAAGAGAGGCTATTCCGGCTTTGCCCTTTGTAGGTAAGATCTTAAGGAAAGGAGTTAGATTCTCTGTACACACGGGCTCCCTTGGTAGAGCACTTCGGAAAAGATGTAGTTGGCTCTTTAAAGGTATGTTTAGAAGCGCGGAATCATCAGGTTGGAATAGTGTGACCGGACTTGTGGTGGAAGAAGAGTCGATGAAGTTTAAAGAGGCACAAAAAAGACCAGAAAGATAGTTCACCAATTGATTCCATTGAGTCATGGCCTCCATTCTCGTATCAGACTCAATTAATGCCCAGAGTTCAACCCCACTGCCTCCGTTTTCAAATCCCTGTCTTGGAAGTTTACCCCAGACATCCGAGTCATACCATCCCTGGCCGAACCGAAGATGAAGCTCTCTCGTGTTCGTATCTCGAAGAATTGACCCAATTGCTTTCGGAAATGTGTCGTAATGTATTGTATCCCCTTCTTTATGATGTAATCCGCAAGAATGGTTAGACTCGAAATTGAATGAGAGCAGAATATTGTTTCTCTCAAGAGGTCTTATTTCTAAATATTCCTCGCCTGGGTAAGAGAAGTTTGTTATTTTCTGATGGCGAATTCGAAGATCATGTTCCTGGGTTGGGATTTTAATAGAACTGTTACTCACCAAGATACTATTTTGTGTTTGATTATCTAACGAGCATCCTGAAGCAGATCGCACAAATTGGCCTGTAAATAGGAATGCGGCCAACTGTGTCAGAAAATGCATTTTTGTTATGCTTGCAAGTATCCCGAACACGACTTCAGTATTAGAATGGTGATATGTTGATTTTTTAAATTAGAAAAGTCTGTGTACTCTTCACCTGCACAATAAATCTAGACACGTTCTGCTCTATGTACGAGAAAAATGAAGTGGTAGTAGTCCAACTTTTTTTTTTTTTTTACCACGTCAGAGGCCCAGTCACGTGCAGCAGAGTTAACTACATGGACATTTTGAATATATGTCTCCGGTAATTTATTCAAGCGTATCGTTACAAACAAAAGAAAATAATAAGAAATGGTGTTAGAAATTTTAATGATAATTGTACTATAGTCATTATGAGATGCTCAAAAAATTCAAAATCACTGAGGTGATTTTCTCTTTAGCGCAAGCTTTGTAAGCTTCATCTTTAGAAATAGAAAAGAACCTCCTCTATGAAGGACGGCCATAACCGATATCATGATCCAGTATAATGTCATATTAACCTTGAGTCCATATTGACTCAACACATCCAAACCGTTTGAAAACTGACAACTTCCGTCTGCAGACTTCTGATCAGGAAGGCAGTCAATTTTCAAGGATTTAGTAAAGACCAAATTTGTTATAATCAACACACAGTAATGTGGAGGGGAAAGATAGTTCATGGCTTTCAAGAATGAGTTCAACGTCATAGACATTAAACCAGACATACACACAGCAATGGAACAGAAAACTGAGATGACTGTAAGCGAAAATCCGGGGTGACCCAAGGCAGTATTGAAAGAGATACCAAGTGATTCACCGGCATTGACGACAATTGTAGTTGTGTAGAATATTCCAAAGAAAAGAGCAGCATTGTACTGAAAGCCTATAGCAAAGACCATTAGCACGGCAAAAATAAGGCAAGGGAAAATCTCGAATGGTAGCTCGATTATTAGATAACTGAAAAAGAATGACGATATACTGATAACATCGTCACTGTATTCGTTATAAAAATAATCCCTCTCCTTAGGATATCCAGTCATGTTGTTAAGCATACCACTGAAGTACAATGACACCATCTGTTGGATGACACCAAACCTGTTCTGAACACTTAGTACATCGTGCTTGAGCCTTGCAAAGAAAAATGTTAGGATGATACCCATTCCCAAAACCTGTGCAGCTCTGGCAATTATGATGTTTGTATCACGAATCAATCCGACCCATTGCCGCCTCAAAAGAACATGAAAGCCCGTCAAAAATTCAGCCGGCTCTTTCACAAAAGATTTGAATTCGGCTCTTAGCTGGTCCTGGCTTTCCACAACAACTGTATCAATTGGATTAGTTATTATGAGGCCATTTTGTTCGTTCCACCGATCCAATATATTGTCCACCCTCGCCCTGGTGCGAAGTTCGACATCTTCGTTTACGGTGTTATAAGAAATCAAATCAATAACAAAGTCGCCCAAATTTGTGAATCTAGGAACTGGATAGCCAATCTGTGTGAAATGTTGAATCAGTTGATCCTGACTTCCGTCAAATGCAACTTTTCCACCCTTTGCCAAAAGAAGAATGGTACCAAACTGGTCTAATGCCCTCGGCTGATGAATGGTCATGATAATGGTCGTTCCACTTCTAGCCAATTTTTGAAGGCATTCTACAATGGAAGAAGCGGTAAACGCATCTAATCCAGATGTAGGCTCGTCTAGGAAAAGGATTTTTGGTGAAGAGAGAAGCTGTATAGCGATTGATAACCGTCTTTTTTCACCTCCAGAAATACCCTTGATTAGATCATTTCCCACTAATGTGTTGGCACAATCACGAAGACCCATATCTAATATAACTTTTTCGACAATATTCTTCCTCTCTGCCTTTGATAACTTTGCCCGTGATAATCTCAACTCTGCGGCGTAAGATATTGTCTCCTTCACAGTTAAAGAAGATAGCAAATAATCATCTTCTTGTGTGACATACGAGCATAAAGGTCTGACTATTGAAAAGTCTTCGACTTCATATTGGTTAAAATATATCTTTCCCTCGCTCATATATGAGCTTGCCAAACTTGACGACAACCGTCCACTTATCAAGTTAAGCAAGGATGTTTTTCCGGAACCAGAAGGTCCCATAATGATATTCAATTTACAAGCCTGAAAATCTGCCTCCACATTCCGAAGTATCTGCTTCTCAACATTACCCATTTTACGACGCACAGTAAGGTTTATTCCTCTAATTTTAACGCTGACTCCCTGGTCATTTTTGCTGATCTCTTTTGGATCATCAGTAGAAATATCACGCTTTATTCTATTGTTGATTGTGTACTTCGTTTTAGCTTCCTTTCCCATTGATATGTCAACAGGCTTGAAGTGCAAAACAATGCCAGCTAAAAGATATGTACCCAGGAAGAATGCCAAAACAACACATATGGGCAAGGCATTCCAATTCTCCCAGAAGCCCATCTGCTCAATAATGTAACTACCCGATGATGTGTAACATAGATCATTAACTTTGGGATTGCCTGCATTTTCTCGATAACAGTCGCCGTTAAAGTTGGTGAATTGGTTGCTGATCAAAAACCCAAACGAGTACCATTGATACGCAACATATTTACACCATCGAACATAAACAGGTAGCTGCTTAGCATTGATAAACATACCATTAGTCATTGTCTGGAAGGTGAAGTTTAGGTTGCATATTAAAGTTGCAATGGAAACATCTCGACTAAAAGCTGCTGCCAACATACCAACTGCCATGGTGTTCAAATTGAATATAAAAATTCCCGCAAAGTATTTCCAGAAATACTTGGCAGATTCGGTTCTTAAGCCTATCATAAAGTAGGTTGGGACAGCATATACTATAGGAATAAAGATATCTTCAGTGATAAGTTTTGATATTCTTCGTCCAATTAGAAATCCCGGAACGGAAATACAGCCTTCTAAACGTTCACGATCAAACACCTTGAGATCCAACTGGCAGAGACGATAGCATTCCACTAACAAGTATAGATAGCACATCAATGTAGAACTCATATAAAGGGATGATTCTAACGATCTAATACCCTTGGTATCTGTTCCAGGTTTATAGAAAATCCAACCGGTAATGATTCCCAACAGAAGTGCTTCCAAAATCACAGAAACAGTTCCAAGAGGATCTCTATATTGAAGCTTCAAGTTCCGACGGATGTGAATGCCTAGCTCACGCATAAAGGGAGCCCGGCCAAGGGATTCAAAAACCTCTCCATCGGATCCTGGACCACCTTCACTCATTGTTTCTTCCTCAGAAACCTCTTCAATTTCGGGTAAAGTATCCATTTTTTCTTTCCATAACCTTGAAACCTGGATCATCCTTTTGCTTGATTCCTGTTCATGAGCATAAGTTCTGGTGTCAATTGTAATAAGGTCTATTAGGAAATCTGCAGGATTGACATTATGCTCCGGAATGGGATAGCCAATCCCAGAGAAGTACTCAAAAATATACTCGTAACTGTCAGCATAGCACAAATTTCCCTTTGAAAGAATAAAAATCCTATCAAAAAGCTTGAAAATATCTGCCCGAGGTTGGTGGATACTCATGACTATTGTTTTATTAAACTTCTTGGCGACTCTTTTCAAAGTGATACAAAGAAGATATGCATTATACGAATCCAACCCTGTAGTTGGCTCATCAAGAAAAAGAACTGCTGGATTGGAAACAAGTTGCAAGGCAACACTAAGTCTTCTTTTCTCACCACCACTAAGTCCCTTACGATGATTATCCCCCACAATTGTGTCAGCACATTCCTTCAATCCTAGTTCCAATATTAGCTCGCGCACAAGTGTACATCTCTCCTTTTTCGAAGTTAACTTTGGTAGTTTAAACTCTGCGGCGTACATCAAAGTTTCTCGGCAGGTCAATGTTGGAATTAAAATATCCTGCTGGATCACATAGGCATTTCTGATACGTGTGAGATCTTCATCGTTGTTGTATTGAATCTTTCCTGTTTCAAAAAGTGATGATCTGCTGAATTTTCTGTCGGCCAAGCAATTTAAAAGAGTTGTTTTCCCAGAGCCCGAACCCCCAATAATACATGTAATGGAGCATGCTGGGATGTCAAATGACATCGGATGAAGGATTGTTTTAATATCAGCATTGGATTCAATGTCTGCAGGTGGCTCTTTTCTGTGGAACCCCTTTTTGAAGGGATTCAACCGTTTCGGGGAAAACTTACCAGAGGAAGTTATCCGAGATCCAATTGAAAGATCCCGAACTTGAATTGTCACTTTTTTGGTTTTAGTGAATGAAATTCCAGTTTGATCATTCAAGTCCTTGAATATTTCTTCATCTCCAAATGATTTTTCCTCTGGGTCACAATCGTATTCAGAAAGCTTTTTATCTTTCTCGTAAGATTGGCATGCATCGTAATATTGAACGCCTTGAGAGGTGTTTGTATCCTCGGAAGAATCTTCGGATGTTACGGGATTTTCGGTATAAGGCCCCATTGGTATTTTTTTTGTTAGAACCAAAGGATTCTTACCTTTTAAATTTGTGGTTTTAAATCTCCAATCATTGATCTTGTTGCCTAAAGAGCAAAAAAGCTGAAGGAACGATACGATCGGCTTTTATAAGCCAGCTTTACGAAAACCAACAATTATTAAACTACGATCAATAAAAAAAAGTCCACAATTGCCGGTTCTGAGGATCCCTACCTGCTCTAAAATTTTCTTTTTTTTTTCATCCCGCATTAACTCTATTTTTGCTTTAATAGCCGTATTCTACCCTATTAGCGAACAATGAGAAAGTGTATCCCAGAAAGTGTATCCCCCCTGCTAGTTAGAGATCCCCCAAAAAAAAATAATGATTATAAATAAAATAAAATTACAAAATCATTCCGACTCACGGATATTGCGAGCCAACAACCTTTGCAAATATTAGCAATTCTGAAGCAACAATTTTTCATCTAGCGGTATGTCTTTACTACGTTGTTTGAGGTGTGCTTGTTGGATTGGACTTCTGCTTTATATCTGTTGCTTTATATTAATGGTCGGCTTACTGATCGAAGTATCCACTGTGCCGGTTAAATCCGCGCCATATTTCTTATCCGCGTATTTCTGTCTCAATATATCAACGGTGTTCATTTCTTCCTCGTTTAAGTTCTCCTTTCCATTTTTCTGTTCGGTCCCTTTGTGAATTTTTTGTTCGTCTCTTTGTGCTTGCCGGTGGTGAACTTCCTTGATCTGCGGCTTTGTAGCAATTGGTTCATCTGTCATAATTCCATGATTGTAATCACTAAATCCGGAATCATCAATATCGCTGCTTAATTCGGATAAGGAAGTGTTGAAGCTGGGGTATCCTACCTTGAATTTTAATGCTTTAAGTTCTGCCTTCGTTTCTTCTAATTTAGTCCGTAGTGTGTCTGCAGAACGCACCTTTCTCAAATAATGAGATCTCATCTCCGCCAGTTTGTCTTCGTAAACCTGCTGGGAGCTTTCGTTGTCTTTTACTCTTTGGAGCATGCTCTTCAATAGCTGCCGTCTTCCAACGGTCAACTTATCAATTTCTTGTTGATTTCTAGAATCTTTCTTTTCTAGCACATCCACTCTCAGTTTAAGCTGTTCAATTCTTGTTTCAAGCTTCTCTTTTGTATCATCCGTCTGCATTCGCTGGTACTTTTTTGCAAGTTCATAATATTGTCGATGAAGTTTTTTACTCTCTTGAAGTTCAGCCTTAAATTCCTTACGTAGTTTGAAGTACTTCTTTGAAATCTCTGCGTTCTCCTGCTTCACGTGTTTGTAGTCTGTTTTAAATGTTGCGTTATCAAAGTTCTCTATCATCCGAAGGAGTAATTCATTGTTGTTCTCTAATTTTAGTAATAGTGTATCGACTTCCGACTGATCGTACTCTCGAATTTTGCTAACATGCTGCCTGCCAAAATTTGAATATTTGAGTCCCAGCAAATCGCAAGTATCCTGTTCCTCATTCCAATGACGTTCTCTATCTTTTATACGATTCAGCGTTTCACTAACATCCCTGTCCAACGGATTCTTAAGAAAGTCATCATCTAAAAACGAATCATGTAAGTTACTAGTGTATTCTTTATCATTCAATTTTTCATCATCTCGATCGTCAGAACTACGATATTCGTAATTAGTATCGTCTTCTACGGGCTTTGTGGCCTCGTATTGTTCTTCGTTTCCATTCTTGAGCCAGTTGAAAGCATTGCCGAGAAAGCCATGTAATCCGGACGATTCTGTTTTTGTGGGCTCATATACTCTATTTTTGGTCCATTGTGAAGAAGGTTCATCCGTATCAATCCCGTTTGTTCGTTTTGTTGTGCTCGTTAAAGATTCTGGTGAATTTTGATTATATCTGATATCAACACTGTCTGCACTTAGATCATCCTGAAAAGGGTGCAGTATCTTTGAAAGGGTCGAACCACCCCACATTTTTGTCGTTCAATTTATATATAATGCAATCTATAATACTGGTGTGGTGTCAATTGAGCTATATTTCTACAATTGACACACATCTTGTTCGTGTAGCACTATTTATGATATCGCGTCTCGCGAAAACAAAAAAAAAAGTTAATACCAACAGCTGAAAAAATTTGAACTTACAAAAGGATTGTATTGCTAATAAATATAAATACGTACGATAAAAAAAAATGCTGGGATAGGATGTTTGTAATCCAAACAAATTCTTGCCCTGACACATTAGACAATGTGGCTTCCTCTCAATTTATCTAATACCAACCGTAAGTACTAGCTAATCTCCTGGCTAAATGCTCACCAGCTGTTTGTGAACGACCATGCTTGAGCAAATACTGCGAAGCACCTCTTGTGTCTTCTGAACTTATTAATTTTGATGGAACCGGTTCCAAAAGTGTATCATCGGATGGATGAGAAAACATAACTATAGAGTAACGATCTTTACCTTCATCTAACGACTTTTCAGCAAATCTCACACGATGAACGGTAGATCTTAATAAGCCGTTTGTCCAATAGCTTAACTGGTCAGCGATATTGACGATTAACGGAGGTGCATCGCCGTTTGTTGCAAACTTTGGTGATGCAGCCACAAAAGGGACTGCCTCCCACTTTTTTGTCATAGGTGAAAGAATTTGAAGGCCATCTTCCCCTTCCTTCTGGAAAAGCAATGTCAATCCACCATAGTCCGTGTGGGCACCAGCAATATTAACTTCCCTATACTTATCCTTCTCTTCATTGGAAGCCCCTGGCTTCACCGGAGAAGGATAGTGTAACAATCTGAATGTTGTTCCAGAAGGTCTCGTGTCACTATGTCTCATAACAAACCAATCAGATCCGCCTTTCTTTTCGTCCACTTGCAAGCCCATTGCCAAAAGTTTGAGTATCTTTTTTGTATCCTCTCGAAGTTTCAGAACCGTTTTCGAGATGGTGTCCATATTATCCCGGAAAAGAGTTGGAAGCTTTTGATCCGGAACTCCTGCAGCGAGATTCATTGCTGCAAAGTTAAAGCACTCTTTAGGATCACCAACTTTCTTATCTAATTGATCCAGCTCGAGGTTTTCGACTCCCATTCCAGTGTAACCTCTGTTTCTCTTGTCAATAGGATACTTTTGCTTCTCTTCCAGTGGCACTTCGGTAAAAAACTTTGCTGATAAGTTATATAATTGATCCACTTCTTCCTGTGAAAAGCCGTGTCCTTCAAGCATCAAAAATCCCTGGGTGGATGCTGCATGCAAAAGTTTATCTGCCGTATCCTGATTAATTTCGGATATGTCGACTATTTCCAAAGGATTACTGTAAATGTGAGTTGGCATGGCTGCTTTATAACTGATCTGGTGCAACTTTCAGTAGAAAATATGGAGCAAATGTGTTTATTTTGCTTCTTCGGAAATATTGACAACATAGATTTTGATCCCCTCGAAGGGAAAAGTAGAAAATGACAGGTTATTTATAATGACTTATTAACAATGAATGTCTACGATTATATTTTGCCGAAATTATTTTGGCATATTCGCTCGCTTTCTTTGCTTTACTGTGATCCCTATTAGTCCTATTATTTCGAAAGAAAATCGAGTGGTAAAAAAAAGTTTGTGCTGTGCTATCTTGACTTCTTTCGTGTTAGCACGTTATCGTTATTATTTTTCTCCCCGCGCATTGTTCCCTGCTTTTTCCCCTTATCTCTAATTTGATGAACTAACTTGAAGTTCTATTCGGATGCTCATATATATTCCACTATGCTCGGCCTTTTCTCAGTTAACAACATAAATATTTGTATTCTAATAGTATTGATGACAACAATTTCAAATTATTTGTTTTCTACCGCCATATATTTCAATTCCTATTACTGTTATGAAAATCTGATTACCGAGTGTGAATAGATTTGAGGAAAAGGTAATCGCGGATCCCGAAAATGCTATCTATATCTCCATAATTTGTCTTCACGCGACAAGTTCATGCATTGTAATTAAAGGTCCTAGCTCTTGTGTATTACATTACTATTAACGTCAAAGAGCGCCATTCTATGCTTAATTGCGTGTGAGTCAACATTCGGCATGAATTGTGTAACATAATTATAAAAAACATAAATTTATTTTTTTAAAAAAAAATTATGCTGCCGCTTTATTTAATTTAAAGTTTAAATAATTTTATGAATTGAAGTATGCCAAGAATTAAAGCGGATCCCTTGTAGAAATCTCCGGAAACGTTGAAAAAGAAAATTATATCATGTGGAAATGTGGAAACTTGCGTGCAATTAATTGTTTGAATTTTATACGGTAAGCCCCAGGCCAAAATACAATACAATAAAAAGCAACACTTGGCTCATGCTTAATGTCTGTATGTACATAATCATTATACTCAATAAAGTAATTTATCATGTAGTAATTATACACATTATTTTTTTGAAGGCATTATCTCATACTGCCCGCAACTCGCAATAAAACTGCCTTTAATGTACTCATGCTAATTAAGTAAAAATTTGAAATCCTTGCTTGTTTAACAATTGATGACGCACAATGCTATTAAAAATATGAATGCTTAATGTGAAATAGTAAACAAAATTTTATTTATGGTGTATTTAGGAGAAAACTTCACTACTAATTGATATTCTTTTTAGGGAGAGAATATTAATTATATGAAGTGCTTATCAAGAAAGCCTTGATTAAATAGAGGCCGTATCGATGGAAGGAAGCGAGTCGCTAGAGAAGAAATTTCATCAATGCAGAGAGTGACAGCTGTTCTCGCGAGTATTCGGTTACTGCAAAAATATATTATGTTCAGATCTGATACAACCTCGAACGAGAGTATCAATAATTAATATCTTTCAAAGATACTATCAGGAACTGTTAGATAAAAGAAAGCACCAATGCATAAGAGAACAATATTTCTCTTTGCACTTAGATTTATTAATTATCATTTTCGGATTCCTTCTTTTTCCAATTATTCTGGAATGTAGAAATTCGTTTTTTTTTTGCGGGGAACAACGAACCAACAATAACCCATCGGAAAAAACGTTCACCAAGAAATCAGAGGTGCTTTTTCATAACATCGCAGAGAAACTTTGTTCTGACAAAGCCATACTTGAATCATATCGAGTAATATTTCAATTATCTTAAACTAGCATTGAATCGGGGAGTACAAATATAGGATTCAAAATGCTGCAGCTCGCAACACAATTAATTACTTTACCGTGAAGAATAATTAATTACATTCATTTCATTTCACGCCATGCTCTCATTTTTTTATTAAATTTTTTTTTTTTGATTGACTAATTGCATTCTTATTATTGACTTATTTTTGCGTTCATGCATCGCTATGAGTTGATGATTACATACATATACATCAATATTTGCAACAAAAATATATGATTACACCATTTGATTAGTATATACAATGTACAGCCTCCAGTGAAATGAATGAAATGCAGTTTTAGTTACCGGAATCTTAATTTCTGGAAAAATATATAAACAATAATAGGACATCTCATCGACATCAAGCATTTTCGATAGGTATAGAAAATATGGCAGTAAATGAGTCCAGAAAGCAAAATATAGTGGAAAGAGATACTACTCCTACAAACAGTACCTCAACAGTTGGGCAACCAGACAATGCATCCCAACTTTCATCAAAACATGAAGATTCCTCAAAAGATAAGAAGAAATCAAATGCTACCGGAATAATGACATCTAATAACGACAGTCATAACCCAAGAAGGAGATCGCACTCACTTAACTTTTATGGGAAGAAAAGGCACGAAATTTCTTTTGATTTTCCTAGAAAAGGCAGTTCATCCAAAAAAATGAAGTCATCATACAATGAGCAGAATACCCAGCAGGACTACGAGAAGACACACAAATCAGACCAATCATCAAAGTCGTTGTTGGCTTACATGGAAAAAGAAAACGGGGAAGGAAACAGTGATTCTCAGGAGACAATAAAGTATCCTCACAACATTATTCACAATGATCCATCGTTTGGTGATGCCCATTCACTAATAGAAGTTCAGGATGAGATCCAAGATTACTTGGATACTTCACTTAATTCCATACAGTGGCGTGTTTCTAATCTTTACGTTGAGCCAGGCGATTCTTCATTTGTATTCTGGTTCATGCTATCATCGTACTTCCCGCTACTTTGTGGTTGTATTGGCCCGCTCTCTAACATGATGTCTATATTTGCAATTGTGTGTTCCTGGAAGATCAGAAAAGGGTTGCCAAATGACAGCGGAGACAACGAAGGTGGTGATGAGTTTTGGGTTTATTTAGTGAATGCGACCTCGGTGGCTCTTGCTTTGGTCTCAAATTTTTTCTTACTATTAAACTTCCGTAAGAAAGTTCGTTATGTCGTTTCCCAAGTCATTAGTATCAGTGGATGGTTTATCGCCAGTACAATGCTTATGTGCTTAGTAATCGTTTATCACTGGTATTTTTACTCACATCATCTTGATGATCAGTTTGACCTCAACTACGGCTTTTATTTTGCAATCGTTACAGTCTGCCTTCACTGGTTGAATTTTGTCGTTCTTTTCCTAAATGAGCTCGGGTTTTTAATGAAGAAGTATAGGCCAGTGTTTAATATTAATCAGGTGCAGAGAAGTTTGATATTTCAGTCATCATCTATGGCAGTTTGGCTACTTGTTGGAGCTATTATATCAATTAGAGTATGGGATTCTTCCTTTGGCTTCGGTCTCTATTACTGTATAATCTCAGTAGTTACGATAGGTGAGCAGCAGGACATTCCTGCAACTTCTTTGGCGAGAGGAATATCATCCTTTTGGATACTTATAGCATTGGTGCTATTTGGTTTGATTATTTCGAGTGTCATTGACACCGTGTTAGAGTTTTCGAAAACCACGATCTATTGGCATCGCCTTGCATCCACCAAAAAGATGAAAATGAAGTTGAAGAAAGAAGCCATGAAAACTGATAAGGAGGCATTCGATTTCATGCGTGATGTTAACAGTACTGCTGAGCTCACTCAACAGTTGATTTCATTTTTAACAAATTCCGTCGCATTCTGTGCTTTTCTTTTGCTTGGGTGCACAGCATTCAAGTATACTGAAGACTGGTCTTTTAGCACATCGTGCTACTTTTGCTTCTGCTGCCTTGTAACATTGGGTGCTGGAAACATTATTCCGACTTCGGCAGCCGGTAGAGTTCTATTTTCAGTTTGGGCATTAGCGGCAATTCCAATTATGACAATTCTTGTTTCGAACTTGAGTGACCTCATATTTTACAGATTAAAGAAACTTGATGATATGGATATGTTTGATATAATATATCGGTTTGCAAACGGAAGAAAACATTTAAGGTTTATGACGAAGTTATTTAGGGCAAATCAGGATTCCGTTGACATTAAGACATTGGAGAATTTGATGCATGATACGAGTATATCTACATCAAAAACTCTCATGCACAGTTTACCAAAGGTTAGAGAACAAATTAATAGTGACGCTTATAACATCGACGATCGCTGTGAAAGCTCGGAAGACCTAGATGAGTTGGCTCAAGCCATCAATGAATTTTCTACGATGGGTGAATTTGCATCTACAAGATCAGAAGATGCAAAAAAAGATGCACCTTTCTCTGATGGCAGCGAACAGTCTGGGAATTTCGAACTATATGGAGTTTCTAATGAACCATCCACTAAAAAAGAGACGCAAATTTCTGTTCCATTAGCTACAAATCCTGTTGATGCTTTGTTTGAATTCATCTTTAACAACACTAAGCTATCAAACTTAAGTTTTTTGAACACAGACTCTTTTATCCATAGCGTGAAGATGAGTATCCATCTTCTAAATTACGTAAGAGAGGGAACATTATGTGTCTCGTATGACGTTGAAAAAATTAAACGTGCCAGGGTCTATCTTATTCGGGCATTTAGGATTATTGATCCAAATTTCGACGAAGACACATTTCTCAGGAAGTACGAACTTTCGAGTGATGGGGCAACGGCGGTAATTCCTCAAGATGATTATATACTTGATCTGACACTTGATAAACCCATTGATATAGTCAATAGGCATCAAAGCGTTATATTCCCACCAGGGAAAAGTATTCATACTCTTTTTAGGAAGAAGCACGATTTTATCTTGAACCACTTAAGCACACTTCAGATTCTTCTTGCAGAGCTCCATAAAGCTTTCATCATGGTGAGATTCAAGCCAACATTTCATTACAACTTCGAAGAATGGAGAAGATTTCTCATTTTAACAGAGAACAGCGCGTACGTGAATCAGTCGAGGAAAGGTGAATTTTGGCTGGGTGATCGATCTCCGTTAAGTTTTCCGAACAGGGAGCCGGAGTATTTCGCCACCTCTTATTTGAGGCTTTTGGAGTCAAAGCTACATCGATTTGCCTGGGAATATGATCAAGACAAATATCACCTAGTTATAGATGAAGAGGACAAATAAAAAAAAAGGCTTTTGAGACAGGACTGTTGATTACTATGTACACCTACTCTTTGATTATAATGAAAAACATTCCTAGATCAATAAAATGTAACATCAAAATATATAAAAATAGAAGACTACACAAAATGCAATGATATACTATGCTTTAAAGAAATAATTCTTAATTAAGGAAAGCTAGAAACAAAATGTTACAAAAGAATACAAATCCAGTCATAAACAGGGCGTTCCCATACTTCCACAGCTAACAACAAACAAGATCATAAAAAGGCGAGACAGCTATTCTAGAAAAGATATAACTTACTCAACTTACTTATTTCTTTGCAGGCTTAGCAGTGACGAACTTATCAGTCTTCTCAACGGATCTGACGACACCAACAGCAACGGTCTGTCTCATATCTCTAACAGCGAATCTTCCCAAAGGTGGGTAGTCCTTGAAAGACTCAACAACCATAGGCTTAGATGGAACCATCTTAACCATAGCAGCATCACCTCTCTTGATAGACTTAGGGTGGTCCTCAGTCTTCTTACCAGTTCTTCTGTCGATCTTCTCAATCAATTCCTCGAATTTACAAGCAATGTGAGCAGTGTGGCAGTCAACAACTGGAGAGTATCCAGCCTGAATGTGACCTGGGTGGTTCAAGATAATGACCTGAGCATTGAAGGAAGCACATCCCTTAGCTGGGTCATTCTTGGCGTCAGAGGCAACGAAACCTCTCTTGACCTCCTTGACGGAAACGTTCTTGACGTTGAAACCAATGTTGTCACCTGGGATAGCCTCTGGAAGAGAAACATGATGCATCTCAATAGACTTAACCTCAGAAGTAACACCGACTGGGGCGAAAAGAACAGTCATACCTGGCTTCATAACACCGGTCTCGACTCTTCCGACTGGAACGGTACCAACACCACCGATCTTGTAGACATCCTGCAATGGAACTCTCAGTGGCTTATCAGTTGGTCTCTTTGGAACATCAACAGCGTCAATGGCTTCCAACAAGGTCTTACCCTTGGCGACACCGCTCTTGGTCTCCTTGGTCCATCCCTTGTACCATGGGCAGTTAGTAGAGGCCTCAATCATGTTGTCTCCATTCCAACCAGAGATAGGAACGAATGGAACCTTCTTAGGGTTGTAACCAACCTTCTTGATGAAGTTAGAAACTTCCTTCTTGATCTCCTCGAATCTGTCCTTGGACCACTTAACAGAGTCCATCTTGTTGACGGCAACAATAAGCTGCTGGACACCCAAAGTGAATGCCAACAAAGCGTGCTGTCTGGTCTGACCATCCTTAGAAATACCAGCCTCGAATTCACCGACACCAGCAGCAATGATCAAAATAGCACAATCAGCCTGAGAAGTACCAGTAATCATGTTCTTGATGAAATCTCTGTGACCTGGGGCGTCAATAACAGTGACGTGGTACTTTGGAGTCTCGAATTTCCACAAAGCGATATCAATGGTGATACCTCTCTCTCTCTCAGCTTTAAGCTTGTCCAAAACCCAAGCGTACTTGAAGGAACCCTTACCCATTTCGGCGGCCTCCTTTTCGAACTTCTCGATAGTTCTCTTGTCGATACCACCACACTTGTAGATCAAGTGACCGGTGGTGGTAGATTTACCAGAATCGACGTGACCGATAACGACGACGTTAAGATGTTGCTTTTCCTTACCCATTTTGAATACTAATTAGACCAAATGTAGTTGACGATAGAGGAATCACAAGAAAAAAGAAGGTAAAAAGGAAGGTACAAAAACCTAAAAGGAATGGACGACGAAATATAACCCTTTTATTTATGGAGGAATTTCCATTTGCTTTTATATACTATGCAGCAAGTAATTTAACTAGAAAATTATTGACAAGGAACGAAAAAAAAATTTATGTGAAAAAATTTTCACCTTTCTTCCGCATGGTGTGCTAGAATTTTCGCCATCGTTCTGAGATTTACCACGAGTGCTATTGTCTGTCTCCCGAAAAACTCTGAGCCGTATGAAATTATGAAGGGCGTCAGAAAATGGCGTGGAGGCAATAGGGGAAGGAGCTTAAAAAAACTTTCTAAATAGAGGGGAAAATTTTTTTTCTCGTTAATTCCTTTCCATATACGTATTCCTTCTTCTCTTGAGACAAGAATAATATTGGCGGCACAAATGCAATAGAAAAAAGTGCTTTTTATAGAGCATCCAAAAATTTTTCGGGCCCATTTTTCATATTTCAAAACCTTTTTTTTTCCCCTTTTGAAAGCATCTTCTCCATTAACTTTTCTTGGGATAGACATGCATCTTGATAGAACAAACTATTATATTATATTTCATTTTTCAATTTAATTTTCTCGGTGTTTTCTTTCTTTCCTTATTATATGCGAACAATAGTTAGGATGATCATTAAGCAGTCCGTAATCACTGATCGACAAAAAATTGAGAGAAGTTCGTTAATAACCACAGTTTTTCTTCTAATAATGATGCGTTTAAAGGTAAGCAAGATCTCAATTAGTTACACACTTGATGAGTTGTAATTTAACATTAGTTATGAAGTTCATATGCGGCCTATTTGTCTATATCCTGTTCGAACAATTTAAGTAGGACAGTTGATCGTGATTAAGACTTGACTTCTCTATGGCAATATACAACAATCCTTTTCCTTTCGTTTGCTGGAGAATTCCTATAAATGAAACTAATCTGAATGTGGTCAACGTGATGCCTCTTATTATGATTGTTAACACATGGTTTAAAGCATGGGCCGTATCTCTGACATTATTACGCTTCTAGTGCACAGCAAGTGGAATTAGAGATATAGAGTGCTCATAACGTATTGTTGACGTACCTCAAATGCCTTTGGTACTTACTCGTAGTATTTGATTTACAATTAGTTTACTTTGAATTTCAGTGTGCCTTGTAAAAATCATTCACAAGCTTCACATTTATATTTCGCATAAGCTCGTAAAACAAAATGAAAAAAAAGGGCGCGGTAATCTTTCAAATTTCCTAATTCATCATGAAATTGGTGATTTTTTTTAGGGATTTTGTTAACCTTTTAGAATGCAGTAAGCGCCAAATCGCACGTTCTTTTCCTGCAAGAAATAAAATAAAATATAACAATTATCGTAATAGATCATACAATTGACATCATTCACAAACATTAAACATTAGAATATGGAAAACTATCCAGATCACATGTCAACAGTATCCATCTCATCCCTTACCAGGCGGAGAAGAAGGCCATCTGGAAAATACCTCCGTCTTTCCAAAAATTCTGTAACAAATGAACTGAATACAAGTCCACCTTCATTAAAACAATTTACATTCTGTACCCAAAGAAAAATACTGAAACCACAGAAGAGCAGTCTCAGTTCAAGGGACAATCACGGACCGAAAACCAAGAAAAGTGTCACATTTACAGTCCCGGTTATTCAAAATATAAACAACAGGGACTCGTCTAGCGAGAATATTACAACACCATTAGTGTCTGCTAAAGAAACATTTGATACTGAATCGGACATATCAAAACTTGAGTCCTTATGCTTCGAACAACCACATATCAGCCCTCGGGAGCAAGAACAAAACAACAAAGCAGGAAGTGCTTCGCAAAATGTTTCATCAAACATTCGCTGTAATACAGCCGAAAGTGACTTTGCTATTGATAAATTATTTTCAGGGGATGATTATGACGAAGGGAAAATGCGTTCTAGTCCTACAAAAATGGAAAAAGATGCCATGGTACTACAAGAGGAAATAAGAGCTATAGATGAAACAATTAGGGCGTTGAAAAAGAAGAGAAAGGATCTTGTGAGGAAACAACGAGTTGATTTCTGGCATGGTCTGTTTGAGGGGAAATTTTTTAAGAAGACAGAACGATCTTCAACAGACGTCAGAGCAGTTTAATTAATTAGTTAGATTGAGTATATTTCATTGGCTTAAATTGCTGTAAAAAAATGTGAGTGAAGATTTTAAGAATAGCGATCGTAATCATAAAGAGGTGGTAACGGAAATTGCCGAAGCATACGTGTGTCCTTTATGTAATTATAATTTTTTCGCTACCCGTAATTTTCTTATCAGTAGTATGTGATCGATCAATCCACTACCTGTTCTAATATTTCCTTCCCCAAGTAGAAAGAACAATAGGTCGCGAATTGTTGAATCTGATCTTTCTTTTACTTTACGCTATACATTTCTCCCAATTATTTTATTTTATTTTTTTAATTTTCATTTATTTCAGCCGGTTTTTCTTCCCCCCTGAAAAACTCAGGGACAAATGCCAAATTCCAAATTAACCATGGGCATTTGATATGCCTCAAGACTAGGAGGCATATCGCAAATATTCCACAGGTTGGAAGTAGATATCAGACGCTGAGTGTGCTCGGTGCTTGTCTATCATTTAAGGAAGTCATTAAATGATCATAACAACTTCAAATGAGCAACAGCCTCTTCTGCGAGGGCCGAGCTCATCATCATCTTCAATAGCTTCCCATCTGGACGGAAGCCAGTACGGATCGCTATCGCAAAATGCTGACAATACTTTGAGTCGCGATGTTTCATGGAATGCAACTGCTGAAGAGGAGAATTTCATCCAGCTTCGAAGAGGAGTGTCTGTTACTTCTCCTAGAATGCAACATCTTGGATTGACAATGTCGAAGGACCCGGAAGACGGGCGGTTTTTGGAAGTGGAGGCGTCTCTAGCACCAGAGGTGAGGATGATAACAAAGATGTCCATTCCTCTAATCATCACTTTCCTATTGCAGTACTCGTTAACCGTGGCATCTGTTTACGCAGTTGGAAATTTGGGTGCTGACGAATTGGCGGCAGTCTCACTTTCCAATTTATTGGCCAGCATTTCCTCTTATGGAATAATCCAGGGAACAGCATCCGCTCTATCAACACTCTGTCCCCAGGCGTACGGCCGAAAGGATTATAAAACAGTGGGCCTCCAGTCTCTTAGATGTGCATGCCTTTTATTGATAATCTACATCCCGATCTTCGCCGTCTGGTACTGGGGGTCCTATCCGATTCTCAACTTCTTGGCCCCCGGTATCAAGGCCACCTACTTGGCTTCCAGATATCTAAGGAGGCTTTCCTTTGGTGTTCCCGGCTTTATTGTTTTCGAAGTCACCAAACAGTATCTTCAGGCTCAGGGAATCTTTCATGCTTCCACGTGGGTCTTGGCGTTCTGCGCCCCGTTGAACGTGGCCCTCAATATTACATTGGTCTGGGACAAGCACATAGGAATGGGATTTGAAGGGGCACCAACAGCAGTTTCCATCATTAACTGGCTTATGGCCATCATGCTCGTTTTATACGCTGCGTTTATCAACGGTTACCAGTGTTGGTGTGGCTTCTCGAAAGAGGTGTTTAAACATTGGGGAAGATTGCTGACTCTTGCCGGTCCAGGCGTTCTTATGATTGAAGCCGAGTGGCTGGCATTCGAGATAATTGCCATTGCATCGTCTCGTTTCGGCACTGTGGCTCTAGCTGCACAATCCATCGTTGCTACAACTTGTGTCACCGTCTATCAAATTCCATACGCAATCTCCGTTGCTGCCTCCACAAGAATTGCCTGGTATATTGGGTCTGCATCTGAGGCTGCTGCACATACTGCCACAAACGCCTCACTGATAGTGGCAACGGGCTTGGGATTCGTGAATGCATTCTCCTTGGCCGCATTAAGAACGTACACAGCCAGGCTATTCACTCACGATGAAGATGTTATTGTGTTGGCATCGAGAGTTCTTTTGGTAGGAGCCGCTTATCAGCTGGGTGACGTTCTCAGTTGTGTTGCTGGAGGAATATTGAGGGGCCAGGGAAGACAGTATATTGGCGGATGGCTAAATCTCACATGCTACTACGTGATTGCCCTACCCGTGTCATACTACTGTGGTTTCCATCTGAAGTTAGGGCTACCAGGCTTGTGGCTGGGTATGGTTGTTGCATTGGGCACAATTTCAATTGGTGCTGTTATTGCTGTTCTGACCACCAACTGGCGTGCGCTCATTCAGAAGTCAGTTGAAGATGGTCTGAGTGATTATCAACGGACTATTTGCTCGGATTCAACCAGCCTCCTCTCTAGAAATGATAGATCAGTTGCTGCTCGTGTCAGTCACAATATGCTCTCTCCTGTTGCCTCTGCAAGCGGTGCTGAAATTATGGCTTCCTAGAACCTTTAGGGATTCTCTTAGAAATTATTTCTCACATATATTTACCTCGACAAACCAATTCCGATTTACTATTTATAAAGACGAACTTTTGTATTTGCTAGAGGGCAGTAGATGACATGGGCTCAACAAAAGGTAAGTGCAGTTTATTCTTTTTGTATATTCTCTGTGAGCTTCTCTGGAGGCGTACACCTTTTATCAGCTTATTGAAAAACTCGTATTTTAATTACCGCGTATTTTTTTGAATTTGAATTTGAATATGAATTTAAATTCAATTTTTATTTTTATTTATTTTTTTTTTGGTTCCAATCTGCAGAAAAGCATTCTGCACATCCTATTGTAATATCAGAAGTTGAGCGAGAAAGATAGACACATATCTTAGGCGTCATCATTACAACAGAAACCTATTCGCTTCTCCAAAAGGTATAAAATATCTAACATTAACTGCTATCATTTCATTAGATCGGATATATAACACTTCTACTACACTGTCTGGGGGCATTTAACTTAATTATACCACAGTTACATCGTTTGTGCCATCTTTTTCTTTTTTACCCGACTGGATTTGCCTTCATATAACAAGTACAAAAGATGTCTTGGTTTGGATCATCAGAGACGGATGGACTTGATCCAATTATAGAAAGGGCAACATCCGAAACGATCCCAAATGGAGATATCGATTTTGGTGCTGCTCTTGAACTCAGCGATCGTATAAGATCTAAACAAATTCCCCCAAAAGATGCCATGAGATCTCTGAAGAAGCGCTTTCTTTCGAGCAAGGATCCGAACAAACAAAAATCATCATTGAAGCTAATTGATTTCTGCATCAAGAATGGCGGTGAGCATTTCTTGCTAGACATTTCGTCGAAGGAGTTCATGGATCCATTCATTGGCATTTTGCATGATAAGAATCTTAACGGAGAAGTTAAGCAATATCTTTTGGAGTTGATTCAATCATGGTCTATCATGTTTAGTACACATCCAAAACTTTCGTACGTGAATGATGTTTACAAGAAATTGCAGGGCGAGAAATTCAAGTTTCCAGATATTACCGAGTACGTAGACTCGAGCCTTATTGAGTCTAAAGTGGCTCCGGAATGGGAGGATTCAGATGCCTGCATGCTATGCTCAAAACTCTTCTCCTTCATTAACCGTAAACATCATTGTAGATCATGTGGTGGCGTTTTTTGCCAGGAGCATTCATCGCAAAGTTGCGAGTTGCCAGAATTGGGCATAACTGTTCCTGTTCGTGTGTGCGATACGTGCTATCAGGAACACATGGACAAGCTTGAGGCACAGAAGAAGACCTCAAATAAGAAGTCACACAAAAAGCACAAGAGTAATAAGGCTTCTTCGAAATATAGTATTGGAAATGAAGATGATGACCTCAAGAAAGCCATAGAGCTTTCCCTGCAGGAGGCTGGCATGACTCCAGAGGCTACAACAAACACTAAAGATGATATATCTCAACCACCACCATACGAGGATGAGGATGCAGCAATGAAGGCTGCTATAGAAGCCAGCCTACAGGATCTTCATCAGCAGGAGAAGCCCATCTCTTCGAACAACTCGGTTAAACAGGATTCGCTAGTGAAGAAGGAGAACTTTTATTCGAATATGCTTCCATCGGATAAAAACCTGAACACAGATTTTCCAGCAGGTGATAATGTGTACAATGCTGCGGAAGAGGTTGAACCAGCTCGTGAATCGATTGATGATTGCAGAATAACAGGGAAAGATGAAAATAATCTGCTTTTATTTGTCAAGACCATCAATACTTATTTAAAGACGAACCCCCAGCAGAGAATACCGCTTAGCAAGGATATTACTATGAAACAAATGTATAGTGACGTTGTTTTGCTACAACCGAAGGTGGAGCAGAACTTAACTAAGTACACAGGCGAACTGGAGAGATACCAAGACCTATATTCCAAGATATTTGCCATCAATAAAATATACAATGAGATGTTGCAGCAGCGATCGGGCCAGCAGGTTCAGCAGAGGCCACCGTTCGATATTCCTCAAGCAAATCCTTGGAATTCGGGAACGCAAATACCCAATCCAGAGCATAGAAATAGCTCCATTCCTCAAGATGGACGTGCTTCATTTAGCAATGACAACACACCAAGTTACCACACGCTATCAGACTCCATTTCTTCAGGAGGTAAACAGACAAGGCAGAATACTTGGAATTCACAGCTATCTGGCACGAACACGATTACGGCGATCGGTGAAAGACCACAGATGCCACTTCCGGCAGCCAGTACTACAAATAAATCGGAATTGAACATACCATCATCTCCATACGCGGACAATCGCAAAAATTCGTTCAATTCGATTGATTATGCGCCACTTCCTGAACAAGCCACGGTGCCTGTGCAGAAGGAACCAAGCATGCCGGATAGTGCTATAAACTCAGAAAAGGATTTGCAAGTGACTCCTACAGAAGAGAAACCGCCGCAACAGCAGGAACCTGTCAATTTAATCGACCTTTAATTGATTGGCAGATCATCAAAATTACTGCTCTGGGGCTTTGTCGGATAAAAATGACTGACTGTCTATTTTCCAAAATTTTTTCCTTTTTTTTTTTGTCGTGGTTGATAGATAACATAAAGAACATCTGGTAATAAAAAATTCGCCGTTGACGTCAGACAGATAAATACTTAAACCCACTTAAAAGCAAAGCTGGAAAACACTTTTTTTCCTAAAACTTAAAATTGACAGGACACTTTAATTTGCTTGCTTGCTTAGATAAACTTGTGTAAATTAAAGAAAAGATAAGCCCGACTGAGTCTTAAAAATATCTTGAACGTACCTGAAGGTAGTATTTACATCAATATTATCCAACGCGTGTTAAACTGCAACGTTATGTGGATCGCGCTCCTATATCTGTTAACGGCAACGATGGCCCAGGTGGCGGAGTCAAATAATAATGACATCATATGCCCGAAAGGAGATCATAAAGAAGCCTGTTACAGTCGGCATTTTGAACCATCATCAGAGTGGAAAATTGTTAAGGAAGGTCAAATGATACCTCCAGGTTTGGAAATACGAATGGGTATAGATGGAAGTGGAATTAAAGAGGCAAGAATTGCCGGTGATGATCATGGAATGGACGTTTCAGATGCTGAGATAATACCAGCCGGTGATGAGAAGATCGGTCTAGATTCGAATTTGAATCAGGAACAGGTGCTCGAAGTTTCAGAAGCGCTAAAAAATGATGGAATCAATAATTATAGGGAGCAGACTAGTTTCTCCGATCGGGAGGAATTCAAGAGCCTCAGCGGATATATCATCACTCTAGGCAAGCAGAGAAAGCTGAGTTCTGAGAACTTCGAGACAATAGTCAAGAATCTGGAAAGACTTGCCGAGCTCAGCTCCGATTATGAGATAGGGTCAGATGTGTCCAAAGGGCGTTCTCTAGAGTCACTTTTGGCATTGTCAGGAATTTCGGATAACAGCAATCATAAGGATGAATTCGTCTTCAGTGGTCTAGGCCAAAAGGAAATTGTAAAAGTTAAGGACATGAGTTTGAGATGCCTTTCAAGTGCTTTAAGGAATAACGACGAGAGTTTAGCACATCTTTCAGAGGCCATTCCAGATCGCGTTTCATTTGTAACAAGGCTCATTTCTCAGGAAACAAACCCTTTGCTTCAAAGGCGGAGAATCGGGTTGCTAGGAGCGTTGATAACCAATGACGAGTTTGAACAAGCAATCAATAACAACTCGGTCAGGGAATTGTTGGAAAGGCTTGGCAGAAACTCGCCGAATGAATTGGTTCGGGAACGCGTTAGCAATACTTTGTCGGATTTGGCAAATAAGCGAGGGGACGAAGCGATTGTGAAGCAATGAATGAGAAAATATCGTTAATACATCTTTCTATTTATTTTTATTTTTTATGAACTTTACTTGATCGGGACATTCTTTAAGGGGCAGCGTGTACATAGAGATGGAATAAATCTGAGTGGAACAAATACAAAAAAAAAAAAACATGGAATGTATTTTCCGTACCGGGATAATACCTGTTGGAGGAATATTGCCGACCCATTCCATGCTTTCGGACACAATGAACTTTAATGTAAACAACCGCTGCACATTTTTGGGAGTGTGCACACCAAAGAGAACAAATAGAAACGGCATGAGGCTTATGGAGAAAGGGGCATTGAAGAAATATGGCATTGTTGGTCTACTTGGTCTAGTGTAGTCGTATTATATTTTGTTGTAAGATATCGCGGTTGCATTTACTAGGAAAGAGTGCTCGTGTTTCAAAAAAATGTATGTTTCTTTTCGATGCGGTGTACCCCTGAATTCTGTTCCAGATACAGCCACCTAACAATTCCGGTAAAAAATTGGTTGTTTAGAGCGGTTGACAGCCCCTGATCTAAAAAGACGCGCGAAGGTATTGCTTTATTTTTTGTTCTTCGATCCCCAAAGGAGTGAAAGAATAATGCTCGGTCCTATGACGTTTTATTAAATCATAAGTGAATATGCCCAGTTGTGGACGCAACAGGCTGAATTTTGAAGCTTACGGTACATTTTTAGAGATTGTTCTTGAATATTTCATCCTCTTATGTGGTATGACGTGACAAATCTGGTAGCAAAGTTGGAAATTAAAGTTGAAGCGTGCAAAATTCCACAATACTTAACGAAACACGCTAGAAACATTTATGATACGTCCATTGTTCACACCGGTTACAATAGAAGTCACGAAAAAATTCCCTCAAAATCTCCACTTACTGCGAGAGGAACTGTATGAAATCACACACAGTGTAAAAAAAAAAAAAAAGGCGCGTTGAGAAGGAATCGTCGGCAGCTTGTATAAATATATTGTACATGCATCAAAAGCAGAATTCTTGGCTAGAATCACTTTAAGGGATCTTATAGCAGGTTTTCTGCATACTTTTTTTTTCTCTTTCTTTCTAGTTTCTTTTCTACTGAAGCACTTAGCCAATACAATCAAGATCAGTGCACCAAGACATAAAGGGGAAAATCAAGGATTTAAAATGGCAGCTATAGAACTCAAAGCTAGAGATGCAGTCGCAAAAGCAGAAGCTACAGTTGGTTCTGCCTATTTTTACACAGACCTTCAGCAAGTGACTAAGGATATTCAGACCCAAGTTATGACAACGTCAAGTGCAGGAGGACCAATCACTCAGCTATCATCATCTGAGGTTGCCGGTAGTATTGAAAATCCTGCTGCCACTTCCATAAGTTCGTTAGTCAATTCTAATATTACGGCTAGCACTCAAGGGGGGATTAATTCATCAACAGCTTTGAACCAATCTCGGAGCAGCACTCCTGCCACCGGCTCTGTGGAAAGTATTCTGACCGATGATCTTACAGGAAGCATCCAAATCGAGACATCGTTTTCAATTACTGGAGTTTCATCATCACCGGTGGGGACCCAAAGCACCAAAGCAACAAGTACGGGCAATTCAGGTGCCGCTCCTATAAGGTTCACATCGGGCCATCATTCATGCAAGTTTCAGATGCTTCTTGGAGTAATGCTTCTTCTTCCAATTTTGATGTGATTTTACACCCTCGTTGACATCATCTGCGTACCATCGAATGGAGCATTCACATATTTAGTTATTATCCGTAGCTTGAATACTATTTTCTAAGCAATACTGTCCGCATATTGAGAGTCAACACTATTTCCTCAAATACCTTTTTGGCAATGCAATTACGATACGAATCTATGGGTTATGGAACTTTGGACAGTTCAATTGGTTTTTGGGCTCGCACAATTAATACAGTTGGAGGGTCATCAAGAAAATCGGTCTAGAACTACTTCATTTATGACCTCGTTTGTTCTAGCAACGTTTAATTATTATTATATTTTTTTAAGGCCTGATTTGGCTCTATGCATGCTGCTACGCCCCACGGAAAACTCATCTCTCATTTTACCTAGTTTTCGTTGTTTTTGTCACATTTTTAATCATATTTAGTCATCATTTGCATCTATAATTCATTCACAACCACGTTTTCCTATTTGTAGATTAGTCCTAATATAAAGTAGATGGTGCTAGAGCTAAGCGAACTTCTGCTTTATAATTCTTGGCGAGTATTCGCTTGTACGCAAGAAACGAGAAGGTACAACAATGTCTCAAGGAAAGTAAATAGTACAATGACAATGCATGCCTTATTATTATTATTTTTTTTTTTTACCTTTTTCGTTCGCGGGTTACAAGTGCGACACACTCACGTGGTCACCATAAAAAAATGTTAACCCTCACACCTCTATCGTGAAACTTCAGATTTCCCTAAACTTTTTTTTTCACTTTGGGGTCTGGTGAAGCGTGAAAATTCTAATATAGATTACCTACAACACATCCATCCTTCTAAAGTTCGATATTGCACTCTCTTTTTACTTCTCCTTTCTGTGCACTTCGCATTAAGTATAGAAAGAACAAATCCCACGATGGCCCCAATTGTAAGTATGAGCTTCTTATATGAATTTGAATCCAGGCTGTTCTGATTTACAGATGTGAAAATTAAAGAGACTGCGCTTATAAATATAACTCAGTTCCAGAGGTGTCCACATTTGTATAGAAAGGTTTTGGCCTCGGTGTGTCTGACTAATATGCTTTACCTTACGGTATCGTTTTATCATAGGTCGTTATTCCATTCTGTGCTGAAAAGGGATTGGAATGGTTGGCATACTGGGTAAACTGGAGACATCGCTTTCCATATTTTTATTTTTGTTCGACGTGGTAAATGAGAGTCTTTGCACATCATATGCCAAAGTAATAGCAAACGTCGAGCAAAACTAAGATGGTGATGCTTCCTTTTTTTTTAGCTAAACCTTTTTGTTTCAGATGTAGACGCATATTTTTTTCGTTGTTTGCGACAGCCTGTAGAACCAAAAAAAAAAATGCCTCGGGAGTTGAATAACTAACCCAACAATCAATCTTATAATACAGTCTAAGAAGAACCAGAAGGTTACCAAGAAGTTTACTGTTGACTGCTCTGCACCAACAGAAAACGGTGTTTTCGACCCAGCCTCTTACGTTAAGTACTTGGTTGAGCACATCAAGGTTGAAGGACACACCGGAAACTTGGGTGAAGAGATCACCGTTTCTCAGGAGGATGACACCAAGGTTGTTATCGTTGCTTCTGCCAAGTTCTCTGGTAAGTACTTAAAGTACCTCACCAAGAGATACTTGAAGAAGAACCAGATCAGAGACTGGATCAGATTCGTCTCTGTCAAGAAGAACGAATACTCCTTACAGTTCTACTCTGTTGCCGTTGATGAGGATGAGGACAATGATGATGATGAGGAAGAGGAGGAAGAGGCAGCTGCTGACGAAGAGTAAACTTATTGACTTCTGACAATATGGTTTAAACTTCGGGCTTTACAGTTTAGTATAGTCTTTTTATAGATATATTAACATGCTAATAATCTTCTTTAATTCAAGAATTTGATTTCATGTAGCGGGTTAAATTTAAGATACCAGAGGGTGGGAGCTAGTCTGTGCTAATGCTGATTAATGCCACTAAACGAGGTCAATCAAAAAAAAAAGTGGGAGTAAAAAAAGATTACGGGTATCGATTGTATGGGATTAAAGACACATCTTTAAAAATTACCGGAGCGCGAAGAACGTACGCGGTTGGCCAAGCCATGCCAACAATCTTTAAGCAAATAAATAGTTTCATCACGAAATCATTCCTATATGAAATTTGTCAACCTGTCACGTTGGTGGAGCAAGCAAATATGGCGAGTAATGCCAACGTAGCTGATGTGGACCAAAATTTGCAAACCGATAATGCAAAAACAACAGTTCACACAGATGTCAACAGAGATGGGCAAGAAAAAAGTAAAGAAATGGATGAAGACTTGACTGATTTTTTAGAGTTTCAATTAGAGGACCATAAAAGGAGCCGAAACAAGGGTACATCTGTTCAGGTTGTGGAGCATGATTTCAAAAAGGTTGAGGCCAAATATAACGAGAAGAAGCACACCAAATTACAACAGATCAAGAATGATAAACAGAAGCTCAAAGAATCAGAGAAAAAAGAGGCGAGTAAGTCTACAATATCACTCACACCATCATTAGATAAACCGGACTCCGACTTAGAGGAGTACGATGACTGGAAGCTCATGGAAGTTGAAATTGAATTCAATGATCTATACGACTTCCGTGGCCGAAATCTCAAGGAAGTTTTCAATGCCGATATTTCGAATATGTCTAAAACAGCCGAAGGAGATAAAGGCCAAAGTGGCTGGACATCGAAATTAGGAATGAAAAATAACAAATCGACGGGTATCAGTGACAGCAATACCAGTATTCCAGATGCATTGGAAAGGCATCTTGCAAATGGAAGCAGCAGATCTGTTACAAGCATCGACTCGAAGAATGGTAAGAGTCAGAAGTATACGAGGGTTGCAATGGCTGAACAGGCTAACAAGTATTTAGAGATGGACAAAAAGTTTGACTTTCTATTTCAAAACGAAAACGATAATTTGAGAAAGCTTAGAAATATGTCGCATGCTTCGTTGGCGGATACTGGCAAGAATAAAGTTAAGAACTCTTCTGGAGGGAGAAATGACGATGAAAAGACTTTGGTTACCGATTCAGATATCAAGAATGAGAAAGAGAGGACTGATATAGAGAGTAATTCAGACTCCTTTGATACATTCGAGCAGGAGTTTGCAGACATTGAAAATAAAAAAGGTGATGATGATGAAATGAACGAAGCAGACGAAGAGATGACACTTGACAACCAACTTTTGACCACAAAATCAATGCTTAATGGATCGCAGAAGATCGCATATGCTGCACTAGCAAAACTTACTATGGTGGAACAGCATATGAAGCTTGATGAGATAAGAGGAAGCGGATCAGTAAAGGTTATGAAAAAGCTAGCGTCCTCTCAGAAATCATTCACTAGATGGTCGATTAAAGTCATGGATGATTTATACGAGCATCTAGGCATAGATAAACCGGAAGAAAGACAGATGATTGAAAATTTGAGTTGTCATGGGATCGAGCCAGAGGATTTAGCCAAGTGGTTCGACACAAACTTGGTTGTGAAGAACAGCTTGATGAAATCGAAGAATCAATCGGAAACTGGTGAACAAGCTCAAGTTGTTGATATGGATGAGGAGGATTCTCAGAGTGAATCTTTAAATATAGATTTAAGGTGGACATTGATAGCAGACCTATTTTTAATATTGTTACAGTCTTCCGTTTATGATGCCCGCTCCAGAGTGATGATGGTGAATTTTGCAAGGTACCTTGGAATAAAAAATCTGGAAGTTTACCAGTTTGAAAGAAGAATTACTGGTGCCTTGGAAATGGATGAAATTACTACAATGGTGAACAAGCAGACGACATGGAGTGACAAAGATCTTCTTAAAGAGCACAAGAAAAAGGGCCGGGGCAAGCGGATTGTCAAGATTGCATTTGCAACAATGGCTGGTGGTCTTGTTATTGGTCTTAGTGCTGGCGCCTTGGCTCCAGTTATAGGTGCTGGTGTTGCTGCTGGATTTTCGACAATTGGAATTGGTGGCACTGCCGGAATTTTTGCCGGAACAGTGGGGACATCTACAATCACAGCCGGAGGAGTACTAACTGGTATGAATATTGGCAAGACCGGTATGGAACATCGTGTTGGTAACGTGAAAACGTTTGAGTTCAAGCCGTTACATAATAACGGACGTTTGAACTTGATTCTAACGGTGTCCGGATGGATGTCCGGCAAGAAAGATGATATTCGGTTGCCATTCAGTACTGTTGATCCTGTGATGGGCGATTTATACTCTTTATTATGGGAACCGGAAACTTTAACGAGTATGGGACAGACGATTGAAATTTTGGCAAACGAGATATTAACGCAGTCCATTCAACAAATATTGGGTGCAACAATCCTCATTACCCTCATGAGTGCAATTCAGCTACCGATGTGGCTTTCTAAACTAAGTTACATTTTAGATAACCCTTGGAATGTTTCGTTGGACCGTGCAGATACGTCTGGATCGATACTTGCAGATACTCTAAGGAGAAACAAGCTTGGTGTGCGGCCTGTGACACTTGTTGGATTCAGTTTAGGAGCCAAAGTGATCTTCAGTTGCTTGCTGGATTTGGCAAGAACTGGTGACTATGGTTTAGTTGAAAGTGTTTACATTTTTGGTGCTCCAATTGTGGTTTCAACGGATACAATAGCACTTGCACGCAGTGTTATTAGTGGAAGGTTTGTGAATGGATATTCGAAACAGGACTGGATTCTTGGATATCTTTTCAGGGCAACCTCTGGAGGCTGGAGAAGCATTGCCGGATTGTCGCCAGTTAAAGGTATTGAGAATATGGACTGCACCTCTTTAGTAAAGGGTCACATGGAATACCGTAAAGTGATGCCTAAATTATTACGGAAAGCAGGATGGGAAATAATTAGTGACACCTTCGTCGAAATTCAAAAACCAGATGAAGAAGCAAGCGAGAGACAGAGAAAGCTAATTAGTGACTTTGAGAAGATGCGGAACGAAGGAAAGAAGCCAAGTAAATGGTACAATAAACTGCTAGGAAAGAAAAACAAACAATGGTGGGAAATGTACGAGGAAGGTATGAAGGAACAAGAGCAAAAAGAAGCTGAAAAGGTCGAGGAAGAACAAGAAGGGGGAAAAAAGAAGCAGGATAAGAAAAAGGTTGATGAAACTTCAGATCTTTTTGATGTTGATCAGCTTCGAAAAGAAGTTGCCAAAATACAGGCACAGGCAGAGGCACAGACAGAGGCAATGATGGATAATAAGAAGAAAGACCCAGAAAAAAGCTTTCAAGAAGACAGAAAACAAAGGGAGTCCAAAGCCTGAATTTTACAATCCCTACAGGGATCTTTGCTAATAAGTACAAATAGATGAATACTTATATATCAATAATTATTGTAACTGGTGTATTTGAAACAATTTTTTTTTGTATTCTTTGTAGTAAACTGTATCCGACTTACAGAGTAGGCAAGAAACATTAAACAAAAAAAAAGGATATATGTCAGAATCATAGGAAGACCTCAGCGTTAATCTCGACGGAAGAAATAGCGAATGGAATATCAAAGTTGTTGCAGACTTCAGGATGAAGAACACCAAGATTACCAATTTCGATGGCTTTGTCACCTTTCTTTGGACGAAGCATAATTCTAGCACCTCTTCCAGGGAAATACATCTTGATATCATCGGTTTCCTCCAACCAGTAACCGTGATCACCCTTGACTGGATCTTCTAACCAAGGAGTTCTGAAGGTTTGCATGATTTTACCCAAAAGACCCTGTATGTACTCAAAGCCAGAAACTTTACCGGCGTAAACTGCGCACCAGTTTCTCTGGTTTCTTGCCTTTCTCTCCATGCTATCATCTTTCAAGACGATATCACCAGCCTCAAAGACCTTGATAGGCAAAGAATGACGCTTGTTCTCTCTGATAGTCTTCAAAATGCCAGGAATTAGGGTTGTTCTCACAACCTGGTATTCGAAAGTCTTTGGGTTTGCAAGCTTGACGACCTTGCTATCATCATCGACTCCTCTCAAGAACTTGAAATTCTCATCATGCGAGCACAAGGTTAAAGTCATAACCTCGAGCCAGCCAGCCTGTGCAGAAGCGTTCCTAAGAATATCGCTAACCTTGTTGATCGGCAAAGGATGTCCAACAGTAGCCTCTGTCTTTGGCAAAGTTTTAACCAAATTGTTGTAACCATAGGAAATGGCACAATCCTCCATGATATCACACTGGTGCAAAACATCAGATCTGGTTATAGGAATGCGGACATCGATGACGTTATCATCAGAGAGGGAACCTTTGGCTGTAAGGGCCATCTTCTTAAGCAATTGGCAAATCTGTTCAGTGGAGAGATCAAGGGCCAAGCAAGAGTTTATGTAATCTTTCTGGACGGACATAGTACGCTCCTTAATATCAGGACAAACTCTAGTTTCGCCGTTGTGGTCAGAAATAATCTCAACAGGCTCCACAGTGAACTTATCGCTACAGTAACGAGAGAACATTGCTACCACCTGGTTGATCACGATGTTAGCCTTGGTACGGTCAGTGGCAGTAACTTCAATAAAGACATTCTTTGTGTCCATGGTGATCTTGGAGTGGTCCGAGTTGATGATAGGAGGCAACGAGCAAACTCTTCCAGTCGAGTCAAGGACAACAGGGTAAACAGGAGAGTCTCTAATGATATGAAGATACTTTCCGAGGTTTTTGTCCTTTTCATAAAACTCCATCAACTCTTTTCCATTCATCTCCTTGGTCTGGTTTAATGGTGTGAACTTAATCTGCTCAGGTGGAAGTGCCTTATAAACGAACGGTGGTTTCACAGTGTCCAAGTCATGTGTTCCCATTGCGACCAAAGTTCTCTGCCTACAAATATTCGTATGAAGCTTGTCTTGCAGAGCCATGAAAGATTCGTAATTTCTTGGGGTGAAAGACACATTCCTCAAGATGGCCGCATAAGCATATGGACGTATTTCCTCAGTCGATGGATCAACAGTCAAAGAAACGACGGGCTTAGTTGGCTTTAATGTGTACTTAGGTGATTCAACCCTTCCCAAATATTCATTCAAAGCTTGTGCAATACCTTCTATACAAAGCATGTCGTACCTGTTAGCAGCAATCTCAATCTTATACTGTGGACGCTCATCTGTTCCCTTCACATCCTCAGTTGTGTCTTCATCAAGCTCGATACCGAACTCGAAACAGAGCTCATCGAACTCTTTGTGACTGTATGTTCTTCCCAAGAGCTGGAACAAGTCTTCTTTATCGACAGCGACGGTAGGCATGATTAATTATTGATGAGCCAAAATGTTACTATTCGAAGTATTAATACGCGTAGTTTATATGTGCGATATTCAGAGTTTGATCAGGATAAGTTGTGATTTAATGTTGTTTGACTAGTATCTTCACAATGTAATTATTTCATCTAATTTTTTTGAGGTTTAGTTCTTCATAATTTCCGAAATTTTTCTCAGATTTCCGGACGCTGTGAAAAATTTCAAGCAGACAACAACCTCATAAAAAAAAAAAATTGAGGGAAAAATCGCAAATTACGTAATCCGGTGATTTACCGCGTTGGACCTGAGATCCTTTCTCGTACATTTTATTTTAAGCGAAATGAGGGGGAGCAAAAGGCTATCATGAAAATAGGCTAGCGGTGAAAGATGAAAGAAGAAAATTGGCATAAATGTTCCCTATCACTGCTTTATGAAGTTTTTGTTATAACTAGTATTGAGTGTTTTTAAGGCTAAAGAAAGGAAAAGTATAGAAGTAAAATGAACTAAGTAAGAAGGTAAACTGGATAAAAAGGGGAAATGCACATTTTTAAATACCTTTGATCCTTATGAGCGAGGTTTTCTTGGGCATAAACAAGGCAGGGCAGCTTTATGTAGGCGCGACT